>CEQQ01000045.1_pt1 | contig 11909 bp, 9 predicted proteins | sample 531041 | NCBI WGS metagenome assembly CEQQ01 (sample SAMEA2621222, study PRJEB7988) | marine metagenome | biome: marine biome (ENVO:00000447); feature: deep chlorophyll maximum layer (ENVO:xxxxxxxx); material: "saline water (ENVO:00002010), including plankton (ENVO:xxxxxxxx)" | depth 150 m | reverse complement strand
CCTACACCGGGATGGTGACCGAGGTCCGGAACATCGGCGCGATGATCGACGTTCAGGGACTGGGCATCAAGGGGCTCGTCAAGCGGTTCAGCATTGCGGACGACCACTATCGGTTCGTGCCGGAGCGCGGCCGGTTGGTGGGGCGCCTGCGCGGCAACGAGATCGCGCCCGGCGACACCATGCAGGTGCAGATTGATGAGGTGGATTTGCACAAAAAGGAGGCGGACTTTCGAATCGTCAAAACCAAGCAGTCAAAGGGCAAAAAGAAGGCCAAGACCCAGAGGAAAACCAAGCGTAATTTTCCCCCCAGAAATACAAATAAAAACAGGCAGCCCAAAAACAAACGCAGGAAAAAATGAATCGCAGTTTGAAAATTGGGCTGACGCTGATCGCGTTGTTGTTGGGCGTGGGCGGCCTCGTTCGCGAGGCTCACGAGTCGGTGAGGGTTGCAATGCTGACCTCGAGCCAGGCGACATTGACTGAATCGTATTTGCCGGCCCAGTCGCAACTGCCGGAGCCCATCCAGCCCTGGCCGCAACCTTCGCAGCCAAGCCGCTTGGCCAAGGCGATTGAGCATGGCCAACCGCTGCGCCTGCAATTGCCCGGGCGCGAGTCGCTCGATTTTTCGTTCCGCGACTTCCCTCTTTTCTCCGAGGACTACCGAACCACGCTTGGCCAAGCGCGCCGATTGGAGGCAGACCTTCGCGTGTTTGAAGGCCGGGCGGTGGATGCGCTTGGCCAAGTGCACCGTGCCTCGTTGGCCTTGGCCAATCGCTCACTCGCCGGAGTCGTCCGAATGGCGGATGGCAATACGATTGAACTGCGCGGGTCGGAAGATGGGCCGGTGCTCGCGCTTGGCCAAGCGCCCGGCCAGGCGGAGTTCATTTGCGTGAACGACCCGCGCAACGGCGAGTCGCGCACGATGTCGCTTGATCCCGATCTGGCTGCGGCAGACTGGTCCGGCGCTGAGTTGGCATCGCTTGAGCCGTCGGAGGAATTTCCTGCGCTGGCAAGCTCCGGCCTTGATCCGGTGACCGGTGCGCAGACGCTGGTGTTGGACGCTCCGGCAAACCAGCCGCAGTATGAGGCATCACTGAAGGTGGCTACGGTCATTGTGGCGCTCGACAAGTCCGCCACTGGGCGAAACACGACAATGAATTTGACCGAGGTAACCAGTCAATATTTGGCGTTGATGGCCAACGTGGCAGCGATTTACGAGAACCAACTTGGCATCCGGTTACTGGTGCAGGAGTTGATCCTGACGCCTGACTCGGATGACTACGACGACATCACGCTCGGGGTCAACGGCGAGACTCTCCGCGACTTCGCAGACTGGACACAGCGTTGGCGACCGGAGTCGACCTACGGGCAGACGCTTGCGATTCGTTTCGGCGCCGGGTTGACCGGCGGCACACTGGGTATCGCCTATCAAAACGCGCTGCACACGCGCAACGGTGTGGGGGTGCTACGAACCGGTTTCGGCTGGGCGCTGCCGAGTCACGAGATGGGGCACGTGTTTGGTTCGGCCCACTCGCTGGGCGGCATTATGAACGCTCAGTACAACAACGCGAACCGCACGTTTTTCCGCGATATCGAGGGGCAGCAAATCACCGCGGCCAAGCAGATACACGGGAGGGCCGCCGGTCGGTTGGGCGGCCCGGCAAACATGCGTGACCCCTCGGAGATGCCGTTTGCCAACGACGACGTCGCGTGGGGCGCTGTCGGCGAGCAGATCCGCTACGACGTGATCGCGAACGACCTGAAGCAGGTCGAGCGCGGAAGAGAAAACAATCTGTCGCTGGCTGAGGTGGGGCAGGTGACACCGCGCTATGCGGGCTCCGTTGCCGTGGAGGACGGGCGGGCGGTGTTTAAGCCGTCCAGTGGATTTATTGGCATGGCATGGTTCAGCTATGCGGTGCGTGGCGACGTCGGTCCGGGTTGGCTTCACAAGGGGGACGTGGCCGTAGTCATTGGCGATCCCGAGGGGGGTGTGTATGAAATGGATGTCGCCGTGGGGCAGGTGAAGACCATCAAGCTGCCAGGAGACGGCGCAATCTCGCAGTTGCGCTCGCCCAAGCAGGCTGAGCTGCATGAATTGGCCAGCGATGACTCTGTGCTCATTCTCCGGGTGGACGCCGATGCGAAGGGCAGCGAGACAATCCAGTATCGAGCGGGAAGCCAGCGGAAGACGCTGAAGCTGAACTATGTCAACGACCCGCCGGTGGCTGAACCGGATCAGGTCGTTCTCGGCGCCGGCGAGACGGTGCATTTTAACCCGTTGATGAACGACCACGCTGCGGGTTGGCGCGGGGTGTACAAAACCGAGCCGGTCATCGGGGTGGGAACCACCGGCGAAGGGAAAGATGGTCAGGACTATTTTCCGGGCGGATTCCGTCTGGTCAGCGCGCGCTCCAAGGCGTCGCGGCTGGGTACCCTGACCGTGCATCGTTCGCCCGTTATGCAAAACGGTCGACGCCGAAACGAACCCAACGGGTTGCTTAGCTTCAAGGCAAAACAGGGCGCGAGTGGCTCGGGGGAGATCGAGTACACGATCGAGGATGCACTGGGCCAGCGAGCAAAGGGAGTAATCACGCTGATCATCTCCGGGGAGATGGAGTCGCTGGTCGGCCCACGCAGCTACGCCCGGGGCTGGGTGCCGAGCAGTAACCGCGACGACGACGAATGGACGGCAGTAGATTTTGATGATTCCAACTGGAGCCGGGGCCGCAACGGCGCCGGTTATGAGCGTAGTTCCGGTTATATGTCGTTGATCAGTTCCGCCCTGAATTTCCGCACCACAATGTACAACCGCAATGAGACACTTTACCTTCGGTACACGTTTGATGTGGATCAGCCGGAAGTGATCGACGAGTTGGTCCTGCGCATGAAATACGATGATGGATTCATCGCGTACCTGAACGGAAAACGCGTGGCTTCGGCCAACGCGCCATCTACGCCGCGGTGGAATTCCGGCGCCACCGCGCTGCACGACGACTCACTGGCGGTGGTGGCGCAGTCGTTCGACATTTCGCTGTACCGGGCGAACCTGGCCAAGGGCAAAAATGTCCTCGCGATTCACGGGCTCAACTACGAGAAAAACAGTTCCGACATGTTGATCGTGGCCGAGTTGGTATACGCCTCCGGGGAGGGGGATGGAACGGCGCTGCCGGTTTGCGAACCGCCGGTCGAGCGAACACCGGAGTCCATTCTTTTGAGTGGCCGCTTGGCCGGTCATCAACCGGACTCAAAAGCGTTTTTTGTCTGGGGAAAAACAGACGCCGGTCCAAGCGAAAAAAACTGGGAGTATTCAAAGGAGATCAAGCCAGGCGAATCGGGCAGGCTGCAACATCTGGTCGATGGCTTGGCCGCCGGGGCTGAGTTGTTTTATCGGGTGTACGTCGATGGGCCACATGGCATCGCCTGGTCGGTGGACACACAGCGGACGTCAACCTTGGCCAAAGGCATTCTGGTTGCGAGGCCGGACAGCTATCAGGTTGAGGCGGGAGAGGTTTTGCGTTTGGCCAAGCGGAGTGAAGGCGTGCAGGGGAACGATGTCGGGGTGCGGGCAGCAACCCTTTCTTTGCTATTGGCCAAGCCGAAAAATGGGCGTGTAACACTCAACACAAACGGCACGTTTACCTACACCCCGAACGATGGTTTCGTCGGGGAGGATCATTTCAATTATCGACTGAGTGACACGTTGGCGGATGGTGCGGTTCAAAAGACTGTCGTCTCAGTCGGGGGAGAGTGGCGTTATTACGACAAGACAACCGCACCAAATCGCAACTGGGCCAAGTCGACCTTCGACGACAGAGACTGGAGCGTTGGCCCGGGCCTGCTGGGATACGGGAACGGCAATGAAGCCACGGAGATCAGTTTTGGCACGAACCCGGATCGTAAAAACGTGACCGCCTACTTTCGCCAGACGTTCGAGTTGATGGACACGGCGTTGATCGAAAAGGTCACATTCAAGCTACTGCGTGACGATGCCGCTGCGATCTACCTCAATGGCGAGGAAATATACCGCGACAAAAACCTTTCACGAACCGCAAGGCACACCACCACGGCGACCAGTTCCATCGTGAACGAGTCCGCCCTCGCGACATTCGAGGTCGACGGCGCTCGATTTGCGGAGGGAAAGAATGTGATCGCGGTTGAGGTGCATCAGTCCAGTAGAACCAGTTCAGACCTGAGTTTTGCGCTCTTTGGCCAAGCGCACCTCATTCCGGGCAACCGAGTAACGGTAACCGTTGAAAAAAGGTCAAAATCAGACATTATTGCAAACTTTAACGTAACAGAAAATGAATTTGAGGTGTTTTTAGGCTCAAAACGGCAAAAAAAATACATTTTGGAAACTTCAACTGATTTGAACCAATGGGATACAGTTCAAGTTATTGAAGCCAAGGGAGATAAGGTGAGTATAAAGCCTGAGTTTGATTTTCGAAGTGGAGCCCGTTTCTTTCGGGTTCTGGAGCAGCCATAGCGCCGCGCTTGGCCAAGCGCAGGCCGTTTGGAATTTGCTTGGCCAAGCGACTTTGTGAAATTTTTCACAAATTCACTTGGACACCTTCGTCGAGGGCTGTACTTTTCCCGCGAGGGGTTGATTGAGCGATGAAAGCAACCGAGATAGGTTACAATTCAAAAATCGAGGGAAATGTGGTTCACACCCGCCTTGACTCTGCAGTTAGTTGGTTCCGAAAGAATTCGCTTTGGCCCATGCCGATGGGATTGGCTTGTTGTGGAATAGAATTGATGGCCGTTGGGGCAAGTCGTTTTGATATTTCCAGATTTGGATCAGAGGTGATGCGTTTTTCTCCACGTCAATCAGACGTGATGATCGTGGCTGGCACCGTGACATATAAGATGGCACTTGCGGTGCGAAGAATTTATGAGCAGATGCCGGAGCCGAAATGGGTTATCGCAATGGGGGCATGCGCATCAAGTGGAGGCATGTATCGAAGCTACGCAACCCTACAAGGTGTAGATCGTATTTTGCCTGTTGACGTCTACATAAGCGGCTGTCCCCCTAGGCCTGAAGCTGTTCTTGAGGCTTTGATGAAATTACAAAACAAAATTTCGAAAGAGCCTCATATCGCCGACAAGAAACCGGCCAGAGATCGTGGGCTGATTTTATCTTAAGATTTGAATGACGGCTAAGCAGCTTGCCAATAAAATCAAACGTAAATTCAAGGGCATCATTTCAGATATCCATGAATTTCGTGGTGAATTAACATTGGAAGTTTCCGATTCTTCTCAAATTTCTGAAGTGTGTCGTTATGCAAAAGAGGAGCTAGGATTCGATTACCTTGTAGATTTATGCACTATTGATAATGATGATGATACGCCACGGTGGACTGCGGTTTATCACATTTATGGATATGGGCATCTTCAACACCTTCGTTTAAAGACAAGCGTTAGCGAGGAAGATTCTGAATTTCCTACAGTTACAACTGTTTGGAGAACTGCCAATTGGCACGAGCGTGAGGCTTACGATATGATGGGTATTCGTTTTACAGGTCATCCCGATTTACGTCGTATACTTATGTGGGAAGGCTATCCTTATTACCCATTAAGAAAAGATTTTCCACTTGAGGGTAAGCCAAGTGAAATGCCAGATGTTGCATTTACGGATCCTATTCCTCTTGAGGGTGGACCTTTTGTTACTCTTGCCGGAGGTGAAGACGCTGCTGCTCGCGAACCTAGAGTGCGTAAAACAGAATAAACGAATGGCAGAATACCAGAACATTCAGGTAAGTGATTCAATTGCGAGATCTGCGCAAGCCATGGATGAGTTACAAGATGTTCAAGGTGAAAAAATGACACTGAACATGGGGCCATCGCATCCGGCTACACATGGTGTCCTGAGATTATCGCTTGAGCTTGACGGAGAAATTATAGTTAAGGCAGTTCCTGAAGTTGGTTACCTTCACAGGGGTGATGAGAAAATTGCTGAGAATATGACATATTCTCAATTTTTACCATACACCGACAGGTTGGATTACTTGGCTCCACTATCAAATAATGTCGCTTACGCTTTGGCTGTTGAAAAATTATTAGGTGTAGATTCAAAATTGCCTGAGCGTTGCCAGTATATTAGAGTTATTTGTTGTGAACTCGCTAGAATATCAGCCCATTTGCTTGGCTTGGGTGCATATGCTATGGACGTAGGTGCTCTTACTGTTTTCCTTCATACTTTCAATGAACGGGAAAAAATTTATAATTTAATAGAGGCTCTAACAGGTGCTAGGCTTACCACAAGTTATACACGAATTGGCGGGTTGTCTCGGGATTTGCCTGAAGGTTGGACTGATGAACTCGCAAAGTTTAATAAGGAAATTTTACATGCTATTTCAGAAGCTGACCAATTACTGACAAGAAATAAGATTTTTTTGGATCGAACCAAGGACGTTGGTATTATTTCAAAAGAAGAGGCAATTGACTTTGGCTTATCAGGACCAAACTTGAGGGGCAGTAATATTGAGTATGATATTCGCAAGGCGCAACCCTACTTGGTTTATGACCAATTAGATTTCGACATACCCTACGGTGAAGTAGGTGACTGTTACGATCGTTATCTCATCAGAATGGAAGAGATGCGACAGAGTGTCCGTATCCTCGATCAATGTCTAGCTAACTTGCCAACAGGCCCGATTAGTATTGATGATGGCAAGATTGTATTGCCTAATAAGCAGAAAGTTTTGTCTAGCATGGAGGAATTAATTCACCAATTCATGCTAGTTACTCAGGGGCAAAACGCCCCTGTAGGTGAAATATACTTTGGAGCTGAAAACCCAAAAGGTGAATTAGGTTTTTATATTAATAGCAAAGGGGGTGGTGTTCCTTATAGAATGAAGATAAGAGCTCCATCTTTTGTGAATTTATCTATATTGGAGCACATGCTCCCCGGCCATATGATGAGCGATATCGTCGCTATTCTTGGATCATTAGATTTCGTGATGGGGGAATGCGATCGATGAGTTTTAAGGTAACTAAGACAATCGATAGAGAAGCGAATCGCTTGGTTAAAAACTATCCGGAAAAACGAAGCGCTTCATTGATGGTATTGCATGCTATCCAGGAAGAGTTTGGCTACATCTCCAAGGATGCTGAAGTATGGGCTGCTGAGAAGTTAGGGCTGAAGCCGATCAACATCCACGAGTTGGTTACTTTTTACCCAATGTTACGCGAGCACGATCCCGGCAAGACCGTAGTGCGTGTTTGCCGGACGCTGAGCTGTGCCTTGGCGGGGAGCCACAAGTTGCACGGGCACATCTGCGACAAGCTTGGCTTGGATAAAAATGGTCACGGCCTGCAGAGGACAAAAGATGGCAAATTCGGTGTGGAATTTGCCGAGTGCTTGGCCAGTTGCGGCACGGGGCCGGTGATGATGTGCAACAATGATTTTTATGAAGCCGTCTCCAACGAGGAGTCGGAGGAGATCCTGAAGAAATACGACGCATGAAGATGGTTGCCGAACTAGGATTCGAACCTAGACAAAGTGAGTCAGAGTCACTCGTGCTACCGTTACACCATTCGGCAGTGCCGTCGCGGGATAAAGATTGATTTAGGGTTAGGAGTCAAGGCGAAAGCAGATGCCAAGCGAATACAAACTGGTTTTGAGACACGTCGACGAGGCGGGTTACACCAACGATATCAAGTGTTACCAAAAGCACGGCGGTTACAAGACCATGAAAAAGGTTTTCAAGCTTAAGGCGAAGAAAACCAAGAACGGCGCTGTTACTCCGCAGGAGGTGATTCGCAAGGAGGTGCTGACTTCCGGGCTGCGGGGCCGGGGTGGAGCCGGTTTTTCCGCTGGCATGAAGTGGAACTTCGTGAATCGCAAGTCAGGCAAGCCTATCTATCTTTTATGTAATGCTGATGAGTCTGAGCCAGGCACCTTCAAGGATCGTCAAATCATTCACAAGGACCCTCATCAGCTAATTGAGGGCATGGTGATCGCATGCTATGCCAACGATGTCAATTTAGCATACATATACATTCGCGGCGAATTTCCCGAGGGCGCGAAGATCCTAAACCGGTCGTTACAAGAGGCACGCGATGCCGGTTTTCTGGGTAAGGGCATTTGTGGAACGAATTACAACCTCGAGATTCATGTGCATCGCGGTGCGGGCGCGTATATTTGTGGTGAGGAAACCAGTTTGATCGAGTCTCTAGAAGGCAAGCGGCCCTATCCCAGGATTAAGCCACCGTACTTCCCTGCTGCTCTTGGTCTGTACATGTGTCCGACCATAGTTAACAACGTTGAGACACTTTGCAATGTTCGGCACGTGATGGAGATGGGGGGCGATACCTACGCTGCGCTAGGTACTCCGGGTAATACAGGGACGCGCATAGTCAGCCTTAGCGGACAGGTTAAGCGCCCGGGCTATTACGAGATTGAGGTTGGCAAGGCTACCCTCGGCGATTTAATCCACGGCGAGGAGTTTGGCCAGGGGCTGCTCGATGGCCGCAAGTTACAGGCGATCATCCCCGGCGGTTCGTCCTCGAAAGTGTTCAAGGCCGGCGAGTCGTTCAAGATCAAGGCCAAGGACAAACAGGGGAAGGACGTCGAAGAAAAACTCGACCTGCTAGATATTCCTTACGACTTCGACACGCTCATGAAATGCGGGTCAATGTCCGGATCGAGCGCGATCATAGTGATCGATGACTCGGTCGATATCGTCGAGGCGCTTGGCAATTTGTCCGATTTTTATGCGCACGAGAGTTGCGGCCAATGCACACCTTGCCGCGAAGGTTCGCTCTGGATGGCCAAGGCGCTCAAGCGCATGCGCAGTGGCCAAGCGCGCAAGGCCGATGCGGATTATCTCAAGCACATTGCCCATAACATTCAGGGTCGGACAATTTGCGCGTTCGGTGAGGCTTGCGCTTGGCCTGTACTAAGTTTTGTCGACAAGTTCCGCGATGACTTTGTGAAGAAAGGTGCTGAAGACGAGGCCCGCTTGGCCAAGCAGCAAAAAGAGGAGGCGGCAAACTAGCATGGCGGCTAAGGACACAAAACCGGCAGTCGAAACCGTGACGGTGAAGGTGGATGGGCGTCCCGTCGAAGTTCCACGCATGACTCCGAATTGGGAGGGGAAACCGGAGCCAACCACCGTATTGCAGGCCTGCAAACAAGCAGGTATCGAGATCCCTCACTACTGTTATCATCCCAAGCTGCCGGTCTCAGGCAACTGCCGCATGTGCCTCGTGCACGTCGCGATGCCGGGCCGCCCCGGGGCGGATGGCAAGCTGCCGATGAACGAGGACGGCACTCCCAAGGTGTTTCCGATGCAGCTTCCGTACGAGCCGCAGACCCCTCGGGGCGTGATCGGCTGTGCCACAGGCATCATTCCGGGAATGGAGATTTACGCGAGTAGCCCTGAGACCAAGGAGATGCGCGAGGCAATAATGGAATCCTTGCTCATCAATCACCCTCTCGATTGTTCGATTTGCGATCAAGCCGGTGAATGCAAATTGCAGGAGTACTCGTATGATCATGGTCAAGCTAAGAGTGAGTTTGAGGAGTTTAAAGTTCATAAGCCCAAGGCAATAAATTTGGGCCCAAGAATTACTCTAGATGCTGAGAGATGTATCCTATGTACCCGCTGCATTCGTTTCACAAAGGATATAGTTGGAGATGATGCGTTGGGTATCGTGAATCGTGGTAGCTATAATACAATTTCCACCTATCCCGGAGAGTCTTTTAATAACAATTATACGTTAAACACTGTGGACATATGTCCGGTTGGGGCATTGACATCAAATGATTTTAGATTCCAGATGCGTGTCTGGTTTTTAAAGGAAACCAAAAGTATTTGTACTGACTGCGGTAGCGGTTGCAACGTGTTGATCGGTTCCCGTGAGAATAAGATGTACCGTTATGAGCCTCGACAAAACGATGCGGTAAACGGTCATTGGATGTGTGATTCTGGTCGATTGAACTATAAGTGGATTGGGCGTGAGGATCGCCTAAATATGATCAAAAGCCCAAAGGGTGCCATCCCTTGGCCCATGGTTCTTAAGGAAATATCCGAGCACCTTGGTTCCGTTGAAAGAGGTTCAGTTGCGATTGTGGCTTCAGCTAGGCAAACTAATGAAGAGCTTTACCTGCTTAACCACTTGGCAAAGCACCTGGATGCGACGACTGATTCCGTACCGCGCCGTGGCAAGGCAGATCACCTAATGATCGTCGAGGACCGGAACACTAACACGACCGGGGCGCAGCTCACCGGGATTACGACCAAGCGCGTCGGCTCGAAACTGTCGTCGATTGCGAAGAGTATAAGCGATGGCAGGGTGAAGACTCTGATTGTTTTTGGTGAGGACGTCACGAAGTACGGCATTGATTCAAAGTTGCTGAAGAAAGTCACACTCATCGTAAGCGACATCCTGCCGAACGAAACCACAAAGTTGGCGGATTACTTACTTCCCGGTTGTGCGCATGCGGAGAAGCGCGGCACATTTACCAACGTGAAGGGTCGAGTACAGAAATTCATGAAGGCATTGGAACCGCCTGGCGACGCACTGCCGGAATGGGAGGTGCTGCACGAGCTTGTTCACAACGTGACTGGGCTGGACGGATTCAAGAGTATTGAGGGATTGTTCAACCAGATGGCCGGCGAGGTGAAGTCGTTCAAGGAGGCTGAACTGACTTGGGCTGGCCTAGGCGATCTCGGTGCAGACGTAAAGTTGTAATGCCGGAGTTTATCACAGAACTGCTGACCAATCACCCGTGGCTGATCGTGGCCATCAAGGTGCTGGGTGTGTTCGCGGTGGTGATGCCTATGGTGGCTTATTCGGTGGTTGCGGAGCGGCGTATTTCTGCGTTTATTCAGGATCGAGTCGGGCCGAACCGGGTAGGAATCCCATTCACAAATATAAAGTTGCTAGGCCTGGGTCAACCTTTGGCTGATGGTCTAAAGTCGTTTTTGAAGGAAGATTTTACACCGGGTCATGTGAAGCGAATTTATTACTGGATGGCACCTGCTGTATCGATGACTCCGTCGTTCATCGTCTTTGCTGTGATCCCGTTTGGTTCCATGCTGGGGATGCAGAAAATGGTAATCGCCGATTTGAACGTAGGTATACTTTTTACTTTCGGTATAGTTTCGTTGGGTGTTTATGGCATTGTATTAGCTGGATATTCAGCAAATTCTAAATATCCTTTTCTAGGTGGGATTCGGTCTAGTGCTCAGATGATTTCATATGAGATTGCGATGGGCATGTCGGTAGTTCCTGTTTTTATGCTTGCTGCGGATCCAGCTTGGCGTGATGGATTAACGCCAGACTGGAAGGCATACCTTGAGGGCACAGGGTTGTTGAATCTTTCCAGTGTGGTTGCTTATCAGAGCGACAGCCTATTTAGCTGGTTGATTTTTAAACAGCCTATTGCCTTTTGGATTTTCCTTATTTCAATTTTCGCAGAGACCAATCGCCTTCCGTTTGACCTTCCAGAGTCTGAAACTGAATTGGTTTCAGGATACAACACGGAATACAGCTCAATGAGATTCGCCCTTTTTTTTATGGGTGAATATGCTGCTATGATCGCTGGATCTGCCCTGATGGTTGTACTGTTTTGTGGAGGTTGGACTCTACCATTTGGAGAATATTTTAATACTCCAGCTCAAGGGCTTGTTCAGGGAATTGTTCACATCCTAGTTTTTATAGGCAAAATCGCTGTTTTTCTTGGTCTAATGATCTGGGTGCGATGGATGTTGCCGCGTTTTAGGTATGATCAGTTGATGAATATCGGCTGGAAACGGTTCCTGCCGGTAAGCCTGGCAAACATTATCCTGACAGCCATTGTGCTTTGGGCAGTAGCGTAGAGGTCGTAAATGAAAGTAAAACGTGCAAAACTAAGTTGGCTTGAGCGTCTCTATATCCCTTCGATACTGAACGGGTTTAAGGTA
>CEQQ01050271.1_pt1 | contig 11912 bp, 5 predicted proteins | sample 531041 | NCBI WGS metagenome assembly CEQQ01 (sample SAMEA2621222, study PRJEB7988) | marine metagenome | biome: marine biome (ENVO:00000447); feature: deep chlorophyll maximum layer (ENVO:xxxxxxxx); material: "saline water (ENVO:00002010), including plankton (ENVO:xxxxxxxx)" | depth 150 m | reverse complement strand
GCATGATACTTGCAATATAAGACTTACGATTGAAACGACTACCGCGCTCGACGATCAAATATGTAAGTGTAAATTCCCATAGAGATTTCTTTGCCTCTGATTCCTCTAATTCAAGGTCTTTCTCTGCTTTCATGAACAACTTCGGTTCAGACACCATCCTTTCAACGAACGTATAGTGAGTTGGTTCTAACAATTTGACAATTTCCACTATTAAGGGTTCTGGAAATTTCCAAGCAATATTTTTTCTTGCCTCCTTTTTTTGACCCAAGGTATATATGACTTCTTCCGTTGTTGCAGAGTATTTGAGAAATAGCTCACTCCAATACGGTAAAATTCTTCCAACGAAACCGGTGTTAATTGCTTCTATCAATTTAGCTCTGAACGCCAATACTCTAGCGCGCTCACCGGTACTAAAGTTTTCACCATCAGCACCTAGTTCAGTCAGTATTCTGGAATCCGACGAGTCGAGAGGCAATTCTTTTGATGACGAGCTTACATTAACCTCACCTAATACTTTCTCCATTAGTTTAATCAGACGCGTATCGCTCTCCATGACCTCAGCATGTGCTAAAAGCTTGTACAGAATAGTTAAGTGATTTTCCTCTTGCAATGAGATTGATTTCATTGCGATAACAACTACATCTTCTAGCCTAAATACTCTTCCACCTCTGCCAAAATAATTTTCCAGCAGCCCAAGCCATATAGTTTGATGCAAATTTAGGGTCGATATACTAAGTCTCTCCTTGATTAGAGCTATTATTCCAAGGATTATCTCTCCTAATTCATGGGAGTCAGTTTGAAACACGACTTCAAACAGACCACAAAGGGTTGTTGTTTCGAATTGAGAAGATAGTCGCTTGAGTATCTCCCTCTTTCTTGGAGAATTTAGTATAAATTCCTTAAAGGCCATACTATTATTCACGACTGCATTTTCTAACACTTGGCTTAAAGCAACCTTACTCGTAACTCTTGCATTCCATCGTAACTTTCCAAATTCAAGGAAATCACAAATAAGCTCAAAGTCTGATTCCACGTGCGAGAGTTTTCGTATTCGTTCATCTGAGTGCCGACTGCTATATGACAGTTCTTCACTCATAATTTCTCTAAGTTTAGCTATTAGTCGGGATTCAAAATCTTCATGAAAAAACTGTAAAGGGATCGTTCCTAGATCCATTTCGAGTTTATCAATTGAATAGATTGTGTTCTCTTCTGAAAATTCATCGAACACATTGCTGATCGACAAAAACATACTCTTTCGCATAAAAGATTCAAGAGAATTATGCTCAGATAGGGCAGTCTCTTCATCAGGAAATGAAATCTCAATGATAGTAGACTCGATTTGATGTCCCTTATTTATCATACATTTCTCATGTCAGTCTGAACAGATTCCCAACTGAGTATATTACTGGTTATGTGGCTTGACTCATTCAATAGCCTCAACCGCCTTCTCAAATTTTTGGCAGCTGTATCAAGCGCAAAATTACTTATGATTGAATTATCACTTAATGACTTCCAATTTGAATAAATCGACTTAAAACTTTCCAAGTCAGAAGGAATTAACCAATGCAGATGAATTGATATATTAGAGTCAGCTCTTTTGCGCAATTCACTTTCAACAATAGATCTGAATACATGAAAATGTGCTTTACCTTGCGTTTTCAATTGGAAAGCAGTTATTTTTGGCAGTATGAAACTTACTGACGGTATATAGAAATCCCAAGCTTCATCGCGCAACTTAAAATCATCTGGTAATAGTTGAGAGTGCTCCACGAAGTAAATCTTTAATCCGCTAATTTCGCTCTTGAATTTATCAATTCCTTGTAGATAATCTTCTTCGCTATCAGAATTTCTTCTCTCGGAATAAGTTAGTTCCTGCTTCCTTTCATACAATTTCTTCAGATAGTTATCGCACCTGATTTTAATATCACGCTCAATTTCTTTTGACAGGATATCTGCTTCAGAAAAGTTAAGCGCCGTCCGTCTACTAATGAGGAACTTTACGAGGGCCAAGCTAGCCTCATCGAGCCCGCTAGGTTCATGATTCGGCTTTTTATTTTCGATCAAATCAGACCATTTGCTGTAGAGCACTTCGAATTCACACATTCCGGTAAAATCAAGCCAATATATCTCAGGTGTAATGTGTGCTGGACAGTTTTCTCTTACAAGACCTTCAGCCCAGCTTCGAAATTCTAAATCACTGCAACGTGCTGTCCATGAAGGAAAGATCACGCTTACTCGATTGGAGAAAAAGTTATCCATTCCCAAATGCGCTTTTGATAGGCTGCTTGGTCGGAGTAGGAGGTGCTCTATTACGTGCATTCCTTCCATTTTATTACTGAGATGAATTAAAAATCTTCTCAAGAATCTGATAAATTTACTCGCCTCTTTGGCGTCTACAGAAGATAACAACTCCATGTGCTCCTCTTTATCCAAGTATTTACCATCATAGTTCTTTATCTTAAGATTTAACTTTCGAGTCTGGCTGTCATATAAGTAATTACTACTATCTACACCACACTGCAAAAGCGCAGAGCTAACAAGGTCATTTGACATAGGCTCGATTTGCCTATACATCCGACGGGCACATTCATAGTACCTATCATCAGACTCATCCGCGTCTTCCTGAAAAAGGCCTTTTGCTCGATGAATTGCTGAACTGCTGATCACATACTCAGAGAAATCTAAGCCGATCTGTCGATCAACAAAAGAGTCATGAGGGATTAAGCATAGCTTATGGTCAAACATAGTTTTGGTAAGAGGCTTAATTTCAATCTCTTTAAAACCCAAAAATAAACTTACTCTATATTGCAGACCAGAAACAGAATCTAACCTCCCACTCTTCCTACCAACCTTAATTTGATGAGTCTTTCGAAATTGCGAACGTAATATGTTTCCTGCAGCAGCTCTGTGACCACTTAAGTATTCAATTCTATTAATAAGGCGTACCTTATTTAATATTATGTCTCTCTCTAATTCTTCTGGAGTGTGATAATAATTAAAACTCCGATGCTTCTCCTGCTCAAAATTTTCGCCATAAAGTGCCAGCAGGTAATCTAATAGACGTGTTTTCCTGTCCAGGAAATTGTCTACTTTCTCTAAAATACTGCCTAGCAATTCTTCTGCATTTTCCGGATAAATTCTCTGGAGGTCAGAGATTTCTTCTGGATCTAAAACTGCACTGAAGTAGGTTGGGTCTGAATTAGTATCTAATGAGAACAATTCACGGATTGAGTCAAGATTCGCCAGATAATTTGCCATAATTTGCTCGAACAGTAACAGATATGACTTCAACTGCAGGGCATGGGCTCTCCTCTCTTCCGGATAGTTTTCTGGTATCCCCATCTGATTGATTCCGTATGTAGCCGGAAATTGATTTTGTATTGACTGATAATCACTTAATTTTCTATTTCTGCCATTTATAGGTTTCGACAGATAGATATCTTCGCTCAAATCATAGATCTGACTTTCTTTAATTAATTTAAATTTCTGGAATTGCTCTCTGAATTCTTCGAACGAGATCTGAACACGCCTACCACCAGACCGCACTATAATCGCGGATATGTCTTCCTCGTTTTTTGGCTCTATCAATCGCAGTCTTACTTCAGGTGATGCATGAGTCTCTAATGCTCTCAAGCGTAACGAAGTTACGTACTCTATTCCGGTAATCTTTTGCGCAATGGCTAGTATGGTCGATTCGAGAAGACTCTTATCTCTCGCAATACCCATGTCCGTAATTTCTGAGTCTGTCAATATGCCTTTCTTTGTGAAAGGTCCAGACATAACATCATCAAGCGATGTCCCATGCTCCAAGTCCGCACTGTAGCTTTTATATGAGACCTCCATTGCAAGCTCTTCAGAGGCCTCTATATAGACTTCAGCCAACAAACTTTCAGGTTGGAATCCTGAACTGAGGGTTACATCAAGCTCCAATTGACATTCAACTTCATGCAGTACGCTTACGTTCTGCACATCTTCACAAAGGTTCCTCATCGAATGAAACTGTTTGTAAGTCTGTTCAATCAGATCATTATCCGAAAGAGCTAGCCCGTTAGCGCCCTGACTTCTCCTGATAGATATACTATGAAGACCTAAGCTCGATTTTCCAAAAGAATCCTCCGTCAAGAATTGCACTTCACTGAGATCGTTCGACGAATCTATTAAAGCCTTTTTATAATCTAATTCAGATACAGGTCTACAGAAGAATACATCCTGAGGGTCGTGAAGACCCAAATCAGCTGTGTTAAGTTTTCCATCTTCATCACAAAGATAATCCGCCACATCAAAGTTGGCTCGATAAATCAAATCAGTCAATGCAAAACAAAATTGTTCGAGTATAGTGACCCCAGGATCATGATAGTTATAGTCAGTCCATTCTGAACCAGACAAATTTTGAGCTAGCTCAATACCTTCCTTTCTGAGGTTTGTGAAACCATATCGATCTCCATCACCGATCTGCCTAGATATAGTTTTACTCTCTGCCATGAATTTCTGTACCAACTATTTTAGTTTGAGTTTAATCATCAAAATCTTCAGCATTTGGATCCATCACATCCTGATTTGACCCAACCTCATTACACCAGAGCTTTGTTACGTGATAGTCAATTTTAATTTCCTCTGGATATTTAAAAGCTGATTTGATGCATAACCGATATTTGGAAACACCAGGATCATCGTCATCTTTTACGGATTCCCAACGGAGCTTCAATCTATCCCTCGGACTGCTGAAATAAGACTGATGAACTCGTATGCGGTTTCTTCGATTTAAAAAATTCAATAATCTTCTAGGTGGATCACACGCATTTAAAGCAATCGCATGCATTATGGCGAACCTATTTGAATCTCTTTTTTCAACCTTGGCTACAATTTCTAAAGCTTGAACTCCAAATAAAGTTTCTGTAATCGGATGAAACGTTCCATCTGCTGGAACACATGACTTTTGATCAATACCAACTCCTATACGAGCCGGCGCGCGTATTGCGCCACCTATCGACAACTTGACGTCATCACTATTAATTGAATCTCCTGAAGATATATCTGAATTTACTCCTGGTTCACTTATACTTACTTTCCCCTCCTTATTTAGGGAAAGAACCGTATTATGTTCCGTGCCAGCGGGATTTGTGTGAATAAATTGAAGTGCCTCTTCTTTCCCGTAATAACTTATAGACCAAGATGGCAGATTGTCCGTTAGTTTACGAAAAAAGCTAATTAAATTACCTGTCTCCTCATCCTGCTTCTGTGGCGTAACTTCAAATCCAAAATCTTCTGACTTACTGAAGCCCTCATCAGTCACATTTAAGGAAGAATCAATGAGATCGGCAAAATGCTCTTCTGAAGGCAGCTTGCCCGCACTAAAAAATCGCTTTAAGGTTTCTCTATTTTGCTTAGCCATCCACAATACTTCCGTTAATTATGAACGTGCTACCTATCTCCAATTTTCGTATACCTGTAAGCGTAGGGTCGCATGGCAATATTTCGGTACCTACATCGATATTATGGCGGCTAGTTGGCATCAATAAACTCCATGGATATAAAGGAATAATATCTCCCGCATTTCGACCAGCCTCTCTATAACGGACAGTATCTCCCAATCGATAAAAACCAGAAGCATCACATGTAATATGTAACATGGAAAATTCTGTCACATACTTGATATATTCGAGATTATAAATATACGAATACACATCTTCCTGCTTGACATTTTGCCCATAAACCAATCTGTACCCGGTGTCTTCCCATGGACTAAGGCATCTTCCAATATCCGTGTTTAGTTTTTCGATATATTTTCCATTTCTAGCATAATCCTCAAATACAACTTTACAGCGAACCTGCACCCACTCGGTCAGAGGATTTATTACTTCAATCTTACTAAAAGAAGAACTTAAATTAGATACGTATTCGTGGATAGCATTTAGGTGTGTAGCACTTAATCTCGGGATCTTGCCAGCTGCCTCAAGATGATCGGAAACCTTCGGCGTGACTACAATTAGCAAATTACCAGGTAGCCTTTGGAGACTAAATTGTGTGCAGTTAGGCAGGCATTTAACTTTACCAACTAGCGGAAATTCCTCTAAGATCAATCGCTCGTAATCCCAAGCAATTACTCCGCGAGACCTGTGTCGAATCCGCTCGCTGACCCGCGTTACTAATTCTAGTCTTTTCTCCTCTTTGCCAGCACCCGAAAAATCATCAATTTGGTATGCCCCATCGAGGCCCGGGATAGCGGTTATTGGACGCCATTTTAGTTTTGAGGTGTCGATACTATCTGAATCAAAATTTGCTGAATCATCTTTACTACGAATCAACCTAGCTCCATGAGTCGTTATGTTCCGCACGCTACAGAAATTCGACGAAGCAGCGTTTGTGCAAATCTTTAACCAGTATAGATGTCCCGGCATGCTCGGATGAGCGTTTGAGATGTCATCCGGAATATCAATTGTCACAATACCGGAACGAAGAAACCCACTCGTCTCATCTGAGAGTATCCTGCTGTCTGACAAGTTCTCCCAACCATTAGATGAAAGGTATTGCCAAGCACATTTAAAGTAGTCGCTAGAATTGGTTCTCTTTGAATCATCGAATAGTGAAAAATAAAGAGTAATTAATCCGCTCAATCGAGAGGCCGAAATACCAAGAAAAAGTTGTCCGTCATAATCAATCGGCTTTAAAAAATCAATTGGCTTCCCCGAAGCATTAGGGGCAACCTGTTCCACTCCAAACTCATGCAATCGATAGATTTTGTCTGCGATCTCTTCACTTTCTGCATTATTAATAGGGTGCCCACCTATCGAGCTAGAGGCAATATAATCAATAGATAACTGATTCAGTAAGGGAGTGTATGGTGGATTTGGTACTGCCTTTTTCTTTCTTACAAAGAATTTATGGTTTGCCTCTATCGCTTCTGTTAGGCGGAATGGATACTCCTGATGGCCGAATGCTCCTTTTGGGCTAGTCAATGTCAGCTTAATAAAACCATTTCTTGTTTTAAGTCCGAGATCTAATTCATTCTCGCCTGCATCTATACTCATTGGTTTTAATAAGTCAACCGCATCAACCTGAATTGATTGATTCTCATTTAGTGCGGTTCCGTCGTAATTAAACAAACTAGCAGTCTGGGAATGACTCAAAGACAAGGGTTGCCAGGCACCATTGCTCAAGACATTCAACCTAGCCTTAAAACTATGATTCTTATACCTCATCAAATATCCCGAATAGTGGCCCGTAAACCCGTTATCGTCAGTTGGTAACTCTCCCCAATTTAAGTTAAGCCAAAGTTTTTTGAGATTCTTCTTGATTATTTCTGGCGCAGTAACTGCCAAATATGAACTAGTAGTAGGAGAAGGGCCAAAGGGGTAGAAGGGCTTCGAAGGGTCCAGCTGGCTGATATTATTGTACGCACGGATATTTCTTAATCCGCTTACACCAACTGTCAAAGCGAGGTTTTCAATAGAGTATTTCTCGAGAAGAGAATAAGGATTCATTGAGGCCTTTTTGTTAACTTTGAGCTTCATCAAAGGTAATCTGGTCTTCCACTTTTCTCCATGCACATCCGAAATGCACCCAACTATGGAGGGCGCTTCAGAAGGTATAGTCAGAGCCAAAGTTAGTCCCAGTCTTCCGTCACCTCGCTCTGTAATATCGAATCTCTCAAGAGTCAGCCAACCCTCTTCTATAGTTAAATCTACTTGGAATGCTCCACCAAAGTACTTTTTAAATAAGTTACCGCGGCCTAATCTCAATTCTCGTTTCGCAGCTTCCAAAGTGCTTTCAATGCCTAGTTGGATCGCTTTATTGTCAAGTTCTCCATCTATAATTTCTGACGATGAACCTCTCTCTAACAAGACATGTCCTACGAGCAAACCAAGCCGGTCTCGAAACTCATTATCAGATTCAGAGTTCAAGATATAATCATAGAAGGGTTGAGAGTTTTTTGAGACACCATCTACTTGTAACAGAAATTCGGAGGCTTGAAGAAGCATAGATTTACAGGATAAAGATTGAGGATCTATTTCATCATTTGCTTCCAGTACGGGTTCTGAATGCAAATCTAGACTCGAGGCAAACTCTGTTAATTTCGCAAGATCCTCAGCATACGCTGAACCGTCCCAATTGTATTTTTCGCCTTCACTGAGCCAACTAATCATTAACTCACAAATTATTTTTTTGAACCGGGAAGGACTATACGCATTCGATAAATTTTGGATATGATAATAAATAGGCCTAACTGACCTAATTAGCAAAAATTCTATCTCTATTCTTCGCTCGCCCTCTTCCAAGAATAAATCTTTGGAGGCAATAGCGATGCCAGATTCAATCTCAGAATCGGCGGTGAATTCATCCTGTCTTTTCTGGCCATCAGAACCAAAAATCGCCAGCCTCTTTTCTGTGTTATCGATGCCCTCTTCCGTTGCATCGATGAGACTCTGTTTATATATCCTTGTTACGAAGTTCATATCGCAAGCTGGCGTTATCATACTCTCTCTTAAATATCTCAAAGAATGAATTTGTCGAATTTTTGCGTCACTTACAGTTATTGCGCTGCTGAGCTCAAAAGTAACATCCCTAGAATCTTCATCCTTCATACAAGAAAATTTAGCGCCTTTTTTGATTGTTATGGGGTCAGATTTTGGAGGTATTTCAAAATTCAAAACCGCACGCTCAGGACTTTTATGCTTATATTGAGTCTTTAAAATATCTCGATAATAAAAATCCAAGTGTCTTTGCGTAAAGCCATTGACGTTATCTTGCGCATGTTTATATAGACTGATGAAAGAGATAAACAAGCCAACTGCCGGATCATTCTTCTGCGTTTTTAAGGATTGGGGGAGCAGCGTTCTGCAAAAATTTTTAAGGTACTCTATTGCATTAATGATACGTAGCGCCGCATTCATAATAGAAGTCTTCTGATTAAAACTGCTATCTGTGGTATTAATTTGAGACTGTGAGAAATTGATCCCATCACCTTCGGATATAATATCCCAGACACTCCCTAGCTTTAGGAAGTCTGTATCAACAAGTGAATCGTTCTCGGGCGCCAAATTGAAATTAATTCTCCCTATATCGTGCACGGAAACTGTCATAGTGTTCCGAATTACTCTTTCTATTACAGCCGTTAATTCTTGACCAGGGGTGGACCTTGAGCGCCGTAAGTCAGTCAGCCACTTATCAATTTCAACAACTAGCTTAAAGGCTAATCTCAGAGAAAGGCTTTCTGACTCTTTAAGGCTCTTCCTAATTTCATTGATTGGCTGCTTAATATCCTTATTAATGATAAGCGCCATAATTACAATTTCATTGGATGTAAGGAAGGACCGCCAGTCTCCTACCTTTCTTAGTTCTTTATTATAGAAGGAAAGGTTTGATGCAAAGTCTACGCTTAGTTCTACTAGATCCTCAAAAGACATCTCGTCAACATTAAAGTACCCTTCCCGTAGCGCTGGAAATAGGCGATTCTGCTGATCCACACCATCCGCGTGAATTATCGTGTCAAAGTTACTCATGAGACATAACAGGGTGAGTTATTAACTGACACAAATAAACTAAGCGCTAACATTTGTTCCTTCCTGAAAATAAAATGGATAGACAAAGTTACTTCGTGTATTCGTTGTTCTAATTGTGTATTCAAGCTGAATTTTTATCAGACCATCGTTTACTTCTTCAGAGAGGACTTCAATACTTTCAAGCGTAATTCGTGTCTCAAAAAACAAAATCGCTCTCTCTGTCAAATCTTTAATTTTGGTAACCGAACTTTCAGTAATGTTTTCAAAGACCAGAGCGTTCAATCCGCAGCCAAAGGTAGGTTGCATAACTCGCTCACCAGGCAAAGTCGAAAGTAGTATTGATAGGCTCTCTCTTATATCTTCCTCAAGGGATACCATCTGAAGTTCTAAGACTTCATCGTTTCGCTCAAACTTGGGAGGAAAGCTCCAACCCCGGCCCAAGAATTCTTTAGTTTGTTCATTCGCCATAATCAACTACTCTTATCCACCGATCCATACAGTAGGATACCCAATGGCAATAGTCCCGCCATGGGCCGTGCTGTCACCCATTCGCGCAGCCGGTTTTCCTCCGATATTTACTGTGCCTGAACCCTGCGATATTGAAGAAGGGGGTCCAACACAAATACAAGTATCTCCAACAACTGCCGCCGGCATGTTTCCAATCAAAACTGTTGGTTCCCCAGGACCAAGAATGGGTCCTCCAACGTGAGGTATAGTGCCAGTGGTCGCCGGGCAATTATGCAAGTCAGCTATTCGTGCTGCAGGTGGCATGGGATCTCCTATAATTTACTAGTTCATTTCTAATTAAGGCCAGAGTTAGTTAATCATCACCATCGCTCCCTTAACAGTTGTATTTCCTCCCGCAGAAAGTTCGGCCGATGCCCCTCCCTTGGAGGTAAGCCCAACGTTTGCATTGTGCTCAATATTCATTCCTGCCGCTTTCAAGTCAGCTTTAGAGGAAATAGATATCTCCCCCATCGCATCAAGGGATATCTTGCCTTTAGCACTGAAACTTATGTCTTTTGGGCTGTCCACGACAATGCCACTATCGCTAAGTTCGAATTTATTATCAGACTGGTCGGTAATAAGAATGGACTTATCTTCATCGCTTATGATGATTTTATTTTCCGCTGGAGTGATTATCGTAATTACTTTCTTGTCATCGTCAAACTCAATTTTTAACTCACTTTTAGTCACTATAGCCTTAATGAAATTGTCGGCAGTAAGAGGGTATGGGGGTTGTTTTTGGGAACTGTAAAGACTGCCAAGAATAATTGGATGTGCTGGGTCATTGTTAAGGTAACCAAGAACCACTTCATCACCGACTTCAGGAATAAAGAATTCTCCGATACCTTCTGATGCATAATAACTGGCGAGTCTCGCCCAAACACCCTCTGTCTCAGCCTGCAGCAGTGGCACCTTGACTTGCACTTTATTCTGACCTTCGGGGTCTTCATCAAGCTTCATTACGATTCCTATTTGCAACCCTTCCGCACCAGGAACTAGGCCTGAGGCCACTGGAGCGGCCAAATCCCTTCTTTCGGCAAACCAATCCGGAGACATACCAAATTCTGCTGAAGATACCCAGTTACCTTCCGAAATCTCATGAACAACCTCGGTGACAAAGACATCTCCGCTAAACCGATTACCGACCCCTTCCAGCTCGATTAAAGAGCCAGGTTTAACTTTAGACGAGCCTTGGAATTTCATGCTGCCCGTAACTCTGGAGAGCCCCGATTTTACTTGTTGGCTTCCTGCCCAATCCTTCAGAGCACTGTTTTCCATCATGATCGGTGTTTGCAAAAGGAAACTGTCCAGGCCAATTACTTTTGACAAGGTCGCTGAATCAAGATCGCCTTGTTTATTAAGTGATTCCGTCTTCGCAACTTGCTCAACCACTTCTTGGGTTCCTGGGTCCCAACAGGCACCCTTCACCTCCTTATATTGATGTCTTGCGTCAATCTCAGCATGAAATTCCTTTAAGTCTTCACCGTAAGTGACCTTCAAAACGGCGCTTCCATCTACTTGTGGGGGCCCTACACTAACTTCATTGTCATCAACAATAACCAGCGACCCACTCACCTCTGCTCTTGAGAGCATAAAATCCCAATCAGTACAATAATATTGCACCAGTTCCCTGTGCTCAGTTGCGGTATCTTCTACCGATGAGGAAAGTCCGCTATAACGACCTATTAGCTCTTTAATAACGTCGCTGTCTTTTGCGTCTACAAAATTTGAACTTTTTCTGCCTATAGTCATCGCTACCGCACTATCACGACACTCTATATGAAGTCTTGAGTAGTTATCTCCAGTGATAGCAATATTGTGCTTGACGATCACACCCTCAAAAATAGTGTCTTCTTTATCTTTATAACCTGCGTTGATTTTTAAGGTCTTACCAGGAGCAAGATC
>CEQQ01024570.1_pt1 | contig 11939 bp, 10 predicted proteins | sample 531041 | NCBI WGS metagenome assembly CEQQ01 (sample SAMEA2621222, study PRJEB7988) | marine metagenome | biome: marine biome (ENVO:00000447); feature: deep chlorophyll maximum layer (ENVO:xxxxxxxx); material: "saline water (ENVO:00002010), including plankton (ENVO:xxxxxxxx)" | depth 150 m | reverse complement strand
CGTTTTTTGCTAATTGTTGTGTGATAGATGATCCACCAGAACCCTCAAGAAAATCCCCTCCGTAAGGAGTAAGATTTTCTATGGTTGCTCGTACTAAACCCTTGGTATTAAGGCCATTATTTTCATAAAAAGTAGGGTCTTCAACTGCTAAAGTAGCTTCGATTAACCAATGAGAGATGTTCTCTAATTGAACTGGTCGACGCAACCCAGTAAATTCATCAACGAATTCGTACATTAAGCTGCCATTGCGATCATAAATTCTTGCTCCACCTTGCGGGAGATTCGCGATTAATTCTTCAGGTGGTATAACTCCTTTTGCTATTTCGGTATAACGATTAAACGTATAGGTTGCTCCACTGACAGTTATAGCTATACCCACTAGAAGAATTAGTGAAAAAGCGATTGCTACTACTATTAGTACTGGATTTATGGATCGTTCTGACGATACAGTTTGATGACGTATTGCCCTGGCGATACTAGTCAGGCGAGTTGATGAATTCCGATGGCTCATGAATTCCTCTTAGATATTTTTTCAAGAATTAAAAAATGTGATAATCCAAAACGCCGGAACCAATTTTTTTCTGCGCGGTAGCATATTTTCCTAATCATTCTACCTAATATTCCTAATTTTTTTTCTAAATTATCAAAACCTGGGTAAACATATGTATGTTCTATAATCTGTAGATCTGTATTTAAGATTAGTTGTGACCAATCTTGATGTCCGTAGACCCGTGCATGTGGTACAAGTTTATTTCTAATGAAACGTGGCAGCCAATTGATAAATGGAATATTACCAAAAATATATTTTTTTCCAATATAAATACCATGTGTTTCAAATGGGAATAATTTATTAGGTGCGAAAATTATGCAAGAACCTTCATTACGTAATACTCGACTTATCTCCCTTAATGTTGTGTGATCATTATTTACATGTTCGATAACTTCATTCATTACGACAATATCTAAAGAATTATCTAAAAACGGTAACATTTCACCTTCAGCTACTAAGAAAGTTGTCCTGCTGTTTTCATGATGAATGGATCTTTGGTTAGCCTCAAACACACGTGATGATTCAATATCACAACCTATTGCTATACCCCCTTCTCTAGAAAAAGCCCTAACATACTCTCCTAAACCACAACCTAGATCTAAGATTATTTTGTCTTTAATTTTTACATGTTGTTGCATAATTTTCAGTCGGCGTTCCTGCCCACTTCTCCAGACAAAGCTAGGATTTCCTAGGCGAGCTGCATCAGGTATTGGTTTGTTTGAAGGTTTATGCAAGGCTTGTACCTTTCAGGATCTTTTCTAACACTAGTTAGTAATTTATGATTAATCGTAGATTTATATTTTCTAGAAGTCGAACATTGTAGGATAGTGATTATACAAAATGACGAAGTGGAGAATTTGTTGATGTCTTTATCAAATGAAGAAATAAAACAGATTGCTCTTTTAGCACGTATTAAGTTATCTGAGCTAGAAGTTCAGCAATTAAGTGATCAATTGAGTGAGATTTTAGATAATTTTAAAATTTTAGAAGAAATTGATACATCTGAAGTCGAACCAACTGCTCAAACTTTTGAACTAGAGAATGTCGATCGACTAGATGAAACCTCAGTTCCAATAGATCGAGGATTAACATTAGAAGGTGCTCCTCGAAGTCAAGAAGGTTACTTCAGGGTTAGACGCGTTTTGGAATAGAAGAAAATGTTGAGGGTTAATGTCTGAAAATATTAAACTTAATGTGTTTGCACACCAACATTCTAAACTGTTGAATGAAAGAGCTTATTCTTCAGTTGAACTTGTTGAAGCAACTTTACATAACTTAAAAGACCATGATTTAAATGCATATATTACTGTTACAAATTCACTAGCTCTCAAACAGGCTGAATTAGCTGATGAACGTATTAAATCGGGAACTGCGGGTCCATTGACAGGGATTCCAATTGCAGTTAAGGATCTTTTGTCTACGGTGGGTAATATTACTACTGCAGGTTCAAAAATTTTGGAAGATTATCGACCTCTTTTTGATTGTACAGTTGTTGAACGTTTACAAGATGCAGGTGCAGTGATTATAGCCAAAACCAATCTTGATGAATTTGCCATGGGATCTTCTAATGAACATTCTGCATTTGGACCTGTAAAAAATCCTTGGAATCACCAAAAAGTCCCAGGAGGATCTTCTGGAGGTTCGGCTGTTGCTGTAGCTAATAGAGATGTACCAATTTCACTGGGCACAGATACAGGAGGTTCAATCCGTCAACCTGCAGCGTTTTGCGGTGTCACTGGATTGAAGCCTACATATGGGCGAGTCAGTCGTTATGGTGTGATCGCATTTGGATCTTCGTTGGAACAAGTTGGACCTTTCGGGCGTGATGCCACTGATATTGCAAATGTGATGCAAATTATTGCTGGAGTAGATGTTCGAGATTCAACCACTGCAAAAATATCTGTACCTGATTATCAAGAAGATTTTGGGAAAGGCCTTGCAGGGTTACGTGTTGGTGTACCAGCCCAATTTTTTCAAGATGGATTAGATAAAGACGTTCGTTTGGCTGTTGAGAATGTAATAGAACTTTTTGAACATGAAGGCGCAATAATTGATAGATCACTTCAACTACCAACAAGTCCTGCATCATTACCTGTTTATTATATTATAGCACCCTCGGAGGCATCAGCTAATCTTGCCCGTTATGACGGTGTAAAGTATGGGTTTAGTTTTTTAGAAGGTGGATCTGTCGATGAAGAAATGTCCTTAACACGTTCAATGGGATTTGGACAAGAAGTAAAAAGAAGAATTATGCTGGGAACATATGCACTCTCTTCCGGTTATTATGATGCTTATTATCTTAAAGCCCAAAAGGTGCGAACATTGATACGACAAGAATTTGCGAAGGCATTTGAAACACATGATCTTTTATTAACTCCGACTACCCCTACTGTCGCATTTGGATTAGGGGAAAAAATAGATGATCCGTACAATATGTACCTGAATGATTTGTACACATTGCCTGTAAATATTTCTGGCAATCCAGCTATTAGTATGCCATGTGGATTTAGTGATGAATTACCAATAGGTTTACAGCTAATCGCTAAACCGTTTGATGAAAAGACATTACTTAGAGCTACATATGCATATCAATCTCTCACTGATTGGCATATGAAAAAACCACACGATTAAGATTTTTTATTAATACACTGATATTTATCAATTACCCTGATAGTCTGCATATATGGAACTTGATGGCTTTGGTAATAGAATCCCTGAATCTCCTAACACTTCAGAAAGTGAAGAAGATCTTACACTTTCGATTAAAGGCGTCCGTACTCAGTTAAGTGATACTTCTGATGAATATATTCTTGAATTAAATACTACTCGTGGGGTAATCAAAGGTTACCTTCGAGCATGTGAAGGTAAGACTGCTTTTGTTATTTTCGTTGGTGGAGCTGGTGGTACTGTCTCAGGTCCTGCAGACAAAGTCTACGAAAAAATAGGTATCTCACTAGTTGAACACGGGATTAGTTCATTGAGAATTGAATACAGAAAACCTGGTGATTTTGCTGAATCGGTTGTAGATGTGCTGGCTGGATGTTCTTTTATGCAAGGTATAGGCGCCCGGGAAGCTTTACTTGTTGGTCATTCTTTTGGTGGCGCTGTAGCAATTAAGGCAGGTGAACTGTCGGATTTAGTAAAGGGTGTGACCGCAATTTCATCTCAGCTCTTTGGAACCCAAGATGTTCATCAATTAAATAAACCATTATTATTAATACATGGTGATCAAGATGAAATACTTCATCATGAAGCTTCAGAAGATATTTATCGAAGAGCATCTGATCCCAAAAGTATTGAGATCATTAAAGATTCAGGACATGGGCTCCAAGAAGATCCAGATGCAGTTTATTCTTTGTTGGAAAAATTTATAGTTAGCACTGTAGGATAGGATATAATTATTTACGAGGTATTGTTATGGAATATTGCCATAAATACTAAGAGATAATTTTTTTATTATGCTCTTGCAAACATTACTGTAACTTATGAAGTGTTGAAATTTATTAAGGTTATAAATTCGAGGAAATTGAGGAAGTAAGTGTCGCCAGATAATCAAAATTTTAGTGAAGGCCTTGAAGGAATTGCTATAGCTGAATCAGCTGTCTCGTTGGTTGAGGGTGAAGAGGGCCGTCTTACTTATCGTGGCTACTCGATAGAAGATATTACTAGTCCAGAGTCAACTTTTGAAGAAATAGTCGCATTGCTATATGACGGTAATCTACCTACCTCAGATCGAGTTAATGAGATACAACAGTTGTTTGAAAGGGAACGTGAACTTAGTGATGGTCAAATCGAAATCGCTAGGCGTGCAGCAATAGAAACTCACCCTATGTTTGCTTTACAAGCTGCTGTTGCCACATTGGGACCAATGGATAATGATTTTGAACAAAAAGTTAATACTGTTACTGACAGAGGATTATCTCTAATTGCAAAAGTAGGACATCTAGTAGGCGTTATTGCTCAAGCAGCTGATGGTAGAGAATACACAGGCCCTCTACAAGGTGAATCACATGCAAGAATGTTAGTGCGAATGATCACTGGTGAAACCCCTACAGATCTTCAAGTTCGTGTGATGAACGCTTTGCTGATTTTGCAAGCTGATCATTCTGCTGGAAATGCTTCTACATTTACTGCACGCGTGGTTACTTCTACAAAATCAGAACCTGAAGCCGTAGTTTCTGCTGGTATTGGTGCTTTGTCAGGTCCTGCACATGGAGGGGCAAATGAGGCTTCTTTACGTCTATTTGAGCGAATTGGGCGACCCGATGAAGCTGAAGCGAAGATTACTGAATTGTTAGATGAAAAGTTTAAAATTCCTGGTTTTGGACATCGTGTTTATCATGTAAAAGATCCACGTTCTAAAGTTATTCAACAATTAGCTACAGAAGTAATTACTGCGAATACGTTGGCAAGTGATCATTACGATATTGCATTAACTGTGGAAAAAGTCGCTACAGAAAGACTAGGTCATAGAGGGTTATTCCCAAATGTTGATTTATTTTCTGGGTGTATTTTTGAAGCAATTGGTGTTCCTATAGATTTTTTCACACCTTTATTTGCAGCTGCAAGAACCTTGGGTTGGATGGTTAACATGCAAGAACAATGGGATTCTGGTAATCGAATTTTCCGACCGGGACAAATCTATGTTGGTGAATCATATAGGGAATATATAAACATTACTGACAGGTAAAAAAATTAGTCTTTTTGTAAGTAGTCTAGTTTAAGTGCACCTCTTACCATTTCCATAGTCTCTTGTGCTTTAGCTCTATAGTGTTCTGTTCCACTTCGGAGCGCTTCAATAACTAGCTCGGGATGTGTTTCAAAGTAATCACGGCGTTCCCGCCAAGGATCCATTAACTGATTCAATGCGGTAGCTAGTTTTGTTTTTACTTCAACATCTCCTACTTTTCCTAAAACATAACGTTTTTTTAAGTCATCAACTTCATCAATATCTGGGTTAAATGCATCGTGGTACATAAAAACAGGATTTCCTTCTACATGTCCGGGGTCGGTAGCTCTTAATCTTGACGGATCTGTGTACATTCGCATGACTTTTTTTGTCACTGTTTCCGAATCATCTTTTAACCAGATTGCATTATTTTTTGATTTACTCATTTTTGCATCAGGTCCATCTATTCCAACTAGACGTGGTACACGACCTACTAATGCTTTTGGGACAGGGAAAATTTCTTTATCATTTCCAAAAAGTCGGTTAAATCTACGCGCTATTTCACGTGTCATTTCAATATGTGGCAGCTGATCTTCTCCTACAGGAACGAGATGTGCACGTGGCATTAAAATATTGGCTACCTGCATTACTGGATAGGTAAAAAAAGCAACTGGAACAGATTCCCCCAGATCGTTCATTTCAGCTTTTAAGGTAGGATTCCGTTGAAGTCTTCCCAAGGGGACCCACCAGCTTAACCATGTAGTTAATTCTGTATGTTCTGGGATAAGGCTTTCAATTGCGAAATGTGAAAGATCGGGATCTAATCCGACAGATAACCAATCTATCGCAACTTCGATGACCCATTCACGAATGTTGTCAATATTATCGGCATAGTCAGATACTTGATAATCAGCAATTAAGAAAAAACAGTCGTACTCTTTTTGTAATTTCAGCCAATTTTCAAGCGCCCCTCCATAATGACCAAGATGCAAAGATCCTGTTGGTCTTATTCCAGTAAGGATTCTAGGTTTTTCAGTATTCATAGGTCACATTTTTCTCGGGGCACTAATTCCCATAAGTCCTAATGTTTTAGCCAGAACGATCTGTGATGCTTGCAATAGAATTAATCGTGCAGCAGTTAGTTCTTTATCTTCACTGATAACACGACATTGCGTGTAAAAAGAATGGAAGGCGGTTGCTAAATCCTTAGAGTAATGTGGAAGATGATGGGGAGCTAGATCTGCAATTACATTTTCAAGAATTTCAGGTAGAAGTAAAAGTTTACGAATAAGCAGTTGTTCAGATGGATGATTAAGTAATGAAAGTTTTGGATTGCTCTTAAATAATGAATCCTCTTCAGCTTTTACTAATATGCTAGATATTCGAGCATGGGCGTATTGAACATAATATACAGGGTTTTCATCGGATTGACTTTTTGCTAATTCTAGATCGAAATCCATTGTTTGATTAGCTGAAGAACTTAGGAAAAAGAACCTAGCTGCATCAGCACCTACTTCATCAATAACGTTACGTAGCGTGACAATCTCACCAGCTCTTTTGGATAAGGGAACTATTTCATCACCTCTTCGAAGATTAACTAATTGATAGAGTAGGACATCTAAAGAATCGGGATCTCCACCAACTGTTTGTAGAGCTGTCTTTACTCTAGATACGTGGCCTTGATGATCTGCACCCCAAATATCGATGACACGGTCAAATTTTCTGACAAGGAATTTGTCATAATGATAGGCGATGTCAGTCGCATAGTAAGTTGGTTGTCCATCTGATCTAATGAGTACATTGTCTTTTGATTCGCCTAAATCTGAAGAGTTGAACCAAATAGCTCCTTCACGTTTTAAAACTAATTTTGCATCCATGAGTAGCTTTAGAGAGGTGTCATATGCTCCTCCTTTAACCATTAAGGATTGTTCAGAAAACCATGAATCATAATCTACACCAATTGCAGATAAATCGTCTTTAATATTAGTGAGTTGCAAATCGATACCAATTTTTCCTAACTCAGGGTTAGGTTCATTGTCGACAAGTTCTAAAAAAGCATCTCCATATTGTTCCTGAATATTCTTTGCAAGCTCTATAATGTACGCACCTGGATATCCGTTATCGGGAATTTGAATTTGCTTACCGAACAGTTCTGCATAACGTGCATAAAGTGTTCTGCCAAAAATTGAAACTTGTGTTCCAGCGTCATTGACATAGTATTCTTGTTGCACATTGAATCCTAAAAAATCCATTACATTTGCTAAAGTTGATCCAATAGCTGCCCCACGGCCATTGCCTACATGGATTGGACCAGTTGGATTAGCAGAAACGTACTCTATCTGTACGTTAGTTCCATTACCTATATCCGAAAATGCGAAATAATCACCTGCATTTACGATTAGGGTAATCTGATCACATACCCATGTTTCCTCTAAGTAAAAATTTAAGAAACCGGGGTGTGCTACCTCAATTTTCTCGATAGCTGAGTAAGGTTCGATATGTTTTTGTAGGATATTGGCAACATCGATAGCTTTCATCTTTGCCAAACCTTGAATGCGAAGGGGAAGATTGATTGAGAAATCACCGTGTTCGATTCTTTGGGGGTGTTCGATAGTGATTTCGGGTGAAACAAAATGTGGTATTTCTCCAGCATCTTGTGCAGAATTAAGAGCTGTACTGACAAGACTAACAATCTTTTCACGTATCACAATTAGTACCTTAACTTTGCCTTCAACACTTCTATAAATGTGATTGTATCTGTTTAGACAATCGAAGGCGATTAGAATTAACTGATTATAGCTTTGGTGTTTTAGGTAGTTTTCTCCTTAGACGTGAAGCGTATTCTCGTTCGATCCAATAATCTAGCCATTCTTGCTTGCGTTTGCTCCAATTTTTTTTGTACATTCCTTTTTTTTCTCGTTGTCTTCGTATCTCAGAAAATATTATTGCAGCAGCAACGGAAACATTTAATGATTGTGCAAAACCTAGCATTGGTATTGTAATTAATTCATCAGCTATTTTTAAAATTTCATCTGAACAACCATTTTGCTCATTACCAAACACAATAGCTGCAGGTAATGTCCAGTCTCGTTTTTCATAACTTTTTGCATTTTCACCTATAACTGTAGCGACTACAGGGATTTTTCTAGTACGCATTATTTTCATTAATTCAGTTGTTGAATCATAAGTACTAATGTTTGACCATTTGAGCGTATGGCCAGAAACGCCATCAGAAAGTTCAAGTTGTTCATCTTGTGTATATAGAAAATGAGAAGAATCAATGCCAAATGCATCAGCACTTCTGAGGATCGCTGATGCATTATGTGGATCATGTATATTATCGAGTATTAATAATAAATCCTCCTGTCTGTATTCAAGGACCTCGCGTATGCGTATTATTCGTTCGTTATTGATGATCATTATTAATTACGATCTGAAAGTAAGTTTGTGATTTGTTTTGAAATAGCATATTTAATTGCTTGATTTTCTGCTGTAACTAAATCCGGATCTGTATCTAGTAACTTTGTCGCTTCAATTTTTGTGGCCTCAATTAATGGTGCATCAAGTAAAGTGGCGACGCGTAAATTTGGCAGTCCACTTTGTGCTGTACCATATAGATCACCAGGTCCGCGCAATTCCAAATCAGCTTGCGCTAACGAAAAACCATCAGTTGTGTTCTCAAGAATTGCCAAACGTTGTTTTGCCTCATTGGAAGGATCATCTGATAGTAAATAACAGAATGAAGGATAAGTCCCCCTTCCTACGCGTCCTCTGAATTGGTGTAATTGTGCAAGTCCAAATCTTTCTGCGCCTTCAATAATCATTACGGTTGCATTAGGTATATCAATTCCTACCTCTACAACAGCAGTTGAAACTAAGATATCTGCCTCATGGTTTGCAAAAGCCCGCATGATTTTTTCTTTCTCATCACCTTTCATTCGGCCATGTAGCAATAGGATACGATTTGCCAAGTCAGGGAATTCTTGCTCACAAAGACGTGTATATTCTTCGATAGCTGCTCGTGATTGTATTGCTTCAGAATCTTCTACTAATGGGCAAATAACGAAAACTTGATGTCCTTTGTTAATTTCTGTCCTTACATGGTTGAAAGCATTTACTCTTTTATTTGGAGGCAGCCATTTTGTTTCTATCGATGTGCGTCCAACAGGCATTTCATCAATTATCGATAAATCTAAATCGCCAAAAACGGTCAGGGCCAGTGAGCGAGGTATAGGTGTTGCAGACATAACTAATAGATGAGGTGTATGTTGTTTATTCAATGCCTGTCTACCTTGCTCACGTAGTCGCTCCCTCTGTGTGACACCAAAGCGGTGTTGTTCATCAACTACTGCTAAACCTAAACTTGAAAAGTTAACGGAATCTTGGATAAGTGAATGGGTTCCTATAATTATTTGTGCACCACCAAATTTTATAGCGCTCAGAGCTTCGTTACGATTTTTTGTCTTAGTAGATCCTGTGAGTAAAACTGCTTTAATTAATCTGTCAGGTAATTGAATCAAGCCTTGTAATGGTAGCTCATCATCTCCAGCTAAAAGTTTGCAAATAGTGCGATAGTGCTGTTCAGCCAGTACTTCGGTAGGTGCCATTAGCACCGCTTGTAATCCTGATTCAATCACATCTAAAATTGCAGCAAGTGCTACTACAGTTTTACCAGAACCTACATCCCCTTCGAGTAATCGTGACATTGGCTTATTCTGATTGAGATCCTGACGTATTTCAGTTAAAACACGCTGCTGTGCTGACGTAAGAGTGAACGGAAGATTATCTAAAAATTTTTTTGATAATATTTGCGTCGTAATTTGCGGAGCATCACCCGTTGCTTGCCAGTGTTTTTTTCTATCTTGAACCGTCATTTGTATAGCAAAAAGGTCATCGAATGCTATACGTCTGAGTGCTTTTTGTAGCTCATTTTTCCCATCAGGATAATGTATTTGTGTTAATGCATCGGGTAATGAAAGAAGATTGTTCCGTTTACGGATTTTTTCAGGAAGATGATCTGAGATAGAAGAAGCATATTGTAAAACTATTTTTGAAAGAAAATTACGAAGTGTACGTTGTGCCAAACCTTTAGTTAATGGATATACAGGTATTAATCTCCCTGTATGTGTTCCATCTGCATTTTCCTTAACTATTTCAAATTCAGGATTTTGGAATACAGGTCTACCTTTGAAATTTGTTACTTTACCTGCGAGTGCTACTTGAGCATCTATAGGTAATGCCCTTGCGATGAATGGCTGATTAAACCAGGTAGCCTTAATTGAGGCGCCAGCATCATCAGTTATAATAATTTCTGTTGAACGCATTCTGCCCCCACGTCCCATACGTACTTCACGAGAGCTTCCGACAGTTCCATAAACAGTTTGTTCTTGTCCAATAATTAATTCTGTAATGGGTACTGATTTTGTGAAATCGTTGTATCGGTGTGGAAAATGATAGAGAGCATCAAAAACTGTAGAAATACCTAAATTTTCTATTTTTTGTAGATTATTTTTACCTAATCGAGAATTGATAGCGCTTATAGGTAAATTTACAAGTTGGCGATCATATTCTTCGGTTGTCTCAAAATGTTCTTTATTATTTTTTTTAATCTGTGTGGTGTGAGTTTTTTTTGATTTTATTCTTGTGTTATGTGAATTATCTTGTTGGATAGGAAGAGGTGCTACCTTTTCATGTCGAATTGTCGCAAGTGCACGTCGTAGCCAAAATTCCCGTTCATTATTTGAAAGGGATTTATATCCTTGTGGAGGTAGTGCAGCAATCATTCGAAGAATTGGTGATCCTGCTTGTTCGTCGAAGGCATGAATCCGTAGGAGTTCATCTAGCCCATTTGCCACCACATTATCCATAGAATTGGATTTAAGTTCTTGTTCAAATGCGTTCTGAAGTGTATCTAATTTTTCAGACATCTTAACCTGAATTTTCAATTGTTTAAATTTAAACTTCATTTCATATTACTCTAGTATAGAGTCGATATCTTTTGGAATTGATATTTTTGTAATAGACGCATCTACAACTGAGTTGTACGCTGATAATCAAGTATTTTAGCTAGTGGAGAAGTTCATGTCAGGGATACCTAGACTTGGTTCAAAGAAGACAAGCTTTGGAAGAAGAATTCGACATAAGCATTCTGGCGCATGGGCTCGTAAAGCTCCTAAAACTAGTCGTATGTTTAAAGCTAATATCCAACGAAAACGTATGTTTATAGACGGAAAATGGCAACGTGTTAAAGTTGATACGCGTTATCTAAGAACAGAAATGAAAAATATTCAAGAACAAGGTGTTCCTTACAAATAAGATTTCATTTTTCTAAAGAGTTTTTGATTGCTAAGCGTAGTTCTTTGACTGCATTATTTGGTGTCATTTCATTGTTATAAATTGCTGAACCAGCTACTAAAATATTAGCTCCTGCTGAGATGCATTGTTTGATATTGTCAATCTTAACTCCTCCGTCAATCTCAATATTAAAATTAGGGAGATTCATTTCAGAAGTAATTTTTCTAAGATTAATAATCTTACTTAAAAGTTCTGTTCTTAATTTTTGACCTCCCCAACCTGGTTGGATGGTCATTACAGTTATTTGTTCTATATCTCCAATTAATTCCAAGATTGAGTCAATGTGTGTATTAGGTGATATTGCAATAGCAGGTGAGGAATTCGATGTTTTTATTTCTTGAATAACTTCTTTACAACTATCAAGAT
>CEQQ01041165.1_pt1 | contig 11980 bp, 8 predicted proteins | sample 531041 | NCBI WGS metagenome assembly CEQQ01 (sample SAMEA2621222, study PRJEB7988) | marine metagenome | biome: marine biome (ENVO:00000447); feature: deep chlorophyll maximum layer (ENVO:xxxxxxxx); material: "saline water (ENVO:00002010), including plankton (ENVO:xxxxxxxx)" | depth 150 m | reverse complement strand
CGTTCTTCAAGAGCGATCGCTTTCTTGGCGCCGCCTGGAAAGCCATGCCAGCGGACTATTCCCGCAAGGACCTCGGTTGGCGGGTCAGCGGACTTCTAGACGACATGTCGAATTGGGGACATCGCAAGTACATGCTTGGCGAAGTCGACATCTTTAAAATATTCAAAGACTATGAGCTCTTCGGCACCATGAACATCAACTATCTCAAGCTCGATTCGGTTCCCGAGTACCAGGACGGCTGGCAGCCCGTTCTCGACGCGCTGAGCCGGGGGGAGTTCTTCCTCACCACCGGGGAAATACTGATCCCGGAATTTTCGATCAATGGTCGAGAAAGCGGGCAAGCCTTGAAGCAATTGGCTAAGCCTTCAAAGGCTCGCCTTAAAGTCGGCATCGAATGGACCTATCCCCTCTCTCGTATGGTAGTCGTATCGGGCGATGGAAAAATGATCTACCGAGATCGTATAGAGATGTCAGATACACAGGAATTCGGCGAGCGCGACATCGACCTCAAAGTCGATTTGAGCGGTCGAAACTGGTTGCGCGTTGAAATTTGGGACATTGCCAACAATGGCGCGTTCACCCAACCGATTTGGATCGAGTAAGCGCCAACAGGTAACTCACACGTTTCGTAAACTGCCCGCTGGGCTCAAGAACGCAAAGTACGCGAAGGCAGAGGCATTGAGAAATGGGAGCTTTATGACCTCAATGATGATCGCACGGAGCTTAGGAACCTCGCCCAAACAGGAAATCAGCGCCTCGAAGCAATGGCCGCTGCCTGGCATGCATGGTCGCTGAAGGATAAGGTTTATCCCAAGCCAAACGCTAAGAAAAAATAAGAGAAGGAAATTAGGGGCTTAGGACCCGGATAGTATAACCCATAGCCCAACCAAGGCAGATGCTAGACGTTACCTTTTCTCATTTCTTCGACGGCGTGGTTTGCCGCACGGGCGGTGAGTGCCATGTAGGTTAAGGAGGGATTTTGAGTGGAGGTGGAGGTCATACAGGCCCCGTCCGTGACAAATACATTCTTACAAGCGTGCAGTTGATTCCATTTGTTTAGTAGGGATGTCTTCGGGTCCTTGCCCATTCGCACTCCACCCATTTCATGGATATCGATTCCAGGGGCCTGGTGCTTGTGCGTGGTTTTTATATTCGTGAAACCGGCAGCGGTAAACATTTCGGAAAGCTGCTCCAGCGAATCGATTTCCATCTTGAGATCGTTGTCGTCGTATTCGATATCGATATTGAGAAGCGGCATTCCCCAACTATCTGTTTTATTAGCTTCCAGACTCACGGTGTTGCTTTCTTTGGGAATCGTTTCACCCATCATGTGAGCCCCCACGTGCCAACCGCCCAACTTCGGATTTAGAAGGCTTTCCTTTAGATCTACGCCAATACCGGAGCGGTTGCTAGACAGATTTCGCCTGGCCGAAAAGCCAGTCGCGTATCCCCGGAGGAAATCAGTTTCCTGCCGGAACATATTTCGGAATCGAGGGATATAAGTGGATCCCGGACGACTGCCGAAAGTCGCAAACTCAGGCAAGCCGTCGAACTCGGCGCGGATCGTCGTGTTATAGTTGTGAAACGCGACAAACTTGCCAAGCAGTCCATTGTCATTCCCCAAACCAATCGGGAAACGTTTCGAAACAGAATTCATTAGGATGAGATTGGTGTTCAGGGCGGAGGCATTGACGAAAATGATCTTCGCGTAATATTCGATGGCTTCCTTACTCTGGCTATCGATGACCCGGACTCCGGTCGCCCTTCCCTTCTCTTCATCATAAATAACGGAATGGACCACCGAATGCGGTCTCAGCGTCAGGTTTCCGGTTTTCTCCGCCCAGGGCAAGGTGGAGGAATTGCTGCTGAAATATCCACCGAATGGACAGCCGCGCCGACACAGTTTTCGGCTCAGGCATTGAGAGCGACCTTGGGCGAGCTGCGTTGGCGTCGACTTCGTCAAATTAGCGAAACGGGAGGCGATCAAGTGACGCCCTTCGAACTTCTCTTGCAGCGATTTGCGGAAGTGGTCCTCTACCGCATTAAGTGGATTCGGAGGTAGAAACTCGCCATCCGGCAGTTCCTCGAGCCCATCACGGTTTCCGGAAATTCCGGCAAATTTCTCCACGTGACTGTACCAGGGTGCAATGTCCTTGTAGCGAATAGGCCAATCGATAGCAAAGCCATCCCTGGCAGGACCGTCGAAATCGTATTGGCTCCAACGTTGTGTTTGTCGGGCCCAAAGAAGTGAGCGGCCGCCCACCTGATAACCGCGAATCCAATCGAAAGGTTTTTTCTGAACATAGGGATGCTCGTTGTCCTTGACGAAGAAATGATCGGAGTCCTCTTGCCACGCATTTGCCCGGCTGAGGATCGGATTGGCTTCGCGTGCAGCGTTAGACATATCACCGCGATGTTCAAATTCGTAGGGCATTTTATTGGCGGTAGGATAGTCCACGATGTGCTTCACGTCACGACCCCGTTCGAGAACCAACGTTTTTAGCCCCTTCTCCGTCAACTCTTTGGCTGCCCAGCCGCCGCTGATTCCGGAACCGATAACAATGGCGTCGTAGCTGCGTTGATTAACGCTGCCTAAATTCGTGTTAGCCATCAAATTTCCCTCCTAGTTTTCTCGCAGGATAGTAACCATCGTAAGGGTCCGGTATCATTTTGTGAGGAAGCAGTTCAGTCATCACGTAATTGGATTCAAGATACCCCTGAATCGTTCGGCTCTTAGTGATCTTTATAAATGCTTGCAGCTCTGGATTGGCGTCGGATTTTTTGTTCACGCTATTGAGCGCCTCAACTCGGGTATCGGTGTCGCACAAAGCAAAGGACTGACCGAAGTATTTTTCGGTAAAGACATCCAAGTTATGCAGGCCTGAGTAAAAGGCTGTCTGGTCCTTTTTACTGTGACAGTCGTTTACCATCAGCAAAACAAAATGGTCCACTTTTAGCTCTTTTGCCCCTGGAGTATCAGTCTTCGGTATCAGCGTATCGACTACCATTTGCAATAGACGCTCCTGCTTGGGCCCAAACGTAACATTTATTGGAGTGGATAGACTGGAATTCTGCCCAAACAGTGAGTGGTTGAGGAGGATCATTCCTCCTGAGAGCAAGGCAGTTTTCTTAATGGCTTCTCGACGGTTCATAAGCCTAGAGGCTGTCCAAATACTAGGATTCTCTCTGGTTTTCATATTGTTTTCTTCAATGCGTTTTCGACTCCGAGGGTAGTCACCGTGGCGGTTCCATAATCGTAGATGGACTCACCAAGATTTGCTCTTGCCAGAGAAACGCGAACGTGATCGCAATTGTTATGCTTAAAAAGAGCAATCGTTACAGCGAGAAGTTGATTTTCCACTTTGTTGAGTAAAGATATTGTTCGGTTCATCACAACCATCTGTATTTAGAGGATAGTGTCCATCTCCTCATACCCCTCCTTTTTTGTAGTCTAATAGTTGTTACAGTTTTAGCTCATAAAGACCACTCAGCTGAAAACTAAATTTAATGAAGCGGTACTTTTTTTTTGGCCATTTTTATCCTCTTACTCTCCTTTAGGTTTATTATATAGCTTTTATAGGAGTCCATGACGACGGGATATGGTGTGGACCAGTACTGAGAATCATACATATCAAGGCTATCGACGTGCCAGATACTACCATCGTCTGTTTTAAGAATTTCCCCATCCGCGGACTTTTTAACAACATTACCATAGAATCCATCCAATGGTAAAAAAACACCACTCACCCTATGAACGTTTACTTTAAGTTCACCTTGATAGAGAACTCCATTTCTCGGAAGGGTTTCTTCCCATTTGCTTACGTTTTCAGAATCTAGAATAGGAGCTGGCTGATTAAAAGTAATTATAATTTCTTGCGATTGAAGTGCAAGGACAGGTGAGTCCATTACCCAGATGGATCCCATCAGAAGTTTTATGATGCCGTCTTCAACTTCAGCAACGGTATCCGTGTAGAATGAAACTTTTTTTAGTTCGCTCTCTCCAAAGGTCGTGAGAGCAAAAATCGCGGAGCAGAGCAATGCTTTTGGAAGGTACCAAAAATTTCCAGTTATTCTAGATTTTTCTCGGACGGCGGACAATTTTGTTAGGGTTAGTTGATGCTCTCTACCCATCTTGTGAAAGGGAAAACAGCAATTTTATGGGTTATTAGCTAGGATAGAAATTACCGAAAAATGGTATAAAATGTGGCAACATTGACGTTTTTATGCTAATTTTCGGCAATAGCCGCATAACAGGTTTTAGGCGAAAATTGAAAGCATAAACCTGGGCCGAAACTCAATCGTCAATAGACTGGAGGACCAGACGTCGAAACTTGGCTTTGGTCGAATCTGGTTTATTGGTCAGTCTAGTCTGCTTGAGAATTATGCCGAGGATTTCTTCTTTTGGGTCCGCGAAATATTGAGAGTTGAAATAGCCACCCCAGCTAAAGCTTCCCTCGCTGCCCAGGCCTCCCAATGCCACACTATTTTCGTTTGTAACACCGAAGGCTAGCCCATGGGCCAATGCACCCTGGCCCATTTCGATCTGCGCAGCACTCATCGTAGCTACGGTAGTCCTACTAAGGAAACGCGTTCCGTTCAACTCACCCCCGTTCAGAATCATCTGCATGAAAGTTGCGTAATCAAGGGCAGTACTCGATAATCCCGCACCACCACTAAAATATGTTTTCGCACCTTTAACTGGGAAGTCCGCGTCATAGTAACCAGGATTACCTTGATATTTTAGCCATTCGCCACTTTTATTTGTGTATGGGGTCACGAGTCGCTCCCCTTTTTCTTTGGGTAAGTAGAAAAAAGTATCTTCCATCCCGAGTGGCTCAAAAAGCCTCTCTTGCATAAATGAGTCCAGCCTCATCCCTGACACGATTTCGATCAAATATCCAATTACATCTATTCCCAAAGAGTAGCGGTATTTTTCACCAGGTTCAAATACTAGAGGGAGTTCTGAGAGACGCTTTATATTTTCCGAAAGTCGATCGGGCTCTGTTGACCAAGCATCAATGATGCCTGCTTGCTTATAAATCATCCTGATTCCTTTGTTTGGGTCTATTAGCCCGTATCCTATGCCAGAGCTATGCGTAAGTAGCTGCCGGATTGTAATTTCTTTCTTAGCAGGAATTGATGTATATGTCCCAGTGTTCTCATTAAACGTATCCAAAATTGTAGGATTTTTAAAGGTGGATATATATTTAGAAATTGGCTCATCAAGTTCGAAAAGCCCTTCTTCCCAAAGCATCATTGCAGCGACTGATGTAATAGCTTTTGTTTGGGATGCTATCCTAAATATATGATCAGTGAGCATGGGCGTATTCGACTCAATTTTTGCAAAGCCAAAGGCCTTATTGTATATAATTTTTCCCCTCCTGGCTACCAGAGCTACAAGTCCGGGTATTTCTTCATTCTCGATGGCCTTCAATGCCATTTGATCGATCCTTTCCAGGCGAGCAGGCGAGATTCCCACTGATTGCGGTAAACCTACGGTTAATGGGATTGATCGTTGGGACGAGGGTGTTTGAGCACGAAGGGAAACACAAAAGAGAAGTAATAGTGAAAAGAAAATCCGCGATTTCATTTTACCCGCATTCGTTAACGGCTATGACTTTGCAAGAGAAATCCTGATTGAACCCTAATATCTTGTAACAATTTGCATAAATTCTCCGAAAATATTAAATAGAGGATAAATCCATCCAAACTTAATTCTTGAATGATTCTGGCATAGCTAATTTCCTAAAAGCAGGTAGCTGAGAAATCTTTACCACAACGAAAACCCAGAGATCTTTTTAGAAAAAATCCTTAATTCAGTCGGACTTTTAAAAAGTCCTAGCGAATGCTTAGGACGAGCGAGAATAGTATGTTTCTGCTGATAAACCCAAAATATATAAATGACAAATTTGAGAAGCGAAAGAGCTGCCACGCAAGATGCCTGAGGACAACCTTGAACTGATGGATGAGCAGCGGGATGGCCTCGTAACCGTAATCTCAAAAATTGAGCAAAAACTAGCTATTCCTCTAATCATATGATCTTCAAACACGCATCGATCCTCTTTTTTATCATTGTAGTTTTGTCTCATTCAGTCGTGGCCGAGAAGCCCGCCCCTACTCATGCGGATGTTTCCTATGGCGCACATGAGAGAAACGTATTCGATATTTGGATAACGCCATCATACAACCCTACACCGCTGGTCATCTACATTCACGGCGGAGGCTTTCGCAAAGGAAATAAAAATACCATCACCGAAGACTCATTGAAACAATTTCAAGAAGCCGGTCTTTCCGTAGCAGCTATTCATTATCGCTTATCCGGGACAGGGCCCTACCCGATCATGATGAAAGATGCCGCTCGTTCTTTGCAGACCATCCGCAGCCGAGCCAAGGAGTGGAATTTAGATTCCGACAAAGTTGCCTGCTATGGTGGTTCGGCCGGAGCCGGCATCTCACTTTGGCTAGGATTTCATGAAGACCTAGCCGATCCCGAAAGCGATGATCCGATCGCACGACAATCAACCCGGATCACTGCGGTGGCTACCAGGAACGGACAATCGACTTACGACCTTCGCGACTTCCGCAAAATCTTTAATGTGCCCGACCTGCCAGCCGAAGAAGCCCTCTTCCCCATGTTTGCTGTTACCGATGCGACGGGATGGAACGATCCGCATGTGCACGAACTCATGGAGGATGCATCACCCATTAATCACCTGACAAAAGACGACGTTCCCGTTTACATGAACTACACGCGAGGAGACCTTTTCGTAAATCGAGAAACAAAATCAGGAGTTTGGGTTCATCATGTAAAACTGGGACTGCACCTGCAAAAAGCCATGAAGAGTCTCGGCATGGAATGCTCGGTGGTTTCTCCTGAACATACTGAAACTCGCTACGGAAGCTTCGAAGCGTTTTTGATCGAGAAACTGACGAACGGTTAGGCTTCCAATTCCTATACCCTTCAGGGGGTATTAATGTTAGACTGTTCTATTTGTAAGCCCTGGAAGGAAAACGTTATTCCGTGTTTTTTCGGTTACGGAAGAAAATATCGAGTTCAAAGAAAGTCCTACCGAGCCAACAGGAGCAATCAGACTGTAGGCGTTGACTAACAATTCTCTCGATATAGGCGACGATTCCAAAAATCTAATCTCGTCAGGGCCTCAGGGATACGCCAACTCGATAGCCCCGATTCTGGAGAGTCAACAGGGATACCCACCGTCTTGATTCGTTCCAAACCACCAACGAGGGGCAGGGTTGTAGCGTCCCAACACCGATAAAATACCTTTAATCATCCTCAGAAACAGATAACCGCACAAGCATATCGTCATACGATCCCTCAGAAAAGCTCCAGCTTGAAGTCTGTTTTTCGCCTACTGTCTCAACAGACTCGTTCATTCCAATACTCGATAAAGTATTCCAAGTTTTGCCTTTATCAATTGAGGCTTCTACAGTGACGATGGCTTCGCTAGCGTTATTATTCTTATGGTAGACAATAGTAATAGAGTTTGAACTATACGAGATTTGGAGAAGCTTGTCGCTGTCATAGTTCGCGGTCCCACTGATCCCAAGTGCGTAATGAACAAAATTTGGGACTGTGTCCCCATTGTAGTCATCAGACGGAAGGCGTTTTGCCTTTGAGTCTCCAAATTCTGTATACTGCCAGTTTGCGAAACTCTTCGCGTTAGAATTTTCGTTTTCCAGAACCGTGAATTGATAACCGTCTTCGAATCCCAAAGATTGTAGTGACTGAGCGTTTTTCAGTGTATCTAGCTCGCTTGAACCAAGATATATTTTTGCGTCGCTAACAGGGATTCCTGATCCTGAATGAATTTTTTCTCTCAAACTTAGCAGGGAATCATTGCCATAAGCCGAAATATCGATAATACCCCTTCCTGAAACAATTGCTTTGAGTGTATACAGCGGCCCGGTACTTGACGGCGTATGGGTACCAGCTAATTTGATTTCGTTTCCAAATTTGCCGTTTTTGGAAATAGCCGTCAAAAGCACTTCGTGAGGGATGTCATCTTCCAGCCCAGAAATATCTAAGCTGGTGGTCGTAGCGCCGGAGGATATTGGACCAGAAACCCAGTTGCCATAATCATCCCCATATTCCCGAAAAGACAAAAGCACGTGGCTAAAATTAGGATCTTCTGGGTTTTCCCAACTAACCGAAAGCTGCTCAGAACCCTCCGTTACTACAATATTCTTACGATCGAGGACGGGCGATGACCCATAGCGAAATGTGAATACGGTATTACTATCAGCCCAGTTTCCAGCCAAGTCTTCGTTACGGTAAACGAATTTGTATCTCTCTCCTTCTTCTAAGCTGGAAAGATCCACGGCCCAACTGCTAGTGCCTCTCGATAGAGATTCATCAACTACGTTCATGGAATCAGTGCCAATAAATACGTATGCCCCTCCTGCCCCGCTGAGGTTGTCCGTTGCTTCATCCCATGTAAAAACAAGCGAAGATGGATCTTCGATCCATTGACCGGTTTGGTGTGTTTTTTCTTTAAGATTCAAGGGCGGAGAAGGAGGAGTCTCATCGAAACCGTAACCCGTCTCATCACGCTCGATCACAACCTCGCTTTGTTCTTCATTATCAATCGCCTCAATTCTCATTTGATAATAACCCTCGCCCTCAGGAGCACTGAAAGAGATTGTGCCTGAAACGTTTTTACCGGATGCGACCGTTGTAGAGAACTCCTTCCAGTTGCCCCATTCATTTTCTTTCGCCGCGAATCTATAATATAGTTTTACAGACTCAACTTGTTCGTCATCGCTAGCTATGAATGGGATATCAAAGGGTGCTTTACCATGATTTCCTCCTTTCCAGTATAAATAGTTTTCTTTTATCTCTTCATCTTCATTAACTTTGTCAGGGCGATTTCCACCGGTACCACCGGTACCACGAAATTGGAAATTGGCTTCAGGTGTTTCATCGATTTCTAAAGGTTGCGACGCCGATGAGCCGATTTTCAGTATTCCCCAGTTAGAAAAAGAAGGTAGAGTGAAGGTTGCTTTTCCGTTGGTCTCGGTGAAAGAGAGACTAACGGGTGTTGGAGACTCCACGGTCATCCAAGAGAGCTTAACATCCGACTCGCTGAATCCAGTTGGAATCTCAATTTCACATGAGACAGCGGCGGTGTCGTTCATCGACTGATCGTCGACGTCACTTGTCAAATTTATATCTTTATTAACCATGTGGTACACCATCGAACCGTCGTCATCTTTGTATGTATAGAGGTGTACTAGTCGCGAAAAACCTTCGCTTTCGAAATCCCAATCAATGAACTCGTCAACGGCAGAAGACCAAGTAGTTTGATATTCCGAAAGGAGCGATAGGTTGCTAGACGTCACTTCCCAATTGTTGCCACTTGTATTCGTCGCGGCATTGCTATAATACAGGTTCCCAATGTTTTGGGATATAGAGATAGCTTTCCCTGCCCCAACTGTAGTTGAGCCATCTGATGCAAAGTGGTCGTCAAACGTTCTAGAGGCGCTTTTGTCTTCGCCATCTTCGTCAAGATCGGCAATCCGCCCGAAACCGATTACGATGCCTCCGTCATTTAAGTAGGAATTGAGTTTTTCCACTTGAGAGTCCGTCAGCATGCGGGCGTTCGGCAAAATCACTGCCTTGTAACTTGATAGATCGGTCGATGAAAAAGGGTCAATGCCACCACGCTTGGATGGATGTCCAGCAAAGATGACGTCGTGGCTTCGATGAGCATCATTGAGAAGCATTATTATACCCCTGTATCCTGGTGTGAATCCTCCAGTATCTTCTATTTCGAACGCCTCGTTGTATACGATAGCCACTTCTCCATCGTCATCAAGATTGAACAATTCGTAATGGCTTCGGGCGAATCGGAGATCGTCTGCTATCATGTCGATGCGCGCGTCGCTGTTAAGGTATTCTTTCCAGCCATTAGCGATTTGGTAAATGCCACCAGCAGCAAAGCACTCAGCTAGGAAGACGCGACTTAGCTCCGTCAGATGATAGTCTCCCCACGGATCGTTAGAACCGTTGAACTTACCAGTGTTAGCGGGAAAATTCCATGACCAAAAACGTTTATCAAAGTTACGGATGTTTTTGTAGGCGTGGTCTAGGTTATAATAAGGATAGCCAAGGTCATCGAGAAATGTTTCAGCTACACCAACGTCAAAAAGGTCTATCAAATCCCATTGGCGCGCGTTCATGTATCTATTCGCGCCAAAGTAAATATTAGCCGAGTACGTATTCGTCGCATAAGCGCGAATCTCGGACGTCCAGTCTTCGAAGAATTGACGCTCGACCAGTATAATATTTTTTTTCCAAGCTTTCCAGAGGCCATCGTTTGGGGGATTATTATTCAAAGATTCGCTGCTAGTATAACTACCCCCAGCTTCAGTTTTTAGATATGCTCGATAGTTGAATGAAGAAATATCGGCAACGCCCATTTCCGCAAGCTCTTGGCCATCGAAATTATTGTAAAGGTAGGTTCTGAATTGATCGATTATTTCGTCATCAAAACTGAGCGTAGTGAGACTAACAGCTGCGCCGTCCAGAATAATATATTCAGACCCAAGATCAACGGCGGTTTTGCCAGCTTCTATCATGTAATTTTTAAAAGCACTGCGTGTGATATTGAACCCGCCATATGTCCCATCGAGATCCATTGTCCTGCCAGAATTACCCAAAGCTGCTACAGCTTTTTCGGATTCTATATTTCCCAAACCATGGTAGGCCGCGTAGCTAATTTTTCCAGCTTCCCACTCATCAATCCATGCACTAATTTGTTTCTTTCGGTTCTCTGGAATATAACTGTCAAACCAACCGAAGTCATCAAATACAACGCTAGGCTTGGCACCATTCGAGTAAACCGGTCGTGGGCCAAAAATAGTCAGAGCATCTCCCGGCTCACCTGGCAGGGCATTTGCCCTGACCGATATAAACAGGAAGAATCCAAAAATACTGATTATGATCCTCATGACTCTACTGAACTACTAATTAATTTGGGCATTTGAGCAAGCGACCAGAAAGCAATAGTGGCTTCCATCATTAGAGGCTAGTTTATTTATGGTCAAATTGCATTTCACCCGCTGCAGCTAGGCAAAGGGTGGACAAGGTCCAGCAACTTTAGGATCTCTTCAATTAAAAATTTTTAAGGTGCTGGTTAATGGTCTTAAGCCATCGTGTGAGGGGAAAACAGCACCTTTATGAGTCATAATCTAAGATAAAGAAATCCCGTAAATTGGCCAAAAATGGCATAAAATGAGCCAAAATTGACATTTTTTGGCTGTTTTTGGGCTAAAATAGCCTGTTTTTGGCCAAAAATGAAAATGGCCCATAGGGATGCTGGGAAGGTAGCTCCAAGGTGTTGGGCGAGTAGATCGTTTGGACCGTCCAGATCGTCTTTAATTGAGTCGTCAGCAGCAACCAGAATCTGGGCAGCAGTCGGATGAAGATTCGGAATCAAGGCCTTCCACTTGTTCAGGGATGCCACATTTATCTTTCGCGAGACAGTCGGTTTGAGTCCGGGTCAAAAGAAACCTATCTTTGTCAATCGAGAGACCATAGCGTCCTATCGTGTCGCGCTGGTATTCAATCTCTACTTCGAGATTTTCCAAACCAAGGGTATCTTCTGCAATTTCGATTATTTGAAGAATCTTTTGAGGCTGAATTCTGTGATCGTAGTCATTTGCACTCCAAAGCTGAAAAGTGATGACTTCCTCTGCGCGGACAGTGCCTCCGCAGTCGACGTAAAGCTTACTCGATTTGCCGACTTCAGTTACATGGAAATGCGGAGGGACGTATTCACCACTGGGCAAGACGAAGGTGATTTCGTCGCGCTGTTGCAGAGAATCTTTGAGCTCTTGAAGGTTCATGATTTGTTTATTTTCCTGGCTCTAGAATAGCGTGTGGAGTGATTTCACAGCATAACTAGGACAGAGATTGCCCTATGGGACGACATTTTTTATGGTGGCAGTTGATTAATAC
>CEQQ01037528.1_pt1 | contig 12003 bp, 10 predicted proteins | sample 531041 | NCBI WGS metagenome assembly CEQQ01 (sample SAMEA2621222, study PRJEB7988) | marine metagenome | biome: marine biome (ENVO:00000447); feature: deep chlorophyll maximum layer (ENVO:xxxxxxxx); material: "saline water (ENVO:00002010), including plankton (ENVO:xxxxxxxx)" | depth 150 m | reverse complement strand
ATTACGAACATTTTAAGTCTCGCTGAGTGGGTAATTATCTATGTGGACTGGTATCAATAGCCCCATAGACCGATATTATCAATTTTAAGACGGCGAGGCTGGCTCAACAGGTACACTACCATCTTGCCTAGGTCTTCATTTTGAATCAGGCCACTGTCTACTTTCTCTGTTTCTGTTTTCTGTGATTGAATTAGCGCAGGGTTTAGGGAGTGAACGTGAATGCCGTAGGGACGAACTTCTTCTTGCAACGCTTTTCCAAGCCCCACCATTGCAAATTTTGATGCACAGTAAACGCCCGCATTCGCATAGCCGTTCAATGCCGCTTGAGAAGCTATATTGATGATGTAACCCTCTTTATTGTCAATCATATGAGGCACAACCTCTTTACACATAAGGAAGGTACCTTTTACATTAGTATCCATTACTTCGTCCCAATCATCTTCACTGGTTTCCCAGATAAGCGTTTCTTTACCAAAACCACTGTTGTTAATTAGAACGTGTAACTCGCCAAATGTGCGTTTTGCGTTAGCAACAAAATCTGCGACATCCGAGCTGCTTGCAACATTGCAAACTTGGCCGTAAATCTTGCCCGGAAAAGCAACTTCAAACTGTGTAACGGTTTCTACAATTGTGTTTTTGGTACGGCCACAAATCGCCACATTCATACCTTCTTCCAATAAATACCGTGTAATGGTTTTACCTAAACCCTTACCGCCGCCAGTAACAATGGCTGTTTTACCCGTTAATGCATACATGTCTGTCATAATCTGAACCTAAAACAAAAAAGTAAGGTTAGCGCAGCTTTTAAGCCCCTTGAATAAACATACGTATTCAAAATACAAACAAAGAATGTGTGAAAAAGGTATGACTAAAAAACAATCTAAAAATAATTGGACATCTTCGCGAATAACCTGTACATTTCCGCTCGCTCTAGATATGTTTTACGCTTTACCTAATACTGCGCTGTACCTTTCTTTATACCTTCAAATTGAAGTTCTAGATAGATATACAACTGCTTTACTAGCTTAGTTATGTCTATAGCTATCGGTGGTTTCCACCATTACATCAATTTTTTAAAAGGTTATTATTATGTCTAATTCTGTAAACGGTACAGTTAAGTGGTTTAACGAAGAAAAAGGTTTCGGTTTCATTACTCCTGAAGCTGGTGGCAAAGACGTATTTGTACACTTCCGTTCAATTACTTCTGACGGCTTTAAGACTCTTGCTGAAGGTCAAGCAGTTAGCTTCGAAGTTGAACAAGGCCAAAAAGGTCCACAAGCTGCTAACGTAGTAGTTCGATAAGACCTCTAAGCTTATCAAAGGTCATTTCTCCTATATGAAGTGACCTCATTAAATATGGGCTCTTTCTGAAACTTTGTGTTCACGCAAGAGCCTAATTATCGTTTTTCGATTTCTTTACCCAACCTGCGAGGAATTCAAAACAAACAACATCAAAAAAGAAGTATTTACTATGCAATTTCAAAATTCTATCTCTAGCTTTAATAGCGCCATGTCTGGTGCGTTAATTTCAAATATCTCCATAAATAAAACAAACGTTGCCTTTAAACATGCGAATACTTATCGGCATGTAGAATTGCCATCAAGGCAAGAAGCAAAGCGATTTGTTGCCCAGCTTATTCAAGCTCAATAGAAAAACAGTAGTTCAAACCCTTTATTTTAAAGCTCTAGAAGGCTTAGGTAATGTGAATAATCGCGCTTATTTACAGCTGTAACTCCCTACGTTGAATGTTTATTTGAACGATGAAACGTTAAAAACAGTAGGTGTTAGCAGTGATATATGGTTAGAAAGGTCCTGCGTCTTGATTAGGGTAGTTTAGTAAAGGCAAGGTCAGCTGAACTGTGACAAGGCGGGAATGACAATGGCCAGCACGTTGAGTACTGACCAATGTCTACTTAAGATTAATTACTTTTTAGCTCTTAAATCAACGTCCGAATCTGCTAGCAAGTATATGCTTGCTGCGTAGGCTGCGATGTTTTGCGCGAGTTCATCAGGGTCAATTTTATCTAAGGTATCATCTGGCGTGTGATGAAGATCAAAGTAATCTCTGCCGTTTTGGTTCAACCTAATGGTCGGCACGCCTTTCGCAGCTAGCGGTATAATGTCAGGGCCGCCGCCAGCAATGTCTGAGCCACCACGCACTATACCTAACGGTGATAAAATCTTTGCGATTTCATCAACTAGTACAGTCGCTTCGGGGTTCACGTTTGACACTACTTGCCAGATAGTTTGCGCGCCAAAGTCAGATTCTGTGGCCAGAACGTGATTTTCAAGGTTCATTTCGTGCTGTTTAGCGTAAGCGAAGGCGCCTAACAAACCCACTTCTTCAGCGCCAAACATAACCACACGAATGGTGCGCTTTGGGCGCTCCGGCAAAGAAGCAATTAATGCGGCGGCTGCCGTTGTAATAGCAATACCCGCACCGTCATCAACTGCGCCAGTACCTAAATCCCAACTGTCTAGGTGCCCGCCAATAAGTACAATTTCTTCAGGCTTTTCACTGCCCACTAAGTCCAGAATCACATTACCGCTTTTTACTTCGCCTTTCCATTTAGATTCAGAGTGGAGCGACAATGACAAAGGCTTGCCTAAATTGTGTAGGCGTCGTAAATGGTCTGCATCTGGGTTCGATATAGCGATTACTGGAATATTTGACCAATTGTCGCCGTCTGAACTCATCATCCCCGAGTGAGGGAATCGATGAGAGTCTGAACCTACTGAGCGTACAACTAGCGCTTCTGCACCACCGCGTTGAGCATGTTGCCAACCAATGCGTCGACGTTGATTTGCTTGACCATAACCTGCACCGGTTTGGCTTTTTACCATGGCGTCGCCATCTACAAATGCAATTTTGCCTTTAAGTGCACCATCTTTAACAGCGGTTAATGCATGAATGTCTCTGAAATAAACGATATCTGCATTGATCTCGCTTTCTGAAGGCGCTGCGCCGCCAAGGGCTGTGCCGTAAAGCGGTTGTGTATAAGGTGCAGTGAGTAAAATATGCAGGTGACCTCTATCCCAAAAGGGCATAGTAAACTCTTCTATGCTTACTTTATCAAAACCTAGGCGCTTTCCTACCACAACACCCCAATCTCTGGCCCGCTTTTCTGCTTCAGAGCCGCCTAGTCGAGGGCCAATCTCTGTAGTTAGTGATTCAACGATGCTATAGCCTAAGTCACTTTTTAGCGCTTTTTGAATTAACGCCTCAGCATTTTTCTTTTGCTCGTCACTAATGGGTGAGGTGTTGGCGAAAACGCCAAAACTGCATGCACTTACTAATGCACCAAACGCTAAATTTCTAGCGAAAGTATTCAATCGAGACATGTGTTCTCCATGGGGTATTTTTATATTTTTACTTAACTTGCACGAGCAAAGCTGTGATGCACCCATCATAGCCAATTTGTTTGTCGCTTTCGAGGCAAACCACAAGCGTAAATAGTGTGTTAATCGCAACTGGAGCTTTTAGGCTATTACAATTAATGTTACGTTTCTTAAAAAGGAAAATGGATTACAAGGAAGGTACGTATGGATAAATCCTCAGATTCTTATTTAAATTCATCTTTAAAGCACAAAACACAAGCCTTTCTCATGGACATTGCTGGAGTCAGTATCGTAGCTTGCTCGCTCTTTCTCACGGGGTGCGGTGGCAGCAGTTCAAATGATAAAGATAGTGCCTTACAAACGGACTCGGTGCTTGGGATATGGTTTGGGCAAGCAACAACGGGTGAAGATGGGCAGGAAGCAATTGTAATTGCTGTCTCCCCTGAGGGTAAGGCTATCATGTTTTCTGAGGCGTCCCATAACACGCTGATTGCTCATGGCTCTGTAAGCGAAAACATCTTTTCATCTGATGACACGATGTTGTATCCAGGAACTGGAATGACTCGCCAAGGGGCGATGCAGGTGACCGCGGTAGCAGACTCACTTGAAGGTTCGTCAACAGTATCAGATGGTGGTTTAGGTTTTTCTACCGCTAAGGTTGGCTCATCAAACGATGTTTCTCTTATCGACATAGCTGGCAATTATTCGAGTTCATGGACGGAGGGGTCTTACACTCGCTCATTCGCTATTGATGCTGACGGAATAATCAGCGGTTCAGATACTAACGGGTGCGTATTCTCAGGTACAGCCGAACCTATCAGCGGAGTGACTGCAATCTTCAGTATTACCGTTAAAGCAGATGTTTGCTTTGAAGATTTCGTATATGAAGGGCTTCTTGCCTATGGCGTATTTCCATTTGAGTTTCAAAATTCAATTAATGACAGAAAAGGGATTGTTATTGCAGCGGAAGAGCCTTCAAGAGCTTACGCATTTTACCAGTTTAGCCCTCAGGAATAGCTTTATAGGGGGCGCGAAAAAGGAGTTTAAAGGCTCCTTTTTCGATAATAGTGGCTTATTCTACGCTTCTATATTATGAGGTTCTATTTACGCTTCTTCTTAAGCGCCAACTTTTGTTTTTTCTCTTGTTCCTTCAGTACTTCGTTAATGAAACTCTTTCTGCCGAACTCACGTGTAATGACACATTTGTTTAAGTCGAAACCGCGGGCAGGGCAGTATTCTCTACCATATAGAATGATTTGGAGATGCAAATCGTTCCACCTCTCTTTTGGGAACAAGCGTTTTGCGTCACGCTCTGTTTGCTCAACACTTTTTCCGTTCGACAGCCCCCAGCGATACATTAATCGGTGGATATGAGTATCTACGGGAAACGCGGGAATCCCAAAGCCTTGAGACATCACTACAGCAGCGGTCTTATGGCCCACCGCGGGCATGGCTTCCAGTGCTTCAAAGTTTGCTGGCACTTCACCATTGTGTTGTTTAATGATCATGTCAGACAAATGCCAAATGCCTTTGGACTTCATGGGAGACAAACCACAAGGACGGATAATATCTTGAATTTCTTCAATACTCATCAACACCATATCATATGGATTATCAGCTCTAGCAAAGAGTTTTGGCGTAATTTGGTTAACGCGTTCGTCTGTACATTGCGCTGAGAGAAGAACGGCGATTAACAGCGTGTATGGGTCTTTATGGTCAAGAAAAATAGGAACTTCTGGATATAGGTCATCCAAAATTCGCATGATTTCCTTTACTTTTTCCTGCTTAGAAAGCGCTTTTATGGGCTTAGTTACGTCATTCATTTCTTAGTTCTTTTTTTGGTTGCGCGTGTTTTAGAGCGTGGCAACTCCCAAATGAAAATGCGTTGGGAGTTGAATCGAAAGTGAAGCATACTCTAAAAAATTGAGTAAGAGCCTAGCTCTCAGCGGTAACGCGTACGCGCTCAGCTTTCACCGCAGGTGCTTTTTGTTGCGCGGCTAATTTAGCATCTATACCGTTTTTAATGGCAATTAGAAGGCCCATTCCCAAAAAGGCACCTGGCGGCAGAATCGCAAGCAAAAACGGGTTCTCAGTGTTAAATAGCGTTATGGTCCAGTTCGCAGCAATTGGGCCAAACAGCCTGTCTGCGCCCGCTAATAGCGTACCTGCGCCCAATACTTCACGCATACCACCTAAAATAACCAGCACTGCGGTAAAACCCAGTCCCATCATGAGTCCGTCGTAGGCAGAGGCGAGCGGCCCATTTTTAGACGCAAACGCCTCTGCGCGGCCGATAATGGCGCAGTTAGTTACAATCAATGGAATGAAAATACCTAATGCTAAGTAAAGGTCGTAGGTATAAGCATTCATTAAAAGCTGAACAATGGTAACGAACGCAGCAATGATCATAACAAAAACGGGAATGCGGATTTCGTTTCTTACTACATTTCGAACAAGTGAAACGGTAACGTTACTACCGATTAGTACCAACATGGTAGCAAGGCCTAACCCCAAGCCATTGATGAATGTTGCAGTAACGGCTAATAGCGGGCATAACCCTAGCAGCTGAACTAGTGCAGGGTTGTTTTTCCAAAGCCCTTGTAAAGACAAATCGCGAAAGTCGGTCACGTTATAGCTCCTCTACACTATGAGGTTGAGCTTCATTCACGTTAACGGCATCAATCGTTTCAACGGAATCTGTATTTGCGCAGGTGTTAGGTGCGTTGAAAAGCACAGAATGGTTGGCCTGTGCATAAAGTAAAGCGTCACGTACTGCACCTACTACCGCTCTCGGTGTAATAGTAGCCCCTGTGAACTGGTCGAATTCGCCGCCGTCTTTTTTGACCTGCCAAGGTGCCAAATTATCAGGTGAAAAAGACTTTCCGCTAAATGTGGTTATCCAGTTACTAACGGCAAGTTCTATTTTATCGCCAAGTCCTGGCGTTTCTTTGTGTTCAATAACGCGCACGCCAAGCACTTTCATATTGATTGTCTTAGTGTGGGTTTCGCTCTCGTCCTGATGAGTCGCATTAGTAGGCGCTGGCGTATCCGAGAGTGCCAACGCGGTAACATTAACGTTTTCACTCTCACTGTTGAGCGAATCAGTGTTCACGTCTTGTGATGAACCGGTACTAACAGGTCCGCTGACTTCTACACCCACTACAATATCAATATCTCCACTGTAACCATTTGGAGCAGTGGCCTCTAACACTAAAGCGCTAGGTTTGCCGTTGAGCGTAGCTCGATAAATTTTGTGAGCCTTTTTGTTGCCAAGTTCGGGAGCATTTACTTCTGTGCAGTTTGCGTAAAGCGCATTGTCGTGAAATTCGCTAGGCACTACTTCATTGAGCACGCTTAGCAGTTTTTTCTGCTTTTGTTGCTCAATTTTGTCTTCGGTACCAAAAAAGGTTAGCGCTATTAATGCTGTAGTAACAACGGCGAACGCACCTAACATGAAGCCATTTTTGGCCAGACTTTCTTTCATCATTGCTGCTTACCTCGGCCTTTGCCTACATGTTTCCCGTATACGCGAGGGCGGGTGTAATAATCAATCAAAGGCACCGCCATGTTCATAATAATAACTGCAAACGCCACAGCATCAGGGTAACCACCAAAGGTACGGATTATTACCACCCAAAAACCAATCGCTGCACCGAATATAATGCGGCCTTTTGGCGTTGTTGACGCTGAAACCGGATCGGTGGCGATAAAGAATGCGCCTACCATTACTGCACCATTGAACAGGTGAAATAGCGGTGAAGCATAGTAATCGGCGTTAACTAAATGAAGCAGTGATGCAAAAACAAACACACTTAGCAGCATGCCGCCAGGGATATGCCAGCTTATAATGCGGGCTTTCCATAGATAAAGGCCGCCAAGTAGATAAGCGAGACTTACCATTCCCCATCCTGCACCCGCAGCTTCGAATACTCCGCCATCGAAGATTGGCTTCGCTAATGACTCTGAGTATGTTACGCCTTGGGTTAGGTCGGTTTTCAATGTGTCTAACGGTGTCGCCATGGTTACACCATCAGCGATGGTTTTAAGCTGAGTGACATCGTATCCGCTTGTAGTAAAGCCAGTAAATATAAGCGATACCGAGTCGAAGAAGCTTGGTGTGATGCCCGCATGAGTGGCGGGTGGTAGCCACAAGCTCATAGCCGCAGGGAATGAAATAAGCAGAACCACGTATGCAATCATAGCAGGGTTGAAAATGTTAAATCCAAGCCCGCCGTACACCTGTTTGGCCACAGCGATGGCGAAGAAAACACCCGTAACCGTCATCCACCAAGGTAGGGTAGGAGGAATACTAATGGCTATGAGTAACCCGGTTAATACCGCACTGTAATCAGTCAGCGTACGTTCAATAGGTCGTTTTCTCAGAAAGAGGATCACGCCTTCAATAACTAGGGCGCTCACTACTGCGATGACCGCTTGAATTAGCACTCCCCAACCAAAAAAGAAGGATTGTGCAATCATGCCGGGGATCATGGCGTAAATCACCATACGCATGACTTGGCCGGTATCGCGTCTTACCCTTTGGTGTGGTGAACTCGATAAACTTAACTTCATTATGATTCTTTCTCTTGTTCAGCGGCCGCCTTCTTTGCTTTAGCTTTCGCAATGGCTGCTGCTATACGCGCTTTCTTCTCATCTTGCTCAGTGGGCTGAGAATTCCCTTGCGTCTTAGTTTTTATGTTTTCTTCTGAAGGTGAGACGCTTTGCTCTTGTGACGTATTACTTTCTACTTCAGCAGAGGCTGGTGAACTTGTTGAAATTTCTTTTCCTTCTTGTGCGAGCTTTTTCGCTTTAGCTTTAGCTTTAGCTTTAGCCACAGCCGCGGCAATGCGAGCCTTTTTCTCGTCAACTTCATTGGTTGAAGAAGCAGTTTTTGTTTTCTCGCTAGGTGTATTAGAGGCATCTAGCGTTTCAGACGTGGTCAGTGACTGTGGATCTCGCTCTTTGCCGTAAGAATCAGTTCGCTCGCTTGCTTGGTTTGCTTCCTGCTTAGCTGCTTTTTTGGCTTTAGCTTTCGCCACGGCTGCAGCAATGCGGGCTTTCTTCTCTTCCGCTTCACTGGTGTTGGAAACAGTAGCTTTAGCGTTATCGTCTATTTCACCGCTGTGTGAAACAGAGGTACTCTGACCATTGGTTTTTAGAGACGAGCTAACGTCTTGCGTCACGTCATCGTCATGAGTTGCTGAACTAAGTGCTGGTGCTTTTTGCGAGGCAGCCTTTTTAGCTTTCGCTTTTGCTACCGCAGCAGCAATTCGTGCTTGTTTCTCATCGGGCGGGTTTTTAGGCTGATTGCTCGATTGCTCGTGAACCTGGGTAGGCGTAGCCTGCTTTGAAACCGGCTTATCAGTTTGCCCATTTACACCATTCTTAGCCGCTTTCTGAGCTTTTGCTTTAGCTACGGCTGCTGCAATTCGCGCCTTCTTCTGTTCTTCAACTGAGAGGTCGGTATTGTCTTCGCTATTGGAAGGTTCAGTATTTTCTTCGTTGTGCTTATCCGCTTGTTCTTCTGACAACGATTCCACAGACTGGCCAGCTTGCGCAGCTTTTTTGGCTTTTGCTCTGGCGATGGCGGCGGCGACTTTTGCCTTTTTGTCATCCTCTGGTGACGATACTTGATTACTTGGCTGTTCAGTGACTGATAGCTCGTCAGCGCTTTCGCCTTGAGTTTCATTTTGGGCTTGTGCAGCTTTTTTGGCTTTAGCTCTGGCGATTGCCGCTGCGACCTTTGCCTTTTTATCATCTTCTGACGATGACGCCTGTTCAACTTGGTTGTCCGCACCTTCAAGTTGAGATTCATTCTGAGCTTGTGCGGCTTTTTTCGCCTTTGCTCTGGCAATAGCAGCCGCGACCTGTGCTTTTTTATCGTCTACTGCAATGCCTGATTCATCGGTATTTGGTGTAGTACTCTCACCCTTCGCGTTGGCCTGCATCGCTGCTTTCTTTGCTTTCGCGCGTGCAAGCGCTGCCGCAACCTTATCTTTCGCTTCGGTTGCGCTGGCATCAACAGCGCCACTAGCGCTATCAGCAGTTACAGTACTTTGCTCTTTGGCTTTATTCGCCGCTAAGCGGGCTTCTTTCGCTTTTCTATGTTTTTCTTCGCGCTCACGTTTCTCACGCTCCAAGCGTTCTTTTCGTGCTTCAAAACGCTGCTTAGCCTTTTCTGCCTTGTTCTTTTCGTCGCGCTGAACGCGTATCTCAGATTTAGCTTGGCGATAATAATGCACAAGCGGGATCTCACTGGGGCAAACATAAGCACATGCGCCGCACTCAATGCAGTCGAAAAGGTCATATTCCTCGGCCTTGTCGTACTCTTTCGCTTTTGCGTGCCAAAACATTTGTTGGGGGAGCAACGATACAGGGCATGCGTCGGCACAAGCACTACAACGAATACAAGGGCGCTCAGCGTTGTCGTCTACTAGCTCTTTTTTCGCTGGAACCAGCAAACAGTTCGTGGTTTTTACTACAGGTATAGTCGCGTCGGATAAGGTAAAGCCCATCATAGGGCCACCCATAATCACTTTAGGTGCTTTCTGTTTTTTCGGGTTGTAGTTTGCTTCATCCAATAAATGAGAGACGGGCGTACCCAACAGCGCTCTAAAGTTGCTTGGTGATTCAACGGCTTCACCCGTTACGGTAACAACCCGTTCAATCAGCGGCTTGCCGTGTAAAATAGCATCAGCAATGGCATAGCAGGTGCCCACGTTAAACATCATCACGCCTACGTCGGCAGGCAATCCATTTCTTGGTACTTCTCGCCCAGTCAGTACCTGAATCAGCTGTTTTTCTCCGCCGGCAGGGTATTTAGTTTCAACGCTAACAACGCGATAGTCCTTCTTATCCTGACACGCAATGTTGAGTGCCTCAAACGCCTCGGGTTTGTTGTCTTCAACCGCAACGACAATTGCCTGGGGTCCGATAAGGTGAGTGAGGATGTCCAAACCTTGACGTATTTGCCACGCGTGCTCGCGCATCAGCCTATCATCAGAGGTAATATAAGGCTCGCACTCAATTCCATTTAAAATAAGAAACTCAACAGGCTTAGAGGTTGAGGTTTTAATATGAGTAGGGAAGCCTGCGCCGCCCATTCCTGAAATACCAGCTTGGCAGATGGCCTCAATTAGCTTGTTTTTATCTACTTCACTGTAATTAGCAATTGGAGATAAGTCGCACCATGTATCTTTTCCATCAGGACGTATCGAAATACACATCTCTGTTAAGCCGCTTGGATGAGCCACCACATGCGGTGCTATAGCAACGATCTCGCCAGAAGTTGGCGCGTGTACTGGCACTGAAAAAGGCGAAGAGCTTTGCGAAAGAATTTGCCCTTTTAATACGGTATCGCCAACTTCTACACAGCAGATACCGTCTGAACCGATATGCTGTCTTAGTGGAACTATCAATAACTCAGGTAACGACGGCTTTTTTATTACCGATGTATTAGACAGAGATTTCTTATCTTCGGGATGCACGCCACCTGGAAATGAGTACATTTTTCCCGCTTCAAGGGTTTCTATAATTGAATCAAAACTTGGATACATCACAATTAAGACACCATTTTGATGGGGATATCACCTTTAGGCGATGATTCAAAATCCCACTTCCATGTAGAAGTTGTTTGAGCGATAGGCACCATGTCGATACAGTCGACAGGGCAGGGGTCTACACAAAGATCACACCCCGTGCACTCGTCAGTAATGACTGTATGCATATGTTTTGCTGCACCTAAAATGGCGTCGACAGGGCAGGCCTGAATACATTTGGTACAGCCGATACACTCATCTTCGCGTATGAAGGCAACTTTCTTAACGTCTTCTTCGCCGTGTGCAGCATCAAGGGGCTTAGGTTCAACCCCCATCAAATCTGCAAGTTTCTTGATAGTTGCCTCGCCGCCGGGAGGGCACTTATTTATGTCATCACCCTCTGCGATAGCTTCCGCGTAGGGCTTACAACCGGGATACCCACACTGACCACATTGGGTTTGTGGTAAAACAGCATCAATCTGCTCAACAAGAGGGTCGCCCTCTACTTTGAAGCGAATACTGGCATAGCCCAAAACCAGGCCAAATATAAGCGCAAGGGCGCCAATGGCAATAACGGCGAATATAATTGCAGAAGATATCGTCATTACACGTTCACCAATCCACTAAAGCCCATAAACGCAAGGGACATGAGACCAGCAGTAATCATAGCGATTGAAGCACCTTTAAAAGATACAGGCACATCAGCAGCAGCTAAACGCTCACGCATGGCTGCAAACAAAACAAGAACGAGAGAGAAACCTACTGCGGCACCAAAACCATATATAAGGCTCTGCATGAAATTATGCTGTTCTGTGAGGTTTAAAAGTGCTACCCCAAGTACTGCGCAGTTAGTCGTGATAAGAGGGAGGAATATACCTAACAATCTATATAATGTGGGACTTGTTTTGTGTACTACCATTTCCGTGAACTGAACAACTACCGCTATTACGAGAATAAAAGCAAGCGTTCTAAGGTAACCAATGCCGAGTGGAGCAAGTAAATAGGTTTCCACTAAGTAGCTTGATGCAGAGGCAAGGGTGAGTACAAATGTGGTTGCCATAGACATACCCATGGCGGTTTCCAGTTTGCCAGACACACCCATAAACGGGCATAAGCCGAGAAACT
>CEQQ01019413.1_pt1 | contig 12024 bp, 5 predicted proteins | sample 531041 | NCBI WGS metagenome assembly CEQQ01 (sample SAMEA2621222, study PRJEB7988) | marine metagenome | biome: marine biome (ENVO:00000447); feature: deep chlorophyll maximum layer (ENVO:xxxxxxxx); material: "saline water (ENVO:00002010), including plankton (ENVO:xxxxxxxx)" | depth 150 m | reverse complement strand
AGGGATTTGTTCAGCGAGCTCAGGCTGCATGAGCTTAAGAGTTAGTACAAGACCGTGAACGTTGACGCGACGATTCTCGACAATGTGTTCCACACTATCGAGCGTGTAGTTTGGAGCTACGTTTGAATCTGAAAATAGCCATTTGGCTTCGGAAAACTCACTTCGTTTAAGATCTGCTGCTCTGGCCCGCCAGTGGGTGAAGTTTGCATGCGCCAGTACAGACTCATGCATTTGAGCAGGATCGATCCCGATCACGTTCATGCCTCGATCAAGCAGTGCCTGGCAACTGCCCCCGGGAGAACTGCCAATTTCCACGCATGTATCTCCAGCTTGCAGAGGTAATTGTGACCAACGAATGGATTCCTCCATTTTGAGATAGGCTCGGCTTACAGCGTGTTCCGGCAATCGCAGCGAATAGACACCGCCGGGCCAGCGACTGGATGTGCTTTCAGCGACGTGGTAGCCAAACCACCATTGATCCGGCTCCACCAGTGCGCAGTCTAAAACGAGCTGTCCTGATTTGGCGATTCGATTTATGCCGATCTTGGAATCGATTTGGAGTCGCTCTCGTATCATGTGACCTGCTGCATCTGCCACTTCTGTACGACCAGGCTCGAAACCATCATCACCTGGGATTTTCGGATCTCTCTGCCAAGCATGGATTTGGTCAATCGAGGTAACTATGGATGACTCTTGAGAAGTGGATGAAAGCATCGGCGCGTCGATGTCAGCTAGCGTATTGAGAATGTAATCTGCGCGAGCGTCGTCGGTAGCGTGCTCTTTGCCTGTCCGGCCAACACTGATGCCGCGTGTGCGAGCAAATGTCAGTGGTAATTGGTTAATCGCATTTGGAGAGAATGAATCCTCTGTGCGAAATGTCACAAAGCCCGGACGTGAAAAGGCGAACTTCGCAGAGGGAGCAACGGTCTCCATTTCTGATTTGAGAAATGACTCAGCTCCGTGTTGGCAGGCAAAGTAAATAAACATCGGGCGGCTTGAGGTTTTGGCTGACGGGTTTGAGTAATGCTAAAGCGTAGCGTAGCGGAGTCGATCGTGATAGCGGATGGATCCGGGCGATTTAACCCCTACGGACCTACTGAGTAAGTGACTGCAATTGATGTAATGGCGGTGACTGCCATGAGCAGCGAAAGTGGTAGTCCGCACCTTAGGTAGTCACGCGGGTGGTAACCGCCCGGCCCCATTACCATTAGATTCGTTTGGTAGCCGACAGGAGTAACAAATGCTAGTGAGGCGGCAAGTGTAATGGCCATGATAAACGGCCTTGCATCGAATCCTATCGAATGCGGTATGGCTATGGCCAATGGTAAGAGCATCGCGGCCACGGCGTTATTTGAAATCATCTCGGTCATTACGCTGGCTAATATGTAAACCGTGATCAGTAGCAGTAGAGGGGATGTACCTACTGCAGAGGTCAGTCCGTTGGCAACCATTTCCGCCGCGCCACTTTTGATAAGCGCCCTGCCAATACCAAGTGCTGCGGCGATCGTCAAAAGCAACTGCAAGTCGATGGCAGCTCTTGCATCGGTGTTCCGCAGGCAACCGGTGAGCACCATGAGTACAGCAATGACGATTGCGGCAACGGCTGGTGACGTCCATGAATAGCTCGATGACGGCGATGTGTAAATGCTCGCGGTAATCAGCCAGGTAATCAGAGTGAGTAACAGCAGTGATGCTATTTTGATTTTCTCGTGGCGACGTGGCGTTGCTCCCTCAACATCGCTGACAAGGTAAAAGTCGCGACTATTTCGATAGGTGGAAACGAAATCGCTGCGAGTTTGCAGAAGCAGCGTGTCACCGTGTGCCAATTCGATGTCACCGATTTTGCCGGCAAGGCGTTCACCTGACCTGTGCACAGCCACCACGGCTGCATTGTAGCGCTGTCGGAAACTGGCAGCCTTCACCGTTGTGCCGATTAGCGGGCAGGTTCGTGAAAGGACAACTTCTGAGAGACGACGCTCCGGGTGGTGTTCAAAACTGACATCTGCCGACGGTACGAGCCCTGTGACTTTTTCCAGATCAACGATGGTGGATACGACTCCGGAGAAAACAAGTCGATCGTGTTGTTCAATTACGTCACTTGGTGCCACGGGTGTGATGACGTGCCCGGCGCGATTGATTTCGACGAGGAACAGTCCGGGCAAGTTTCTTAATCCGGCTTGCTGTACCGTTTGGCCAACGTAAGGACATGTTTGCTCGACCTTCATTTCAACCATGTATTCGCGCCGCTGTTTACCAAGAGATTCACCGGGTTCATGTCGGTCCGGTAGTAGTCTGGGCGCAATGAAAATTATGTACACTACACCGATGATCGCGCAGATTGATCCAATCTGACCTAATTCAAAAAGCGACATGGGTTCCACCTGAGCGATACTGTCGTTGGTTTCAGGTGACGTGGCTCTTGGAGCGATTGCTGCAGCATCAAGTTGTTGTTGATGTATCCGTGTTAACTCACCGTTGACTACTAGTGTTGTGCTGGTACCGATCAACGTACATACACCACCAAGCATGGCGAGGTAACTGATCGGAATTAATAGCCGGGACGGAGAGATATTTCGACGACGGCACCAGTCGATTGCCACTGGCATCATCATGGCCACGACAGCAGTGTTGAGTAGAAAGGCGCTAGCGACTGTAATGACGAGTGTAAGTCGAATAAGTGCTTGTGTTTGTGTGCGGGCAGAGCCCAGGAGTTTATTGCCGAGCCAGTCCAGCACGCCAGCAGACCGTAAACCTGCTGTCACAACCAGTAGTCCAGCGATCGTGAGGACAGCAGGATTGGAAAGCCCTTCAAAGGCTTCAGCCGGTGTAATAACGTTTGCGATCGTCAACACGAGCAATCCAGCGAGAAAAAGCTGATCGGTTGCGAGGTTTCTGCGCAGCTGCAGTAGCACAAATATGGCGACAACGATAAGAATGCTGAGAATAGCCATGTTGTGCTTGGTAACGCTTGCGGCTTGATTTGGAGTGAATGTCAATTCAATTACGAAGGTTTATATTGACCAGCCCTTCAACTTAAATCAAGTAACATTATTAAGTTAGTAATGTATATAGTTTTGGATATGGATGTAGGGTGGTGATCTGAGTGTATTCATACTGTTTCTAGATCAAGGAGCGGATAATCAGACCCAAACACCAGGGCAGTGGGGTGATGTGATAGCTTTGTAATCGAGCAGGGATTCCGCTTGGTCTCCGGACGGCTGATGATCCCTGACACATGATTTATGCCATAAGCTGGCCGAATAATAACGAAGTGTCTAGTTTACACGTAATTAGCTTGACACTGCAGTGACAAACTCCAGTCAACGCATACGGACCACTAAAATGGTTGTGAAATCGTTGCAGTCGTCATAACCGGACCCCTAATTTGAATTATGTGGAGATAATCATCGACTGTGATTAACAGCAAATTCCACAAGATTCGACGATAGAAAAGGTAGAATACTCTGAGGTATGCCTACGGTACGTTCCGATGGAGCTTTTGGGATATTTCTTTGAGTGAACTACGTTGAAACCGTAAAAGCCTACCGTAACTCGCTAATTTCTCGAGAACGGTTAGTTTTAAACGGTAACAAGGAATAGAATAACACACTGGTACAGAGAGTAATTCGATCCTGCCCCGCGACGTATAGCAGGCATTGAATCAGGTGTTGTTAAACAGCACCGCCAATCAACCATTGTCGCTTTGGAGTTTTGAGGCCATGTCCAATCGCAGCATATTTGCGAAGGTACTTCATTCAACTCTGGCATGCATGATTGCATTGATGAGCACGATTAGTGTTCAGGCAAACGAGAATGCAGCAGCTCAGATTTTCACCTACGATAAGGCAACCGGAGAGACCTTTTATGCATTGGCAATCCGGCCCAACGGAGCGATTCCAGCCCCGGCCGATTCAGATGTGATCGTGATGTTTGACACATCTGCCAGCCAGACAGGCATTTACAGAAAGGATGCTCTTGGCTGTCTTGACGCGTTTCTTTCCAACATGGATGCACGTCATCGGGTCAAGCTGGTTGCAGTGGATCTCGACGCCGTTTCGATGAGCGAAGGGTTTGTTACGGCTGGCTCTGACGCAATGAAGGGTGCGGTAGCAAAGCTCAACGAGCGTGCACCACTTGGTTCAACGGATATGGCTACTTCCTTGCAAAGTGTCGTCGCGGACATGAAGGCAAGCGATCGAAAAGCTCGACATGTTGTATATATCGGTGATGGAATAAGCCGTGCAAACATACTGCAAATGGAAGAGTTCAACGCCATCCTGGACACGTTGGTAGAAGAGCGTATTTCCATTTCATCATTCGCAATTGGGCCGCAACGAGACGTTCAGCTGCTTGGTGTATTAGCAAATAAAACGGGAGGAATCATTCGCGTGGACCGCGATGATCAGGCTACTTCGCGCGTCTCCGGTGCCGAATTGGCTGATGGGATTTCCATGCCTGTTTTGTGGACAGTTGACGCGAAATTACCTGAAGGCATGACAAGTGTTTTCAAACAACAAGTTCCGCCACTTCGACCAGATCGAGAAACAGTAGTTATCGGTACAATGAATGCCCGCGATGCTCAGCAAATCTCGATATCGGCTGAGGTTCAGGGTGAAGTTGTGGAAATGCAGTGGGACGTTAAGCCTGCTGATTCCAACCAGGATTACAGCTTCCTTCCACACTTAGTCAGTATTGCTGATAACAATGGCGGTGCGGTGCTGCCGACAGTGGGAATTGCCGGTCTTGAAGAGACACGTTTGGCGATCCAGCAGGAAGCAAATCAGCTTATCAAGGCTGGAACGGTAGCTTTGCAACAAGGCGACGTAACCGGTGCGAAGAAAGTCGCTGGAAAAGTTCTGGAGCAGGATCCGGGCAATCCAGAGGCAGAGGCAATTCTTTCAGCTGCTGGCAATCGACCAGACGTTTCTACCGCCGTTGCTGCATCGCAAATCCAGAATCAAACAGTGGCACTTCAGGATCCAACGGATGAAGCTCCGCTTGTTATTCAGGGTCAGCCAGCAGACGATCTGGAAGACTCAGATGGCTTCCTGAATCGAATTCAAAATGAACGCAGCGTTGTTGAAGGAAAGCTGCGTCAGGAAGTCAAAATTGGACTGGAACAGGCACGTAGCCAGATCGGTGTCGATCCTGAAGGCGTCGTACAGCGACTTAAGCAGCTTATTGCCCACGTTGATACTTCCGACGTTTCAACCGACTCTCGTCAGGAACTGCGTCAGCAGATTGAAGATACGATTCGTGAAGCAAATGCTCGTCAGGCAGATGTTGAATACCAGCAGCGTGAGCAGGAAGAAATCGAAGCGAATGCTCAGCGTTTAAAGAACCTCGCAGATGAATTTGATCAACGTCAGGAGAAGATCAAAGGACTGTTCGAGAAGTTTAACGTGCTTATGGAAGAAGCTCGTCTGGAAGATGATCGCAAGCGTGTTGACGAAGGCATGAAGTATGTGACAGCGGATGATGAAATTGCAATGCCTGCAAAAGTACTTCTTCCGTTTGACGGTACTCCTGTTTCAGCAAGCTGGCATTCTCGATTCCAACGACACATCCGTGGGCTGGCAAAATTCCGTGATCTTCGACATAAGAACTTCGCAGATGTAATGTACGAAGTCGAAGAAGCGTTGATTCCGTTCCCGGCTGGTGACTCACCGCTTAAGTATCCGGAAGCTGAATTCTGGCACCGCATCAGTGTCGAACGTAAAAAACGATACGGTAACGTAGCGACACAAGGTATGAGCAAGACTGAACAGGAAATCAGTGAAAAGCTCAACGGTCGCGACGACTTCGTGTTCTTTGATACACCGCTTCAGGAAGTACTTAATCAAATCAGTAACAAGAATGGAATCCCGATCTATATCGTCGAAGATGCCATGCTTGAAGCCGGCGTTGATTCAGCGACTCCTGTTTCAATTGATCTGAAGCAGATGACGATCAAGACAGGTCTACGTCTGTTGCTCGAGAATCTGGGTCTTACGTACGTCATTAAAGATGATGTATTGAAGATCACGACCAAGGAACTTGCTGAGAACGAAATGATCACGCTCATTTATCCGGTGTCCGACTTGGTCATGCCTATCATGGGTGGCGGTGGCGCCCTCGGTGGTGGTATGGGCATGGGCGGCGGCGGCATGGGCGGCGGCGGCGGCATGGGCGGCGGCATGGGCGGCGGCGGCATGGGCGGCGGCATGGGCGGCATGGGCGGCGGCGGTATGGGTGGATTCCAGAATGTTGACGACGAGCTGACTCTTGGCACCAAGAAAGCTGACGAGTCAGACGAAGCTCAAGATGCTCAACCGGAAGCCGAGCCTGTTAAAGAAGCAGCACCAGCAGCTAAGTCAGAGACAAATCTGTCAAAGAACCTGCCTCGTGTAATTAACATGCCGGAAAATGCTGATACCACACGTTCTCAGCAGTGGACTAAGTACTTCGAATCCAGAGCGACGATGGAGAACGAAGAATTAGCTCGCAGTGACCGGGATGTGCGTTACACAATCACCATTCGCATGAAGCAGGCCGAAGCGCTTTACGCATCGGAGAAAAACGCAGAAGCCAAACAACGGTTGAGTGAAGTTCAAACCGTTTTAATGTCAGCGATCCAAACAGGCCAGTCATCACATTGGATGTATCAGGCGCTTGGGTTAGCCATGCAGGCAAACAACGCACCTCTGTCTGAAGTAGAACGTGCTTTGATGTCCGCTTTGGATTACACTTCCGATCCAGATCACATTATCTATCTCGGTGCATATCTTTCGGAACTAGGTCTGTATGACCGTTCGCTGAAAGTGCTCCAGGAAGTTTCTGCGATGAATCCGTATCGTGCAGAACCATACATCCGTGGTCTTGCCGTAGCCAAGCGTACTCAGAATCTGGATGCACTCCAGTGGGCAACCGCAGGCATTCTACGACAGGCATGGCCTAAGAAACATGCCGCTCTGGAACTGGAAGCTCGCAGAACTGCCGAAGCTGTGATGATTCAGCTCGAGCGTGATGGTCGTGTAGATGACCTTAAGCGATTTACAGAGAAACTTGCAGAGGCCAGCCATCGGGACTGTAAAGTTGTGGTCACTTGGACCGGCGATGCAGATATCGACTTACAGATTCAGGAGCCGAGCGGAACCGTTTGTTCACACATCAACACTCGCACCGTATCGGGTGGCGTAATGCTTGGTGACACTTATGCAGTTGCCGGTCAACAGCCTGTTAAAGGGTACTCAGAAACGTATCTATGCCCGGAAGCATTTAACGGTGAATACAGAATGCTTGTCCGACGTATCACGGGAAAAGTGAACACAGGCAAGGTAACCGTCGATATCTTCACTGACAATCCTGAACGCCCGCATATCCACGAGCAGATCCCGCTAAATGCCAAGGATGCATTGGTCGTGTTTGACGTCGTAAACGGACGTCGTGTAGAGCCAATTGGCGCACAGCAACTCGACAACCTAAGAAAGCATCAGGAAGCAGTAGGCCAAGCTTTACTAGCACAGCAATTCCAAATGTTGCCAGCAACGTCCACGATGAGCAGTTCATCGGCCATGCGTGACTACGCCATTGCACGAAGCCTTGCGGCACGTGGACACCGGTTCTTCCTACCAAACCGTGCCGGAGTTGGTTATCGTCCACAGATTACAATGTTGCCTCAAGGTACAAACTTTACAGCGATGGGTCCGGTGGTTTCACCTGATCGACGCTATATACGGATCACTATTCCACCAATCCCGATCTCAATGGGTGTTGGTGATGTGAGTACCTTTAACTTCGCCACGGGTGAGTCACAACAGATCGGTGGTGACCGTGAAGGTGATGACCAGAACGGCCAGGGCGGCGGCGGCGGTAATAACTAGTCAGACGCAGATAACCAAAATAACCAAAGGCCAGACATTCGACATTTTGTCCGATGCCTGGCCTCTGGTTTTTGATATGCGTACTAAGCCATCCTTACTAACCCGGCCTTGATATCAAGGTCGAGAGATTCAGTGATGCCAGCCTTGAGGCGTTCAAAGGCAATGGCGCCCATTACGGCGTTGTCCGTGCAGAGTTCAAAGGGGGCGATGTGGAGTTCGACTCCCATTGAAGAAACTGCCTCCTCTAGCTGGCCACGTAACTCACGGTTTGCGGCGACTCCGCCTCCGACGCACAGCATTTTTATATCCGTCTGTTCAAGTGCAAGTACAGTTTTGCCGACAAGGCAGTCGATCACGGCTTGTTGGAATGATGCGGACACATCGGCGACAAGTTGTGGCTCCAGATCAAGTGTCTTAAAGTCAACTTGTCCTTGTGGAGCAATGGTGTACCTGACGGCAGTCTTCAATCCACTGAAGCTCAGGTTGAGCGTTTCACGATCTTTGAGCATTGGGCGCGGGAAATCATATTTCGTCTTATCCCCTTCTAACGCTGCTTTGGAAACAGATGGCCCACCGGGGTATGGTAGCTGAAGCATCGAGGCGACTTTATCAAAAGCTTCACCTGCAGCGTCGTCAATCGTGGCACCTAGTGGTTCAAACGTCAACGCATCGTGACATACGTATAAGTTCGAGTGTCCACCGCTAACAATTAAACCGACACAGGGAAAGAGATCCCGTTTTGCTGCAATGCGGCAAGCATATATATGTGCATGAAGATGATTAACGGCGACTAGAGGTAAATCATGAGCTAAACAAAGCGCTTTTGCCGCCACGACTCCAACAAGCAGTGAGCCGGCCAATCCTGGTTCATTGGCAACAGCAATTGCATCAAGCTCATTCCATTGCACACCGGCCCTTGTCATGGCCTCATCGATCACAGGCACGATACGTTCCACGTGGGCACGTGCTGCAATTTCCGGTACGACTCCAGTGAATTTCTGATGAAGCGCTTCTTGCGACGCCACGACGGCGGAGATCACTTCCAATTGGTCATTGACGACGGCAGCGGCCGTTTCGTCACACGTTGATTCGATGGTTAAGATTTGCACGAACTGTTACACGTCTAAGTTGGCAGGGGCTGGTTGAATTGCAATCTGCAGTTTAGACGGACTACTTTTCTTTGGACAGTTCCTGTTTGATCGTCTCGACAGCTTTTTCAAGTTGTGGATCCTTGAATTCGGCGTACTGATTCAGAAAATCCGGAATCGGGTCCGCACCGTTCAGCAGAATATCGAGATCGCGCCGGTAGCGACGAAATGTTGCCATTAATTCATCGTTCATTTGGACGGCAAACCCTTCGTTCGGTGAAACGCCCCATTCTTCGCCTTCTTCAGCAGTGCGTTTGTCGATATTCTTGCCGCTTGGCCGGAAATATCCAGCGGTCGTAATTTTCAAGGCACTTTGACCGCCTTCAAGTTCAATGATGTTCTGCACACTACCTTTACCAAATGACCGTTCCCCCACAATAATTGCCCGATCATGATCCTGTAGGCAGGCTGATAGGATTTCACTTGCACTAGCGCTGAATCGGTTTACAAGTACAACCATGGGAAAGCCATCATAAGTACCCGCTTTCTTAGCATCCCAAACGCGTTTCGGGATATTTCTTCCTTCAGTGCTGACAATTCGACCTTCCGAAATGAACAAGTCGCACATTTCAATAGCAGCTGTTAACAGGCCGCCGGGATTGAATCGCAGATCCAGAATGAGTCCTTTGAAGTCGTCCTTTTTCAGCTTTTTCATGACGTCTTTTAGTTCTGCTGCAGTATTCCGACCAAAGGAAGTAACCTGAACGTAACCAATCTTGCTATCTGAATCGACAAAGTAGTCCCACGCATCGTTGTCGGTATTTCGTTTATAACCGAGTGTTGATTCAACCTGAACAAGTGCCCGATTCACAGATACTTCGCGCGACTCTTCAGTGCTGGGAGTTAGCACGACGATCTTTACTGGATCGCCAACTTTGCCCTTAAGCAACTTGACAGCATCTGCAATTTCAAGACCTTCGGTTGCTTGTCCCTCGATGGTCGTGATGATATCTCCCGGCTTTAGGCCTGCACGATATGCGGGTGTATTTGGCAGCGGGGTGATGACTTCCAGTTTCCCATTTTCAGTGGTCACTCGAATTCCGATTCCGCCGAATTGATTCTCGACCCCGGATTTAAATTGGTCTAGCCGTGATGGAGGGATGTAATTGGAATATGGATCGAGTTTCTTCAACATTCCTTCAATCGCGGCTTCCATGAGATCCCGCCGACTGACATTGTCGACATAATTTCGATCAATCTGATCAAGCGTATCGACAAAGAGACGTAGTAATTCGTAATACTCTTCGTCTTCCTTCTGTTTCGTGGCTTCGCCGTCTTTATCTTGCCAGCCGTGTACCTGATCAAGATGCACTCCTGCTGGTAGCAGAAGAAGAGCAATGATAAAGAAAGTGAATCGTGCGATTACCGGGAGCTTTATACTTTGTGTCATATCAACCGTCATGCTTGTAGCGGTTAGAATGTGGATTCATTCCCAAGAGGAAACGATTAACGCCAATGCTGTCGTGCAGTCGAATTATAGGGAATGAGCGGTCATTGAACAATTGAGCCGGAATTTGACAACCGGTACACAGGCCGTCGATTTGGTGTCCAGCATCAACACCGGGTTTACGACGTTTCCAATTTAGAGGTTTACCAGGCGATGGAGTCTGCGAAACATAACATGAGCACATCGGCCGATTTGTCCAGCGAAACAGAAGACGTCATCATCGTCGGCGGCGGAATCGTTGGATTAGCAACTGCTTACCAACTTTCAATTCGATTCCCTGAACTGCGAACGCTCGTTCTCGAGAAGGAATCGAAAGTAGCAGCACATCAAACCGGAAACAATTCCGGAGTATTGCACTCCGGAATCTACTACAAACCGGGGTCATTGAAAGCGAAAAACTGTCGCATCGGCAAGGAAGCGATGGAGCGGTTTTGTGAAGAGTATGGCGTGCCATATGATATCTGCGGCAAGGTCATTGTGGCCGTGGATGATTCTGAAGTTGAACGGCTCGAAAACATCTATCAGAACGGTCAGGCCAATGGCGTACGTTGTGAAATAATCGGACCTGAGCGACTGAGTGAGCTTGAACCGCACACTTCCGGTGTTCAGGCAATATATGTGCCCGAATCAGGAATCGTAAATTATCGCAAGGCATGCGAGAAGATGGTCGAGCTCATTGAAGCCAAGGGTGGTCGTGTACTTATGGACACCCGTGTGCACGGAGTGGAAAAGCGACAGGGCGAAGTTATCGTACGGACGACACAGGGTGATTTTAAAAGTAAATACATGATTAACTGCGCGGGTTTACACTGCGACAGAGTTGCAAAAAAGACAGGGCATAAGCCGGAGGCACCGATCATCCCATTTCGTGGTGAGTATTACGAATTGAAACCTGAGTGGGAGCATCTCTGTAAGAACTTGATATACCCTGTGCCAGACCCCAAGTTTCCATTTCTTGGCGTGCACTTTACAAGAATGGTTGACGGAGGCATCGAGTGTGGGCCAAACGCAGTACTGGCATTTGCCAGAGAAGGTTATCGAAAGCGCGATATCAGCCTGCGTGACCTGTCACAAATACTGACCAACATGGGTTTCCTCCGCATGGCTTCACGACACTGGAAGACCGGGATGGGAGAGATGTGGAGGAGCTTTAGTAAACGGGCATTTGTCAAAGCGCTCACGAAGTTGATACCGGAAATCTCGACAGACAAACTTGTCCGTGGCCGTAGCGGCGTAAGAGCTCAGGCAATTGAGCGTGATGGAAATCTTGCCTACGACTTTTTGTTTCAGGACTCTCCAGGCATCATCAATGTTTGTAACGCGCCATCACCGGCAGCTACATCAGCCTTGAACGTGGGTAATATAATTGTTGACAGACTTGAACCACAACTTGCTTGAGTTTGTCGGGTGCACTTGAACTGCTAGTTTATAAACGAGAGTCGGCAATGATTCGATGAGTCTTTATAGATGCCAAGTAATAGATGTGGAGTAATTCCTTGTACAATTCACCGCTGATATAATGGCACTTATCTAAAACTTGTTGAAACTTTTCCCATCACATTAAACG
>CEQQ01023707.1_pt1 | contig 12067 bp, 8 predicted proteins | sample 531041 | NCBI WGS metagenome assembly CEQQ01 (sample SAMEA2621222, study PRJEB7988) | marine metagenome | biome: marine biome (ENVO:00000447); feature: deep chlorophyll maximum layer (ENVO:xxxxxxxx); material: "saline water (ENVO:00002010), including plankton (ENVO:xxxxxxxx)" | depth 150 m | reverse complement strand
ATGTTGCTGCATCAGCAATATTTTGTGAATCAATGATTACAATGTCACAATCTCGCGGTTTTTGTCTTACAATACACGGATGGAATAAGTCGTCTTGGACGCCCTTTTCAACATAAGGCAGTAGAGGAATAGGCAGGGCAAGTGAATCTTCTTCACCCACCAAAACAACAGTGTCGCAAGTAGAGTAACTTGGATTGTGGTTTGTAGTCATAGGCATAAGTGAAATTCCGGAAAGGTCTTCTCGACAATCTGCCATAATCCCTTCAATCAAATCGCCGTCTGGCGCTAAGCAAACTGCATCAGCAGGAATGTGAAGGTCATCCTCTCCGAGTAAACCGTTTATTTCTTTGACCTCTGATTTTTCTAAAGTTCGCAATGTAACACCAGGGGGCGGAGAGGGACATCTACCATTGATAATTATTCGACCACCAGTCATTCCAGCGCCTGGGTCTCCAGCAACATCGCCGTGAACGACAATATCTCCTCCCGACATACCTCCGCCGATTCTGATTCCAGCATCTCCTCTGATTACTAGGAGTCCTCCGCTCATCTTTGCACCAGCATCATCGCCAGCGCCATCTAGAATGGTGATTCTTCCGCTTTTTTGTCCAAAACCGGCACAAGGTCCAGCAGATCTTTCACAAGTAATTTTGTTGCCATTATTACCCGCTCCTAAGAATGAACCAACATCGCCTTGATGCGTGAATGTTCCTCCTTGGCCAAATGCTGCTGTAAACGGACCTAGATTTCCGAGACTCCTCACCTTGGAACCTTTGGGTAGATTAGGGCATAATCCTAGTTCCCCATCTTTAGGAACAGGGTCGCCATTTGTCGTCCAACCAATGCGCAATACGATGTTTCTCTCAAGTGCTTTTTCAAGTTGAGCAGGCAATCTTGAGTTGATACTCATCGAACTTGCAACGACCTCTTCGATACTTGGCATCAACCGTCCGTGAGCGTTCTCTTTCATCAACAGTTTGTATGTTAGATGACCAAATTACGCGAAGCAAGGTTCATTTGAGGGGCGCGAAGGCACCTACAACAGGGAGAGTTATGACCATCAAGGTTGCAATCAATGGATACGGAACAATTGGTAAGAGAGTTGCTGACGCAGTAGCATGCCAAGACGATATGGAAATTATTGGAGTAACCAAAACTAGACCAGCATTTGGTTGTGACTTGGCGGTGAGAAAAGGTTACCCACTTTACTGTACATTTGACAATCCTGAAAAAATTGCTGCTTTTGCACCTGCAGGTTACGAATGCCATGGTGGTTTGAGTGATTTATTGGCAGTCGCAGATATCGTCATTGACTGTTCACCTGGGAAACTTGGAGCAGAAAACAAAGCAAAGTATCAGGCTGCTGGGGTAAAGTGGATTTTCCAAGGTGGGGAAAAGCATGAAATGACAGGAATGTCTTACACCTCTTGTGCAAACCATGCAGCAAATTTGAATGTTGAAGGTACACGAGTTGTATCATGTAACACAACCGGTTTATCCCGAACATTGGTTCCATTGTACGAGCATTGTGGTGAGTTATCTGTGGAGTGCACAATGATACGTAGAGCAGCAGATCCTGGAGATTCAAAGAAAGGACCAATTAACGCGATAAAGCCAGTTTTGAAGGTTCCAAGCCATCATGGGCCTGATGTAATGACCGTGAAGCCGGAAATCAACATTAATTCGTTAGCTGTAGCGGTTCCAACCACCATTATGCACGTTCATTCAATTGTAGCCACATTACCTGAAGGGCATGGACTTACTACTGAGAGCGTTTTGAAAATGTGGTCGAATAGTCCACGAGTGGTCATAATGAACGGTGCTGAAACCGGCATTACCACTACGGCAGAAGTAATGGAATTCGCTAGAGATATGGGGCGAACATGGGGAGATTTGCATGAAATTTTTGTTTGGGAAGATGGAGTGAAATTAGTCGGTAATAACCTCTATTATTTCCAAGCAATTCATCAAGAATCAGATGTCATACCAGAGAACATTGATGCGATTAGAGCATTGATGGGCACTGAGTCAGATTGGCAAGTATCGGTAGCAAAGACCGATGCAGCAATTGCATCACTATTCGAGTGAGCCCTATAGGGCTCATCTGAGGCTTGTATTCAAGTATGGTTGTGTAGTCCGAACAGTTATGTTGGCGCAGCAAAAGACACTAATCATTCTCGCAGTGTTGCTTCTTGCTCCGATTTCAGGGGCTGTCGACAATCAATCGGACAAACAACCCGATTTCCGTGATATCGCTGCATCAAATTGGCATTCAATCGAGCCATCACAAACGATTACTTCAGCATTGAAATCTTTGGACAATCAGATTCATTTGTCAATAGGTTCTTTCGACCCGCTCAATGATGAACTTCCAGAATCCAGACTTGACGATTCTCAAGATTATCGTAGCACTGGAATGGCAATTGTGCAACTGAAGCATCATACAGGTAGCGCTCTATATGATTTGGTTGAAAACCATGGTGTGTTTGTGTTGGATAATCTTGGCTCCTCCTCATGGTTGGTCAGGTTATCACAGCCAAGTGATTTGCAAATTATCCAGGATGATGAATCGGTCAGATGGGCTGGGCCAATGATGCCTGGGTGGAGAGTCTCAACAAATGTTGATTTGTATACTAACTACATCGCTGCAATTCCTGCAGTTGACCTCAAACCGGAAGCACTCGAGGGCCTTGCCCATGACTTGGTAATCATGGGTGCAGATGAGGCATGGTGTGGTTTACACCTTTGTGAAATTAAGGGTCAGGTCAACTTAGAATCCCTTGCTAGGGATGGTAGAATTATTTGGTCTGAACAAGCACATGAATTAAGAATTACAAATGCTGTTGCTGGTGCAATTGTAGGACTTCCAGAAGTAGCAAATAATTCTCTTGGGCTAGATGGGTCTGGTGAAAAGATTTCATTCACCGATACGGGAATAGACCAAGATCATCCCGACATAATTGGAAGAATTGCAGGAGTCTACACTCAATTCGGATTGGACCCTAGTCCTGCAGATTCTAATGGAGGGCATGGCACACACGTGGCTTTGACAATCGCTGGAGATGGAAGCGGTGATTCTTCAGCAACTGGAATTGCACCTGAGTCGTATATTGTAGCCTATGCTCTTGAGCACGATCCTACAGGAATCTTCGGAAGGATTGGTTCGATTTACGATATGCTAAATCATGCTGAGCAAGAAGGTTCTCGAGTTGCAGTTAATGCGTGGGGTCTGAATGGCAATTACGGTGCATACACTGCAGATTCACGTTCTGTAGACATTTTTGTTCATGACAATCCTGAATTTTTACCAATATTTTCAGCTGGTGATGACCCTGGTCAAAACGCTTCCAAAGTTATGGCACCTTCAACAGGAAAGAATGTACTATCCATAGGGGCATCTACGACAAATCCTAGCGGTTCAGTTGCTAATTTTTCTTCTTTGGGACCCTCATTGGATAGTAGAGTCAAGCCCGATTTAGTGGCTCCTGGTGTTTCCATATGTTCGGGAAGAGCACAAGAGGCTGCAATTCCAGTCGGTTGGACTTGTGCAACAGGCACGCATGCTAATGGCAATAACATGTATATGTCGCTGTCAGGTTCTAGTCAAGCTACTGCCGTTGCAGGAGGATCTGTTTCCTTGATTAGAGAATTTATTCGTGAAGATGTTGGTATCTCATCACCATCGTCTGCTTTACTAAAAGCTGCTGCAATCAATGGTGCTGTGGATTTGGGGACTCCTGATATTCCTAATGCGCAAGAGGGCTGGGGCCAAATTTCAGTTTCCAATTCTGTAATGCCACAGTTCAATGGGGGCGACTTGTCTACTTTCCATGAAAACTCAAGAACCCTCTCTGCAGGATTTTCAACTTTGTACCAATTTGACTTGGACCCCTCTTCGGGAATCGATATTACCCTGGCTTGGACAGATGTTGCAGGTAGTGCAAATGCACAACAGAATGAATCTCGTTTAGTCAATGACTTAGATCTCAAACTTACGGCACCAGATGGCACAATTTACAAAGGAAATGTAATTGTTAACGGTGTATCAGTTCCTAATGGGGTGCATGATTCAGTAAACAATGTAGAGAGAATCAAAATCACCCCAAGCGCAGTCCTCCCTTCAGGGAAATGGCAGTTAACTGTTAGCCATGCAGGTGGACTTGACCAAGCATATGCCTTGATTTTGACAGCAGATGCTACACTCGATGAAAAGGCCGATTTGATGACATTCGATGGTTCAATTTTCCCTTCCTCAGAATCTCCATTGGTTAATGATTTGATAACGATTAGAATTTCTTGGCTAAACCAAGGAACAGCAGATGCTGGACAATTCAGAGTTACTCTTGAAGACTTAACAGAAGGAACTACTCTGTATGATGGTGTGCGCTCATCTCTAAATTCTGGTTCACTAGATTCACTAACACTTTACCACACCTTCACTTCTACAGGCGACCATGATATGCGTCTCACTATTGATGTGGATTCAGATATCGATGAGGTAAACGATGACTCTAATGGAATTAACAATAACATCGAAGAGATGACAATTACGGTTGCTGCCTTGGGAGTTAGATTGGTTACTTTGGATTCCAATGGTGTGGAAGATACTGATATGGTTAACCAAACATTAGATCCTTCAACTGCAGAAGGATATACTTGGCCTGTGATTTTGAAACACGAGGGAACTGAGCAACAATCTGTGAAATTACATATTTCGCAAGTTCAATCGCCACATCCACTACGCGATGATGTATTATTGCCTACAGAGGATGATTGGTCACGGAGTTCTGATCTTTCAGGACCATTTACTCTCTCGGCTATGGGCCAAGGAGGCGACTCGATGTTCCTCAATATCACAATGAACGATGATGATGCGGACCTCTCTGGAAGCACTGACAGGTATGCCATGGCAGGAACCTATGTGATGGATGTAACTGCGAAGTATTCCAATAATCCAACTGTAAAACACACAATCAGGCTAAGGTTAGTTGTTGAAGAAGTCAAAGATGTCCAAGTTGCACCTGCAGGAACAAGCGGTTTAGAAGCAGTTCCAGGCGGCAGTACAGCCTTTTCGATATCAGTTAGAAATACTGGAAATTCACCAGCGGTTTATGATTTGGATTGTTACAGCCAGAACCGTTGGCCTGTCGAATTAGGTCAATCTAATTCTTCTTCATACTCATTCGAACCCCTTGATATTCTTGAATATCTACCTATGCAAGTACGGCTTTATGTGCCACCGGTTGCAGAAGGATTACCAGCAGCAGGAAGTACAGATTCAGTGACATGTTCAGTCACTAGTGAAGCTGATCCTTCTTTGAACATTAGCGAAACAGTAACTCTAACCGTTAGGCCACTGGAATCATTCGCAACAAACCTACTCGATGATTCCGGAATTGATGTTGGCCCTGCCTCTTATGCACGTGATGTAAATGTCGATACCGGGGAGAGATTGAACCTCACCCTATTGATTGAGAATACAGGTAATGCTCCTCTAGACTTGACTGTAAGAGTGAATCCAGAACTTACTAGTTGGACAATTCAAGTTAGCCATGGTTCAACCACCGATAACCGCGAGGTAGATTTACAAATTTTACCAGGCCAGTCTGACCAAGTTCGATTCGAGATTCTAGTTTCACCCGTTGCAGAAAGGAATGACGAAAATCGTTTGGTCATAAAAACAAGTCAGGACGTTTCAAATTTCATCATCAATGAAACTACTTTGGTCGTTAAGGATGAAATAGGATTGGATATTACTTCACAAGGAATATCCTCTCTGAGCGCACTTCCTAATGGTGATTTCACCTATACTACACTGATGATTGAGAATACAGGTAATTCACAGGTAAGCGTCGATTGGTCTAACTCTCTGCCTCCAGATGGCTGGGAGGTTGGTTTCGCAGACCCTCCAACTTACCTTGGTCCAAGAGAATCTAGTGAATTGATTGTGGGAATCAAACCCCCTGCAAATGAGCCTGCGACTTCTGTAGCATTTGATTTAGGAATCTATGCTACCATCGATAATGGGTTCGAATCTTTACAGGTAACAACAACATACCCTGTGGAAGTTCAATCAGGTGCATTTTGCGCTATTGAATACGATTCCGATGCCAAACCTTTGCTGGGAGTAGATAGGAACGGTAAATCCTCTCAAATGATTACAATTTCTAATATTGGAAATATTCCTTTGACAGCCGATATAGTCAATGAAATAGATGCAAACAATTGGGATGTATCGTTGTCTCAATCCTCAGTTTCAAACCTCGACCCTGGGCAAAGTTCGGAAGTTGAATTAACAGTGGAGACAAATGATGATACAGAAGCTGGAATTGAAGAATTGATGCTAACTTGTGGTGATTCATCTGTTTTATTGGAAGTGAGTGTAAAGAATACCAAATCACAAGGTGGCTTATTTGGAATAGTATCTCCAGAAATTGCATATTCAATTATCGGAGTTATCATTCTTGGTGTGGCTATTGTTGCTAGAAGGATCAAGAAATCAGCACCTAAGGATTTCTCAGGGGAAGAACTAGTTGCTCCTGATGCGCACTCGATACCGGATAGCGGTGAAAGAATGCAAGCAGTAATGGATTCTGTTGTTGGGCAGGAATCAGCTGCAAGCGGTGGTGTTTCTGCAGAAGAGATTGCAGATGCGCTTGCTAAATCCATACCATCACTCCCTACACCTGCGGCTCCATCTAAAGTGCCAATGGGAAGGCCACCAAGTGCTATTCCAGCCGGACGCCCTCCTATTCAAATTCCACAAGGTAGGCCGCCTGCTCCAGTGCCGCAAGGTAGACCGCCCGTGGCTGCACCTCCGAAACCAGCAACTCCTGCAGCACCTCCATTGCCTCCGGGTGGTCTTCCACCAGGTTGGACGATGGAACAGTGGCAATATTATGGCCATCAGTGGTTAGCTAGCCAAGGCCAACAGTGAAAAAAGGGACTGTCTACGCCAAACCTATGGAGAGCATTGTATTGTTCGGCCCCCCGGGGGCTGGAAAAGGTACTCAAGCGCAGAGAATAATGGATTCAACCGGTCTTCCTCAAGTGAGTACAGGGGACATGTTACGTGCCGCAGTTTCTGCAGGTACTCCTACCGGAATAGAGGCAAAGAAGTACATGGATGCTGGACAACTTGTGCCAGATGAAGTAATTATTGCACTAATTAAGGACAGAATTCAGGAAGCAGATGCTGTTAATGGGGTCATGTTTGATGGATTTCCTCGTACCATTCCTCAGGCTGAAGCATTGTCTGGAATAACTGAAGTTTCTCATGTTATTGCAATAGAAGTTCCAGATGGAAAAATCGTAGAGAGAATTTGCGGCAGATATACCTGTGCAGATTGTGGTGCTGTATTCCACGATACATTTAATCCTACAACTGTAGAAGGAAAGTGTGATAGTTGCGGTTCTGGGCAATTCAAGCGCAGAGCGGACGATAATGCAGATACTGTGATGAGCAGATTGAATGCATACCACGAACAGACTTCACCACTCGCAGAATGGTACCGTTTGAAAGGTATTTTCCATGTGATTGATGGCGACAGAGAAATCGATAATATCACTGAAGATATCCTATCAGCACTAAAGTGAGTTGTAATCATGAGTCGTAGGAGAGCGCGTGCGAAGGCGAAAAGCCAACGTCGAGATAATGCTCTAGAGGCTCAACAGCATTTGTCATCTGTGATTAGCGATGTTTCCATGCCAATGATCGCTCGAAAGAATGCTGCCAAACATTTACTCAAAACCTCTTCTCGCAACCGACTGCCTTTGCCCTTTTCACAGCGGCATTGGATCTGTAGGGAATGCACTGAATTACTAATTCCAGGTGTGAATTCTCGTGTTAGAATCAGGGATGGTCAGAGAATTACTACGTGCCTAACTTGTGGTAAAATTCGTAGATTTGGCGGAGGGCCAAAATCACACAGGAGGAATCGAAGTGTCTGAAATTCCTTCTCAAATAAAGCGTCAAGCAATGGACAGAAATTTCCAGCCCAGCGTCAGAATCGGTAAAACCGGAATTACAGAAAACATCGTCGAAGAAGTTCGAGGGCAATTAGCAAAGAGAAAGTTGGTTAAAATTAAGATAAACAAAGGAATCTACGACCGAGAAGATAGGGCACAGGTATGGGAATATCTCGCACAAGAAACATCATCGATGATTGTTCACACTAGGGGTAATGTTGGTGTTTTGTGGTACAAATCTTGACCCAATGCTCATAGAGGCGGCTTAACTCCCAACCAAATATGCGTACAAACCGCATACTCAACAGGCACCCTTCACAATGGATTTCTGTATTGGCACTTGTCGGTGCTGGACTAATGGCTTTCATTACATCCTCCAACGCTGGTGGGGGTGCAGCCGTAGACATCGGTATCAAACTTCAAGGCGGCTTAGGTAATGAACCAGTTTGGGTCGGATTAGGCATTCTATTGTTCGTTTATGCCCTAATTATTACCGAAGTTGTTCATCGAACATTAGCGGCAGCAGTTGGTGGTTTAGCGGCTATTGTAGCTCTGAATCACTACAAGATGGGTGGTGCACTAACTCTTGCGGAAACTACTACTCTGATAGAATGGGAAACCATTGGTTTACTTCTGGGAATGATGGTTATGGTGGGTGTAATTTCACACACCGGTATTTTTGAGTGGTTTGCTGTTCAAGCATACAAAAAGAGCAATGGTAATGTTTGGACTCTAGTTGTGATTTTGTGTTCAGTAACTGCAGTTTTGTCCGCATTTTTGGATAATGTAACAACTATGCTTCTGTTGACTCCAGTGACAATTCAATTAGCAAGAGTATTGGATTTGAACCCAATACCTTTGTTGATCGCAGAAGTCCTATTTTCCAATATTGGTGGGGCTGCTACGATGATTGGTGACCCTCCCAACATCATCATTGGTTCAATGATGAGTGAATCGGCAATCGAGAGTGCAGGTTACTCAAACTTAGCAAGTGATGGTGTTTCATTCAACGATTTCATCATCGAGTTAGCACCAGGAATTATGTTGACAATCGTTCCTACTTTCATGATGTTAAAGTGGATGTATGCTGACGAGTTTTCTGGAGAAAGAATTCGTGATGTAGAAGAATTAGAAGCAAAATATGGTGTTAAAGATGTCAAGATGCTTAAGGCATCTGGAACAGTTCTTACCCTAGTCATCCTCGGATTTTTCCTTAATCCTGTAATTCATATTCCGGTGTCTTGGGTGGCCTTAGTCGGTGCAGTAGTAATGCTACTAGTTACCGACCCTCACGAACTGGAAGAACCTTTAGAGAAGGTCGAGTGGACGACATTGATTTTCTTCGCAGGTCTTTTCGTTCTAATCCACTCTCTACAACATTTAGGAGTAATATCATGGATTGGAGACCAGGTAGAATCTGCAATTGTCTATTTCGATGAAGAATATCGATTTGTAGCAGCATTAGTCATCATACTGTGGGTAAGTGCGATTGCATCAGCATTCATCGATAACATTCCTTACACAATTACCATGATTCCAGTCGTTTTACAAATTTCTGATTCCTTAGGAATAGATCTGGGTCCACTAATCTGGGCACTAGCATTTGGCGCTTGCCTGGGTGGAAATGGTACATTAATCGGTGCCTCAGCAAACGTTGTTACAGCTGGAATGAGTGAAGAAGCAGGTTATCCAATTTCATTCAATGAATTCTTCAAGGCTGGTTTCCCTGTAATGTTGATGACTGTATCAATTATCACTGGATATGTAGTGATGGTTTACTGGGTAGACGAAATTTGGAAGTGGATTTTCCTTGCAATTGCTCTGCTAGGAATAGTGTGGCAATATTACAATGGCAAGAGCAAGGGTAAGAATTGGGCTGAAGCATTGGTTGATGACGAATCGATCATTGACATCACAGTCAATGCTTTGCCAATTCCTGGTAGGGAAGAAGAGTGATTCCCGCTCATTACAGCGGTGTGTTCAAAGGTTATACGCGTTTGTCATTGAATAGGCGGTAACATGCAGGAGTGCAGAGTTTGTGGTTTACTTTTCCTTGGAGGAGGAGCATGCCCAACTTGTGGCTCACAAGTTGCTATCGATATCGATACCGATGATATCGTAATGGATGATGATTCGATTCCTGGCCTTGATGAAATTGCAGATGCGATTGGCGATGACGATGAAGATGGTAAATCAACTGCTGATAATCTTCCCTTTGGAATGGGTGCTAAAGCCGAAGTAATTGAGTCCTCGTTGCCATTTGGCGTCGGTTCATTTAGCGATTCAGTAACAGAGGTCGCAATTCCAATTGGCGATCAGGACTATGATGATGCAAATGATTCCGAGGTTGAGCATGATAATGTTGAACTGGAAACAGCCATTACAGAAACACAAGTTGTAGAGGCAGAAGAAATAGAGATAGCACAAGTCGAGGAAACTGTTTCTGAGCCTGAAACCATCACTTCCGATTTAGTAGAAGAATCAATCAATATTTCTGAAAGCATAGAATCAACGGACACAGTAGTAGAACACGTGGAATCTGAGCAAACTGTAGTCGAAGAAGTACCAGATATGTGGAGAATCGATGCAGCAGCAGTTGACATGGATGCAATTTATGCACAGGATGAACAGATAGTGGAAGTTTCATTCGAAGAAGAAATGGAGAATAGTGATGTCCAAGTCACCTTCGATGATTTCCATTATTCTCCTGAAGAAGATTCTATGGCTTCAGACGATGATGCGCCAGGATTGCATCCTGCAAGGGCACTACCTGTAGATTCATCCGGTCAGCCAGAGATTGCAAAAATGATTGATGTGGCATTTGACCACATGGGTAATTCTGCATGGATGCAAGCGGCTCAAATCCTTTCAACAGCCTCAACAAATCGTCAAAATGATCCTTCGATTTTAAACAATCTTGGATTGGCATTATTACAATCTGCCCTGGAGATGGATGCGCAAAAAGATCCTATGTCATCTTCCCAATATGAAGCCTCAATTATGGCCCTTAGACAGGCTGCAAAAATCGACTCTAACAACAATACAATCTTGCTAAATTTATCACATGCATTACTCGTTAGCGGAAGAGCTGAAAAAGCACTAGGAGTAATCAATGTCTTGAGGACTAGGGAACAAAACAATATCGAAGTTGAAAATGCGTTTGGGGCATGTTTAATCCAACTCGGTAGGGACGACGAGGCTCAGACAATTTTGCGACCCTATGCTAGTGACGGAATAGTTTCAGGAAATCTTGCTCTAATTTGAACTATATTCCGCTAAGACAAACATACTGTTTTGCGAGTATTTTTTGACACTTGGTGAAGGCTTTAAAACGCTGTACTAAGCGGCAACTCTTGTTGTGGCTCGACCCCTAGTCAAATCCATGGTAGTACGATGGCTTGATATAGGGGAGGTAGGTCGGGAGGTTGCTTATGCACCCGGGCATGCCAATGTGTCTGGGGAAGTGACTAGAAGGGCCGCCCTGCGGGGAGACGGTCTTTCCATGATGTCTAAATTGGCATGACTGGATACCGAAGGGTTACTCGCACAGGTGTGGTACATACACATTCTGTTGCTACAACCCATCTGGGGGATCGCTCGGCTCGAGTACCGAAGAAGGTCGTGACAAGCTGCGATAAGCTGCGGGGAGACGCATGAGTGTCTAGGATCCGCAGATAGCTGAATGGGACTTCCTATCCCTTAGGGGATAATCGCAATAGCGATAGGGAACCCCCCGAATTGAAGCATCTTAGTAGGGGGAGGAAAAGAAATCAATGAGACTCCGTGAGTAGTGGCGAACGAAAACGGAATAGGACAAACCGAATCTCGACTGGAAACTGAGAGACATGTGGTGCGACCATTTATCGCCTAAGTCACTGAAATAGAAGTCGTCTGGAATGACACAGCCATAGAGGGTGAAAGTCCCGTATATGTAGGTGATACGGCCACGTAATGAGTCAGGAGTAGCATGCGTTGGATATCGCGTGTGAAGACGGGAGGCAGGAACTTCCAATCCTAAGTATAGCTCGAGACCGATAGTTTACAAGTAACGTGAGTGAAAGCTGAAAAGAATCCTTAGCGGGATGTGAAAAGAACGTGA
>CEQQ01037809.1_pt1 | contig 12208 bp, 12 predicted proteins | sample 531041 | NCBI WGS metagenome assembly CEQQ01 (sample SAMEA2621222, study PRJEB7988) | marine metagenome | biome: marine biome (ENVO:00000447); feature: deep chlorophyll maximum layer (ENVO:xxxxxxxx); material: "saline water (ENVO:00002010), including plankton (ENVO:xxxxxxxx)" | depth 150 m | reverse complement strand
GCTTCGCTTTTGCGGGGTTTGCTTTAGAGGAAAGGTAACAAAGTGATTAGTCCATTATTGCTTTTTACGGCTCAGGTAGTCTCAATTTTTTCGGTGTTGCTTCTTGCTACCGGTTATTTAAAGACGGATCCAAACTCGGCTAGCTCTAAAATTTTTGCATCTATTTCCGTATTTGTTGTTCTTTATCTACTTAATGGGATGAGTGCTAGCCACATCGATCCGCAGTTTAGATTAGATTTAACATCTTGGCAGCCCTTTATTAGCTTTGGGATGAGCGCTATATCTGGCTTGTTTATGATTTACTGCTTTCTAATTTTTCAAGAAGGAGAAAGATTCCCCATACCTTTAGGAGTCGCCTTCGCTCTTCAGGTATTTTTTGACTTTATCGCGGAGTCTATGCTTCGGATTGATGACCCGTTTACGGTGTCAAATTTATTCGATTGGTCCGTAGTTGCTATGGACGTCTTTCAGTTAGCTTTTGTTGCGTTTGCGATCTACTGGACCGTGAAGGGCTGGAGAGCAGATTTGGTAGCCGACCGAAGGATTCTGCGGTGGTTTATCATTAGTCTTCAGGGTTCACTAATTTTTATTGTAGTATTTATAGAAAATTTCCTTCTAGTTGGTGGGTCTGAAAGCAACGCGACGGGACAAGCCGTGATCGTATATTCCATTTCGCTGTTTACATTGGGTATGCTTGTGGCTGCTCTTCGCTTTGATTTTGTTTCGCTTAGCGATGTTATTCGGAAGGTAACCGAACCTTCCACTGAGTTGGTGGGGGCTTCTCTTAACTTCGATAAAGCTAGCTTTGACAAAATTTTTAAAGGGGGACAACTGTATAGAGAGGCAGGCTTGACAATTTCGACCTTAGCGAAAACGCTTAATATACCGGAGTACCGATTGCGGGCGTTTATCCACAAGCAACTTGGATTTCGAAATTTCAATGCAATGCTGCACGATTACCGTGTCGAGGATGCTAGTAGTTTGCTTATTGATAGCGAGAATTCAGCTATACCGGTATTAACTATAGCACTTACTGTTGGCTATCAATCCATAACCCCATTTAATAATGCATTTCGAAAAATCAAAGGAGTCACTCCGTCCGAGTACAGGAAGCAAAATCGGTAGGTAATCGATGTTATCATAACGTTACAAACAGCCACATTGGTTAGCTAGATTTTAGTATGTACCTTGGTTATTCTTAGGATCCGCTACGGCATTTTTTTGTACTCAGCGCAGACCTCTATATTAAAAACATTAAGGTTGACTGAGAGTTCTCTGATCGTTGGAGGTTTTAGTGAACGAACTTATCTATAATTTTGCAGTATGGCTCGACGACACAACTTATAGCGCTATGTTGCACGAATCTTACTATATGTATAACTGGGTTGAATCAACCCACGTTCTCACTCTGATGGTTAGTTTGGGTATGTTGTTTTTAATTGACCTCAGGATGCTTGGATATGCCTTTCCTGACGTGCCAGCCTCTAAGATTGCAGAACGGCTGAATGTCCCTATGCTGATTGGTTTCACTGTAATGTTCGTTACTGGCATCCTTTTATTTTATGCCGTACCCGTTCGCAGCGCACAAAGTGTCTGGTTCCGTATCAAAATAGTTTTACTTGTTGCTTGCGCGATTAACGCTTATCTTTTTCATAAAAAAATGAACGATTCCGTATCAACATGGAATGATGACGTTAGGGCGCCTGATCGGATAAGGCTTGGGGCATGGCTTTCACTTGTTTTTTGGTCGATCGTTGTCATATGCGGAAGGTTTATTGCGTATGATTGGCTAGATTGCATCAGAGATCAACCTGCTTTTATCGAATTTCTAGCAGGTTGTATTGATGGACAGACTCGTTTTTGATTTTATCTTCTTTAAATAAACAGGAATTTTTGTAATGCCCACATCAATGTTAGGTCCTCATACAAGAGCTTTTCTAACCGCTGCGGTTGTTTGTATAACTCTAATTTTCTATTTTACGCTCATGCCCGATGTTTATGTTTGGTTATTTCCTTTTTTTGAATGGATGGAAACTACTTGGTTTGGGGTAATCGGAAAAACCTGGGGAGCAGCCTTCGCTTTCGTTCAAACCATACACCTATTGAGTCTCGCGTTGTTGGGAGGAACAGTCCTCGCAGCAGAAGGCCGAGTGCTTGGGTTCCTGCTCACGGATGTATCAGCTAAGGTTGTTGTAGAGCGCTGTCATACATTGTTAATTTGGGCACTAGTTATTTTGATTTCGACCGGGGTTTTCATGGCTTGTGGGGTAGCATTAAAAGTTTATTACTTACCTGTATTCTGGTACAAAATGCTGGCACTTGGGGCTGGTATTTTGTTTCATTTTTACGTCAGAAAACCATTGTTCAGATTTGATCTAGAAAATATTAACCCAATGATAGTAAAGATGACGGCCCTATCTTCAATTCTAGTATGGTTTATGGTTGCTGCGACGGGGCGTTGGATAGGATTTAGCGGCTAATGAAGAACCAAATGAACATTTAGAGGAATTGATATGTCAGGAGATATAAACACAGATAACGAAGAACAGACTGAAAATGCAGAATTAAAAGATTCCCAAAATTCTGCATTTTTGGCAGCCTCTACAATAATTGTTTTCTCGGTAATTTATTGGGCTACTCAAATAGAGTCAGTGAAAGAACTACTAATCCTCGCTTATGGATAGCTGGATGTGTCCTCCATAACTGCCGGGGTTTATCTACCCGACAGTTATAGCACTTAGTTTTATTTCATCGGCGAATAGTCGGTTGGAAGCATGTATTTTCGCTCTACACCGCTTAAAATTTGACCATTTCTATTGGATTCCTCTGCAACTCGCTGCCATTCAGGATCTGAGCCAAAGGCCTGCCATGAAGCGTCAGCCGCTTCTTGGCTGTCATGGGCAAGTAAGTATACTAAAAAGTCATCTTTCTCGTCCTCGCTTGTTGGTGACCAAAAACCAACAATCTCCATGCCATGTTTTCGGAAAATCCTTATAGTGTGATCGCGAAAACGGGCATGCAAGTTGTCGAGGTTGCCGGGCGTGGCCTGATAGGTTCGTAGCTCGAAAACTTTTTGATCTTGTGCCGATGTCGCAAAAAAGATGCCGGCACCAAGGCCTACAATGAGTGCTATAATCGGCGTTAGCAGTGATTTTAGGATGTTTTTCACTTTATACTCCCATACATTAAATTTATTTTACAAGTCTCCGGAGAGAGTATAATCAAGGTTTTAATGTTTTTCACGGAAATAGGACATATGCCTAGGGCGCTATTGGGCTATAGATATTTTTGCGGATCAGTCCTCGGAACTGGTTGGTTCGACTTTTGTACAATCATGGGAAAATAGTCACTGTGAACGTTTGCAGAATCGTATTGAATTCGGTCGTTATACTGACAAGTTTGTCTGTTGTCGGGCAGCCTACTCTTCTGCAGAGATACGATGATTTAGACAATGCGATATCCAGAGTAGAGGTGCTGGAGCAAGAGTATGGGCAAAATAGCTTTGCCCTTGCAGAGCCTTTAGCTGAACTTGCTGGTCTTTATTCGGAGCATGGACGCTACGACGATGCATATCGTGCCCTAGATAGAGCTACGCTCATCATTAGGCGAGATCGAGGTTTATACACTCGTGAACAGATTCCCTTTCTAAGGCAAAAGATAGAAAATTTTGCAGCTTCCTTAGATTGGGAAAACGCCAGAGAGCAGATGGAGCACATCTACTGGTTCTATTTGCAGAAGAGTTCAATTGTCGCGCCCAACTTAATTGAAGATCTACTGCACCTTTCTGACATGCACCTCAGAGGTGTTAATGAGGATTTCATAATCCACCAGAGCTACCACTTCCGTCGGGCTTTGACTTTAAATTGGGCAGCCCTAGCAGTAGCTGAAAAAATTCATACCAGTAGCGACAAAATACTTGTTCCAATCATTTATAATCTATTAAAGCAATACTATTTGCAGCTTGTTGCAGTAAATCATGGGGGTTCGCTAGGCTATCAATTGCGTGAGATCTACCCAGGATCAAATCTAGTTCGCTCTAGATCAGACACCCGCAAATATTTCTACTATATGGGACGGAGACTTTTGAACCAACTTGCTGCCATCTATGCTGACTCTGATAATTCAAATATTGAGGCATTGGCAATGGTTTCGTTGTATACCGCTGATTGGCAGGTCATGTTTGGGCTTCATGCTGAGGCACTGCAATCTTATAGAAACTCTTTTAAAGAGTTAGAAGAAATTTCGCCGAATCTGGTAAGAGCCGTATTTAGAAGTCCAAGGATAATTCCTGTGAGTGATTTCTATGATTCCATGTTAGGAGTAATTGAGGAAGATAATACGGATGGTGTCACTAGTAGAGAAGATAGTAAAAATTCCTATTATTCGTTGATCTTTTTGGAATCTGGGGCGGGGTTTCCAAGCTTAGGGCAGCCAGCTGAGTTCGCGATGTCGGAAGATATTTTATCAAATCGAGCATTGTTTACATTTGAGCTGCCTGGTGTAAATTCTGAAGAAGCTGATTCACAAGATTTCGAAGTGAAGCCTTTTTCAAAGGCATTCGATGCTGAGATTCTTGAGATAGACAATCAGAGTTTGGCTCAGTTTGAAAAATTCAACAGTCGTATTCAGGACCTTTCATTTCGGCCGAAACTAATAGAGGGCGTACCTAAAGATTCTGAGATCATGCTTGAATATAAAATGTTCTCGCGGTTGAAAGAATAGGTCTGTTTTTAGCGACTTTCACGAGTGTTGCTTAATTTCGGTTTTAGTTACAGACTAAAGCTATTGTTAATATTTAAAAATATAAGAAAGGATGACGTTTTGGAAAATTTGTTGAATCAAGGTGTAGGACTAGCTCTATTTGGAATGGTTACCGTGTTTTCATTCTTGACACTTCTGATTCTTGCAACGCGGCTAATGTCATTCTTAGTGTCTCGAATAGATTCGGAACATGACACATCTTTCGTAAATAAGGAACAACTACCGGATAATCGTCCACCAATTGCGGTCATCACTGCAGCTATTGCACACTACTTATCGAGAAAGCATTCTTAAATTAATGAGCCACTATCCAAAGTTGAGTGGCTTCAAAGGCGAGATATGGGTACTAATAAAAATCCACTAGGTCTTACAGATGTCATTCTAAGGGATGCGCATCAATCGCTTTTGGCTACTCGAATGCGGACAGAAGACATGCTTCCAATAGCCGAAAAACTTGACGAGGTTGGCTTCTGGTCTATTGAATCTTGGGGTGGTGCGACCTTTGATGCATGTATAAGATACCTCGGAGAAGATCCCTGGGAGCGAATTCGTAAGTTTAAAAAAGCCATGCCAAAAACCCCTCAACAAATGCTTCTTCGGGGTCAAAACATTCTTGGTTACCGCCACTATGCAGATGACTTGGTTTTCAAATTTGTTGAAAGGGCTGCGGTGAGTGGAGTGGATGTTTTTCGCGTTTTTGATGCCATGAACGATATGAGAAATTTGAAAACAGCGATCAAAGCTGTTCAGCAATCTGAAAAACATGCTCAAGGAACCATGTCATACACGATTAGTCCTGTATATACGATAGATAGTTGGCTAGATATGGCAAAGGCAATAGAGGAAATGGGTGCTGATTCTCTATGCATAAAAGACATGGCTGGATTGTTGAGACCTTATGTAGCATTCGAATTAATTTCAAAACTAAAAGAAACAGTAGAGCTTCCTATTCACATGCAATGCCATGCAACAACAGGCCTTTCTACCGCCACCTATTTAAAAGCGATTGAAGCTGGAATCGATAATTTAGACACAGCTATATCATCAATGAGTATGACCTATGGTCATTCGGCTACTGAGACCTTCGTTTCCATCCTTGATGACACTGAGAGAAGTACAGGACTGGATATAAAATTATTGGAAGAGATTGCAAGTTATTTTAGAGGAGTACGAGAAAAGTACTCAGAATTTGAAGGTAAACTTAAGGGCGTGGACTCGCGGATACTGGTTGCTCAGGTACCAGGAGGAATGTTGACTAATTTGGAGAACCAATTGCGAGAGCAAAATGCTAGTGAACGACTTGACGAAGTGTTGGAGGAAATACCAGAAGTTAGAAAAGACTTAGGGTTTATCCCTCTAGTTACTCCTACTTCTCAAATTGTTGGCACTCAAGCAGTGTTAAACATTCTATCTGGTGAAAGATATAAGAGCATAACCCGGGAAACAGAAGGTGTTCTAAAAGGAGAATACGGCGCAACTCCTGCGCCGATGAACTCACAGTTACAGGAGAAAGTTCTCGCAGGTGCTACGCCGATTGAGTGCAGACCAGCCGACCTTTTGCAACCAGAGTTTGAGACTCAAAAAAACGAATTATTGACGATGGCTAAAAAAGAGGGTGTAACCCTTAAGAATGAAATTGAAGATACTTTGATTTACGCATTGTTTCCACAAGTTGGCTGGAAATTTATAAAGAATAGGAATGACCCTTCCGCTTTTGAGCCTGCTCCAACCTTAAACAAGAATGCTCGGAAACTTGAAAATACGCGTTCGGACTCTGGAGTTTTTACGGTCGAGGTTGAGAATAAAACTTACGTAGTCAGAGTAAGTGAAGGTGGAGTGATTTCAGATACAGAAGCGTTAAATCAGGCAACTGACGATGGAAAACGAAAATCTCCTGCTAGGGAAGTGGTGGCCCCACTTGCAGGGAATGTCTTCACTGTAAATGCTACTGTTGGCCAAGTAGTAAATGAAGGTGATACAGTGCTGATTCTCGAGGCAATGAAAATGGAAACCGAGATCAGAGCTAGTGAGTCTGGAACAGTTTCTGAAATTAAGGTGGAATCTGGGGATGCGGTAAAAGTTGGAGATGTTCTTTTAACTTTAAACTAAGCGGATAATCGAATGAATCAGCTTTGGAACTTCTGGCAAAGTACTGGGATGTACCAGCTTAGTTTAGATCAGCTCATAATGATCCTTATTGGATTGCTTCTTCTCTACCTTGCAATAATCAAGCAATTTGAACCGTTACTTTTAATTCCAATTGGGTTTGGCGGGATTCTGTCAAATATACCTGGGGTTGATATTGCAGTCGGTAATGGAGTGCTGGCGCAATTTTCATCTATGGGTTTAGATACAGGTATCTTTCCCTTATTGGTTTTTATGGGGATTGGGGCAATGACGGATTTCGGCCCGTTGTTGGCAAACCCGAAAACAATGCTGTTGGGCGCTGCAGCGCAGTTTGGTATTTTTTCGACCTTACTTGGTGCAATTGCTATGAATGAAATAGGTTTATTCGATTTTAGTCTAGCGCAAGCCGCTGCAATAGGAATTATTGGGGGTGCGGATGGTCCAACCGCGATATATGTTTCTAGCGTTTTGGCACCCGAGTTACTCGGAGCGATAGCTGTCGCAGCTTATTCATACATGGCTCTTGTACCGCTGATTCAGCCTCCGATTATGAGGGCTTTAACTTCTCGATACGAGCGAAGAATTCGAATGCAAGTTTTGCGGGAGGTGCCTCAAACGGAGAAAGTTCTTTTTCCCCTTGTATTGCTTTTGCTTGTTGCTTTGATAGTGCCGGGTGCGGCGCCTTTACTTGGTATGTTTTGTTTTGGAAATTTGATGAAAGAATGCAGAGTCGTAGCGCGGTTGTCGGATACAGCGCAAAATGCCTTAATTAACATCGCTACCATTTTTCTTGGGTTATCAGTTGGATCAAAGTTGATTGCGTCAGAGTTTTTAGTTGGGGAGACGCTCGGTATTTTAGCTTTAGGAATCATCGCTTTTGGAATAGGCACGATGACTGGCGTGCTAATGGCAAAATTCATGAACCTATTTTCTAAGAATAAAATTAATCCATTGATTGGCGCAGCGGGTGTCTCTGCAGTGCCTATGGCAGCCAGGGTTGCAAACAAAGTTGGTATCGAGTCAGATCCGGATAACTTTCTGATAATGCATGCGATGGGGCCTAATGTTGCGGGTGTTATTGGATCAACAATAGCTGCGGGTGTATTGATACAATTTGCTGCGGGATAACTGAATTTTGTAAGAAGGAAGCGTTGCTCTCGTTTACTCTTTCGGCAAGGCTCTCAAGATTACTTTATCCTACCTGCTCAAAGTTGAGGAAAAATTTTCAGTGAAGCATGATGGTGATACTTTCTAAGTCTCGTCCTCAAAAACATTTTGCTGCATAGTTTCCGCTGGCGCATCGGAGGTGGGCGTGCCGACATTTCTAGCAGGGACGCCTACAACAGTGGTATGCGGGGGAACACTACTCAAGACCACGCTGCCAGCGCCAATTTTTGCACCTTCACCTATTTCTATGTTCCCAAGCACTTTGGCTCCAGCTGAAATTAGCACTCCCGACCGAATTTTTGGGTGTCGATCACCCTGTTCATTGCCGGTACCGCCAAGGGTAACTTGCTGCAGGATAGAAACATTATCCTCGATTATGGTTGTCTCTCCTATGACAATTCCAGTTGCATGATCGAACATAATTCCACTGCCCATCTCACAGGCAGGGTGAATATCAACCGAAAACACTTCTGAATTTCGACTTTGGATAAACAAAGCTAATTCTTTACGATGATTGTGCCATAAAAAATTAGCTAAACGATGAACTTGAATAGCTTGGTACCCTTTTAAATACAAAATTACAGACAAATAGGTACAGACTGCTGGATCTCTATCGAACGCGGCCTTTATGTCTTCGACTGCGCTCCTAACAATAACTGGTGATGAGCGAAAAACATCTAAAAATAGAGCTCTAAGTGTATTCGTGGACATGACATCATCAGAAACCTTATTTGCCAAAATGAAGCTGAGTGCAGTTTCGAACGATTCATGCATTAAAACACACTCAGAAAGGTAATCCTGAAGAAGTGTTTCCTCCCTAATAACCTCTTCCGCTTCTTTACTTAGTTTGTTCCAAATGTCGTTCATGTTTATGCCGGGTATATTTTCCAAAGGCTGATTATACGGGCTCGAATTTTCTATACAACAGGGATTTTTGCATTGTTTACGAGTACTCATTCATTCCAAGTTACGCTTTGATATCCATATTCTCATGTTAATATGCGGCATACGTTACTATCAAAGATCCAAAGTACCTATAGTTTTTGGGGTAGCTTCGATAAGCTATCTTAATGGTGATCTAACAATATAGGCATTCTTTATGCGAAACATGATTAGGGTATCCGCATGTTTAACTTGGCTGATTGTGTTAAGCACAAACGCGCAAGAAAGATCTCAATACCAACACTGGCTGGAGCTAGCATCTGCTGATCAGACCTATGCTGATAGGTCTGGCGAAATTGGCCGTACGGAGGCCTTTAGAGAGTTTTTGGGTCAAGACTCAATAGTGTTTCGCGACAGCAGAGGGCCAGTTGACGCTCTGGAAGAATATCTCTCAGCTAACTATAGGGCAGATGAATTAACTTGGGAGTCACACTATATTGATGTTTCTCGTGATGGAGATCTTGGGCTGACAGCTGGGCCCTATGAGGTAGTCGATAGAACCAGAGAGTCTGACCAATATTTTTTTGGGCACTTAGTTTCTATTTGGAAGAGGAGCGAAGGTGAATGGGAACTAATGGCGGATATTGCCGCAGGTATACCCGGCTTTCTCCGTCTTAATGTGGAACCCAATTTTGAAGATACTCGACCCGTACTTAATGAGACAGCGGAGCAAAACACGGCTTCATTAGAGAATAATGACATGCAAAGTTTAGTTGACGCTGATAATTTGTTTGGCTTGTCCATTAATTTCAGGGGAGGGCAGCGTGCACTTCTTCGCTATGGCTTGGAAAGCACTAGAGTTTATTTGCCTGGTATGGCTCCTGCTATAGGCACAGAAGCTAGTTCCGTGTATGGTGCTTATTTAGATAATGAAATTAGTACTTCTAACCCTATAAACCTTACTCATATGGGAGGATTCCTGTCTAGTTCAAAAGAAATGGGTTACACCTACGGTGTTATGCAGACGGATAATTCTCCAAATGAAGTTGGTTTTAGGGCTGGGTATTTGCGTCAATGGCGTTTTAAAGACAATAATGAGTGGGGTATTGCAGTCGAAGTTCTGAGACCACTATAACTCAAGGATTATTTATTGTTATCGATCTTTTCCCGTAAGGTAAAATATTTCCTTGGCTACTGACTAATCCTAACTCAAGCCAGTAATTTCCATTTTCAAAATCTGTAGTGTCTATTTCTACTTCAAATCCGAGGTTTGGAATGTTCGGATCATTTTGAACCTTCATAGCTCTGACGACATCGTTTCTTTCAAACCCGTAAATTGCTTCGGTTATAAACACTTTATTCAACATTATTTGGACCGATCTAATACCCAAATCTTGGTTATATGCCCAACCACTGATAATAAATTTTCCAGATAAGTTCGCTTCCGGTTGAGGCGAATCTATCCAAGCTCGCGGTGGGAAGGGGCAAGGTGGGCTTCCCTCCTGTCGTACTGTCTCTGGGGCCAAAAGTTTGCTTGTTAGGTAGTAGCTGTATGTTTTAGCTCTATCAAATAAATTAAGTTTATCTACGAATGTTAGTTCATCGCTGTACTGGCACATTTCTTGGATAATTTCATGTTTTTCTGGTGTGGTGAGAGTGCTGTCCTCGGTGATGAACAAAGCCGGTTTGTGAAAATGTTCAGTTAAGCCGTTTTCGTGTTTCTTCCAAATGCGGTACTGTCGTATACGACCGTCTCGCTCGGCTTTGGATTTGTCTATTGTATAAACTTTGGCCTGCACCCCGGCGAACTCGAGTTGTGCCGCGGTGTAGTAGTTATCCGTGACTATTATAGGACGAGTATTAGAATCTATATCGCTAATTACTTCATGGGTATGTTCAGCAAATTGTCTCCATCCTGCCATTTTTGTAGACAAAATGTCGTCACCAAGAATCTTCTGAAGACTTGTTTGAAAAGCTTGTGACCCAATACCGATTAGAGCGGCGAATGTTCCGCAAAGGCCTACTGCGGGAATTATATTTACAAGGATTCTAGAAAATCTTACAGTTTGTTTACTGCATGCCCAAGCGTAAATAAATCGGATACCCTCTGGCAAAAAGACTAGGAGTGGTAGATAGCCTGATAGCGGCCAATGTATGGTTGTACTGTCGGCGTCAGTCCATGGTGCTAGCGCAAAGTAAACGATTAGATTAGTTAATGAAAAACTTAATAGTAGGGCCGCGGGTAAAAATTTTTCTCTGCTCTTTCTTATCATTACATGGATGGTTGTCAGAAATAAAATATACATCGGTGGTGAGCTGACAGCCGCTTGTTCTAATATATGAAGTAACCCGGCGCTATTAAACTCCCAAGGGTGCCGATCTATAAAATAGAACGCTGCACTTTCAAAATTGTAAGAAAAGTTAAACCATAATATCGGTATTAGACCGAAGCTAGCTAGTATAATACAAACCCAAAGCCGTGGGTTTTTCCACTGCTTTTGAGCAGGTTTGAATATAGAGAGAAATAGAATTACAGCAATTGGATACAAGAAAAATCTGTAATGCGTGCTTAATCCAAGAGCAACAAAAATACCTGTGGCTAGCCAGAATCTCATCAAATTTGTTCTAAGTGCTCTTTCAAAAAATCCAATTGATAGTATTCCGAAAAATGCCAGAGGAACATCCGGAACAGCTAAAAGGCCAAGGAATCCAAGTAAAGGTAAACACAGTGATAGAAAAGCTGATTCCAAGGCATCTTTACTATTTGTGATTGGTAATGCTAACCAGTAAACAAGAAATGGGATGGAAGAACCGATTAGTATGAAAACGGTTCTTACAGCTAAAGGGTTATCGGAATCTAGAAGAGAACCAATCCCAACTAAAAAAGCGGTTATGAAAGGCAAGTCACTGTATGCGATTGCGGGTAATGAAGATGCTTGCCAGTAGAAAATTTCGTCACTATAGAGGTCGAGTGCTGAGGCAAAAAAAATTTTTAGCAATAGCAATAGAGTGAAGCTAATTAAAAAAATCGTTGAAATAGAAAAGCCTTTCAATTTTGAATTTGTAACCGGCAAACGCAAACTCCGATTAAATTTGGACGGCCTCAATAATATTAGAAGGGGCCAAAGTGTTCGAGACTCTCTTAAGCCCAAGAATAAATAAAGCTAAAATCGTTAACATTCCTATTATCCAGAAAGAAGAGGATGTAGGGTGTGAAAAAAAAGTACCTAGCTGGTAAATTACTGTCGCTGATATGTAAGCTAAACTCGTA
>CEQQ01023994.1_pt1 | contig 12225 bp, 6 predicted proteins | sample 531041 | NCBI WGS metagenome assembly CEQQ01 (sample SAMEA2621222, study PRJEB7988) | marine metagenome | biome: marine biome (ENVO:00000447); feature: deep chlorophyll maximum layer (ENVO:xxxxxxxx); material: "saline water (ENVO:00002010), including plankton (ENVO:xxxxxxxx)" | depth 150 m | reverse complement strand
ACCAAAGGGATCGGCGTGAATCGCCCTGGCGCATTTGCTGAGTATATCTCTTTACCCATGACCAATGTCTGGAAGCACAGAAGCAGTATCGATAGAGACATCGCGTCCATCTTCGACCCATTTGGCAATGCAACCCATACGGCACTTTCTTTTCCAGTGCTCGGTGAAGATGTGCTGATCACTGGTGCTGGACCAATCGGTTGCATGGCAGTGTCAATTTGCAAACACGCCGGCGCACGAAGCGTGGTCGTTACAGATGTAAACCCTTTCCGGCTCGACCTCGCAAAGAAAATGGGCGCAACCGTTGCTGTCGATGTAACGAAGCAGGAAATCTCCGAAGTCTTCGAACAATTGCGCATGCGAGAAGGGTTTGATGTTGGTTTGGAGATGTCTGGAAACCCTTCAGCCTTCAGAAGCATGCTTTCGAGCATGACTCACGGTGGGCGCATTGCCATGCTTGGGATACCTGAACAAGATATGTCCATTGACTGGAATGAAGTCATCTTCAACATGCTGACGATTAAAGGCATCTATGGTCGCGAGATGTATGAGTCTTGGTACAAAATGACCGTGCTGATTGAAGGTGGATTAGATATTTCGCCAATAATCACGCATCACTTTCCGTTTCACGAGTACGAAGCTGCATTTGAAATCATGAAAACCGGTAACACGGGTAAGATTATCCTGCATTGGGAAGGTGTTTAATGTTATTTCACGTAGGGTGCGTTAATGTCAGCACAATTAATTAAGAACCTGCAAGATCAACTCAGCTCTATCCACGACGCGGGTACGTTTAAGGCAGAGCGTGTAATCAGCACTTCGCAGGGTGCAAGGATCCAGGTAGAAGACCAACCGCCCGTACTAAATATGTGTGCGAACAACTATCTGGGACTATCCGCACATCCAGATGTAATCCGTGCGGCACACGAAGCGTTGGACCGATGGGGATACGGCCTGTCTAGTGTTCGATTTATTTGTGGGACGCAGTCTATCCACACTGAGTTGGAAGATGCAATCTCTGGCTTTCTCGGAGCTGAAGACTGCATACTTTACACCAGTTGTTTCGATGCTAACGGTGGGCTATTCGAGACCTTGCTGGATGACCAAGACGCCATCATTAGTGATTCGCTTAATCATGCCAGTATTATTGACGGGGTGCGTCTTTGCAAAGCTCAACGATTTAGGTTCGCAAATAATGATATGGAGGATTTAGAGAAGTGCCTCCAGGAAGCCCAGTCCGCACGACATCGTTTGATCGCGACGGATGGAGTGTTTTCCATGGATGGATATATCGCCAACCTACCGGCCATCTGTGAACTAGCGGACAAATACGATGCATTGATCATGGTCGATGACTCGCACGCCGTGGGGTTCATTGGACAAACCGGCCGCGGCACTCATGAATATCACGATTGCATGGATAGAATCGATATCATTACTGGGACTCTCGGAAAAGCGCTTGGCGGCGCAAGTGGCGGGTATACGGCCGGTCGGAAGGAGATTATCGACTTGTTACGACAGCGTTCTCGCCCCTATCTGTTCTCAAACTCGGTAGCCCCATCGATCGTCGGTGCATCACTTATGGCGATTGAATTACTAACGTCGTCTACTACGTTGCGAGACACGCTAGAAACAAACACCACATACTTCAGATCACGCATGGAGTCCGAGGGATTTGAGATCTTACCGGGTACTCATCCAATTGTTCCGATCATGCTCGGTGACGCATCACTAGCCACTCGTTTTGCAGATCGCATGCTGGAGTTGGGCGTATACGTCATTGGTTTCTCCTATCCAGTGGTACCACAGGGACAGGCTCGCATTCGAACACAAATTTCAGCCGCTCACAGCATTGAGGATCTCGATTTTGCGATCGAGCAGTTCAATAAAGTGAAGGCTGAGTTGCTTTAAAAACTAAGGGAGTGACATGACCGAAGACTCACTTGTATCGATTGACATTGATTTAGAGGCAGATGGTAAGCAGTTTGGGAACATGAAAGTCCCGATGTCTACTAATTCTGCAGGATGGTCACAGTACTTTATTCCAATCATATCGATACGTAATGGTGATGGCCCCACCGTGTTGTTATCCGGTGGCAATCACGGGGATGAGTACGAAGGCCAGGTAACCTTGATGAATTTGGCACGGAATCTGGATCCTACTGAAATACAGGGCAGGATCATTCTAATACCGATGCTCAATAAGCCTGCAGCTATGGCTGGTACGCGGCTTTCGCCGATTGATGGCAAGAACATGAATCGAGCATTTCCAGGTGATAAAGATGACGACATTACGGGCAAGATCGCGCATTTTGTCGCGCATCACATTATTCCGTTAGCGGATATCGTCGTAGACATTCATTCTGGAGGGAGTTCTATGCACTTCTTGCCATCTGTGAACATGCATGACCTTGAAGATCAGGAGCAAATGTCTCGAATGATAGAAGCTGCAAAAGCCTGGGGGCTACCGTACGTGTTTATATATGAAGACGTAGCAGGTTCAGGGCTCTTACCGTCATATGCTGAGGGGCTAGGTAAGATCACGCTCGGCACAGAATTGGGAAGCAAAAGTCAATTTGGGCCTGAGATGTTAAAGATGGCTGCAGACGGCATTCACAATCTACTGGTATGGGCTGGAATTATATCAGCGGCGCCCATTGATACTGGAATATCGGATTCTGAGGTCGTTGCGGGTGATGATACACGGGATTATATCATGGCGCCGTGCAGTGGCATCCTTGAGCCATTACGTGAAATGGGAGATGTCGTTGGGGTTGGAGAGGTGATCGCTGTGATTCACAACCCAGAGTTAATCGACGGTGCACCGTACGAAGTCCGCACCGAAACCGAGGGCTTGATCATGAGCCGTCGCAGCAACCCGCTAACCGCCCAGGGAGAATGCATCGCCACCCTCGTACGCCCCCGCTAATCATCGCTAATCATGGACATCCATGTTCTCCGAAATGTAGATTACTTCACCACCTGCTAAAGGTGGCTGTCCATGACTCAAAGTCTATTCACAAAATTGAAAGTGGGGGGGCCATGATTCATCTGTTATCATTAGGACATGAATCGGTTTTTTATAATTATTCTGTGTCTGTTTGCCTGTCGAATTGCTGTTGGGCAAGAGCGGATTCCCTACACATGGACTGCTGATAGCAATTCAATCAGCGGTCGCGATACTGTCACCCCTGGCGAAAATGGTACGCCCCTTTGGCATCTCCTTCGCACGACTACCTCTGAAGGGCCCGTCGCAAGCCGCACATGGGCACACGACGGTAAATACACATCGCTTGACCATGTGAAAGAAAACTTATTTGGACAGCCAATTTCCGGCGCGATTTTTCAAATCTCCCCAACCGACAAGGCGCCATTTATAGGCGCCGTTACGGAACGTCACACCGGCGATGTCGCATGGGAGAAAGGCGAACTCATGGTCACTCCAGGGCCTGATCACGCCGCAGTCCTCGGCTGGCAAAGCCCGGCGGACTTGTCAATTTCCATCAACGGACTGGTCGACAACCGTCAAATTTGCTGTGGTGCAAACTCACAAGTCAACTGGTATCTGGAAATCGGCCCAGCTCCAAATCTCAAAGAATCATCATCTTCTATATCCCTCGCCAAGGGATTTTCCGATGCACAAAACGGTGGACCCGCAAAATTCGATATTCAAGATATTGAAATCCAAGAAGGGATGTTTATCTACCTGATAATAGACTGCAAGCCTGACGGTTCTGGATCACCTCATCATGGTGACGGCACGACTATCCAATTAAATATCACAACCGAATCATACACTCCTCCCCCACCCCCAACTTTCGAAAAAGACATCCTGCCCATCCTCTCATCACGCTGCCTTGACTGTCACGGCACCAACACTCAGGAAGCGGATTTGGCCGTTCATCAGGTAAGCAAAATAATCTTTGGCGGGGAAAATGGATCAGCACTCGAACCGGGAAATCCCGAATCCAGTTATCTCTGGACGATGATCCAACAAGGTGCCATGCCGCCAGAAGAATCCGAGCCCTTAACTTCCCGTGAAAAAGCAATCATCTTTAGATGGATCAAGACGGGCGCATCCACTTCCGAAGATTTGACCAATGTAAAACGCCGAACTTACATCACCGATGAAGATCGTGAGTTTTGGGCTTACCGCCTGCCCAAAACACGAAGTCTCCCTGCCATCTCCAACATCCAACTGGCAGAAAGCCCTATCGACAACTTTCTTTTAAAGCGACTCGAAGACGAGTCGCTCTCCTATTCAGAAATCGCATCAAAGAACACGCTCATTCGTCGTCTCTACTTTGACCTAATCGGGCTCCCTCCTTCTCCTGAGCAGATCGAGGACTTTTTAAACGACGACTCTGCGAATGCCTATTCTCAACTCGTCGACCGGTTACTTGCTTCACCCCGTTATGGAGAGCGTTGGGGACGCCATTGGATGGACACCGTAGGGTATGTTGACGTTCGTCTTTATGACGGTGATGGCACGACCGTATACGTCAACGAAGGTATGTGGAGATACCGTGATTACATCATTCGATCATTTAACACCGGCAAACCGTATGACCAGTTTATTCAAGAACAACTTGCCGGGGACGAGCTTGTAGATTGGAAAAACACGTCAGACTGGTCACCGGAAGTAATGGATAAAGTTGTCGCAACAGGCTACCTGCGCAACATAGAAGACCATACGTCCGAACCTCAATATGGCATAGATCGCCGTTACGAAGTCATGTACGACTTGATGTCAATGGTATCAACCAGCCTGCTCGGCATGACTTTCGAATGCTCGCGATGTCACAACCATAAATTCGACCCAATCACACAACGTGACTATTACAGCCTGCTTTCTTATTTCGAGTCCTCTTACAATCCGAGAAATTGGCTAAGACCACAAGAGCGATGGATTCCGGACGTGGGGCCAATAAAGGTTGAAGAATACAACGCACATAACGCTGCGCTCGATGCCCAAATCGCGCCACTCAATGAGCAGATCGAAGCCCTCACCAAAGAGAACACCGAAAACGAAAACAACTCCAACGACGAAAAGATCGCCGAGTTACGAACTCAGGTTCATCATTTAACCTCACAAAGAAAGTCACATGGAAAGATTCAAGCTCTGTTTGACGTAGGTGACGCACCCATCACCAATGTGTTTCGACGCGGGGATTGCTTCAAACGCGGCATACCTGTCAAGCACGATGTACCAGAAGTATTTCACAGTTACCGTTCCGAGAAGCCCGACGACTCTATCCCACAAAACACTCTTCCCGAATACACATCCGGGAGAAGGCTCGAGTTAGCGAGATGGATTACATCCCGTCAAAATCCGATGACATCTCGTGTCGTCATGAATCGCCTTTGGCTACATCATTTTGGCGAAGCAATCGTCTCCACTCCAGAGAATCTGGGACGGAGTGGCGCACGCCCAACCCACCCCGAGTTACTTGATTGGCTGGCAATTGAATTCCAGGACTCCGGATGGGATCTGAAGCATATGCATCGTCTGGTGCTTAACTCCCGCGCATACAAACAGTCTTCTAAACGGCCTGAAGTAGCAAACAAAGCGGAATCGGTAGATCCGGACAACGCACTGCTTTGGAGACAAAACCTCAAACGTCTGGAGTCCGAGATTATCCGTGATGCAATCCTGACCGTATCGGATCAAGTAAACTTGCAGGCATACGGTCCACCGGCTGGAATCACAAAACCGGTTTCCGGTCTATCCATGGTTGAAGCCGGGACGAGCGGCCGTGATCATCAACGTCGCAGCGTGTATGTGTTTGCAAGACGAGTCTATCCGCTCAAATTCATGGAGATTTTCGACTCTCCGATCATGGCCATCAATTGCAGCCGCCGAAGCAACTCAACAACAGTGCTTCAGTCTTTCGCACAACTGAACAGTGACTTTGTGATCAATGCGGCGAAAGCCTCAGCCACTCAGTTGATCACCGCCTATCCTCAACAAAACACACCAGCGATCATCAAAGACGCCTTTACTTCCATACTTGGAAGAAAGCCGACCGCAGAAGAATCTGCACTCTGCATCCAACACATCACCGAGCAGTTTACCGCCTTTGAGCCATCAGTTCCTGGCAAAGGATATCATCTGGCAGTTGCCGACCTTTGCCACATGTTGCTTTGCATGAATGAATTCCTTTATGTCGACTAGCCGACACCAGACAGCTACCACACAACCGATATGACTAAACGACACAGCAATCCAGCATATTTATCACGACGGCAAGCACTCACAGCATGCAGTATGAGTTTGAGTGGCTTGGCTTTACACGGAATGCTTCACGCCGAAACAGAGCCAGAGCAACGCGTGTCATTCGACATGGAACCTCGTGTTCCCGGCCGTCCCGCCAAAGCGAATGCTGTAATCCAACTTTTCCAAAATGGTGGCCCATCCCAAATGGATCTGTTTGATCCAAAACCAACTCTTAGCAAATATGCGGGCAAGCCACATCCCGGTGAAGTCGAGACATTTCAACTCGGCAATAAAAACATCGTATATCCACCCCAATTTCAAATTACTAAACATGGCGAAAGCGGTATGCACTTTGGCTCACCACTTCCGCACATGGCCAGCATGGCTGATGAATGGTGCATGATTCGGTCAATGCACACAGTCAATAACAATCACCCCTTTGCCATTAGCATGTTTCAGTCGGGCAAGCCATTCTTCGGTTACCCTGCCTTAGGTTCCTGGATCACATACGGACTCGGCAGTGAAAGCCAAGATTTACCAGGATACATCGTCCTACGTGACCCGGGAGGCTACAACACATCCGGTAAAGCGGTATGGTCTAGCGGTTGGATGCCCGCTCTATACCAAGGAACTGAATTCAACAGCACCGGCAATGCGGTGCATCACTTACATCCATCAAACAAACGTAAATCTGATTCACAACGACGCTCGCTCGACTTACTTTCCTCACTTAACAAGAAGCATTCCAAGGATCATCCTCGCGAATTCGAGCTTGACGCCAGGATCCGCAACTTTGAACTAGCTGCGCGGATGCAACTCGCTGCAGAGAACATTCTCGATATTTCTCAGGAAACAGAAGAGACCCTCCACTCATATGGAATCGACGATCCGACAACTGCCGGCTATGGCACTCGATGCCTCATGGCTCGCAGATTAATAGAAGCTGGCGTCAGGTACGTACAAGTCTTTCCACCACTTCAACCAAGCTTCCAACCGTGGGATAGCCACGGATCATTAAAGTCCGGTATCGAGACCATTTCCGCGAGAGTCGACAAACCGTCCGCTGCATTAGTGAAGGATCTCAAACAGCGCGGCTTACTTGATGAGACTATCGTAATGTGGAGTGGTGAATTTGGACGTCTTCCCATTACTGAAGGATCTGACGGTCGTGACCACAATCGAAACGCCTTTACCACTTTGCTCGCCGGAGGCGGTTTTAAGGCCGGCTTAACTTATGGCTCCACGGATGACTTCGGTTACGCTGCGGTAGAAAACCGCGTGAGTGTACCTGATTTGCACGCAACAATTTTCAATCAACTTGGCATCGACCACACCAAACTCTCGTTCCGACACAAGGGACGCAACGAGCGATTAACAGATCCGGAAGTAACCGGCGCTCGCGTCAGGTCCGAGGTTTTAGCATAAGTGAGGTGACCACTAATGAACCGGTTGCTAAGCGTCATTTTGGTATCATGCCAAAGCCTGTTATTCTCATCGCCAACCATTGCCCAAGACTCTCTTGAAGCAACGTTAGCTGAACGTCTCATCACGCAGGAACAGGCCGATAGCCAAATCACCAAGTACTTAATTAGTAGAATTAAACCGCTCCAGCTAGGGGCCTCATACGACGACTCATCTTCAACGGCCGACCAAATCCGGCAAGATGTTCTAGAAAACGTCGTTTTTCAAGGAGTACCCACAGAATGGAGAGATCACCAAGTACAGGTCGAGGATGACTCAACCATTAAAACCGAGCACGGATACAGCATTCGTAAGATCCGATACGAAGCACTCCCGGGGTTATGGATCCCAGCTCTGATCTACACGCCATACCAACTCCAGGGAAAAGTCCCGGTCGTAATAAACGTAAATGGCCATGAGCGAATTGGCAAATCTGTTGAATACAAACAAAAGCGGTGCATCAATCAAGCAAAACGTGGCATGATCGCTATAAATCTTGAGTGGATTGGGATGGGGCAACTCAACACCGTCGCGTTTTCTCACAACGAACTCGCAAAGCTTGATGTATGCGGAGTCAGTGGACTAGCAGTTTTCTATCTCTCGATGAGCAAAGCCATCGATGTCGCCCTTTCTCTGGAACATGCGGACCCCGATCGTCTTGCCGTTACAGGTCTCTCCGGCGGTGGATGGCAGACCATTATTATCAGTTCTCTCGATACTCGCGTGAAGCTTGCCGTACCGGTTGCCGGCCACAGCGCACTCGGGCAACGCATTGCTAACCGCAGCAGCATTGGCGATTTGGAACAGAATCCCAATGACCTTGGGGCATTTGCGGACTATGTACACCTGAACACCCTAATGGTGCCGCGACCATTGCTCCTAATCTACAACACCAAAGACAATTGTTGTTTCGTAGCCTCCACGGTAAAGGCAAACACCTACGAACCCGTCATCCCTTTCTATGCACAAGCAAACGTGCCTGAGCGACTGCATTATCATGAAAACTCTGACCCAGGCGATCACAATTACCAGCTAGATAATCGTCAACAGCTGTACGCATTTCTCGAGACGCACTTTTTCCCTGAACGCAATTTGTCTGCAAAAGAAATCGATTGTGATGCAGAAATATTTACACATGAAGACCTGATCATTCCTTTGCCAAACGCAAATGAGAATTTCCATACACTTGCAACGAATGCAGTAAAGTCAATCGAATCTCAACCATCCCAATACGATTCACCAGTGAATGCCCTTACAAAGCTGCTTCGCCTGCCAAAGTACACAATGAGCGCCGACCTCTTCACCGGTGCTAAACAAGTCGGAGAACTCTCAGTACGCCGACTGCGATTGCTTTCTGATGATGGTCTAATCCTTCCCTGTGTCATCGTGGAGCCTAAAGACCCAATCAACACTGTTACCTTCATCAGCGACAAGGGATTCATGTCAGAACATGATCGCATCGCCAAACTTGCAAGCCTTGGCAACCGCGTCATCGCCATTGACCCCGTGTTTATTGGCCAATCCCGCCACACCGGGTCGCTATACTCAATGCCAATGCTCGCAGCAACACTCGGACAACGTCCACTTGGAATCCAGACCGCTCAAGTCACTTCCGCTGTTGAGTTCATTTTGCGCACGCTCGTCTTGGACCACACCGACCTTGAGTCCCACGGCCCCCGCTCCGGTGTACTAGCTCTCACTGCAGCTGCGACGTCTGAGCATATTGTCGAAGTGAGCACCGTTGGCGCTCTTTCATCTGTCGACGAATTGCTTTCACCGACAGCCTCCTATAGCAAGACGCCGGAAGCATACTGCTTTGGGCTGCTTCGGTGGTTTAAATCACCACAAGTCTCTGAAGTGCTATCCAGCCCTGTAGTTAATTTAAAAAAGCACCTTAAATAACGAACCGGTGATACAAATTGTCTCTGCGAAATATCCTCCCGCTGATCAGCATCCTAACCTCGCTTCTTCATGCGTCACCTCAAGCAGGCGCAGACGACCAACCAAACATTCTGTTCATCATCTCCGACGACCAACGGCCTGACACAATTGGTGCACTTGGCAACACTCTCATCGAGACTCCACATTTGGATACTCTCGTAAAGCAAGGCACCACCTTTACCAGAGCGATATGTGCAAACCCGCTTTGCGTCCCTAGCCGGGCAGAGATTCTTACCGGAAGTACCGGTTTTCGCAATGGAGTCCACCCACCGGTCAATATGCCAGACCTTTCCTCGCCAACTTGGCCAGGCATAATGGCTCGCGCAGGATATAGAACATTCCACGTTGGTAAATGGATGATTGCCGGTCGTCCGTCTACACGTGGCTACCAGGAGAGCCTTGGTCTGTTTGCTAGTGGAAAACGACCCGAGTGGCCACAATTCGACTCAGCAGGGCGTGTCGTTACCGGTTACAGAGGGTGGATGTTTCAAACAGATGACCGCACGCTTAACCCGGATTTGGGTATAGGTTTAACGTACGACATTAGCTCTAAATTTGCGAACGCCGCAATTGAGTTTATTAAGAGGGATTCAGACGCGCCGTTCTTCCTGCAAGTCAATTTCACCGCGCCACATGATCCCTTACTCGATCCACCCGACTGGTTAGACAAATACCCTGAGAGTTCCATACCACTGCCAGCCAATTTCAAACGGAGGCATCCGTTTGACCATGGCAACTTGCAAGGAAGAGATGAGCGCCTCAATAGCATCCCACGGAAGAAAGCCGACATACGGCGGGATCTGGCGACGTATTACCGCGTGATCTCTGACATGGACGAGCAAATTGGCAGAATCCTGTCGGCACTCGACGAATCAGGCAAAACTGAGAATACGCTGATCATTTTCACCAGCGACCATGGGCTCGCACTTGGAAGTCATGGACTAATGGGGAAGCAAAACATGTATGAGCACTCCATCGCCGTGCCATTGATTTTCAAGGGACCCATGATTCCAACATCTGAATCGCGTGATGCCCAGTGCTATCTACGCGACCTCTTCCCAACAGTGTGCGATTATTGCGGGATCGAAATACCTACAGAAGTCGAAGGTACGAGCTTGATGCCAGTGCTCGATGGTAGTCTCGAGGAAGTACATCAGTTCGTCATTGGGTATTACAACGACAAACAACGGATGATCAGGATGGGTGCATGGAAGTACATCTATTACCCGGCCATTAATAAGGAGCAGCTTTTCCATCTCGCAACAGACCCCAACGAGTTAAAGGATCTGAGTAATCACAAGTTAACGCAACAGTTAAAGGCTCAGCTGCGAGAAGAGATGGTCATATGGCTGCAAAATCATGGCGATCCACTATTTCAGCAGTAGAACGAATTAAGCAGCGATTAGTTATGCAGTAATCGCCATTTCATATAGAGCGTATATGAAGTTTCTTCAAATTCGATTTCGTTTATCCGGTCTTTCCTCTTAACATCAAACTCGAATTCAAGTTTCTTGGAAATCTTGTCGTTTCCCACGAAGTCGTCTTCCCACAATTGGATTAAGCCCCCATCGGCATAAAGAATGAAACCGTCGAGCATCTCCTCACTCCAAACTGCTCGCAGCATGTCATCAACCTCTTCGGACTCGAAGATCTCTTCCCGAGTTTCTGCATCGTGAATATTAAAGAACAGATCTGGCTCCTCATTGCCAGCCACAACCTTATTGGGAACGGACGCGACGGCCTCCACAAGTTTCGCCCCGATGAAGCTATACTTCCCATCCTCGATTTGCTTCACCCGAAACTCCTGGCGTTTCGAATAATTCACAGGGCCACCGTAGCTCGTAGATTTTGGCTGCACGAGTGATTCCAAATAGGCAACCATTTCCGGTGACGGCCCGATACGTGCTAAAACGCCGACCAAGTAACCCATCCGATGTGAATGCACAGCACTGTGTGAATCTTCGATCCCTTTTACCCGCGACAAATACTCGATGTTTGTGTATGCAACTGTGAGTTCCGGCTCAGCGCGTATATTTTTCACTTCATCGACAACCTTGATTCTCTCCAACAACTCATGGAATGGGTCTGCAACCTTTGGCAAATTCAAGTTTTGCCCCGTGCGCCATTCAAGGGTCGCAGCCAGAGCATCGTCATCATCTATTCCATCAATTTCCGCCCAATAGCCCGGCACATCATCTGTGGAGGGTCGTATAGAGACTATCTGCTTTATCTTGTTAGCGTTATTCGGTGGACAATAGATGGGCAGTTTTACTTCAGTTTCGTCCTCATTTGTCATTACGAGATACATATGAGGCGTTGAGAGGCAAATAACCATTTCCACTTCACGATCAGCGAAGGCAGCTGCCTGCATGGCTACATTTCCACCATGACTATGGCCGACAATAAGGATCCGCTCACCACGTTTTGTGTGACGTTCCATTTGTGCTGAGAGATTACGAGCAGCCTTCATGCGAGATTCGTGTGTGTTCTTTGCACTCCAAACAAAAGGATGCACAACCACTTCACCGCCTAATCCACGTACAGATTCGGATGCAAACGTTACTTTATCCTCGAGGTTTTGCGTCCACTTCTCATTGCCCGCATAC
>CEQQ01002089.1_pt1 | contig 12232 bp, 9 predicted proteins | sample 531041 | NCBI WGS metagenome assembly CEQQ01 (sample SAMEA2621222, study PRJEB7988) | marine metagenome | biome: marine biome (ENVO:00000447); feature: deep chlorophyll maximum layer (ENVO:xxxxxxxx); material: "saline water (ENVO:00002010), including plankton (ENVO:xxxxxxxx)" | depth 150 m | reverse complement strand
CAGACTATCTTCTACGCATCGCCCGCTGAAGGCCACGTTGTGTGTCGGCTTTCTTCAGCGCTTCACGTTTATCATGAGTTTTCTTACCGCGGCAGAGGCCAACGAGGCATTTGGCGATTCCACGGTGGTTGAAATACATTTTTAGAGGGACGAGGGTCAGGCCATTTTCATGAGCCTGTCCGGCGAATTTGCGGATTTCACTTTGATGCATCAGTAGCTTGCGCGGTCGCTTCGGAGCATGGTTCATTTGGCTTGCTTGCTTGTATTCAGGAATATCGCAACCGACCAGCCAAACTTCGCGGTTTTGGACTCTGGCATAAGCTTCGTCCAGCGAAACACGGTTGAGGCGCAAGCTTTTCACTTCGCTGCCGATAAGTGCCAGACCGCACTCGAGCGTATCGAGTACCTGATACTTGTGCCGCGCTTTACGGTTCTCGGCAATGGGCTTGTAGTTCGGATTTTCCGACTGCCCGGCTGTCTTTTTCTTTTTGTTCTTCTTGCCCATGAGTAAATCGTAAAACAAATGGCTTTTCGTTGTTAGATGTCAGGTTCGACATCAAGGAACACTCGAATGCAGCTTTGAAAGCTCAGGATTCCTACCTTGCAATGAGTTGCGCCACTTTCTCAGCGTCTAGAGACTTTGCGAGACGTCTGTACGGTAAGCGGAGATTGCAGGCAGAATACCTGCAACGACGCTCAGTAGGATCATGCCTGGGATGATCATCAATTCCGGGCTGACGCTACCCATTATCGTTTCAGGATTCATGCCCAGTGGCGGAGCAAATTCAAAGAACCCGATGGAGATGCCAGTTCGACCTTCAATTGCATCACTACCAAGTGTTATGAGGCCATGTCCGCAAATGAATCCTAGGATGCCGCCAAACGCGGAGAGGATGAATGACTCGATCATAATGATGAACATTACCGTGTTTCGACGTGCACCCAGTGATCTCAAAATAGCAATTTCCTTGCGTCGCTCACTCATTGTGTTGTAGATGCTGACCAAGATGCTCACCGCTGAAACAAGACATACAAGGATAGTAATTACCAGCAATAAATCACGAGCCGGATCGACGAAGCTATCGAACAATATCGAAATTTCCTTGATTGGGAATACAGCCTGGGCAGTATTCGCTTCGTTTATCGTGTTCTCAAGGCTTGGGGCAAAAATCGGGTTATCTGTTAGCAACAGCATCGAGGTAATTTCACGATTTTCCAGCGTCAACCCATTCGGTGCTGTCTTGTCCACTTCGACACCTTGAAAATCTTCTTCCTGATCGACCGGCTTGGCATGGTCATCCATCAGGTAGAACCCTTCGATGTTGATGAATACGCCGCGGTCGTTTGGAGTACCGGTGGAGTCGAGGATGCCGACAACGGTAAAGGCTGTCGCATGGACTTCACCGCTCTGTGCACCGTGAGATGGTTGAATCTCTGATCCGAGCGTCAGGTTCATTTCCCGAGCAACCGTTGCACCAACGACGGCTTCATAAAATCCATGCTCCTCGCTATGGGTTACAAAGTTGTGTCCCTCGGCAAAGGTATACTGGCGGTCGGCTTGAGGACCGTACTTGAGTTCGTTAAATAATGCTGGAGTGGTTCCGATCACTCGGAATGTCCCGAAATAATCTCCTAGGCAAAGTGGAATTACCAATCCGGTGAATGCGGAGAACTTACCTTGCCGTTTCCATGGCAGTACTTGTTCTAGTTGTTGGTCGAGATGGTCGTTTAGTATTTCCTGAGTAATGGACGATGCTAGGCCACCGGTTGCGGCGGTCGTTGAAATGACGACATTGCGCAACTCGTCTTGTTGAGAAACTGCCTGATAGGTATACGAGTTTTCATATGCGGCTTGACGTTGTTCCAGAGGTAGAAACTCGAGGTAATATTCATACGGAATATTCTCAATCGGCTCGCTCAGGTAGAACACCGAGTTCATCGTTAGTTGAAGAGCACCACCTTTGGCGCCGACGACCATGTTGTAACCAAGCGATGTGCTCGTCTCGAATGACGTCTTCACGACACCGGAAATGGTCAAGACAGCTACTACAAGCGTTACGCCAAGCGCCATCGAGATGCTTGTAAGCATCGAAGCCAATCGTCGTTGCTTTACACTGCGGTATGCAATGTTCCAGAGGTTCATGCGTGCGATCCTCCGGTAGCTGCAGTGACGGCTGGCGCCAACTCATTGATATCATCCAGTTTGTCGACCCGGTCGAATTGGTCAGCAACTTCCATTGAATGAGTGACCATGATTAGCGCCACGTCATTCTCATTACATGTTTCACGAATCAGATCGATGATGCTTTGTTGATTAGCCGGGTCAATGTTTGCCGTAGGTTCATCAGCAAGAAGTAGTTTTGGTTTGTTTGCCAGTGCGCGGGCTACAGCAACGCGTTGTTGTTCGCCGACACTTAGTGCATCCGGCTTATGTGTTAATCGGTGACTTAGACCTACTCGTTCGAGCAGCCAATTGGCATATTCCTTATCCGCCTTCCCTTTGGAAAACGTCATACCCAATAAGACGTTTTCTAATGCTGTGAATGGGCTAAGCAGGTTAAAGGTTTGATAAACGTATCCGATATTATCTGCTCGGAATCTGTCCCGAGCCTCTTCAGGTAGACTTTGGATTGGATTTGAATCAAATAGGATTTGTCCACTATCAACGGTTGTAATTCCAGCAACGGAGTGAAGGAAAGTAGTTTTTCCGCCTCCGCTTCTTCCAATTAATACCACCTGCTCCCCCTTATCCACCTCGTAAGAAGGGATGTCCAGAATAGGCAGCACCTCACCATCCGGCTGGAGATATGCCTTTTTTAGATCATGGATTTGTAAGAGCATTTAGGAGAGCTTTTTAAGTGCAGTGGCTTTGCTGGTTCGAGAGACTTCTGATACGGTCTGCTCTCACCCCATAATAGCACGGAGCGGGGATGAGCTTGTAGACCTTGAATCAGGATCAGTTCGCATAAACAAAAATAAATAAAACTGTATACGTGATTTACGGGCTAAGTGATGCATTAGTTGGGTTTTACACCATTTTTCTTCGGTAAATGCACGTTTTTTGCAGTTAAAAAAGTGTATTGAATGTGATAAATCGAGTGGATAATGTCTGGTTAAATATTGCCTTACCGATGCATTCTTAACTTAAAATAAAGTATGTTACGTAAGTTATGTGTCGGTGCGCGCGGTGATTAATCCGCCGGCGGCGCTAATCTTGTCAGAATTATACAGACGCGTTATTCAATTTGCGTGTTGAGGGTTTCCAAAATGAAACGACTTGTCGATGCAACGTTAGCGTTTTCATTGATCGCTGGACTTTGTTTTGTGCAGCGTGCCGCAAATGCGTGCCCGTTTTGCCAGGCAACTTCACAGACGTTTGCCGAGAGCATTGAAGCGATGGATGTCGCTGTTTATGCAAGATTGGTTAAGCCAGCACCGCCCATTAAGCCTGGAACGCGTCTTTCTGAAGGTCAGGAGATTCCCAAGGCGGAATTTGAAATCATAGAGATCATTAAAGGTGATCAGGTTTTCACGTCCAAAGTGGTTCGCGCTATTTTCTTTGGCGAAGCTAAGATTGGCAGTGAGTTCCTCGTGCTTGGCGTTGATCCTCCAAACGTAATGTGGTCGACACCACTTAAGATTTCAGATCGCACAAAGGACTATCTAAAACTGGTTCTGGCCTTACCTAAAGATCCAAAACAGAGACTACTCTTCTTCCAGAAACACCTGGAAGATGACGAAGAAGCACTCGCAATGGATGCATATGACGAGTTTGCCAAGTCACCATACAGCGCTGTCAAGGCGATCAAAGGCGAAATGGACAAAGCACAGTTGATAAAGTGGATCGCAGATGTAGAGATTCCTGCAAGTCGACGTCGATTGTACTTAACGATGCTCGGCGTGTGTGGCGACAAGAATGATGTCGGAATGCTTGAAGACATGATTCGCTCAACAGACCGGAAGCAGAAACGTGGTCTGGATGCATTGATTGGTTGCTATCTTACCCTGAAGGGTTCAGAAGGTTTGCCTCTGATCGAAGAGCAATTCCTTAAGAACAGGAAATCTGAATACGCTGACACGTATGCCGCAATCATGGCACTCCGATTCCACGGAACTGAAGCGGACATTATTCCACGCAAACGGATACTAGTAGCGATGTCATATATGCTGGATCGTCCACAGCTAGCAGATTTGGTTATTCCGGATCTTGCTCGTTGGGAAGACTGGTCACATGTTGATCGGCTGGTAAAGCTGTTCAAGGACGCGGATGAAGAAACTAGCTGGGTGCGCGTACCCGTTGTGAATTATCTGAGACATTGCCCGCTTCCGATTGCAGAGAAACAGATCAAGGCATTGGAGAAAATTGATCCAGCAGCTGTGCGACGTGCCAATACGTTCTTCCCGTTTGGTGCTGCTGGCGGTGCACCTGGCCCCGGAGCAACATCCGAAGGTCGTAAGACTTCAGCTTCAGACACAAGCGTAAGTGATGAATCCACATCCACGGTGCCCACGGTTGATGCAACAACGACACAGACGAGTGTAGATTTGCCAGGAGTTGATGAGGAAGCCGAAGTGGTCGAATCGTCGAAAACGAGTAATCTTGTTGCAAGCATAGATGCGGAGTCAACGGATAACGCACGTTCAGATCATGCTGCTTCGAACATTCCCACGCGGCAAGTGGCGGATAATTCGAACTTATGGACAACTGTTGGCGTACCACTTTTAGTAGCTGCCGGTATTCTGCTGCTACAATGGCGAATTCTCGCTGGGCCATCCAACGTGTAAGTCAGTTCGTGTTGTAGCAATCATGTCGGCTCTACGGCTATAAATTTTGCACACATCTAGTTCCTATAGCTGTAATTGAATTTCATGTATGGAAATGTCGTAGTGTTGTATGGGCAATTGGAAGGTGTGGCACATGGTTTCATGGCGAAACGGTGCCCTGGCAGGACAACCAAATGAACCGCTATACGTGTGTAGAGTAGATAAATTACCGTTGGAAATATGTAGTAATGGCGACTGAAGATTTACAAGACGAGTCATTTATCCAAGACGAGCAACTGCAGGATGATCCTATATCTGAAAGCGACGAGTCACTTGATCCGCGTCAGGCAGAATTCCTAAAGCAATATCGTGTCGTCAGTCGCATTGCGTTGTGCGCTTTAGCCTCATCCATTGTTGGTTTATTGTCCTTACTGGATTTCTCCACTTTTTGGTTAATTGCTGCCGTGGCTCTGATAATCTCGGCGCTCGGTATTTATCAAATCAATACAAGTGATGGCAGCGTTATCGGAAAGCTACCTGCAAGAGCAGCATTGGTTTTTTCACTCGTTGGTTTGGTGGGTGGATATGCCTGGCAAGAGTATTCCTTCTATCTGCGTGTGCCGGAGAATCACATTCCACTGAAGTGGAGTCATTTGGAGCCCGAAGACTTCGGTTCGCGTGGGGGAGTTCCTAAGCGAGCTGGAATAGCGGACGGGAAAGATGTGTATATCGAAGGCTATGTCCACCCGGGTGTGTCGGGTATGGGTAACATTGCTCAATTCGTATTGGTTGGTGACTTTGATACATGCTGTTATGGAGGACAGCCAAAGGCCTGGGATATGATCGAAGTACAATTGCCTGAAAACGTCACGATTCAGTACAACCGTGAACGCCGTGAAATCTGGGGTAAGCTTCTTGTGAATCAATCACGACGAATAGCAGTAGGTACAACAGGCACCGTAATGGGCGATGAGCAGCTTCAGGGTGGATATTACCAACTTGTAGCGGTGGGGATTCGCTAAAGGAATCCGATGGCACCGGTAGTTATTGCTTAACCGCAGTACCGGATAGATGGTAAATCGCCAAATGTCTTCCGTCCGGACCTTTGAATGGTTTAACGGTGAACTTTCCTTCTACGGCGATTGGTCGAATGGTGTAGCTGGCTGAAGTTGTACCGGTCATTTCCACGATAACACAATCGTAGATAGCAGCTCCCGGTCCGAAACAGCATTCCATGTTGTCACGTACAAGCACAAACTGCGTGATTCCGTTTTGCTTGAAACTTGGAAGCATATAACCGCGGATCCGAATGGACTGGTTTTCTAGCTTCTCAATTTCCGGAGTCAGCATTTCACGTTTCCATGCTGTGCCCTTCTTCATTTCGAATTTGATCGAATCGAAAGTAATATCCTTGATCCGCTTGGAAGGATCCTGAGCGTCAGCAACAGAGGTTGCTGTAAGGATGAGCAACGATGCAACGAGTGTTTTGCAAATGTGTCGCATGAGTTTTACTTCCCGATAGGAGAATATGAACAAAGGGATGTCCTACCTATATCTTAGTAACGAAACCCTACCGGCGGCAACATGGAACCGGCAGTAACCGGACGTCGAGATGTACAATATCGTGCAACCGTGGGTGTCGACGCAGCTGAACCCTCAAGGGCCTACCGCCAATACATATGCGTTACCGGGCCGTAGGTTCACTGCAGAACCTCACTCATCAACGCGCGTTTATACGTAATTATCACGGGGTTGCATTTACGGCAATGTTCTATTGAGAATGAGTGCTAGCAGCAGAGAGTTACTTCTAGACACAAAAGGCTGACGGACAAATGCCAACGCAGGACAATCAACCTGAATTTGATTCAGGTGCATATGACGAGACGATGGCTCCAGGTGAGTCATCTGACGAGGTAGTTTCACAAGAATTGGGTTCATATCAGCTGAGCCGCGTTATTGGCAAGGGCGCGATGGGGGTTGTATATGAGGCGGTCGATTCAAAACTGGGTCGTACCGTCGCCATTAAGACATTGCCATTCGAATTTGCACAGGATTCACACAGAGTTTCCAGGTTTAGCCGTGAGGCATCGCTCTTAGCGTCATTGAGTCATCCTCACATTGCAACGGTATTCAGCCATGAGGAGTTTGATGGCAAGCACTGTTTAGTAATGGAATATGTGGAAGGTCAGGGCTTGGATGAACTAATTCAATCTTCAAGCCTGACAGCAAATGAAACGATTCGATTTGCTACTCAAGTAGCGTCCGCATTGGAGTCTGCACATAACCATGGAGTAATTCACCGCGATTTGAAACCTGCAAACATTCGAATCACTGGTGGCTCCAATGTAAAAGTCCTTGATTTCGGCTTGGCTAAGAATGTACGCGTTGGAGATTCAGAATCCTCAATCGACGAAGTGGCGAAGACGGCTGCTGGTCAGATACTAGGCACGCCGGCATACATGAGTCCTGAGCAGGCGCGAGGCCGTGTCGTTGATAAACGCACTGACATTTGGGCATTGGGATGCATTATCTTTGAGATGCTTACCGGAGAGCGGGCATACGGCGGAGATAACCTATCCGACACATTAGTAAACATTTTGGAGCGAGAACCGAACTGGAATGCGATCCCCAGTGACACACCGCCGGCCATTCTGAGATTACTTGAACGATGCTTACAAAAAGATGTTGAGCTGCGGCTTACAGATGCAGGCTTAGTAAGACTTGATCTCGAAGAGATTTCAAGTGGTGGCGGAGCAAGTAGTATTTCTACCAGTCGTCTTTCAACCTTAGCAAAACCAAATTCCTTTCGTTGGATTGGTTGGATCACAGCGCTTATTGCTGCGGTGGTGCTTGGAATGTTTTTTGGTGGATCGAGTAGCCCATCAAATGAAAATGCACAAGAGCAAGGCTTTACACGGCCTACGTTTCTCTCAATACATCTGGAACAACCGGCAGTTTTAACAGCCGGTTCATCTATAAGGCTTGTTTCCCATGTCGCGATATCGCCAGATGGTCGGCAGATTGCCACTTCAGCTGGAGATGTCGATTCACCGTTAATACTGAGATCGCTCGATGGATACGACACGATAGTTGTGGAGGGAAGCGAAGGAGCACGTGGTCCATTTTTCTCTCCGGACGGTGACCGGATAGGATTCGTAAAGGATTCCAGCATTTATGTGATGTCAGCGGATGGCACTGGCATGACGATGCTCACAGATGTTACAGCAGACACTTGTGCTACTTGGAATTCAGATGGGTGGATTTATTACTCCAACAGTTTTGGAGCAGTGTTTTGGCGCATCCCCGATACAGGAGGTGATCGTGAACTTCTTGGCAAGAGATGGGTTGGTGAGTATCGGAGCCCGTCGTGTTTACCCGATGGACGTCTGCTGTTTACGCGGCAACATAGTAGCATTCATGAAGATTACTCCAATGCTTACGTATATGATCCAAAAACAAAAGAAGAGTTGCTCATCGGAAGAATCGGTTGTCAGTTGCGTTATGTGAATACTGGACACATCGTATATAGCAGAGGTGGTGACTTAAATGCCATTAGATTTGATCTCGCTGCGTCCGAGGTTGTTGGTAAACCCAACACGATTGTGGCGAATGTTGTTTCAACCGGCGTCTTCGGCAATGCTCAATTTGATGTTACTTCTTCAGGTACGTTGGTGTATCTGCCAGGCCCGCGTCTAGATTACGGTCAGGTTTCAATTGTCAGTAGAGATGGGACAGTCAAGCCGCTTGAGAACTTCCCACTCGGGTCATTTTCACATTTTGAGATCTCACCGGATGAACGATATTTAGCTATCTCCATTGTGGCTGAGCGGGATGATATTTGGATTTATGACTTCAAACAGAAAACAAATAAGCGACTAACGGTCCAAGGTGTAAATGTTGCGCCGTCCTGGTCGGATGATGGTAAGTCGCTCTATTATTCATCCCTGCGGGATCTAGACGGTATTGCCGCAATTTTCAAGACAACGTTAACCGGTTCCGAGGAAGAGAAGATCATTGAATTGCCCGACTGGGGGATAATGGCCGAGTCAAATAAAGACGAGGATTTCTTTGTGTTTACAGCGGATAGCAACATCTATACTCTCGATCTGAAGACAAATGATGGGGTCAGTGAACCGTTTGACTTCGGTGGATGGGACTGGAATCCAGCGATCTCACCGGACCAGAGACGAATGATATTTAGTTCAGACGTTACCGGACGCAATGAAGTCTACATAGCACCGTTTCCCTTTGATGCAACTGGCATTCGACAACTCTCCACAGCAGGTGGAACCGAAGGGATTTGGAGTGCTGACGGGAAAAAAGTTTGGTATGTGATGGGTGATACTTTCTACTCGGTCTCAATTGCAGAAGAATTGGATTTTGAGATTCCAAACGCGGTAAAAGAGTTCTCAATTGATCACATCGAAATTCCCGGCGTCCGATACAGGCCGATTGGTGAAGAGGGTGACATGGTTATGGTGATGCCCTTAAGTAGTCGTAAGCCGATTGACCGGTTACACCTAATCCAGAATGCAACCGCAGGAGTAAAATAGTAAGACGGGCCATGTGAACTGTGTTGCAATTTCGATCTATGACATCCCTTATCAAGCGAAATACCAAGGTCTTATTCTGTCGTCAGCACGAGCGACTTCCAGCGCTAGATGGAATTCGAGCGATTGCCATTATTGTGGTGGTCGGTGTGCATCTAGTCTTCATGCAGGGCAGTCTGAGCGAAGTCAGCGTAAGCGATTATGACACCGACTCATATATTGAAGAGATCTTTAGCTCACGTGTTGGTCGCATTTTTGCCAGAGGTGAATTTGGTGTAGATCTGTTTTTTGTTCTCAGCGGTTTCTTGATTGGTTCCATATTGCTGAAAGAACTTTATGAAACGCAGACACTAAACCTAAAACGATTCTATCTTCGCCGATTTATTCGCCTGTTACCTGTGTACTTTTTTGTATTGCTGGCTGGATTGGCGGTCTATGCTATTTTCTTGCCGACACAAATAGAGGGGCTAACGGTATGGACCTTCATGGCGAACGTGTTCTATGTAAACAACTTCGTCTCAATTGCAGATGCCTATATGATTTGGTGCTGGTCTCTGGCTATAGAAGAGCAGTTCTATACGTTTTGTCCGCTACTATTACTCCTAATATTCTGCTGCGCTAAATCTACTCGAACAAAGATCATCTGGTTTGTTTCCATAATCTCTTTGATGGTTGTTGTCAGGGCCATAACCATTTTCTACTACGATCTAAGTATTCCGTTTCCAGATCTGGATGTGAGCAATCCAGACACGCTGTTGCCGTGGGATACGGTGTATACGATGCCACATACAAGAATGAACCAGTTAATAATCGGTGTGTTCTGCGCACTTATTCACATGCGTTTTGGTGACCAGATTAAACGTATCTGCCATAAGTGGTGGTTTCAGAGCATGGAATTGTTTGCATTGTTAATCATAGGCTGGTTGGCCACGGATTGGATTTATAGCAACTGCGAAACCTATATCTTTGACTTGCCAGATTGGGCCAAATTGACCTATTACATTGGCTATCACGATCTATTTTCAATTGCTACCGCCATAGTCATTCTTGGCGTATTGTCCGGAGGAGGCATTGTAAACAGAGCCGTTGGCGGTTTTCTGTCGATGAAATTTTGGTATCCAATCGCGCAATTGTCGTATTCGTGGTATTTAGTGCACATGCTTGTCATGCAGGTTACGTTTCCATACACATCCACTTGGTTTTATGACCAATTCGGATTGAAAACAGGTTTCTGGCTCAACGGTATCTCTGTATCTCTAATTGGGCTCTTCATTTCCTACTTACTGTTTGTGTTTATCGAAAAGCCATCGATGGACGTGCGCAAAACAGAGTGGGTAAAACGTCTGCACGGCTAATACATGGGCAACCGCGGGTGTCTTGGCCCTGCAGCCCGCATCCCATTCCGGCGTCGCCCGGTGGCTCCTTGGAATATGGTGCGGTTGGGATAACATTAGTGCTCGATGCTCTGGCAACCGCGGGTGTCGGCGCAGCCGAACCCGCTGGGCTACGTGAGCAGACCCAATCCCCCACGAGAGTTGTTATCATGGGTACATATAAATCATTACAGGTTCACCACCCCGTCGGAGTTTGCAAATGGCAGCCAAGTCTTGGAATGTTGTCGACGCATCAAGCAGTTCATCGGTCGAAGAGTCCACCATTGTGTCAGCTAAGGATATACAGGGGGCACCTGAGTCGATGGCTGTTACCAAACGAGTCTATTCCGGAGGCCTTAGCGGCGGTGTCGAAATCATCCGCGTTAACAACGGTCGTCTGGTATTTGACATTCTGGTTAACCGCGGCCTGAGCCTCTGGAATGCCTGGATCGGTGACTTTAAGTATGGCTGGCAATCACCGGTGAAGGGTCCAGTTAATCCCGAACATGTTCATGTCGGTGAATCTAGCGGACTCGGTTGGCTTGATGGTTTTGATGAACTAATGGTGCGGTGCGGATTGGAAAGTAACGGTGCTCCGGAGTTTGATGACGATGGTCGCGTGCTTTATCCACTTCACGGACGGATCGCCAACAAGCCTGCTTCAAAAGTCGACGTAAGCGTGGATGAAGATGCCGGTACTATTACGGTGTCAGGCGAAGTACTAGAAACCCGTTTTCATTTCGCAAAACTAAAACTGACAGCATCAGTCACAACCAGTTTCGGTTCAAATTCATTGCGAATCGATGATACCGTTAAAAACCTCTCAGCAAGCGCATCCGCAACTCAGATGCTCTATCACGTCAACTTTGGCGTGCCGCTGTTGGATGCAGGTAGCCAGGTGATTGCTCCGTGTAAGACGATCGTTCCGCGAAATGACCACGCGGCATCCGGTATTGATAACTGGAATAGCTACGGTGCACCAGAAGCCGGGTTTGAAGAACAGGTTTATTTCACCGACCTGCATGGTGATAAAGATGGTGAAACGACTGTGCTACTTAAGAATGCTCACGGGACCCGCGGGGCGAGTCTGCACTACAATGTGCATCAACTGCCATGCTTTAGCATGTGGAAAAACACAACGGCGGTCGAAGATGGATACGTAACCGGAATTGAACCAGGGACTAATTATCCGAATCCGCGAACGTATGAAGGCGAACATGGAAGGGAAACTCCACTGGATCCACTCGGCTCAACGACGTTTTCACTTGGCATCGGTTTTCTGGAAAATGAGGCGGAAGTAACTCAGCAGGAGTCAGCAGTTGCCAAACTTCTGGAAGGCAAAGATACACACGTATATCGAAAACCACGCAAAGGCTGGTGTGCACCTTAATTGAACCCCTTTACCGGTTCTTGTCATCGGAAAATAAAAGATCTAAAAAGTAGCTAAAGAGGACGCGCGGCACTTCGTTATGCATTTGGCTTTTCACGCATGATGCCGCAAAAGCTCAACAATCGCTTTAGCGTTTAAATACTTCAGTAGAGAGT
>CEQQ01034944.1_pt1 | contig 12326 bp, 8 predicted proteins | sample 531041 | NCBI WGS metagenome assembly CEQQ01 (sample SAMEA2621222, study PRJEB7988) | marine metagenome | biome: marine biome (ENVO:00000447); feature: deep chlorophyll maximum layer (ENVO:xxxxxxxx); material: "saline water (ENVO:00002010), including plankton (ENVO:xxxxxxxx)" | depth 150 m | reverse complement strand
AAATCATAGTTCACAAATTCGGTGGCTCATGCCTTAGAGATGGTAATGACATTGACCAGATTGCAGACATTATCAGAACCAGTGAAGGAAGGCCAATTATTGTCGTATCTGCTCTTTGGGGGATGACTGACAGGCTAATTCGTGCTTCAAGAGAACCAAGATACGCTAGTAGATTAGTACAAGATTTAACCTATCAGCATTTACGGTTCGCTCCGGGATTAGACACCGGTGAATTTGGGGAACTATTCAACAAAGTTATTTCTGGAATTTCGAAGGAATTACTAAAATTTTCAAGTGGTGAAGAATCATTGCGTTCTGAAAATCTAATCCTAGCTGCAGGAGAGCGCCTCAGTGCTTTGGCCGTAGCACATAGATTACGAAGAAGTGGCATAGAGGATGCTCATCCAGTTGGAGCAGAGGATATCGGGCTGAGATTGAAGGGTATTGGTAGAGCCAAAGAAATTGATATCGAGGCTTCTTCCATGAATCTTGACCGCCAAGTACTGGCGGGATTACCGATTCTCACAGGTTGGTTTGGTAAAGGCGACGATGGAGATATTGCATTACTCACCAGAGGAGGGTCAGACCATTCTGCTGCAGCATTTGCAAATTTAATGAATGCATCAAAATTGATTCTATGGAAAGATGTAGATGGAATCAAGCAATTGAACCCAAGATGGGGAATAGATACCCCTGCAATACCTTACCTTGGATATGGGCAAGCCGCTGAGTTATCTATGCACGGAACACCTGTCATCCACCCTGCTACAGTTTTTCCACTAATCGATGAAGGAATTCCTATTGAAATCAAAAATTTCCACAAACCCAAATCATCAGTTTCGACAATAATTGGGCCAGATATCGCGACTGGCGAGATTATGGCAATTGGTTGTCAGCCAGGAGTTGCGATAATTACTGACAACAAGCCATTGAGTAGTGATTTATTGCTTGAAATAGAGAGATTAGGAATCACTCCATGGTTGGTGAAATCAACACCTGAAGAGTTCAAGATAATCTTGCCTAAACATGAGTTAGATAATCTGGAAAGTTTTGTCTCTGGAAAAATTGAATTCAAGACAGCGATTATTTCAATTCTCGGAAACCCTGATATTTCGATTGAACACGAATTGATTTCTACCAACGAATATGGAACAAGAATAATTGTTGAAACAGATCAACTTCATGAAACAATAAAAGAATTGTATCACTCTTTGTTCTCTCGCCAAGATTGCAAATGAGTTGGCAAGTCCAGAGCGAATAATGCTCCGACAATCAAGAATACGAATAGAGTACCGAGTGCTACTCCGTATACGGAAATCAATTCAACAGATTCTTCCATTCGCAAAGCGGTTTGCTCTGAGAATAGAGAAATGAATGCTGGCAAGATTGTGTTAACAGATAGAACTAGCATTGCTAGACTTCCAGCTATCAATGGGTTGATTACAAGGGAGCGATGATACTTTCCGATGATTTTCTTCACATTCATAACATAAACTTCACGAGTTCTGATTGAAGTATCCAGCATGCTGAAACGGATTACACCATTAGACAGTTCAAAGTACATGACGAGAAGAACTGCATAAACGACAACTAGAATCGTCAACAGGAATTGGCTGTCACCAAATCCAAACAAATCTTGAGAAAGTGAAACCTTAGAAGATGCGAAACGCATTACTGAAAGAATGAACAAGATATAGGAAGCAAGCATGAATCTTGCATCTCTAGTCATGGTTCCCCAGAATCCAGTACCTATAGCACCTGCAACCACCATTAATTGTAGGATGTTCGCTAAAGCCATAGAGCCAGTAATTGCGAACCAAATTGTCCCTACTGCTGGTGTTACAATGTAAGTTAGAATACCAAGTGCAATCAATACTCCATAGCAACCTAATTGTAAATTCTGGACCATTTTGTCAGCAGGTAAGAACTTCATCTTAGGGATTAGCGGCCCTCCAAGAAGACTCTCTACGAAAGTTGGAATTTCAACGGTTGGAATTGCATCCTTTGGAATTTCTGCAGAAGCATTACCTTTTGCTGCTAATTTTTTCCTTGATGGAGCGGAAGAACGTACAGTCTTACCGTCGTAAAGGTGCGCAGTATCGCCTGATTTTGATGCCATTCATCTCCCTCCTCAGAATCCTCTTGCTCCAGCAAGTGCAGTTGATAGTAGCATATCAGGCTCCCAATCCATGATGTTGACTCCAAGACCTCTTAATTCACTAATCAATACGTCTCTTTCGGTCTTCAACACTTCATAACCAGTACGATCTAACCTCTTTGCATCGAACTCAAATTCGAGGCTCGAAGGTGAAAGAACTGTAACATCGAAATCTCTAGCTCTAAAATCCCTTAATGCGCTAACAATTGTTGGATCGTCTTCTAAATTAGATAGAACAATAATTGGGCTTCCTTTGTTTATGTGTGGAAGAATTCTGTTGACTACAACCTGTAGAGGTATGTTTCCTCTAGCCATTGCTCCCGCTAGTTTGGTCAGAATAACATACAGTTGCTTCTTACCGGTATCACGGTCTACGCTTACGACTTCATCACCATAGGTGATTAGTCCAACAGAGTCACGTCGGCCAAGGAAATACTGAGCAAGACTTGCAGCCGCCCTAGTAGAGTAAACCAAAGCATTTCTCGATACAGGGCCTGTTTCAGATACTGCACGAGAATCTACAATCAGAATGATATCGCTGACAGCATCTCTTTCACGCTCATTAACCATCAACTTTCCACTTCTAGCGTATGCGGACCAGTTGATTGAACGGAATGAATCTCCATCGAAGTATTCACGAAGCGAATAGAATTCAGAACCAGGTCCTGGTTGTCTGATATTTACTGCTCCTGTGAAAATCTTTGGTACACGTGATTTTACGAATGTATCTTTGAGGTCTTCCATCTTCGGGAACACAAGGAAATCATTGTAGACATGCAGTTCCTTTTCCTTGTGGAACAATCCGAATGGATCTTGGACACGGACAGCAACCGGTCCAAGACTGTAAAATCCTCTTAGTGGACATTCGACAGTATATTCGATGAAAGTCTCACGACGTGGTCCCAATTCCATCAAAATGTAATTTGCACCATCTTTGATACGCATTACTTCAGGAACTCGGTCCTTTACTTCCAAAATCTTACCCAAAGCTGAGTGATTTTGCATACGTAATGTAACTCCAACTTCACCATCTTCAAAAATTCTAGCACTGGATAGTTTGCGCATAGCCGAAACATTGGACAGAGAGACTCCTTCCTCTCCAGACCACTCTTCAGCACGGCGGCCGCTAGCAGCAACATCGGCGTGACCGCCGAATAATGCCGCCCAAGTCAGGAACACGAAGATTACCACAGCAATGGTAACCAATTGCGAATTCCTCAATGTCAGACCTAGCAGGTACATTGCTACCGCTAGGGAACCTAACATTGCGCTCTTACGACTCCACATGCTATCCGCCTCTCTATTTCAGTTTAGAAAATATCAGACGGTTGGCACTGGAACTTCTCGCAAAATTGTTTGAACTACTTCGCCTGCTTCCAATCCTTTGATTTGGTGCTCAGGCTTTAGGATAATTCTGTGTGCGATTGCAAGTTCCGCTACGGTCTTGATATCATCTGGTGTTACGAAATCACGGCCACGTAGAGCTGCTGCTGCACGTGAGGTTTTCAGGAGAGCCTGAGAACCACGAGGCGATGAACCTACGAGAACACGAGGGTCCTCACGGGTTCGACTTACGATTTCAACCATGTACATACGTAGAGCAGGGTCGACATAGATGTCTTCACATGCTTGCTGCATAGCGATTACACGTTGAGGGTCAGTGATGACGTCGACATCGACAGCATCCTTACCACGAGTAATACGGCGGGCTAGAATTTCGTCTTCGTCCGCACGGTCTGGATAACCAACGCTCATCTTGAACATGAAACGGTCCAACTGCGCTTCAGGAAGCGGGTAGGTACCTTCTTGCTCGACTGGGTTCTGTGTTGCCATAACAATGAACGGTGCTGGTAATTTGTGAGTGACTGTTCCGATAGTCACCTGCTTCTCCTGCATAGCCTCAAGCAAAGCCGCTTGGGTCTTAGGAGGAGCACGGTTAATCTCGTCAGCTAGTAGCAGGTTACAAAATAGTGGACCTGGCTTGAAGGTAAATTCTCCCTTCTTAGCATCGTAGATGTTTGTACCGGTAATATCTGCAGGTAGCAAATCCGGAGTGAACTGCACACGCTTGAAGTCACAACCCAACGCATCTGCGAAGGTGTTGGTCATCAAAGTCTTAGCAAGTCCTGGATAATCTTCGAACAGTAGGTTACCGTTCGAGAGGATGTTTATCAGAACGTTGTCAATAACGTGGCTCTTACCGATAATTACCTTCTGGACTTCGGCGCTAATCGCTTGTGCGATCGCTCCGACGGCCTGAAGACGTTCACGGACCTCTGGGCTACTCTGGTGTTTAGGCTGTGCCTGTGCCGGTGCTGCTGGTGCAGGTGCTGCAGGGGCTGGGGCCGGTGCTGCTGGGGCTGGAGCCACTGGGGCTGGTGCCGGTGCAGGTGCAGGCGCTGGTGGCGCTGCTGGGGCCGGAGCCGGTGCTGGCGGTGCTGCTGGTGCAGGTGGTGCCGGCGCAGGGGGGTCTGCGGGTGGTGGTGGTGCTGGCTGCATGTCTTTTTTACCTCCTAGTTTATTTTCCCCAACGTCGAATTTGTTGCAGTAACTGCCTTAATTCTTCGTTGGAATATGAACGCTGTTGCGAATACAACAGCTCGATAAGACGAGGATCCTTTACCATGGACTGGATCTCGCCCGGTGTCTTCCTAGCCATTTCATCTCTGGTTAGGTCATTAAATTGGCGCACTTTAGCCATCATGGCTTCTCTTACGCGCTTTAGATACAGATTAGGGTCGACCTTGTTAGGTCTCTCTCTAAATCTAGTTAAATCGAATACATGGCGCCAATTCTCTTTTTCTGGTACAACCATGATTGCGATGGACAATAATGCCATCAAGTTGAGGACGATTAACCACTTGAGCAATGTGTCGCTTGTTAGCATTACAATTGCACCCATCGCTTCCGTGAACGGAGAAGACATTGCGGATGTTACGTGTCTTGATTCATCAAATACGACGTAGAAGTTACTGTTTTTACTTGTAATAACAGTTGAGATCTCTTCATTCTCATGCTCCATCATATCTCTGATTAGAGTAACGAAGTAGTCTTCATTGCCATTCCAATCAGTTCCACTACCCTCTGTAGAGGAAAGTAGTGAATCCCAGCAAGGGCGCTCACCATAGTAGCCAGAATCACACTGCTGCTTTCCTGTTACTTCAGCGTCTGCAATATCCCACAAGTGATTTGCAAGAACGGAATGGTCTGAAACGAATACGATACTTCCTGTAACTTTCACATTACCTTCTCTTACTCCCTTAACTTGGTCGATTGCTTCGATTCCTGGATAGTCCATCCTGATAATCAAACCAGTGTTATTACCACCCAGAATTGGGTTGTCAGGGTCGTTGGCATCCATGTTCTCTCTAGCGATGAACGCAGAGCCAGAAGCGTGAGCTAAGACCTTGACATTGCGAGAAGTATCTTCATTATCTAGAACTTGAATTGCAGTTGGACGATGGAATAGAACTGGAAGTGCACAATCGCTGTATTTTGAACTGTCTTGAAGCGCCTCATCACTACAGTAAGGTCTGCGCTCGAATTGATCATCCCAGACCTTGTTAACGCCCGCAACAGCCCAGAGTTTACGAGAATCTGCTGGCTCGGCTTCTCCTGTTTGGCTTGCCACCTCATAGTAGCGGTTAGGGTCTACTACTGGAGCATCGAAGAACTTGACATCGAATTTATCAGCAACTGTCTGTGCATTTGTTGAATTAGCGGCGATGATTACCTTGCCACCCCTCTCGGTTACGAATTCATGCAGAGTCTCTGCCTCTGCATTGTCAAATGGCTTCTCAGGAGCAGCGATGACTAGCATAGTTCGGTGAGGTTCTCTCCAATCATTGACCAACATAGGAGTTGACATTGTGTTAGCGATAACATAGTCCATACCATCATCTCCGAGAGAATCACGCATGGATGAGACTTGCTGATATTGTACATTCTGATCTTCATCGGTAACATATGCAGAATAAACGGTCGTTTTGTTAGCAGAGGTTGCTATTATTACTGTTGTTGAAAGCAACATTGCGACAATGAATCCAACGAGGAGCCAAGTTTCTAACTTGGTTCCAGTTGTATCACCATCTGCCATCTTTAAGCACCTCAAAAAACAACCACGGATAAACGTAGCACTTCTCCCAACCTCAACCCACTCATATAGATTATCGTAGGTTGAGCGGGGAAAAATAACTAGTATCAACTAGAATCAATCAGTATCATTCCCGAAAAAATACATTATTTTTGCACTGGGCGACGAATTAACGCAGTAAATATGAAGCAAATAACACACAATATAGAAGATAATGCAGGTAAAGAGGAACTTTCAGTATCCAATCCTGAAGTATCTGAATCACCATCTACTTCAGTGAAATCGTCATCATCTTCGGCTTGGATCTCTGTTGCTAGGACGTCAATTTTCAAAGTTGCATATGAGGAGTACCCTGTGGCTTCACTGTAAACTGAGAATTCCAAAATGCATTCCTTTGCAGGATGACTTGAAGTTGCAGATATTTCTAGTGTACCAAATGATACGCTATCATCAGAATTTTGAGCTGGTGTAACAGCCAATGGCAAAGACCCTACGGATGTGAATTCATAATTCAATTGAGGGCACCTAGAAACTGAAATGCTGTATTTAGTCACAGCATCAGCAGTATTTCCAAAGTTTAGAACATGAAGTTTTTCCGATTCAGAAGTACCTGCCTTTAGGGTCGTTTCCCAGTCAGCACTTGTACCATCCAGTCCTGTTTCAAACTCAACTTGCATATCATAAATTTTTGAAAATTCAATGTCTTGAGAAATTTGTCTTGAAGAATCTGCAGCTTGTCCTGCAATCATCTCGATTAAAGATAGAGAAACAGTTTCTCTAAATTCGTCTGAATTATACAAGATTTGATCGTCAGATGCAGATTGTGACTCTAGTGCTGAACCTGTGATGGTTATCTCAAATGTTTCATTTGAATTTCCTGAAATACTGACTTGACCGGGATCGTCAACTTCAAACTCGACTTCTTCAAATTCGACCTCGAAGTTTACTTCGATAGGAGTAACACGATTGTTGTTAATCCAAAACTCTAGAATTAATTCAAAATTATATGATTCTGAATCTATTTGCATTATGGCTACGTCTTGGTCAACTTCCCAGTCTGCTGTCCATTGAATATCCGGATTCGGCACTTGAGATACTGCATGAACCGGTATCAATAGTATGAAGGCCAAGACTATGGTGAAATGCCTCATTTTTATTCCTCGCAAGCCCTCTTGATTAGCACTTTTATCATGTTTCTGCGATACCTTGGAGGTAGAGAAGTATTGTTCACAGGTTTGGTGGATTTGAATACCGCATCACAAATTGCCTTGACATCGCCATTAGATTCTGCAACTTCAGTATCATGTCTTCTTGGAATACTTTCCAATGCAGTCGTAGCAACCCTGAGGGTTGACCTATCGCCTTTTTTCCATGCTGCAGCTGCGCCTGCCTCTGGGAAATCCCATGAGTCTCTTACCCTTAATTTTCGATAGGAGCCTGTCCAATCTGCAACATCATCAGGCAGTGTAATCTTGAGCATAAATTCACCTGGCTGCAATACATTTCTGGTCATTCCATCTAATTTGTAAAATTCTACCAGAGGCATGACTCTTGTACCATCCGGGCCAATCAAATGAACGCTTGCGTCTAAAACCATTAGCGTTGGTGCTATGTCTCCTTGGTAAGTTGCCACACAAAGTTCGTTTTGATTTGGAATAACTCTGCAGTCTGCACCTGTTCCACAATCGCATTTATGGCACCAGTCAATACTACTCCTCCATTCTTCTGTTTGGTTAAACCAAAAACAACGAGTATCCAAACAAAGATTGCCTCCAAGAGTTGCATTTCTTCGTATCAACGAAGATGCAACTTTACTTGCAGCATCTGAAACAATAGGATGTACATCCTCTGATTCAGCGATATCATGTAATCTAGCCATACAACCGATTTCTGTCATTGAAATTTCTGAAAGCCCATCAATGCCTGCTAGAGAAATAACGTGAGGTTTTGAATTAATGTGCCACTTATAGTTAGGAATAAGGTCAGTTCCACCAGCAATCCAATCAAATTCATCACCTGCTAACATTAGTTCTTTAGCGATTGCACATGCCTCTGACACCGATTTCGGCTGATGAAGTTCAAATGGAGGCATTAGCATTATTTCTCACCCTCCATGTGCCTCTGCTCTTTTTTTGTCCAAGCAGTACCTGCTAATCCGAGGTTGTCTAATTGACTGGAGTCGGGTTTTACCGAAATCTTCCAAGTCTCGTCCTGTTCTTCGGGTGGCAATGTCGGATCTAATCCAAATAAAACACCATTTAGATACGGTCCTTCATCCTCTCTTCTTTGTCGACGTGAGTCTCTTAATTTGTGCTCAGCAGACCTTTTGATCAATTTGTTTTGAAGTTCAGAGAAATCCAACCTAGGGACAGGTAAATCTCTCGCATCATCTATCTTTTCCAGTTTCATCTTCTTGGAAATAGCAGCCCATACCTTGTCTGGAGTTAACGGAAGGTCGTTTATTCGTACCCCGATTGCATCATACACCGCATTGACCACAGCCGGTAAGATTGGAAGAAGAGGGCCTTCGCCTGCTTCTTTCGCACCAAATGGACCCTCTGGGTCACATGATTCGATTATTATCGGAGTGACATTAGGCATTTCATGGACACTTGGAATTTTGTATTCCAAAAAGTTTGGATTTTGCAAATGACCCGTTCTACCATAGACCATTTGTTCGGACAGAACTTGTCCTAGGCCCATGTGACATGAACCGATAATCTGTCCTTCGACAGCTAATGGATTCAGAGCTTTTCCACAATCATGAGCAGCCCAAACATCGGTGCACTTGATCAATCCTGTATCAACGTCAACCTCAACCTCTGCAACGTAAGCAGAAAAGGAATAGGCAGGTGCTAGCCCTGCCGCTGCGCCTTTGTGCACTCCACCCATAGGCGGAGTACGGTATGCACCACTTGCAATCAATGCCCCAACATCTTCTTGTGATTTATGCAATGCATCCAGATAAGATACACCGATGGCAGGGTCTTTCTTGAAGTATATGCGCCTGTCATTCAATACCAATTTGTCAGGCGGTAATTCCAACATTTCACCTGCAGCATTCAGAAGTTTTTCACGGATTTCTAAGGCCGCTCCAATAGCAGCATTTGCATTCATGAAAGTCACTCTGGAAGAGTAAGAACCTAAGTCGACTGGACTGGTATCGCTTTCATGGGAACGAACATGAATCATTTCTAATGGTAGGGCCAGGACTTCTGCAACCACCTGAGCGACCGCTGTACTCGAACCTTGACCAATGTCTGCAGCTCCTGTGTGAACTGTTACTCCTCCGTCCATATCGATTTGCAAATGAACTGTTGCATGAGGGAAATTGTGTGGGTCCCAGTGAATCGGTAAACCAGAACCGGAAATGAAGAATCCACAGCCAATCCCGATTCCTTTACCAATAGGTAATTTACGGAATTTTTCATCCCAATTACTTCCTTCTCTAACCCGTTCAAGCGCTTGACGCATCCCATTCGAGGTTATTCTAAATCCAGTGATTGTTTTAGAGTGAGGTGGCAATAAATTTGCCAAACGGAGGTCGATAGGATCTACCTGCAATTTTTCTGCAATATCGTCAAGCCCTACTTCTATTGCACACCTTGTGTTCACTGCTCCGTGGCCTCTCATTGCACCACTGGCAGGCTTGTTAGTCCACACTCGGGCTCCAGTATAATGGAAAGAACCCAATTCATAGGGCGCTGTTGCTAGAACACCATTGTAGTAAGATGTAACGTGTCCAAATGAAGCAAAGCCTCCTCCATCAATTAGTGCATCGATTTCAAAACCAGAAATTTTAGCATCATCATTTGCATTTATTTTTACTTCAATGTGTGAAGGATGTCTTCCACGGTTTACCCAGAAAACCTCTTCCCTGTCAAATGTGATTCGAACTGGCCTACCTGCCTTTCTCGCCAAAATTGCAGCGCACATTTCATGAGGGAAAGGGTCGGATTTTCCGCCAAATCCTCCACCTACAAATGTGCGTATGACATTGATTTGGTGCATGGGAACTTCAAGTACGGTGGCTAATGCTCTGTGAGCATAATGAGGCACCTGCTGAGGAGTATACAACTGTAAACGTCCGTTAGAATCCCAATGAGCGACAACTGCGTGAGGCTCTGTGAATCCATGATTGACTCCCATGAATTTCCACTTTCCGTTGTGAAATGCCTTTGTGGTATCTTCGAGACTCTCTCGGTCCCCGAATTCTTGGAAGACTCTTTTTTGAACATTAGTCGAACCAATGTGATAAGGGCCCCGCCAGTGTATAGGTTCGTCAACATCAAGAAGTCCTTTCTTGGGATCGTGAATTGCGTCAAGTACCTCGTACTCAACCTCGATAAGCGCTGCTGCTTGACGAGCCGTTTCTTCATCGGTTGCAGCGACACATGCCACCAAATCTCCTACGTGTCTAACCTTCTCAACAGCCATCGCATGCTCGTCCTTTGTTACTGGCAAAACCCCAAATTTGCTTGGGGCATCTACGCCAGTTGATACAGCAATAACTCCAGGTAATTCTTCCGCTTTTGTCGTATCAATACTTTTCACTTTAGCATAGTGATGAGGAGATCTAACTATCCTTCCAATTAATTCGTTTGGTAACCTAATATCGTCTCCATACCACGCTTGTCCCGTGACTTTAGCGTTCGCATCGACTAGAGGAGTTCTTTTTCCAACTGTAGTTCCAGTACGATAACTATCATGGGAGTGGGCACCTGCTGGTTGAGGTTCATTACCGCCTTCAAGTTCTGGAATAAATTCTAAATCGCGCTCAGCCATTTCGGGCCTAGAGCCTCCTGAACCAGGAGGATTAAATCTTAATTTTCCTGCAACTCTCTTGCCATCGACACGAACGTCCTTGTTCATACCAGCTTGCTGAACGTAATCCTTGCTCATGCTGACACCTACATTTCTGGACCATTCGGATGTGGGTCTGAATGTGCTGCATTGTTCGAGGCAACAGCGTCGGCCTCACCCCTATGAATTGCAGCAGCGGCTTGAATTGATTGTACTATTTGTTGGTACCCGGTGCATCTGCACAAATTACCTTCGATTGCGCTGGCAATTTCCTTTTCTGTAGGATTAGGATTATTGTTTAGAAGTGCTTGTGACGTTACAAGAAAGCCCGGAGTGCAGAAGCCACATTGTGACCCACCATGATCTGCAAAACACTGCTGTATTGGCGCTAAGTGTGAACCATTCGCCAATCCTTCTACGGTTGTTATTTCACAATCATTGACATCATGAGCCATGGTTAGACATGAAAGTCGGGGCACTCCATCAATCATCACGGTGCAACAACCACAGGTACCCATATCGCAGCCTCGCTTAACGCCAAGGCATCCTGCCTTGTCTCTCAAAACATCCAGTAATATCGAATTTGACTTTGCGATGACTTCATGTTTTTGCCCATTAACTTCGGCAGACCACACTTTAGAAGTCGCTGCTGGAATCATAGAAACATGCTCTTCTCCGACCATCTCTAACGCCAACTAAATGGGGGGAGTATGAATCACCCTTTCAGCATTGGCACTAAATAATCGTAAAATCTACCTTGAAAAAAGGAATTTTTACTCTCTTCGAAGACTGACTGCTGTGAAATCTTCTTTTCCTGCTGCCGGTTCATTCCAATCATCATCCCCCGGCAAGATTAGGCCGTCACCAATTCGAACTAAATCCGCAGCTAGAAGTTGTTGCTCTTTGCACAAATTCTCCCAATCGAAAGAGGGATTGCGCCACTTCGCCCACAATCGCATCCTTCTCCATGAAGATTTACCTTTAGCATATAATTTAATTTGCAATTTGCCAGATGCAGGCATCCACCATATCATCAAAGGTAAGACCAATAATGTTGGTAAAGCGAATAAGAATTCAATGATCATACTATACTCCGCAAGCCCTGCAATTGGGCTTGAATCGGATAACAGTGCCCAAGTAAATGCTCCTGCGGAAATGAGCCACCAAAATGGATAGACCGCTATTGCTGTGTACAATTTCAAAGCACCGCGGCTAGTTTCTTTCATCTTGCGTCCAAATATTCTGTCAACGCTGACTACGAAAAGGAAGGGT
>CEQQ01019087.1_pt1 | contig 12345 bp, 7 predicted proteins | sample 531041 | NCBI WGS metagenome assembly CEQQ01 (sample SAMEA2621222, study PRJEB7988) | marine metagenome | biome: marine biome (ENVO:00000447); feature: deep chlorophyll maximum layer (ENVO:xxxxxxxx); material: "saline water (ENVO:00002010), including plankton (ENVO:xxxxxxxx)" | depth 150 m | reverse complement strand
TTACATGCGCAAGCAAAACTTGTCGGCCACTGGCCACTAACAGGAGATGCCACAGACGCATCCGGAAACAATCACAATGGGACACTTCATAATGTCGATTTCAACGGCAGTAGCGCGTTATTTGATGGCCGAGGTTCGTGGATCGATCTGGGTAACGGCAAGAACCTGATCGACTCGACCGATGATTTTGCAATTAGCGTACGGTTGCACACCGAAGAAGCTTTAACAGATGTCATCGGTGACATTCTCTCGTGGTATGACCCAGACACGCGCACGGGAATCAACTTTAGCATTATGAATTATGCCGGAGTGACAAACGCACAGTCCAACTGGCGTAACGTTCACTTCGGTATTGATGCAGATATCAAAACCGAGTGGAAAGACTGCGGCAGGCCTGGCAATAACATGTACGTCCGGTCGCTAACGGTCTTTGATGGAGAATTGTACGCATCGACCTGGGAGCCGGAAGCAGGAGACCGGGGGCATATATATAGATATGCAGGTGGTACAGAGTGGGTAGATTGTGGATCACCGGATCCCTCCAACTGTATTTCGACGATGGGTGTGTTTAACGGGCGTCTATACGCAGGGTCTGAGCTTTATAGTGGTGGTGGTTCGTCACTTCCACTTTCACCGAATGAAGAACATGGCGGCGTGGTTTACCGGTATGAAGGTGGCACCAAATGGACGAGCATGGGTAAGGTGGCTGATGTGAGAGCCATAAGTGGTTTTGCCGTTTACGACGGCAAGCTATATGCGGGAACTGGGTCTACCGGTGCATGGCGAGATACTCCTCGTCACCGCGGGATGTACCGATTTGACGGCCCCAACGAGTGGGTCAGTTGTGGTTGCCCTGGATTGAGAGTCGTGCATCTAGGAGTCCACAACGACCAGTTATTCGGCCTTAGTTATGACGATGGTGGTTTCTTTCGTTATAAAGGCGCGGAGGATTGGTTAAGGCTTGGGCCTATACCGGAAACGACTCAAGCGTACTCAATGGCGGTGTATGAATCTCAAGTGCACGTCGGCACGTGGCCTACTGGTTCTGTGTATCGTCTCGACGGGCCGCAAAAGTGGCATAACACTGGACGCCTTGGGGAAGAGAAGGAAGTGATGGGAATGCTAGTGTACAACGGCAAGTTGTATGCGGGCACACTGCCACTGGCTGCCGTATATCGTTACGACACAGATGGCTGGAGCAACACGGGTCAGCTAGACAACACGCCCGATGTACGATATCGCCGGGCGTGGTCAATGGCTGTATATAACGGCAAGTTATATTGCGGAGTATTGCCTTCGGGTCACGTACATTCGATGGAAGCGGGAAAAAGCGTGACGCACGATAAGGCTCTGCCGAGCGGCTGGCAACATTTAATTGTCAGTCGCACTGGCAATTCAGATGGGAGTGGCACACTTCGGCTCTTGGTGAACGGTAAAGAAGTTGCCTCGCAAAAGTTTAAGGAAAACAGCAAGTATCAAATTTCAAACGACAAACCGTTCAAAGTTGGGGCAGGGCAGCACGACTTTTTTAACGGCAGCATACGTGATTTACGAATCTATCAGGGCAAGTTAACGCTACGACAGCTCAGGGAATTGACGAAGTAGCTAGTCGCTCACATCGATCGCCGAGAAAGCGTGCCAGTGATAGGCCCTGCGGGTTCGGCTTCGCCAAGCCCTCCGGCTGCGTAGCTACATCGGTCTGCGATTACATGCGATGCGGACTGTACATCCACGCGCCCCGCCGTTACCCACACATATTTACCCATCTGGCGCCTGACATGCGTTATCATGGTGCTTACGCATACTTTAACTCAACACATAGACTGCTCAGAGGCGTTTTTAAATGACAAATCGCGGCCGTATGTTTTCCAGCCTCGTATTTCTCCTAGTCGCTGCCATCATGGTGCCATCCATCACCGGCCGTTTTGCCGCTGACGAAACCACCGTTACTGAACTCGCACCAGGCGTCTTCTTTCGAAAAACACAAACTGAGCCCGAGTTTATCGGCTGCAACCAAGGCTGGGTTGAGTTTAAGGACTTTGTTCTAGTCATCGATTCAAACTTCCCAAATCAAGCAGAAGTTGTCATCGACCTGATTCGCCAACAAACAGACAAACCGATTAAGTACGTCTTTGACACTCACCATCATGGCGACCACGCTGACGGAAACGCCATCTTCAAGAAAATTGGTGCGACTCCAATTGCCAGCCAACGAAGTCGAGCCATGTTTGAAACGTTGGGCCTCGAAGGATTTGAAACATCAAAAAAGGAAAAGCCGGACGAATACGGCCCACTAAAATACGAATACCCAACCATCTACTTTCCTGAAAGAATGATCTTTGACGATGGTGAAATGCGGGTTGAACTGATTTGGTCTGGCCACGCCCATACGATTGGTGATGCTGTTGCATGGCTTCCAAGGCATGGCATCCTGTTTACAGGAGACTCCATCGTAAATGGCGCATTTAATTTCACCGGCCATAGCAACACCGCGAGCTGGATAAATGTGATAGATAAGCTTTCCGAACTGCCAATTAAGACGATCGCTCCAGGCCATGGCGAGCCATCCAATAAAGGGCTGCTGAAAACTCAAAAACGCTACTTTGTTGAAATGCGCAAGATTATCGGCAAAGCTATAAAAGATGGCAAAAGCCTCGATGAGATCAAAGAATCCATCGAATTGCCATTCTATGAAAAGTGGACTGGTGTGAACGTAAAAGAACGCACCGAAAATATCGAACACATCTACGGTGAGTTAACCGGCAAGTAACCATTAGCCGAACACCCGATTCATCATCATCTGGCTATCCCATGAGACTAACACTCGCTGTATTTTTCACTTCGATAATCGTTTTTTTCGCCGTTGAAGTTGCAGCTGTAGAGAAGGGTGGACATCCCGTCTCACAATTGGTCGCTCACCGCGGTTCAAGCATTGATAGGCCTGAGTGCACCATGGCATCGACCAAACGTGCAATAAAGAGCGGCGCCACTGCAACTGAAGTCGATGTCCGGCGCACCAAAGATGGTGTGCTCGTGATCCTTCACGATGACACGCTCGACCGCACTACCAATGGCACCGGACCTCTGAGTGAAATCACCTATGCCGAACTGAAGATTCTTGATGCCGGCAGTTGGTTCGATCCGAAATACGCGAGCCAACGTGTGCCTCGGCTCAGCGACGTTTTGTCACTATGCAAAGACCGAATGGACATCCTATTGGACCTCAAGGAAACCGACGATCCAGCATATGTGCATCAAGTCGTCAGTGAAGTGAAAGAGTTTGGAGACCCAGGCGGTACCGTGATTGGCGTAAGAAGCGTGGAACATGCAAAAACATTTCGGCAGCTTCTCCCCGAAGCCCGTCAAATAGGCCTGATCGCCGGCCCGGATCACATCGAGGAATATGCCAACGCCGGTGTCGAGACAATCCGGCTTTGGCCTCGCTGGGTCGATGCCTCACTGGGAATTGAAGATCCACTCGTCAAACGAGTACGAAGTACCGGTGCAGCATTGCACATAAACGGGGGTGATGGCAGCCTCGAGTCACTACTGCCAATCCTGAGCTTCAATCCAGATTCCACATCTTCGGATGCACCTGCACTTGCTGTGAAGTGGTTACGCAAGCTCAAGAGATGGAAATAACAAGTAATTCGCAGTACCGATGTCACACTCCGAACCATTGCTTGATTGGATAAAGACCCAGGCCCCTGGTTACGATTGGAATCTCAAAGGAGATCCACAAGGAATCACCTTGGTTGAACTGTCTGAATTGGCATTAAGCCAGCGTAGCGATTGCCAAAGCACACCGGACTTAGCAGGCTTCCTGTTTGAACACAGGATGTGGTTTCATCTGACCGACGAGGAAGGTCACCAAATCGACCAGCCGAGACCTCCAGAACACACGGCAATTTGGATTTCTGTACGAAGCACGCCCTGGGCATCTTAATGTTTCAGATTAAGCCCGGACTTTAAATATAATCGCACACTTATATTATTCGATAACGGGTTGATCGTTCAGAAAGAATGAAGGAGCAAGGGTTTAACGCTCGATGCGTTCGGACTTATCGTATTAGAGAAATCAGCCTATTGAATGCTAAGCGACGACATAATGTGTCTACATCCTGTCGATTCGTGCTATTCACCTTCTAGCACAGTACAATAAGATCACCGCGAACGAGCGACAGAATCTTAGCTCGTACATTACAGAATTATTTTTCTGATCTGGTGATCCATGCGTATCTCAATACTTGCTCTGATGCTCGTTGCACTTAACACAGTCAGCTTTTCCGTTATTGCAGAAGAGACCGTTGAGCTTGACGGTCAGGTTTTCACTTTGGCAGATGGTCTGACCATCGAACAAATTGCAGGCCCGCCATTGGTCGACCGTCCGATCGCCGCATCGTTTGACGAACTGGGACGCTTGTACGTTACAGAATCCAGTGGCTCCAACGCGAGAGTGTACGACCAGCTTGAAGAAAAACCACATCGTGTATTGAGACTCGAAGACACCGACGGAGACGGTATCTTCGACAAACGCACCATCTTTGCTGACAAAATGATGTTTCCTGAGGGATGTCAATGGTATGACGGCTCTTTGTACGTTGGTGCACCACCAGAGATTTGGAAGCTCACGGACGTCGACGACGATGGTGTTGCTGACAAGCGTGAAGTCTTCTTTGATGGAAAGACACTTAACGGTTGTGCCAACGACCTCCACGGCCCATATATTGGTCCGGATGGCTGGCTTTATTGGGCCAAGGGTGCCTTTGAAGAGCAAACGTATGAATTTGAAGACAAACTAGATCTTGTTACTCGAGCAGCTCACATCTTCCGTCGCCACCCAAACGGTGGAGTCGTTGAACCGGTCATGACCGGTGGCATGGACAATCCTGTAGACATCACCTTTACTCCGGGTGGTGAGCGGCTTTTCACAACTACATTCCTAACGCACTCGGGAGGCGTGACTCGCGATGGACTCATCCATGCAATTTACGGCGGAGTGTACGGCAAAGATCATGGCGTTCTAAATGGCCACCCAAGAACCGGTGACCTCATGCCTCCGCTCGTACATCAGGGAGCAAGTGCTCCATGTGGTTTAACTCGAGTTGAATCCGACATCCTTGGAATGGCATATCAGAACAACATACTCTCGTGTTCGTTCAATTTACGAAAAGTCTTTCGTTATCAACTCACGCAAGAAGGCTCGTCCTTTAAAACTCAGGAATTGCCATTTCTCGAAAGCAATAACATCGACTTCCATCCCACAGATGTACAGGAAGACGCCGATGGGAGCATTGTAGTTGTTGACACCGGTGGTTGGTACAAGATCTGCTGCCCAACATCGCAGCTTTACAAGCCCGATGTACTCGGTGGCATTTATCGCGTGACCCGCAAAGACGCTCCTCGGACTGCCGATCCACGAGGCATGGAGATTGCGTGGCATAAACTCAATGACGAACATCTAAGTCAGCTTCTGCAGGATCCCCGCAAAGCGGTTCGCGACAGAGCACGCATGCTCTTTAGCAAACAGGAAGTCAAAGCTATTCTCCCGCTCGTCACGATTCTAGAACAATCCGACGATGCAGCTCATCGATTGCAGGCAGTATGGGCCTTATCTCACATTCACCACCCAGCGGCACGAATTGCCACTCAAGTTGCACTAAGCGATAACGACTCCACCGTGGTACAGGCCGCACTCCACGTCATTTCTGTTCACAAAGACAAGTACGCGGTTCAAAAGGTCTTGCCTCAATTGCACTCCGAGAATTTACATAACCGTCGCGTCGCGGCTGAAGCTCTCGGTCGTATCGGTGACGACAAGGTAATACCAGCGTTATTAGCAGCGCTAGGTTCGGCAAACAATCGCCACTTGGAACATTCACTGATCTATGCGTGTATCGAAATCCAGGGAATTGATCGTATACGGCAATTCACACAGCACGAAGTTGCAGCCGTGCGCCGGGGAGCATTAATCGCTCTGGATCAAATCCCGTCTGATGAACCGCTTCTCGCACCCGGCGACATTTCGTCACTATTTACCTCCAGCGATTCATCACTCCGCGATATAGCATGGTGGATTCTAAGCCATCACCCGGACTGGGCTGGAAGTGCAGCCAAGCACTTTGATAGTCAGCTATCTAAAGACCTAGACGATCAGCAATTACAAGAACTCGCTGTCAATCTAATCGACTATGCAAATAGCCCTGACATCCAACCTGTAATCGGCAGCCATCTGAGTGGCGAAGACTTATCCAAAGACAAGTTAATTGTCTTGCTTGACGTCATTGCACAAAGCGGCAATAAGTCCGTACCAACATCATGGAAATCGGGGATCATCCGAAGCCTCCAGTCAGATGACCTTTCTGTGATCGGTGCAGCAGTCGGTGCACTCAACAACATAAATAAAGAGAGCGATGATTCGCAGATTGCTTCGCTGCTTTCTACTATCAGTGCTGACACTGATGTACCTGCAATGGTTCGTCTTCAAGCCATGAACTCCATCCCTAGTGGATTACGAGTCATCGACGCGGTCAACATGACATTCATTTGCAGCCAAGTCTCGACGACCGAAAATGTCGCCACACGCGCAACCGCCGTTGACGTGATCATGAGCAGCCCTCTGAAAGGTCCGGAGTTTTTCCAGCTGGCAAATGCTTTGCAGACAACCGGCCCAATGGAACTAAAACGCCTTATGGAACGATTCGCCAACCAACAAAGTCCGGAACTCGGACAAGCCTTGGTCAAGTCATTAACTAATTCAGATGCGATCTCCGTCATCCCGCTGGATCAGTGGAAAGTACACTTGAATAAATATGGTGACGACGTCTTTGCGTCAGCCGAGCCATTGTTTGAGCGTGTAAACGCCGCAAATTCTCAAAAACGCGAGAAAATAGAATCCGTATTAGCACTCATGGATCAAGCAGATGCTCGCCGCGGACAGCAGGTTTTTTCCAGTAATAAGGCTGCATGCATGTCATGCCACAACATGGGATATGTGGGTGGCAAAATCGGGCCAAGCTTAAATGGCATCGGACGAATACGGCAGCCACGAGATTTGCTTGAATCCATCATGTACCCAAGCGTCAGTTTCGTAAGAAGCTACGAGCCGGTAAACGTCATCACAACAGATGGAAAAGTTTACAACGGCGTCATAAAAGACGACGATGGTCAGCGGATCCAATTGCAACTAGACGCTCAAAGATTGATCGACATCCCTCACGATGAGATCGATGAGCAGTCAGAAAGCAAGGTATCAATTATGCCGGCAGGACTGGACAAGCAATTCACACCGCAGCAATTAGCCGATCTGGTAAAGTTCTTGCAGGAAGCACGATAGGCCGTAGTTCCGCCGCACCACCGAAGGCTAGCGTCGCAACAGCACTTCGCTATCGACTGGCTTTTGGCTGCGAAAGCTGATTTGTGAAAGTTTCCAGCCACTGCGTTCTGCGGCAATCGTCATCTCTGCCTGATATTGCGTGTGACGGCGATGGATGTGTCCCCAATGTTCCACGTCTGCCTCCACATTCCATGTGACAGCGTACTGAAAAGATCGGTCAGCAGAGCCAAGAAATTCCACTTTCTGTAGTTCAACGCTATGGACTCTGGCAACTGCATTATCCTGCGATGCAACAATCAGCGACTTCTTCATATCCAGATACAGTGTTCTGATTAATTCGTCAGCGACACATGTTTCCAACGCATCGTATATATCGTTGTCGTCAAAATAACCATATGCGTCATATATATTCGACAACACTGCTGTAATGACTTCACCAGCCACTTCATCGGTTACCTTTCCGGCGCGTCCGCTGCTAAGAGATTCCTTAATGGCGAAACTTCGCTTCTTCTTCAGTACTGAGGAATCCAATTCCCATTGATAACGGCGATCACTCTTGTGAAATAATTGAACTTGCGGTGGTTGATCATGCTCAAAGACGGTCGTCTTTAAGATCGGGGCGTGTTCGTTGAATTGACTCCAGTTGAAAACCAGATCAGAAGGCATGGATTCTGCATCAAACGTGAGGATTACCCCGACGCGAGATTGATACGTACTAACGCGTCGCGGAGGTGCATTTTCAGCAAAGTCTCTAATATCCAGACCAAAGAAATTGAGTCGTGATAGCTTTGGAGCAACTTTCTGACCATTGATTGAAATGATGTTGCACATGGCGAGGAAAGCCTGCAACTCATCGCGAATCGCTTCCTGTTCTTCTATTTCTATAAAGTCAGGATCGGATCTGGGAATCTTGAACCAGGACTCAAGCGTCAGCACTGGTATTAGAATCTCATGGCGGATTTCCGACGGCGTTATATAGAGGAAGGAGTAAAGTGCGCTGTAACTGGTGATTCCCAACCTTTGACGAATCTGCTCTTCTTTCCGGGCCCTCAGTCCTTTCCAGTCTGCTCTTTCTGTTGGTGGGTTATCCCAATCAATAGCAAAGCTTGCAGCCTGGCCGGATTGCAACTGCTTAGACTTCTCCAACAGGAATCCGTTTTGGAGAATCAAACAGTCCATTTGTGCCGGCTGCTCCATAGCAAACCGTTGCATGATGGTAATAAACGGTGTTGGCTTATCAGTAGCAAATCTCAAATCATATTCAACCCGCCTCGCTTTTAATTCAGACTGGGTTACACCTTCCTCGGGGATTTGTGACAAGTCCAAGCCTGCAACACGGCCAGCGAGACGCTTTCCATCCTCGGCACGGACCTCAAAACGTTCCAGCAAGAATTTCTCGTGATCACGAGCTGCTTTTCGAAATCCAGCATCGGGATACTTGAATTGATCATTCGCTTCAAGTGAGTAGTAATAGACCAGATCCTCTAACATCAAGCGAAGCCGGACCTTTACTTCGGTAGGAGTCACGTCGATAACGGTATCGGAAATCGAGATTGGGTGCGCATGAACACCCGCACAGATTAGGCACGAAAGCAGCAGACTAAAAGGAGCAATTCGTCTCATCATTACTTAACAATTAACATCGCCTCTACCCAGTCACGCAGGTCGATTCCCTGTGACTGCACGTCCGCTCTTACAAGGTGTACACCAACATCATCAGGCACCTGCACCTTCAGAGTTATCACTCCTTCTGTCCTTCCCTTAAGTGTGATCGATGGCAGCTTGGAAAGCAGTTTCGCACCATCGGGTAACCGCGGAGTGATTTTGTACGTGCGTTTCTGTTTTGAATGATTGATGATCCTAAACTCAAGCTCTATAACATCCGACTTCTGTATCTCACTCGCATACGGATAGAAAAACGCCCACTGCTCATCAACTGCATAATTCGGATCATCAAACGGAGTGAGATCGGACAGCACCTTAACGCGTTCCTTGAATCCGCCTTCAAGGTAATCAAGTTCCTCACCAGTAAATCTAAACACGTGAGGAATGTGCTCATTAATTAGCCAATAATCGGCCCCGAGTTCTCGCACTTTACGCATGCAGTAAAGTAAGCCGTCATCTTCATGCAACAAGTTCCGATTCAGGACGCAATAGTCATCCATTCCCGACGGTGAAAACGCGTCGCCTATGAAAAACACCGGTGTTTCATTATGCCGCTCTACCTTCAAGGCACCATGGTAAAAAGTCTGTCCCGGGAAATCGAAAAACGACAACTTGAATTCATGCCATTTCATGACGAAACCGTCATCAAATGCAGTGACGTCTTTGATTGGTACATGATGCAGACAGGGCATGTGGTAGTTGCCGGGGTTTTCTAGAATGTCGCTATATGTCTTAGTGGCATAAACGGGGCAGTCAAACTCCTCAGAGGCCGCCTGTACAAGATTGGTATGATCGTCGTGATAATGAGTCACAAATATTCCGTCAACTTGTTTAACCACGCCCATTTCGATTAGCTCATTAATACCATCGATGACAGCTTGGGAGCCACAGTCCATTAGGAAAGCATGTCCGTTATCAGCAATCACCAATCGGCTGGTTGATTTCACCCAAATCCACTCAGGTGTATCTTCGTGTAACGCAAGTCCCATCGTTCGCAGCGGAGGTTTTTCTCCAAGAACACGACTTTTGCAAATTGTGAGACGCTCCTCGCCAAAGTACCAGTGAAGTGCCTGCGTCGAGAGGTAGCTGTCATAGAGTGACTTCACTCTGGTCAGTAGTTTATCGATTGATTCGTTGGGACGTTTGATCACAGGACCGCGTAGAGGAATGATCATATCCAAATCAAGAGCCTTTATCTTCTCAAGGCTTTGCACAAGTTGTCCGAGGCGGCCACCATAACCGTGATAACCACCGACATTGGCATCCGGAATCGCATCCTGGAAGCTATATAGATCAAAGAATTGCCCGTCACCGTATATCAGATCACCGGTAAACCCGATCGTCTGATCAGCCACGTTAACAACATAGCTAATACTTCCGCGTGTAAACCCAGGAGTATCCAGGACCTCAAAGCTCAGGCCGTTCCATTCAACGACGTCGCCTTCTTCCACCCATTTGGCGACAGGCAGCGCCTTAGCCAGAACCTTGGTCGTCTGTTGTGCATAATCATGAAACCGCTTTTCCTGAAACTCAGTCCAAAAGGTCTCTGGAGATTCAATCAACGATTGTTCAGCTTTCGGGGCCACAGCGTCTGCACCGCCGTCGATTAAGTCACGGGCTGCCCATAGCACATCTCGACGATGATGGCTCAAGAGCACCAGTTCAGCACCACCGTCAATTTCTTTTTCAACGCCATATACCACGAGATGAGCACCGCCGCTTTTAAAAACAACACTATTGATAGCGCCTTCGCTAACAGAAATCCTGGATTCATTTTCTTTGGCGTGTATCCCAACCACTTCAGATAGAAGTGTAAATACAAGCAAAATGTAAATATGAAAGGTTTGACGCTTGGCCATGACCACCACCATTGGTTGTTAGGTACGGAGATGAGGTATGTAGACGCTTCTTCATCATGTTAACCGGAATAAATCGTTGGTGCATTCGGTTCGTCGTGTGCTCCAATTAAAATGAAGTGATGCTTACGATCAGCAATCTCACATTTCAACACGACAATTCCGATTTTGAAATCGCGATTCCGAATTGGAATCTGGATTCCGGAGAATTGTGTGTGCTTACCGGCGCAAGTGGGTCGGGGAAGACAACCCTGTTGCACCTCATCGCAGGCCTCTATTTACCAAAAGCCGGCACGATTACCGTTCAGGGTGGATGCACTGCGGACTTATCGGGACAACAACGTCGGGAAATGAGGCTTGCCACATTTGGCTTGGTATTTCAGGACTTTCGGTTATTCTCCTACCTCACGGCAGCGGAAAATATTTCATTACCATACAACCTGTCCGGATCGAACTCAGCACACCCCGAATGGATCGAAACGCTTTCAGAGGCATTTGGCATAACAGGCATCTTGCATCAACGTGCCGCAACTCTTTCTAGGGGTGAACAGCAGCGAGTGGCCATTTGTCGAGCCTTGGCTGGGAGACCCGCATTCATCCTTGCCGATGAACCTACCGCGAGCGTTGATTCAGAATGCCGCGACACGATTCTTAACACGCTTCGCACTTATTGCGAAGACCATAACGCCACAATGATTCTGACCAGTCATGACCCGTCAATCCGTGACTCATTCACTCAATCAGTTGATATCCAAGACTTGCAGCATAGCGAGGTATTGGAGTCATGAGTTTCATCAGGATCGCACATCGTTTCCTAGCTTCCCAAAAATGGGTCACGGCACTGCTAGTCGCTTCATTTAGTGGCTCCTCGCTACTACTCGTAGCCGTGAATCAAACCGTCGAGTCGATTGACAGAGCATTCTCCGATCGCGTGAGTTCCACACCGCTGATCATCGGTCGCCGTGGCAGTCGCTTTGATCTAGTGCTCCACAGCATTTACTTTCGAAACCCTGCAAGCCAGTCGATCCCATACGGTGAACTTCAAATAGCAGCAGCCGCGGACAGTGGACTCTGTGTTCCACTGCTATTCACGCATGAAACCTCCATTCACCATTCTCCGATCATCGCCACAACAGATGCATACTTCATCGCTCGAAAACTGGCAGTCGCCATCGGTTCCATGCCAAAACGGCTTGGGCAGTGCGTAATCGGTGCCAGTGTCTCTGATAAATCGAATATCCAAATCGGAGATTTCTTACAACCACAACCGAAAAGTGCTTTTGACGTCACCAGTCCGGTGCCTATCGAACTTGAAGTGGTTGGAATATTGAACCGAACCAACGGACCCGATGACATGGCAGTGATTACGACCCTCGAAACCGGTTGGATCCTTACAGGCACAGGGCATGGTCATATATCGGGTGATGACGGCACACGTACGAACAACACTGACGGTGACTCCCATATCCCGGAAACTCCAATCACACG
>CEQQ01050906.1_pt1 | contig 12423 bp, 10 predicted proteins | sample 531041 | NCBI WGS metagenome assembly CEQQ01 (sample SAMEA2621222, study PRJEB7988) | marine metagenome | biome: marine biome (ENVO:00000447); feature: deep chlorophyll maximum layer (ENVO:xxxxxxxx); material: "saline water (ENVO:00002010), including plankton (ENVO:xxxxxxxx)" | depth 150 m | reverse complement strand
TAACTCTTAGTGCTTCATCTTTTCTGCTACTAATAAACATCTGGTAAGAAACAACTGAGGCCAATGTTGCAAATAGGAGAGTGAGCCCTTTAAATGATGAAATTCCTGCAAAGTAACTCCCCAATATTGATCCTAGAGCTATTGGAATGCACCATCTTCTAAATATGGATTCATCAAAAGAACCTCTTTTTGAGTGCTCAAAAGCAGACCTCAATCCAGTAGGAATAATTATGAACAATGAAGTGCCAACTGCAATATGCATTATGATTGACTGATCAAAACCAAAATATGTCAAAAGGTAATAAAGCATTGGAACAATGACTATTCCTCCTCCAATGCCCAACATCCCTGCCAATACACCTGCAACAGAGCTGGCTGAGGCAATAATAAACAATGTGATTAAATCAGGTTGCAAGAAAAGTCCTCCTAGACACTGAGTATCTCGATTAATTCGCCACTCATTCCTTTGATTGTTTTTGCTTGAACATTTTCAAAACTTGGGATATTCGAATCGTATGATTCATCTAAAAATTCAGATTCATGAGCAATAAAGCTAACTATTGAAATACCAGGCGGTAAAAAACCATTTCGATACGATCTTGGGCCAGCATCAGATGGCATTTCATCTAGCTCTATCAAAGACTGATCTTTGATTGCAAGGGCAGCAGATTTATATTTTGTATCTTCTGGGAGGCCAAAAACCTTTGAGATCGCTCTAATTCTTGATTGCATCGGTGGTGCTTTTTTTATGGATAATTTCTCATTCAAAAAAGACTGCATTTCATCAATATTTTCTCCAGCAAGTATCACGATGAATGTTTGATCGATGTCGCATCTTGGAGTCGGGCTATCGAACTCATCTAATTTAGATTTAAACTGAGTGAGATAAATTATCTCTTTGGACGGGCCCAAGATTTGCATCGCCCTTATTTGATCAGTGAATGACAAATCTGCAGGCTGCCCTATGACTTCGAATGGCGATCCAATTAATTTTTCTGCTGATTCATCAACGTCTTTAACTATTAATTCTGCAGCGTTCCATCCAAAGGTTCCAAATGGCACATAATCATCGTCAGAACTCTGTTCTACGAATCGAAAGAAGAAATCATCGGAGCTTTCTGGGCTCATATATACCATCTCGGAGTTTTCAATACTCTGAGCATCCCAGCTTTTTGCTTGATCAGCGCTTACTCTTGTTGATGAAACCAGACGATATTTTAAATATTTAGAGTAAATATCAACAACCCGATCTAAATCAGGGCTTGTTATCGTGACTGCCGTAATGCGACCTAGTTTCATTATATGACCAATTCAAAAGATAGAGAATATCACAATATTTGTATACACTTGATCAAATCTAAAAAACCAAAAGGAGTCAAACGGTGACAAAAGTTTCAATTTGCGAAGTGGGACCAAGAGACGGGCTTCAGAGCGAGCCAGAGCTCCTTTCAACTGAAGTTAAAAAAGAATTCATTACCAGATCTATCAAAGCAGGAATTAAAAACATCGAAGTTACCAGCTTTGTCCATCCGAAAAAAGTACCTCAAATGGCTGATGCAGAAGAGTTGGTTGCATCCTTGCCTAAACACGATGACGTCTCATACATTGGGCTTATTATGAATCAAAGAGGCTTTCAGAGAGCAAAAGATTGTGGAATCAAAGAAGTTGGAATGGTGATTGTTAGTACCGATACATACAATATGAAAAATCAAGGTGTAGTTACCCAACAATCCATCGATAATTGGCTCGAAATTTCTGATGAAGCTAAGTCATCGGGAATTAGAACAAATGTTCTTATTGCATGCTCATTTGGCTGTCCTTACGAAGGCGAGGTTGCTCCAGAACACATCGCTGAGATAGCTGAAAAAGTCCTTAAGGGCAATCCTGACATCATTGGTCTAGCTGACAGTGTTGGTGTTGCTGTTCCTAACCAGATAAAAAAAACATTTTCCTTGATTAAGGAGCTAGCTCCCGATTTGCCATTGAGGACACATCTTCACAATACAAGAAACACCGGTCTAGCGAATGCTGCTGCTGCTATTGAAGCTGGGGTCACAATTGTTGATGCATCAACAGGCGGTATAGGAGGATGTCCATTTGCACCTAAAGCAACTGGAAATATACCAACGGACGATCTGCTATATATGCTTAACCGTTCTGGCATAGAAACCGGGGTAAATCTTAATCAAGTTGTTGAAAATTCTGAATGGCTAGAATCAGAGCTTGGTAGGGCTGTTCCAGCCATGGTTCCGAAAGCAGGAATTTTTCCAGAAAACGCTGAAATAAACACGTAAAAAAAGTATGATTATTATGGATTTTTTTTTAAGGTAGTATTTCGAAGAAATCAAATAATAGATCTAACTGAGAAAGAAATTAACTAGTTTAGATTTAAACAAAAGGAGAAATTATGAGTTATCGACTTGGAGTTGATGTGGGGGGGACTTTCACTGATCTTCTTCTAATTAATGAAAAAACAGGCACAAAGTGGACTGCTAAAGTTCCAAGCACACCAGAAGACTCATCTATTGGTGTATTCAATGGAATAAATCTGGTTTGTAAAAATGCAAAAATAGATCAATCTAAAATCACCTCTGTGATGCATGGCACAACGGTAGCAACGAACACCATACTGACTGGTACCGGAGCAAAAGTAGGGCTCATCACAACAAAGGGTTATAGACAGGTCTTGCAAATTGCACGCTCATTTGTTCCTGGTGGCCTTGGCGGTTGGGTAATTTATAACAAAAGCGAACCATTAGCACCATTATCTCTGACTATGGAAGCTGATGAGAGAATCTCAGCAAGAGGTGAAGTTCTCTCTAAACTCAAAGTCGGTCAATTGACTAAAGACATAAAAGCGCTTAAGAAAAAAGGTGTAGAAGCTGTAACAGTATCATTGATCAACTCATTCGCTAATGACAAGCATGAGAAAGAAATAAGAAAAGTCATTCGCAAAAAGAAATTATTGCCAAACATTCCTGTTTCACTCTCATCCGAAGTTGTTCCAGAGATGCAAGAATACGAAAGAACAATTACGACTGTAGCAAATTCATATGTAAGACCAAAAGTTGCTGAATATGTCAAAAACTTACAAAACGGTCTTAAGAGAAGAATGAAGAATGTGAAACTCAGAATCCTTAGATCGGATGGAGGACTAGCATCATCAAAAGCATCGTCTGACTCGCCAGTAAACCTTCTAATGAGTGGTCCCGCTGGTGGTGTATCAGGAGCAATATGGATCGCTAAACAGGCAGGTTTTGAAAACTTGATGACATTCGATATGGGGGGAACCTCAACTGATGTTTCTTTGGTTAAAAACGGTGTTGCAGAACAGAGTCGAGAAACATCTGTAGGCGACGTCACTGTCAGAGCTTCATCGGTTGACGTAAGAACAGTTGGAGCAGGAGGAGGTTCCATTGCTCACGTTCCTGAGTTAACTGGTGCCTTAAGAGTGGGGCCCCAAAGTGCAGGCGCGACTCCAGGGCCAGCATCGTATGATAAAGGAGGCACTGAACCTACAGTAACCGATGCAAACGTAGTTCTTGGATATATTCCTTCGGAACACGTCGCATTAGGAGGCGATAAGGATTGGAAAATCAGAAAAGATCTAGCTGAAGAATCCATTAAACCAGTTGCTAAAGCACTTGGATTATCCGTAAAACAAGCTGCAGCTGGAATCATAGATATTGTAAACGAGAATATGTATGGCGCACTAAGGCTAGTATCGGTAGAAAAAGGTTATGACCCTAGAGACTTTGCCTTAATTGGCTTCGGTGGTGCCGGGCCACTTCATGCCAATGCTCTTGGAAAACTAACTAACTCATGGCCGGTAATTATTCCTCCTGGACCAGGAGTTCTATGTGCTTATGGAGATGTCACTACTAATATTCAGGACGAATCATCAATGTCTTTTATTAGAAGATTTTCTCAAACCGATAAAAAGGAAGTCGTAAAGATTTTTGAGGATCTCGCCAAAAAAGCTTCAAAAACATTGGATGCCGAAGGTGTTTCTAAAAGCAAAAGGACCACATCTTACCAAGTCGATCTAAGATACTTGGGTCAAGGTCTAACCATTAATGTTGACTTTGATTTATCTGAGCTTAAGAAAAAAGGATTGGATGCCATTGGCGACAAATTCGATGAATTGCACGAACAGCTTTTTACATTTTCATTAGAAGAGGAAAAAGAGTTGGTTAACTTAAGAGCTGTCGTTAAAGATCAGGCTTTGTCTCTAAAAGCATCTGCTGTTAAAAAAGGATCAGCTAAACCATCTAAGGAATCAATCATTAGCGATGACGCAAAAGTTTATATGGATGGTAAAAATCAAAAAGCATCGATATATGATCGTAAAAAACTAAAATCTGGAAATGTCATTAAAGGTCCAGCCATTGTTATGGAAATGGATTCAACTACTGTAATACTTTCTAAACACAAAGGTAAAGTAGATAAATATGGCAATATATTAATTACGCCTCAGGGCTAAGGGAGTCAAAATGCCTGCAAAAATAATACAAACAAATAATAAAAAGTTTAAAAGGGTTAAATTAGACCCAATCACACTTGATGTAATCGAAAACTCGATGTTTTCAGCCAGATGGGAAATGGATGCAGTTCTTTTCAGAACAGCCATGTCTCCGGGTATTCGTGAACAAGGGGATGAGTTTCCAATGATTGCCAATTTGGATGGCAAAATGGTTGTTGGACAGTTTGGTAGTTTTATCCATGGATTTAAAGAAGCTTTTGATGGAACAATCGAAGAAGGCGATATGTTCTTAACCAATGACCCTTATTCATGCAACGGTGCGGTAAGTCATGCAAACGATTGGCTTCTTTTAAGACCAATCTTCAAAGATGGAAGATTGATATCTTATGCAGCAATGTTTGGTCACATGACTGACGTAGGTGGAAAGGTGCCTGGAAGTTTGCCCACCGATGCAACTCAGATTTTTGAGGAGGGAATCAGAGTTCCCCCAACTAAGATCTATAAAAATGATGAATTACAGGAAGAGATACTGGATATAATTCTGCATAACTGTAGGCTTCCGATTTGGAATAAAAGTGACTTCAATGCGATCGTCGCTTCCATTAAAACTGCTGAGAAGAGAGTAATTGAGATGGCCACTCGATTCGGTGATGATATTTTCTATTCGGCTCTTGAAGATCTTCTTGATAGAAATAAAAAAGCGATGGGCACTTTAATCCAAAATACAGTTCCCACAGAGAAGCAATATTTTGAAGATTATATCTGTGATGATGGTCTAGAAATGGGCCCATATCGAATTAAATGTGCCATGTGGAGAGAAGGCAAGAAGGTTATTTTTGACTTCGAAGGAACAGACCCGCAGTCAATAAGTTCTGTAAATTTCTTCTTAAATGAAGAAATGTTTAAGATGTTTTGTGGTGTCTACATGATCATGGTTTTTGATCCAGCAATTATGTTCAATGACGGATTCTATGATTTGATGGAAGTCAGAATACCAGAGGGCACTCTGCTGAAACCTAATTATCCTGCAGCACTTTCTTGCAGAACGCATGCCTTGGGAAGAATTTTTGACGTTCTTGGTGGGCTTCTAGGTCAAGGAGCACCAGAATTCTTATGCGGTGCTGGTTTCTCCGATAGCCCTCACCTCATGTACTCAGGATATGATAAGAATGGAGAATGGTATCAACTCTACATGATTGGTTTTGGTGGGGTTCCAGGAAAACCAATGGGAGATGGTCCTGATGGTCATTCACTATGGCCAAGCTTCACCAATGTTCCCAATGAGTTTTTGGAAAGCTATTTTCCATTAGTGATTGAGGAATATTATACGGTTCCAGATAGTGGGGGAGCAGGCTATAACAGGGGCGGAAATGCTCTTTGTACGACTTATAAGTTCTTAGAGCCTGGAGAAGTATCTATTCATGATGACAGATGGCTAACATACCCTTGGGGCGTAAACGGTGGACTGCCCGGTGAAAGAAGCACAAAAACTCTTGTCAGAAAGAATGGTGATACTGAATTGCTTCAGTCCAAGTGCGACAGAATTGCAGTTGAAGAAGGTGACACACTCTACCATGTGACATGGGGCGGCGGCGGTTGCGGCGATCCATTCACAAGAGAACCGGAAAGAGTTCAATTCGACGTTGATGCTGGGCTTGTCACCAGAGAAGGTGCAAAAGAAAACTATGGTGTAGTCTTAAGAAAAGATTTAAGCATCAACAAAGCAGCCACTGTTAAGCTTCGTGCTGAAAAGAGTAAGGCAAGAGGAAAAGTTAAATTGTTTGATAAAGGCTTCTCCACAATCAAAGAGCTGAAAGCTAGATGCGAAGATGAAACTGGACTCAAAGCACCGTCTGATCCTAAATTCCAGAAGTGGATGACTGCCTCATAAGTAAGGCTTTAGATCAAAGTAACGCATAATCCACAATCACTCTGAGTGATTGTGGATATGGACATCACTTTGCGGGTATGGAATTGAAATACCCTCCTGGTCAAATCTTTTCTTAATCTCCTCAAGGAGTGAATAATATACATCGAGATAGTCTGCATTCTTTACCCAAGGCCTGACTATAAAGTTAACACTGCTATCAGCCAACTCAGATAGAGCTATTCTTGGCTTAGGCTCACTCAATATTCTCTCATCATTGGATAAAATATCTGCCAACACAGATTTGACTTTATCAATATCATCGTCGTAACTGCAGCTGGCTATGATGTCAACTCTCCTTTCTTTCTGATGAGAGAAATTAACAATGCTTCCATTCATTATGCTGCCGTTTGGAACAATCACTAGTTTATTATCAGGAGTTTTTAGAACAGTTGAGAATATTTGTATATCAAGGACTGTGCCAAGATGACTGTCTGCTTGAATATAATCTCCGACTTTATATGGTCGATAGATGACTATCAAAATACCTGCTGCAAAGTTGGAAAGTGAGCCCTGAAGTGCCAGACCAATGGCAAGCCCAGCGGCACCTAGAACAGCAATAATGGATGTTGTCTCAATGCCTAATTGGTTAATTGCTGCAATGAATACCACAATCATCAACAATGTGTTCAAAAGATTTGTGACAAATATTCTGACCGTGTCTTCTGTTTTAGATCGCTCCAAAGCAGAGTTGATGACTTTTATTAAAATTTTAACTACTTGCCGACCTATGACAAGAATACAAAGAGCTATGAATAAACTGATTCCGAAAGTACTTAGTAAATCAGAAAGTTGATTCCAAAGATTTCCATCTAAATTAAATTCCATAATAATTACCTCGCTTTCTGATGATATCCAGTATTGGGCATTAAATCGATCGCTGATGCCATTCTATTGCTCATATTGTAAAATGATGCAACCGCAGATATATCCCATATGTCATGCTCATCAAATCCTTCATCTTTTAGGTGCTCTCGATCGGCATCGGTTATCTTGTCTGGGTTTTCAGTGAGTTTCCATGCAAAATCCAACATTGCAAGATGTCTATTGCTTAGATCAGCTGCCCTGTAATTCATAACCAAAAGCTCGCCTAAGATTGGGTCTTTGGATATTTTTCTCACAGCTGCACTGTGCGAAACCATGCAGTAATAGCAACGGTTATGGGAAGATACAACCACGGCAATCATTTCTCGTTCAAGTTTCGATAAACCTGAATCTCCATGCATCAAATGATTGTAGAATCCCATAAAATGATCGAGTTTGGTCTCGTCATGTGCATATGCCAATAGAACATTAGGAACAAAGCCTAGGCTATCCTCGCATTGTTTGAAGTAATCTTGAGTTTCTTTCTTTAACTTTCCTATTTCAATATTGTCTGTAATTTTCAATGCTGAAATATGATTTGGTTGAGACATTGCTTTTCCTTTGTTAACTATGATTTCTAATTATTGATATTATTATACTGATAGCAATTGCTCAAAGGAGAATATCATGCCAACTGTTTTAGTCACTGGAGCCAACAGAGGATTGGGGTTTGAACACGTAAAGCAATACGCAGAGAAAGGGTGGAATGTCATTGCCTGTGCAAGAAATCCTGAGAAAGCTGATGATTTACAAGCCCTAAAGAATAAATACGAAGAACATTTTACTATTGAGCAACTAGAGGTTATTGATCATCCAAGAATAGAGGATTTAGCAGAAAAATATAAAGGCACTCCGATTGATATACTTTTAAATAATGCAGGAACCACCGGTCCCATGGGAGTGCCTGGAGCAATGGAGTATCAGAAAATAGATAGCATGGATTATCAAATATGGAGAGATATTCTTGAGGTGAACCTGTTGTCTCCGTTTAAAATAGCAACTGCTTTTAAAGAACATGTTTCTAAAAGTGAAAAAAAGATTCTTGTGATGATGTCTAGTGACCTAGGCTCTGTTGAACAAAATAACTTTGGAGGATTTTATTCTTATCGTGCAAGCAAATCGGCTTTAAATATCATCTCGAAAGGGATGTCTGTTGATTGGAAAGATATCACTGTGATTGCTTTAGCGCCTGGGTGGTGCAGAACTTATTTAGGAGGAGCTGAAGCAGACATTGATCCTGCTGAAAGTGTTGCCGAACAACAAATCATGTTCGAGTCAATCAAGCTTGATGACAGTGGTAAATTTTTAGATCGATTTGGTAACCAAGTTCCTTGGTAAATCAATACATGACTGTTGTGGCTTTTGTTTTCAAGTAGGAATCCAATCCTTCTTCTCCAAACTCTCTTCCCCAACCGGATTGCTTATTCCCCCCAAAAGGGATCGCGGAATCTACTGCAGCATGACAATTGATACTGACTTGACCGGAATCGATTAGAGCAGCCATTTTATGACCGGTCGAGATATCCTTGGTCCAAACGCTTCCGGATAAACCATATGTTGTCTCATTGGCTCTATTTGCAATCTCTTCAAGTGATTCATTGCCAAATTTCTCAATGCATAAAACGGGGCCAAAAATCTCTTCTCTGGCTATTGTCATTTCACCAGTAACATCGGTAAAAATTGTTGGCTGAATGAAAAACCCTTCATCATTGACTTCATTACCGCCACAAATCAGTGTGGCGCCTTCAGAAATTCCCTGCTTGATATACTTCATGACTCGTTTTCTCTGTTCTTCCGAAATCAATGGTCCGAAATCATTTGTTTGAATAAGTCCGTGACCAATTTGAAACGACTCGGCCATAGCCTTTACGCCGTTAACTAGTTCATCATGAATATCTTCATGAACAAACACTCTCGTACCTGCCATGCAATTTTGACCTTGGAGAAAGAAGCAAGCTCTAGCTACTCCGGGAATTGTTTTTTCTAGGTCGGCATCATCAAAAACAATAACCGGACTTTTACCGCCCAATTCAAGCGTGACTTTTTTTAAATTACCAACGGATGATGCCACAATTTTTTTTCCAACTTCGGTTGAACCTGTAAAGGTAATTTTATCAACATCCTTGTGTTTTGAGAGCGCATCACCTGCCGTTTCACCAAATCCAGTGACAATATTGACAACACCTTTTGGTATGCCTGATTTCTCAATCAAATGACCAAGATATAACGTTGTCAATGGGGTCAGCTCAGCTGGCTTAAGCACAAGAGTGCAACCAGCTGCAAGTGCAGGAGCGAGCTTTAAGATCGCAAAAATCAGCGGTGAATTCCAAGGAACGATTGCACCTACGACCCCAATGGGCTCTCTTTTAGTATAGGTCAAAGAGTCCCCATTCATTGCGCCACCTGGTGAGACTGGAATTGTTTTTCCATGAATTTTAGGTGCCCAACTTGCATAGTATCTTAAGAGTGTTACTCCGTGACTAGCAATGGAGTATTGTGCAAGCTCCATGGGCATTCCGTTGTCTAAGACTTCCAGCTCTGAAAGGACTGAAAAATTTGCTTCTATTTCATCGGATAATCGATGGAGAATTTGAGCTCTATCATGCGATGGAATTTTAGACCATTCTCCAGATAAAGCATCTCTTGCAGCCTTGACCGCTGAATCAATATCATCACTTCCTCCAGATTGAACGTCTGCTATTTTCTTCTCTGTGGCTGGATCGATAACGGGGATTAAATCTCCAGAAGATGACTTGACCCAATCACCATTGATAAATAGGAGGTGCTCTGAGCCTAAAAAGCTTCTAGTCTCTTCACTTATCGTAAATTCTTGTTTATTGCTCATAATGTATGGTTTGGAATAAAATCGCTTATCAGGATAGTTTACAATGATTTATCATTATTCAAAGACAAAATCATGAAGCTGACTTTAAGATACTTGGATATTATTGAAAGGAATGTCACATTCCTTGCATTCACTGTATTGGTCATTGTCATGTTCAGCGATGTTGCTTTCAGAGAAATTACTGGAACAGGTTTGCATTGGTCAAGACAAGTTGGTGTTTACGCAAACCTATTTGTTGTGATGTTTGGTTTAGGCGTTGCATCCTCTGAAGCGGCCCATCTTAGACCAAAGTTTGCTGACAATTGGTTACCTAAGTCGCTTGATCCTATACTCAATAGAATCCAAGAGGGTTTGATGTTTATCTTTTGTTTAATTTTTGCATTAATAGCTTTCCAAGTGGTCGTTGAAACCTTCAGGGATGATGTTCAATCAATGGTTTTAAGGATAGCTGTTTGGCCTTTTCAGATGATTATTCCAACGGCATTCTTTTTAACATCAATCAGGCACCTTATTTATACGATTAATCCAAGTTTAAGGCCAGGGGAGGGCGTCAGTAGAGGCGCAGAATGATGTTATGATTTCTGCTTTATTCTTACCGATTCTAATTTTAGTCTTATTCTTATTAAGACAGAATCTTATTGTCATTTTAGGAGTAGCTACAGCATATGCTTATTGGGCATTTGGTGATGGAGTAATCAGCAATATTGTTGTCGATGCATGGGATGCTGCGAATAAGGATATTTTGCTATCCATCCCGCTTTTTATTTTAGCTGGAAATATTATGTCGAGAGGCGGCATGGCATCAAGACTTATTGATTTGATGACCTCATTAACCGCTCCGATACCTGGGGGATTGGCTATTGCTACAATCATGTCTTGTGCAGCTTTTGCTGCAGTTTCTGGATCCGGGACCGTTACTTTACTTGCCATTGGGACACTGATGTATCCGGCTTTGATCAAAGCAGGTTATCCAAAAAATTTCGCTCTCGGGGCACTTTGCGCTGCAGGGACTTTAGGGATTGTTGTTCCTCCAAGCATTCCGCTGATTCTGTATGGAATAATGACGCAAACCTCTATTGGAGACTTGTTCATAGCAGGCATTGGTCCTGCAATATTGTTGACCTCGCTGATGCTTACTTATGCTGTGGCCCAAAATTTTTCGCATCGAGAAAGTTCATGGGACTTTGTCTACATTGCAAAGTCACTTCGCAAAGGTATTTGGGCATTATTGATGCCTCTCATTATTCTCGGAGGTATATATACAGGATATTTTACTGCAACAGAATCGGCCGCTGTGGCCGTTGTTTATGCCTTCATTGTAGAGTCATTGATTCATAAAGAAATGAACTGGGATGATTTAAGAGATGTCATTAGGGAGACGACAAAATTGCTTGGATCTCTTTTTCCAGTATTAATGATTGCTTTGAGTTTGAATGTATTCCTTACTTATGAGGAAGTGCCTCAGAACTTGGTTGCCTGGATGAGCGATAAGATCGACAATCCAGTAACGGCATTGCTAACGATCAATCTTTTTCTAATTCTTATTGGGTGCCTAATAGACATTGGTTCTGCAATTCTTATTCTCGCACCTATGCTTATGCCAATCGCAGCATCACAAGGAATCGATCCAACGCATTTCGGGATCATTATGGTTATGAATCTAGAAATTGGCTATCTCACCCCACCACTCGGACTGAATTTAATCGTTGCAATGGGTGTTTTTAAGGAGAAGTTTTGGACGATATGTAAAGCCACGATTCCATTTTTAATCATTATGCTGATTGGTCTCATGACTGTATCTTTTGTTCCTGAGATCGCATTATTTATGGTTGATTAATTTTTTGTGTAATAAAATATGATCTTGCTAAAAATTCTAGGAGAAAAGAAATGAGCATTAATGTCGGAGATACAGTTCCAAATATTAGCTTTACAACCATGACAGCTGAAGGTCCAGGACCAATTGGCTATGACGATTTATTTGCTGGAAAAAGAGTTGCTCTATTCTCAGTCCCAGGTGCATTTACTCCAACTTGCTCTTTGCAGCACTTACCCGGTTTCATAGAGAAAGCATCTGAACTCACCTCCAAAGGCATCGACACCATTGCGTGCATGGCGGTTAATGATGTCTTTGTTATGGATGCATGGGGTAAAAGCCAAAATGCTGAGGGCAAAGTACTCATGTTGGCAGATGGCAATGGGGAATTCACATCAGCCATAGGCCTTGAACTTGATGCATCAGGTTTTGGAATGGGAACAAGGGCTCAAAGATTCTCATTAGTAATCAATGATGGTGTTGTCGAAATT
>CEQQ01136195.1_pt1 | contig 12497 bp, 10 predicted proteins | sample 531041 | NCBI WGS metagenome assembly CEQQ01 (sample SAMEA2621222, study PRJEB7988) | marine metagenome | biome: marine biome (ENVO:00000447); feature: deep chlorophyll maximum layer (ENVO:xxxxxxxx); material: "saline water (ENVO:00002010), including plankton (ENVO:xxxxxxxx)" | depth 150 m | reverse complement strand
TGTATACAAATGCAATGAACATCCATGCAAGATAACCAAGTGAGCGCATAAATGAAGCAAAGGCCAGTGGCATTCTTTCATTTGAGTCTAGATCTTCGTTTGGATCGATTCTCCAAACAGAAATTGAATACCAAATTGTAGTCACTGTCGCAAGTACCGCCCATGCAACTGGAAGTCCAGAATCGGTCCAATACAAAGGCACTGCGCCCAATAACAATAGAAGAAAACAATAGATTTTCGACTCTAATAGAGTACGCTCTGCACCCTTTACATCAGGCAGCATTGGCACACCGACTTTACCATATTCTCCACTTCTGTATAACGCTAAAGCCCAGAAGTGAGGGGGCGTCCATAAGAAAATCAACATGAATAACATCCATGGAATCGGTGATGCCAAATCAAAAGGATTGATGTTATCTGGAATTGTTTCTCGTGCTGCTACAATCCAGCCAATAACGGGAGGAGTTGAACCTGCAATACCGCCAATTACAATATTTTGAGGTGTTCTTCTCTTCAGCCATATTGTGTATACAAATACATAGAATAAAACTGAAAACATCGACCAAAAAGCCGCTTTCCAATGGAATGGAATGAATACTGCTGAGCCCAAAATAGCCATACAAATTCCAAAGATCAGTGCGTGATTAGGTGAAATCCAGCCATTCGGAATTGGCCTTGTTCTAGTTCTTGACATGCCTGGATCGATATCCCTGTCATACACCATATTGATTGCATTTGAACCACCTGCAGCTAATGTGCCCCCTACCAGGGTGATAAGACAGGCTTGTAGTGTATCTAGCCACGTTCTGTCACCAGAAATGGCATCACTTCTGACCATCAAGTCATGAGCAACTATTGCACATATCGCAGTAATCTGCAACAATACAACTACTCGCAATTTCATCAATTGCAGGTAAATTGTGAACAGACCGGGCCTATCATTCATCTTCGGCACCTTCTTCACTTAACCGCAGCAACATCAAACCGATTGATGCACTCAAGAAACTTGCAACACCTAGTACTAGATGAAGTAAAGACAAACCTTCTGGGAAATCTCCCATCTTTGCATAAACGACATACATGCCACCAACGAAAACATTTGCTAACCAGAATGCACCAGCGGTATCTAAACAATGAGAGTAAGCCTTGTGGACTCCTTGCTCTCTAGCATTTTCTTTGAATTTCATTACTCCGAAGATTAGAGCGATTCCTACAATGCCCGCTCCTAATCTGTGTACCATCTGAACCAAAATACCACTATTGTCCATGCTTGGTAAAACATCTCCTTGGCACTTAGGCCAACCGTCAGGGAAACCGATTGAACAACCTTGGTTCGCATTTGGAGAGGAGGAGACCCAAGCCCCCAAAATCAATAACAAGAATATCGAAGCGGTAAGTATTGAATATCGTTTGAATTGATTCTGCTTAAACTCGGTAGGTACTGAGAAAACTTTCCAGTTTGCTCCTTCGATTTTCCTCATGGCCAAATATTGCCATATCAAAATGTAAACGAAAATACAAGCCAGCCCTAAATGCAATGCTACGGACCAATCTGCATTGTCAAACCTGACAGTGACAGCACCTGCAATACCTTGAATCGTAAGCAAAATTCCAGTAAAGAACGATATTTTTACCAATGATGGTCCATACTGTTCTTTGCGTTTTAAAATTATCAAGAAATTAGCCAACACAGGAATCGCCATCAAACTTGCTAGCAAACGGTGAATCCATTCTATGAATATCTCAAAAGTAGTGTATCGATGGTCTGGACCTCGGCTGTCGTACTCCTCGGTTTCATCATACCAGATTCCTTGATCTTCCTGAGAAACATCAAATCCCCATGTTCCAAAACACTGGGGCCAATCAGGACAAGATTCACCCGCATCATAGATTCTAATCGTACCTCCTACTACGATGATCATCATTGCCATTATCGCAATCGCGAGAGGCAAGGTGGAGGGGCGGCGGAACCATTTGGATTCCATTGAATATAGGGGGCTAGAGGCTCCCTTTTAACAAACCGGACTTCATGCGCTGTGACATGAGGGCAATCTTAGTCGCCTGCCTATTTGCGACAGTTGCATTTTTGCCTGGTTTTAGTGATGCTCACGGCATTCCTGGAGCGCACTCTGAAGGATATATTGCTGATGTATTAGTAGTCGACTTAAATTGTGAAGAAAATCACACTTGTGTTTCCCGCCCGAGTAATATTGTCGAGTATTACGGCGCAGATTGGTGTGAAGAATGCCCAGCAGTAGAAGACCAACTACGAAATGTCACAGGAAATTCCTCAATCATTTTGAGCCACAGGCCATCATCAAGTGATGATTTCTGGTTACAAGAATCCAAGGAAAGATTCCTTGATGTATACGGGTTATGGGGCTATCCAACAATTGCAGTAGATGGACATTACATTTTAGCTGGACCAACTCAATCCCAAGAATTGAATTCATTGTTATCTGAATCTGAATCAAATTATTCTGGAATTTCAAATCTTACTTTGTCAGATGGAAACATAACCTTGGAAGGCAACTTCACCAATATGTCAATCGACATTTGGACATTGCATGCTGATGACAACCTAACCTATCTAGTAACAAATCACACAAATTATTCTCAATCTAATTCGGTAGACATCAGTGGAGACAAGTTGGTCATTGTGCTCTCCAAACCGGGATACATTGCCCTGATTTCGGGTTCATCTATGCCGGCAAACGACTACATTCCAGATGGGGGGATTGATTCAATAGAAACTGAGACCGACTCTATCAGCGGTTCAACTGTGATAATTATCACAATATTGCTATTGATGATATCTCTTCCAGCGACCTACCAACTATTCCAAGTGATGAGAACTCCAACACCCCCTATTGAGGAAGAATAAGTGGGTAACTTGTTGCGTAGGGTTCAAGAACAGGACGATGGTCGCAAACTTCGCACGAACTGTGCATGAGGTGTCAACAATGGTCAAACCAAAGAATCCCCACACCCGCTTTGAGCGCGCTAGAATCATTGGAGCACGTGCTCTTCAAATTGGAATGGGCGCACCACTAAACGCTCCTGAAGAGGTTCTACGTGAAGCGTTTAAAGATGAATTAGTATCACTATATGGAATGGAAGAAGCATCTGTTAGATTCGTCCTTGACCCGCTAAAGATTGCGATGTACGAGTACGATAACGAACTAATTCCAATCGATACCGACCCACATGAATAATTATTCAGTTTTCTGCGGCATATCCGTAGAATTCAGGATTTTCTGGATTTGGAAGAGCGTCTCGCTTAACCAGCATTGTTCTTACAGCCCATAGGTCTGTAAAAATTCTATATTTTAGGGTCATATCGAGGTAATCAACACCACTAGATCCTCCAGTACCCATTCTCCTTCCTATCATTCTCTCGACCATTCTGGCATGGTGGGAGCGGAAGAGTAACATCGATTCTTCTAAATCAACAACAGTATCAATCATTCTTCTAGGCCACGAAAGCAATGGAAGTTCACGATATGATTCTATGAAAAGTAATCCAGCGCGAGCTGCTGAAACTTCACCATCTGGTAACAAGAAATTCCTAGCGCCTTCAATTCCAGATTGTATTCTTGGACGAATTGTTTCTTCAGACCCATGTCCTATCTTTACCATGTGAGCAATTACTGACTCGCCGTGCTCCTCCATTGAACTTAGATGTCCTTCGACGAAATCTCGCAATACATTTACATCACCAGATACTCCATTAACTGGCGTTCTTGAAAGCCACCTCTGCAATACATCGTTCAAAGAAGGCATATTGTCAACACGATTCATATCTTCCATAACCGAATCACTCAATTTTCCTTCAGAGTGTAACTTACGGTTATGTTCCATTGGGTCCATGCCCCCAATTCTTTGCTCCGATTCAAGCCCGAGAAGCATTTCTAGCATCCGCATCTGCCAACTTTCAAACCCAGATGAGGTACCTAGCCGATCTCTGAAAGCCAAGAAATCTTGAGGAGCTAGGGTTTCCATGACTTTCCACTGAGATGCTAGCAGACGGAAAATTTCCGAGCAGCGTTCAAGGTGGCTTACAATTACTGGTATCTGTTTTTCATCTACTTCTGAAACATCCATCAGCGTTAACACATCCTCTAATTCTCTGTTAATCTGCTTGAACCACAACTCGAAAGCCTGGTGAGTCACGATAAAATGCATTTCATGATTAGAAGGGGCAGGCGTATGGCCTTCAGGCCCGGATTGCAAAGACAGTAACTCATCCAATTGTAGATAGTTTCCATAGGTCATCCGACTGTTGGGAGTTTTCCCGCTCATATTCAATGCAGAGAAGGCAGGGCTTGAAACCTTGACGGATAAATTTGGGTGCTCCGATGTCGGTTTTTCATGGATTTTTTTGAGCAAAAAGTATTCTATTTGCGTAACGGATATTAGTAAGACACTGAAGCCGTCGACATGGGCGTAGACACTGGACTGTTGCGGAATTGGCTCGAATCCTACGACCCTGACAACATCACAATCGGTGTTGTTGCATCTCATTCATCGCTCCAAATTCTGCATGGAGCAAGACAGGAAGGCTTCAGAACTTTAGGAATTGCAGTTGGAGAAAACCGAAGAAGATTCTATTCGGCGTTCCCTGGTGCTGATCCAGATGAATGGTTAATGCTAGACAACTATCAAGAAATGCTTGACCATGCTGATTGGTTCAGAGAAAACAACGTAATCATTGTACCACACGGCTCTTTGGTCGAATATCTAGGGAGTGAAAATTTCAAAAATTTGCGCGTTCCAACATTTGGAAATCGTGGAATCCTACACTGGGAAAGCAGTAGAGAAAGACAGAGACAGTGGCTGGAAAAAGGTGGCTGTTCGATGCCTAAGGTGATAGATGACCCTCACGAAATCAACGGACCTGTAATTGTCAAATACGCTGGTGCCAAAGGTGGAGAAGGATATTTCATCGCTAGAGATTATCGAGACTTCAGAAGAAATGTGAAGTTGGAAGAAGAGTATACTATCCAAGAATATGTCCTAGGTTGTAGATATTATCTCCACTTTTTCTTCGACCCTACTGCAGATGATGGATTCCAAGTTCAAGGGCACGGCTCCAATGCAGGAAAGAACCTAGGAAGGCTAGAGTTGATGAGCATGGACAGAAGAGATGAATCCAATGTAGATGAATTCTACAAACTGGGAAGTCTAAGAGACCTACGTGAAATGAGTCTTGAACCTTCATTTGTTGTAACTGGGAATCAACCTGTAGTTATTCGTGAAAGTTTACTTCCTAGGGCTTTTGAAATGGCAGAGGGCACAGTTGCTGCTTCGTTCGAATTAGAAGAAGGTTCCAGAGGAATGATTGGTTCATTCTGCCTAGAAACAATTGTTACAGATAAATTAGAATTTAGAGTATTCGAGATTAGTGCGAGAATAGTTGCTGGTTCGAATCCCTTTGTCGGAGGTTCGCCTTACAGCGATATCAATGAGCCTTTCATGTCTACAGGACGTAGAATCGCTCGCTCAATCAAGAAGGCTATCAAAAACGATTGTCTTGAAATGATTCTATCGTGATCAATCATCTTCGAGTAGGTCTCCAAGTATATCTGGAGATTCCACGACTGTTTCATCATCAGACTGTTCTTCTGAACCATCCCATTCGCCGCTTTCAAGCGCTGCAAGTTTGTCCTTAGCATCCTTAGCCTTAGCAGCCCTAGCTTCAGGGTCTTCGATAGTAAATTCGCAAATTAGCATAATCGGGTCACCATTGGTAATCTCTCCCTCGAACTCTAGTATATCTCCACCTGCGTTGCAAACGACCTTGAAACTGGTTGGGTCTTTTGAGCGGCGCTTCTTGTGTTTCTTGTAGTGGTGCACATATGCCTTGTAAGTGCCGCCTGGTGCCTTTCCTTCAGGCCAAACAACATTCTCTACAGGCTTCTTTGTTTCCGGCCTCACATTGGCATCGACGTCTAATTCTCCACCGCAAGCAGATTCCCTATTACCGCCGTGAATTCTTTCTCCAGAAGGACATACGACGTGCAGGTCTAAGTCGTTGTAATTGTTCCACATTAGTGAAATCTGAACATCAGAGGATTTTGCACCTTCTCTTTCTAATCTCTCTCTGAGTTCCTTAAGAGCCACTTCAGTAGCCTTAATCGACTCTAACTCTGCAGCTTCGTTTTCAACAATTTCTGCAAGACGCTGCTCTTCTGCCTCGGCTAATTCGATTTGCCTTTGTTCTTCAAGTTCGATTGCAAGGCGCTCCTCTTCAGCGATTCTCTCTGTTTCTTGAGCGACTAATGCTTCCTCAATCTCGTCTTCAGTTCCTCTTTCCTCAGGTGCTTCGAGATTGAACTCACATACTAGCATAATCGGGTCTCCAGCCGACAACTCGCCCTCATAGTGATTCACATCGCCACCTGCATTAACGACAACTCGGAATTTGGTTGGATCTTTTGAGCGTCGCTTCTTATGCTTCTTGTAATGGTGAACATATACCTTGTATTCACCAGGTGGTGCATGGAAATTAGGCCAGACGATATTCTCTACAGGCTTCTTAGTTTCAGGACGCACATTGGCATCGACATCTAATTCTCCACCACATTCTGAAGCTTTGTTGCCACCATGGATTCTTTCTCCAGATGGGCACAAAACATGCAAATCTAAGTCATTGTAATTATCCCACATTAATGATACTTGAACTTCTGAGGTCTTTGCGCCTTCTCTGTCTAAGCGCTTGACTAATTCTCTTTCAGCTTGTTCGGATGCCATTTGAGCCTCAAGCGCATCGGATTCTTCTTGAGCCTCTATTTCTGCTTGGCGCTCCTCTTCGGCTTCTTCCAACTCTTGCTGTCTTTCCTCTTCCCTCTCTGCGGCAAGACGTTCTTCCTCAGCAAGACGTTCTGCTTCTCTCTCAGCAGCGAGTTTTCTAGCCTCTTCCAATTCAGCCTCTCTGGCTGCCTCGTATTCAGCTTTCTTGCGAGCTTCCTCGGCTTCCAATTCGGCAAGTTTCTCCTTTTCTTCTTGCATCAATTTAGCAGCGGCTTCTTCTGCCAATTTCTTACGAACTTCTTCTTCCGCAAGCAAGATTGCTCGTTCATCTCTCCTCTTGGAGGAAAGGTGCCTTTCTACTTCAGCTAATTTGCGGTCAAATTCATTGTGTGCTTGGGAAAAATCAGGTGCACCGCGACGGGTTAAATCCTGTCTCTGAATGGTCATAGTCCGTGAACTGCGGTCATCTTCTCTGACCAACATGAACCAGATACCAAAGAGAAATGCTCCCCCAAGGAACCCAACCATTAGCCAAGATGTGAGTTCCATTATCCGGCCCTAGACCAAACTGGGACTTATTTCCATCGCCTATAATTTCAATGTAAAAAATGACTATTGTGACAAATCTTTGACCTTTTCAACCAAATCCATTTTTCTTATTCTCCACATTCCAATTGGCGTCAATGCAATAGAAATGCCAACGATTATTCCAACGATTGTGAAAGTTGCAGCAAATTGTGGTTCAATCGTGAAATAAAATGCCCACTGAACCTGTGATTGGATCAAAAGTACTGTGCCAAAGTAGGCAAATATCGCACCTAATATTCCGCCAATCAAACCAATTCCGAGATGTTCCCAGAACATCATTTTCCCAACTTTGCTCATAGGAGCCCCTAATACACGAAGAGTGGCTAGTTCTGTATCTCTCTCAGCCAAATTCATCAACAGAGTGTTGAACAGAACAGCAATTGCAATAATTATGCCTAAGAATTGTACTGCGCCAAGTGCCTTCTGCTGTTCTTCTAGTAAAGATTCGACTGTTTTGATTGAATCGCTATTTAGACTGTAGCCAACTGTGATGTTAGACAAACCTTCCAAAGAAGACTCGTCGGGGATTTGTATCAAGATTGATGTTGATTCAACTCCGGTTATCTCTGATAAATCCGCTCTGTGGAAATATATCGTACGAGAAACTTCTCCTTTGGTAATTCCAGTAATTTCGACATCATGGATGGAATTTCCAACCATTATCGAAACTACATCTCCAGTCTTCCAATCTAAGAACTCGGAAGTACCTTGATCGATTAGAACCTGAGGCTTGTCATTATTGGAAGAAGGTAATTCACCAGACAGCAATTCAACAGAAATCATTGAAGATTTGTCATCGATAGTGGAAAAACCATCTAAACCGTACCCTAACATTTCACGATTATCATCAACCAAGCCTATTGGGAAATTGATCATTAATTCATAGTTGCCTTCATTTTCCTCAACCCAGTCGATGACTGCATCTTCTCCTCCTATTGGGGCAGATGCTTGAATATCCCATGATTGCTTATCCTTAATGCTTCCAAGCAGGCTATCTTCCATTGAATCCATCATGAATAGCATTGCACCAAATAGCAACATAGAGATTCCAACTGCGAAAAATGTGAATCCTACCCGCATAGGTTTTCGTAAACTTGAGCGGATTGAAAGACCTACAGTAGCAGGTAAACCTGAGGTTATTCTTTGTAATTTCCTAGATGACACTTTCACCTCATGTTGTCCTCTAAATACCTTCAATGGTTGTAAGCGAGAAGCTTGCCATGCCGGTCTGATTCCAGCTAATAGAACAACAATCATTGCGATAATTACAATTTGAAAAATCAATGAGAACTCTACATCATTTTTTATCGGTAATCCAATCATTTTTTCAAAAAATGAAAGCATCCCTGGTGCACCAACAAAAATTCCTAACAATGTACCGATTACAGATCCAAACAATCCAATAAAGACTGGTGCAATGATATATCCTGGCATAATAGCCATTTTTGAAACACCTAGAGTCCTTAGGACTGCTATTTCCTTTGCTTGTGATTGAATCAACCTTTGTAAACTAAGGAAGATTGTAATTCCTGCAATTGCAGCAATCATACCTGTCACGTACGGATACATCTTCGCAGCACCTTCTGCATCAGCACGCAATACCTCTACTGAAAATACGCCTGAACGGTCATAGACACTGACTGGAGAATCATCAACTTCATTCATTAGGATTGAGATATCGTTTACCAACTTAGTGAGTTCAGGATTTTCATTTGTTTTCGTTGTCGACTGTAGATCATAAGCAGGCTCGCCTTCTACGTCGATTAGTATCATGTTAGATGACCCTGCACTTAGATTCGCTAACGCCTCTAAACCAGCATCGGTCATGTAGCCAGTAGCAAAAGTTCCTTCTTCAGCAGGTAATGAAGAACCCTCTGTAGCAAAATATAGATGCATGGAGTGGAAGCCAATTCCAACAACTTTGTATGTTGCTTTTCCATAACCTGAACTAATCTCGATATCAGTTCCTAATTCAATATTAAGAGCAGTCGCAACGTGACTATCTAGTACAATTTCATCTGAATTTTCAGCAATTTTTCCTGAAGATAAGTCGCTATAAGTCGGCATCCAAACCTTGTCTACCAATCCCTCATCAATTCCATGCCAGACTGCAGGTATCGCCTTTTCAGTTCCATCAGAATCTGATGTAAACATCATCCCATCGAGAATTAATCTTGATTCACAGTTCTGCAATTTGAAATCTGATTCAGGCCAGTCATTTGCAATACTGTTGCAGATATTTTCCGATGTCGGTTCATCCCAAATTCCACTAGGATTTTCTATCCAAACATCTGCTAGATTGATACCTTCTTCGGCATCATAAATTTCGTCATATAGCGTGGTAGCAGCATTTGCATAGGCGCCGAAAGAAATTCCAGCGAAAACACCGACTGCTACCATGAAAACAACTGCCGATAAACGAAGTTTAGTTCGCCATAGGCTTCTTGCCAGTCGTTTGGTTAACAGCATCGACATTCTGAAACCTCGCTAATTCACTTTCTCGTCAGATATGATTTTTCCACTATCCAATCTAATTACGCGAGTCGCATATCGCGATAATGTTTCATCGTGAGTTACCATAATCGTGGTGATTTGTTCTGTTTCACAAGCTTTGACAAGTACTTCCATTACCATTTCCGATGTTTTAGAATCTAAGTTTCCAGTCAATTCATCTCCAAGTAATAGTTTGGGGCCCTTTGCTAAACTACGTGCGATAGCCACTCTTTGTTGTTGACCACCGCTTATTTCTGCAGGGAATCGGTCGACTTCACCCTCAAGGCCAACTAATTTCAACAACTCAAGGGCCCTGTCTTTATCTCTACCTCCAGACAATTCTTGGATTAACAATATGTTTTCCAGAACTGTCAGATCCTGAAGTAGATTAAAAAATTGGAAAACATACCCTATGTTTTCTCTACGAAAGGTTGTCATTTCTTCGGATTTATCTTTAGGGACCTCATTTCCAGCGAATGAGTAACTTCCTGAGGTTGGGCTATCTAATGCAGCCACACAATTTAGTAGAGTCGTTTTTCCAGAACCAGATGGCCCGAGAAGAACGATTCTCTCGCCTTTTTCAATCTCCAAATCGATACCATCGAGTGCTTTGACAACGCCTGAAGCCATGTCATAGTGCCTCTCTAATCCGCTAATCTCCATCAATGGCATATCTAACATGCAATGCTCTAATTTCAAGTTAATAGGGTATTTCCATATAGGCTCATAATTGAAGTATAACATGTGCAAGGAGAGAACATGCGCGAGGTCCAATTGAAATGGAATTCTGATTCAATTTTGTCCTCAGATATTGGATTGATTACGCAAGTTGCTTCCGTTTTTGAGGTAGTGGCTCATTTAGAAGTAACAAAGGACGGCGTTCGCCAACTAGTCAAAATAAAATTCAAAGAAGGGAAAGGTTCTGATGATTTGAATGGGATCTCATATCTTGAAGTTGAGGGCCCACTGAATCCATACCCTCTACCTGAAATGGGAAAACAAGGATATGTTGTAGTTTGGAACATGCATCCACTTTCAGTGGCTGCAATAAATTTCGATAGTTTACATGTAATTCCACCATATGTTATCGCAGAAGAGGGCGCTCAAATCACAATTCGAGGACTACCTGAAGGGGTTAGTGGATTCCTCAAGGCAGCTAGATTGATGCTTCCCCCAGACCATGTCAATGTTGTAGACATCGCTGAAATTGAGGATAGCATAAAGCAGATTTTGACACCAAAACAGTTGGAAGTAGCCATTTTAGCAGTTCAATCTGGATATTATAAAAATCCTCGACAGATTAGCAAAAAAGAACTTTCAGAATTAACAGATATCCCTCGTTCTACTCTTCAAGAGCATCTAGCAAAAGCAGAAGCAGCAATGGTGGAATGGGCTGTTAAGACCCATCTCTCAAAGTGAGAAAGTCTTGTAATAAAGCACCTAGTCGCTACAAACATGAGCGATAAGGAGGCGATATTGCCCGGAGGAAAAGGCGTCTGGATTCCAATCGATCACGGGGTTTCTGACTTCCCAGTTGAAGGGCTAGAAAACTTAGAAGAATTGATTCAATCAATCGCTCATGCAGATGCGATAGTTGCTCAGAAAGGAGTAGTTTCGCATTTTTCTTCGACCGGAGTAAATTTTGTAGCCCATCTTTCGGTTTCTACAAGGCACGCTGGAAATAGAAGCAGCGATAAAATGCTTGTAGGTAGTGTCGAAGAATCTCTCTCTCGTGGAGCAAAAGGCGTCAGTGTGCAAGTGAATATGGGCAGTCCTGACGAGCCAGAAATGATTGAAAGATTAGGGGCAATAACGCAAGATTCACATTACTTAGATTGCCCAGTTTTGGGTATGATTTACCCGAGAGGAGAAAATCTTGACATTATGGAGGGGGATGATACCATGGGAGCAGCACATGCTGCAAGACTTGCATTCGAGTTAGGTTGTGATGTTGTCAAAACCAAGTGGACCGGTTCGATTGATTCGTTTCGCAAGGTAACTTCGTCGGTACCCATTCCAGTACTGATTGCAGGCGGACCTGCTGGTTCAAGCACTGAAGAGACGCTAACCACAGTATACAAAGCAATGCAAGCAGGTGGAGGAGGGGTATGTATGGGAAGACAGGTTTTCTCACATCCAAACCCTGGAGCGATGGTATCAGCACTAAGAGCAATCATTCATGATGGATCGAGTGTAGAGAAAGCGATGCAAGATTCTGGATTGTGATATGATGCAAGTTTGGCTTGAATCAGGCAATCCTACCGAGGGAGTAGATTTGATCCTTGGAGAAGAATTAGTGATAGACGGGGATGCTTTGTACATTAACTCAAAGCAAGTAGGTCGTAAAGTGGATGTCAGCAATTCTTCAGGACAATCAGTAGCACGCGCTATGGCAGGCAGTGTTGAATGGATTCTACTAGAATTTGGAGAATGGAAAATGATTCCAATCGAGAATATCATTGCTGCTTGTGATGGAGGTCCTACCAAAGTTGCAGCTAGAATTTCATCTGCAGAACAAGTTCTAGGGGCTGCATTCGCTTTACAGATTGGTGTTGATGCATTGCTTGTTGATGAAAAAACACTCCCTACAGCATTAATTGCTAAATCGCAAAGGGGAGAGAAAACAGTGGAAAGTGTTTCAGAAAATACAACTCAAGAAATGA
>CEQQ01027847.1_pt1 | contig 12522 bp, 11 predicted proteins | sample 531041 | NCBI WGS metagenome assembly CEQQ01 (sample SAMEA2621222, study PRJEB7988) | marine metagenome | biome: marine biome (ENVO:00000447); feature: deep chlorophyll maximum layer (ENVO:xxxxxxxx); material: "saline water (ENVO:00002010), including plankton (ENVO:xxxxxxxx)" | depth 150 m | reverse complement strand
TAAATCCTTCAGGAAGTTTCAGAAGATGTAAAGGTAAATCTTTGCAGAATAAAAAAGAACTGATTAGAAAAAACTTGGAAAAAACGATAGAAAAAAAATTCATTTGAAAGGTTTAATTCCTGTCTTTTGAATTAGAAATAGATTCTCTAACACCATCTGATGAATATAGTCCTATATTAATAAAACATGATCTTGTCCCATTATGGCAAGCCGCTCCTGATTGTTCAACTCGTACTAAAAGAGTATCATTATCACAGTCTAAAGCAATAGACTTAATTAGCTGTATATGTCCACTTGTATCTCCTTTGCGCCATAACTCCTGTCGGCTTCTAGACCAAAAACAGGTCCGTTGTTCCGCAATGGAAATTGATAAACTTTCAAGACTCATGTATGCCATCATAAGAACTTGATCATTAACATCATCTTGAATAATGGCAGGGATCAGTCCATTTGCATCAAGCTTGAGATTTAGTAATTGGACGGATTCCGTTGCTTTATCATAATTCATTATTATCTCCAGTTAACCGCACAGGAATTTCCTGTGAGTCAAGATATGTTTTTATATCTTTAACATCCAAAATTGATCTGTGAAAAACAGATGCGGCTAACACAGCATCAGCTTCACCTTTCACAATAGCCTGACTGAAATGTTCTAGTGTTCCTATACCTCCTGAAGCAATGACAGGAACATTTACAGCCCGACTAATCTTACGTGTTATTTCAAGATCAACACCATCTTGTGTTCCATCTGCATCCATACTTGTTAGAAGAATCTCACCAGCACCTAGAGAGACAGCCTGCCGTGCCCATGTCACAGCTTCATGTTCTGTAGCAATAGAACCTCCATGAGAATACACCTTCCAGCAATTATTTGTATACTTTACATCAATCGCTATTACGATACACTGAGATCCAAAAACCAACGCACTTTCATTTAACAAATTAGGGGTTTTTAGCGCTGCGGAATTAATAGCAACCTTATCAGCGCCAGCCCGCAGTATCTCTCCTATGTCTTGAAGAGATTGTATTCCTCCCCCTACTGTGAAAGGTATGAAGACTTCTTTGGCTACTTCTTTAACTAAACTAATCACATTTCGTCGTGATTCCAACGTAGCAGTAATGTCAAGAAATACTAATTCATCAGCACCAGCTTTGGAATACTTTGCTGCTAGCTCACTAGGATCCCCTTCTGAAACAAGGTTCTCAAAATTAACTCCTTTAACGACGTCTCCATCTTTTACATCAAGACAAGGAATTATCCTTCGCGTCAACACGAAATCATATCCTCAATTGTAATCTTTCCGTCATAAAAAGCTCTGCCAATAATTACACCCGAAGTCTTAAGTTTTTTTACATTTTTAATATCGGCAACTCTAGAGATACCTCCAGATGCAATAATAGGCAAATCTGTTATTTTACAGACTTTTTGCAATTGAGTTAAATTAGGACCAGCAAGAGTTCCATCTTGGTTTATGTCAGTGTAAATTATTCGTGAAAAACCAAGGGCTTCAACTTTTTTCACCACTTCCTCAACAGTAATTATTGTATTTTTTTCCCATCCATGAGTTGCCATCAATCCATTGCGAGCATCTATCCCAGCCACCATTCTACCTGAAAATTCCTCGTTAAATTGGTGTAGAACATCTGATCCATCAACTAAATTAGATCCAATAATAAACTCAGATACTCCAGCACTAGCAGCTTGCCTTATATCCTGGATTGTTCTAAGTCCACCACCCAATTCAATCTTGATTCCAGTAGATGAAATCCTTTCAACTACGGAAAGATTACATGGTTTTCCATCTCTAGCACCATCCAAATCGACTACATGAACTAGATCAAGTCCCGCATCAAGAAACAAATTGGAAAGATCCGAAGGATTATAATCGTAAACAGTGCTTTTTGAATAATCTCCTTTTATAAGACGAACACATTGAGAATTTAGGATGTCAATGGCGGGAATTATTTTAAATGATTTTATCACTGAATTCTTTCAATAATTTTAAACCGAACATTTGTGATTTTTCTGGGTGAAATTGCACCCCAATCATATTTCTTTTTTTGAAGATTGAAGTAAACTCATCACCATACTTTGTAACACCAATAGTTATTTCCGAATCTTCGGGATAACAAGCATAAGCATGAACGAAGTATGCATATTCAGTTTTCTGTAAAACACCAAATGCTTTAACAGGCTTTACTAGATTCCAGCCAATATGAATTGCTCTAGGTGGATCAGATAATGATGAGACTTTCCCTTTGATTAAGCCAAGACCATCATGTTCTCCATCTTCTTCACTAAAATCAAGCATAAGTTGCATGCCAAGGCATATACCAAGAAATGGCTTGTCGCTTATTGCCCAATCTTTGAGAAAAGAGATTAAACCAAATTTCTCTAGCTTTTGCATAGCGGCATGAAAGGCTCCAACGCCTGGCAAAATAATTCCATCGCATATAGACAGTTTTTTTGGACTACTTGCAACTTTATGCTCAATGCGAAGATGAGAAAGAGCATTACTTAGACTGCCAATGTTCCCGGCACCATAATCAACAATACCTATCAAAGCACTCCTTTGGTTGAAGAGACATCACTATTATTTTTTTTAATCCCTCTACGTAACGCAAGTCCAAGCCCTTTAAACATTGTCTCAATAATATGATGAGCATTTTCCCCATGAAGTGATGCAATATGTAAAGTAATCCTAGCTTCTTGAGAAAATGAACGAAAAAAATGGCTGGTCATTTCTGTTTCAAATTCTCCAACTTTCTCAATATTAAAGATAGCATCAAAAGTGAAAAATGGTCTATTACATATATCAACCACTATCCGGCTGAGAGCCTCATCTAAAGGACAAAAAGCATAGCTAATGCGTTCAATTGCTAGATTGTCCTTCCACTCTTCATAGAATGCGCTACCAAGAGCAAGTCCAGTATCTTCGATTGTATGATGGGAATCAACATATAGGTCCCCTTTACAAGAAAGTGCTAAATCCCATTTTCCCCAAAATGCCAATAACGTAAGCATATGATCAAAAAACCCAATTCCAGTATCAATACTAATTTTTCTGGACCCGCGGATATTTAGTGAAAGATTAATATTTGATTCAGTTGTTTTACGACTGATAGTACTCATTTTTTCTCTCCATAGTTTTTAGCATATATTCCGCAGATGGCATTTTCAAATCATATCCACTAATATTATAGGGACTTTCAATAAGGCAAAAATCCATCTTTTTACCTGTTTGAAGTCGATAATTTTTAACTAATTCTAAGTCGTCTCTTGTATCACCAAGATACACTGGATAATTGCAATGAAGATGCTCAATAATATCAATAATTTTAGTAGGATTTGGCTTATCTAACTCTGGATCCTCCGAAACCGCAACAACTCTATTTGGTAAGTCCCAACCTAGCAATTCAAATGCAAGCTGCATTTCAGTTGAATTACGACCGGTAAAGATACCCGATTGAGATAAGAATGGTTTAATCAAATTAAGAGATACAAGAGGGACTTCTTGACACCAAAAGCCCTCATGCAAAATAAATTTTGGGTCAAATCCATATAAACGATTGCAAGCTAATGTTCCCCCATAAGCCTCTTGGAATAGTCTAATCAGCATTCCTTCAAACTTTGGATTTAATCTATTAATAAATTTTCGCAGCCCATTTATCCCGCCACCGTTTTTATCTATTTCTAATGTAAAGGAAGGAAAATCCATCTCTTTCCTCCAATTGACCCAGGAAGCACCCGCAATAGCCACATAACAATCATTGTTAAAACCAGGGACTGATTTTAACTGACCAAATTCTATTTTACCAAAATCCTTAGAAGATGTAGCATAAGACACAGCTTCTAAAACTGCCGAAGTAAATGATTCATTAGTATTAACTAAAACACCATCAACATCAAAAATATATCCGTCGTAATTCATAGTAAATTAGTAATAGTTTTATAAAAACATTTATTCTCTTTAGCTGTACCTACAGTTACACGGACTACCTTCTTGCAAAGTGGGTATGAAGATATATCTCTTACAAGAATTCCATCCTCAGCAAGTTTATGAAATAGCACAGAGGGAAGAATAGGTGTTTCAAGCATAAAAAAGTTTGTTGATGATGGCCATGCCTTAATGTCATGAAGTTCGTTTAACTTAATTATAAGCTTTTCTCTTTCCTTTACTATACTAGATATTAGTTCTTTAATAATATCGGCATGGTCTAAAAGAAGATGTCCAGCTAAAGTTGCAGGACTATCAATATTGAATGGAAGCATACATTTTTGAATTTCCGAAGCAAGGTCATCACTCATTATTCCATATCCCAATCGAAAAGATGCTAAGGACCATGCTTTCGAAAAAGTTCGAGTAATTATAATATTATCATTGCTTTCAAGTAAAGGAAGAGCACTTCCCCCGGAAAAATCAATGTATGCTTCGTCTACAATCAGAAGGCCCGAAGTTTGTTCAGCTACTTTTTTTATTATTTCTACGGGCAATAATTTACCAGTTGGAGAATTTGGGTTTGCAATAAAGGTAAGTTTCGCCATAGAAGATTTATTAATTAAGTCTTCTAAAACAACATTGAACTCACTATCTAATTTCGATTCAACAATTTTTGCACCTCTCTGTTGCGACAATAATGAATAGATAGTAAAGGTTGGAGACAAATGACAGACAATGTCTCCATGCGTGAGTGTGGCTGTTGTAATAGCTTGGATTACTTCATTTGAACCTTTTCCAATAACAATCTGACTCTTAGATAATTGAAGTTTTTTCGCCAGTTTTTTTCGAAGATTTTCACCATTGATTTCTGGATAACGGTTCCATTGATAATCATTGAAACTTGACAGTAATTTTTTTCTAATTTCTATTGGCCAATCAACTGGACTTTCATTTTGATTTAGTTTAATTGGAGTATTTTTATTGTTTACTTTGTATATGGATTGATTAAGTATTTCTTGTTTTACCCATCGATTTATTTTGGACTCAACCATTTTTTACCCTTTTCTTTATTGATTGAGCATGTCCAAAGAGTCCCTCAGCTTCGGCTAGCTGGCTAACATATTCTTCACTTTTTTTAACCGTATTAAGAGGGGTATGCACAACAGTATATGACACCAAAAAATCATAAACAGATAAAGACCCCCTTACTCTAGCTCTACCCCCAGTAGGAAGTGTATGATTAGCTCCAGACCAATAGTCTCCCCATGCTGGTGGAGTTTCACTGCCTAAGAAAATTGCTGCTGCTGTAACTCTTTTTATTAATTTCTCTGGGCTTCTAACCTGCAAGGAAAGATGCTCTGGGCTAATACGATTAATAATCGAGATACATTCTTCAACAGATTTGGCAACATAAGCAAATCCTGAGTCCCTTAAAGCAGTTCTTGCTGTATTTTCAGTTGAGAGATTTTCTAAACCATGAGCAATATAATTGTTTGTGTCTAAGGCAATTTGTTCATCTGCAGTAATTAATACAGGGAAAGCTTCTTCATCATGCTCGGCCTGAGCTATAAGGTCCGAAGCAATTTTTTCTGGGGATGCTGTTTCATCTGCAAAAACTACAAGTTCGGTTGGACCAGCTAACATATCAATATCAACATCTGATCTAACCATTTTTTTAGCCGAAGTAACATAGCTATTACCAGGACCCGTAATCTTATCAACTGCTGGGATCGTTTCTGTTCCATAAGCTAAAGCGGCTATTGCCTGTGCTCCTCCTATAGAATAAACCTCTGAAATACCAAGTATGGAACAAACAGCTAATATTGTTTCATCAACAAAATGTGATTTGCTTGGTGGAGAACATATCGCGATCTCTTTAACCCCGGCAACTTGGGCTGGAATAACATTCATCAATAGAGTTGAAAAAAGAGGGAACCTTCCTCCAGGAATATATAATCCTACTCTTTCTAATGGTCGCCATTTAAAACAAGATTGAGTCCCGTCAGTCTGGTTGATGGTAAATCCTGAAGGTAGCTGTTTATTATGAAATTTTCGGATATTCTTAATAGCTTTATTTATAGAGAAACTCAATTCTTGAGATATATGCTGGGAGGTTTGTGAGATTACTTCTTCTGGAACTAAGAATTCATCTAAATTAATACCGTCAAAACGTTCTGTAAATTTTCTGAGAGCCTTATCACCATTAAGCTTTACCGATGAAATAATTTCTTCAATTAAGGTATTCTCAACTGAATTATTTTTAGAGCGCAGCTGAAGCTTTTTATCTAATTCTTCTAGAGAATTAATTAATGATAACATTACGGTATTACTTTATTTAGTGGATATTCGATTATATCCGTTGCACCATATTCAATTAATTTAGGAATGATATCACGGACTTCGGCTTCTTCTACAACTACTTCTAATGCTGCACCTAAACCATTAAAAAGAGGACTTACAGTAGGGGCTTTCATAGAAGGAAGCATATCAATAATTTTTTGTACATTCTCATCAGCAACATTCATCTTAAGACCTACTTTTGAGGCTGCAACTATTGCACTTTCTAGTAAACAAGCTAGAGTGTCAATCTTACTTTTTTTCCAATTGTCATTATATGCTTCCTTATTAGCTATAAGTCGAGTAGAAGATTCCATTACAGTATCAATAATACGGAGATTATTTGCTTTCAATGATGCGCCCGTTTCAGTTACTTCAACGATTGCGTCAGCTAAAAGCCCAGCTTTAATTTCAGTTGCCCCCCAAGAAAACTCTACATGCGCCTTAACATCATGTTTATGAAGATAATTTTTTGTGATATTAATTACTTCAGTACTTATGTTCTTACCATCTAGATCCTTCGGTTTATTAATTGATGAATTCTCTGGAACAGCAAGAACCCAACGCACAGGTTTCATATATGATTTTGCATAAACAAGTTCACAGACCTCAATGACATCTGAATTATTTTCAAGAATCCAGTCTTTTCCAGTAATGCCAGCATCCAGGATTCCCTGTTCTACGTATATAGACATTTCCTGAGCACGAATTAGAAGGGACTCAATCTCATTATCATCACAGTAAGGCTTATATGCCCTACCAGAAACACCAAAATTCCACCCAGCACGTTTTAAAAGTCCAAAAGTACTTTCTTGCAAAGATCCTTTAGGAAGGCCCATTTTTAATATATTTTTCATTTTTCCCCTTTCAATACAAAAAAAACTCTAGGATCAAAAGAGTCTTTTCTTCTTTCAATTTTTCTTCGCCTCAGAAAGCTCTATCCCAATTTGTCTATATGCTTCCCGAAAAGGGATACCTTTCTTAACCAATGCGTAGGCCCGTTCAGTTGCATATATTTCATCTGTCATAGCTTCTTTACATCGGTCTGTATTTACAGTGATATTCTTAATCACTAACGATGCAATTTCTAGGCTATCTAGCGTAGTTTTTATTCCTTTCATTGCGGGCTCTTTTGTGAGCTGAAAATCCCTGTGGAAACCAGTACCTAAACCACTTATCAATCCGGCAATTTCAGTCTCACAAGCCTTGACTGTATGATACTTGCCTCTCAAAATTTCAAGTACATCAGGATTCTTTTTTTGTGGCATGATAGAACTACCAGTACAAAAATGTTCTGGTAAATCGAAAAACCCGAATTCTGGCATAGAAAATAAAATCAAATCTGATGCAAGTTTGTTTAAGTCAAACATAATTTGGCCCATAGAATGAATTAATGTGACCTCAAATTTTCCTCTGCTTATTTGAGCATAAATAGGATTTTTTTGAATTCGAGAAAAACCGAGTTCATCTGAAGTAAATTTTCGATCCAATTTCATAGGAACACCATAACCAGCAGCTGTTCCTAAAGGTGATTGATCCATTAAGCTTTTCGATGCGTTTAATAAAATTATATTATCTTCTGAGGATTCAATAAATGCCTGACACCAGAGTGATAATGATGATGGCATTGCTTTCCTCATATGTGTATAACCAGGTAAAGGAGTAGTCCCATATTTAATACTAAGTTCTTTTAAACTAAAATTGAAACCTTCCACGAAATTTCTGCAATCATCAATCTTGTCTAAATAATACAATCTTAATGCTGTGAGTATCTGATCATTACGTGATCTGGCAGTGTGAATTTTTTTTCCAATATCACCTAGTTTCTCTGTTAAATAATTTTCAATCGCTGTATGACAATCTTCTTGGTTCGGTAAAATTTCTAAGGTTTCTTTATCAATTATTTCTTCTAATATACCAATTGTCTTTTCAACTTCCTTATCCTCAAGAATTCCAATCTTCCCAAGCATCCTACAATGAGCAATAGATCCCAAACAATCATATCTAATTAATTCTTCATCAAGGATGTAGTCATTGCCAACGGTAAACTCTTCTATCTTTTTATCAACCTTACTTTCTTTTTCCCAAAGTTTACTCATCACCTCTCTCCTTTAATTGCTTTTCTCGCAATACTAGATTATGAGCTTTGAGACGTATAGAATGAATATTAATAAATCCTTTTGAATCCAATGCATCAAAACCACCTTCTACTTCCATACTTGAAAAATCCTGATCATAAAGTGACGTGGGAGAATGACGATTCACTGGTATTGCATTCCCTTTAATTAAGGAAAGAAGAACCTTCCCATCAATAGCTTCTTGGCTCTTTTTAAATGCACTCATAATAAATTCCATTTCAGGTGAGAACCAAAAACCATTATAAATTAGTTCGCTAAATTTTGGAATTAGCATATCTCTTAAATGCATTACTTCTTTATCCATCGCTATACCTTCCAAATCTCGATGTGCAATCCATAAGATAGTACCAGCTGGAGTCTCATAAACTCCTCTAGATTTAATTCCTATGAATCGATTTTCTACCATATCAAGTCGACCCACCGAGTGCTTACTTCCAAGCTCATTAAGATAAATAAATTGCTCTAAAGGATCCGTTTTAGTAGTCCCATCATTTTGATTAACTACTTGTACTGGTAAACCATTAGAAAAGGTAATCTCAACTAAAGATTCATTGTCTGGCGCTTTATCCAAAGCTTTAGTTCGAGAAAAAACTGATTCTTCAGGCCTATAAGTCGGATCTTCTAAAACTCCCGCTTCATGGCTAATATGCATTAAATTTTCATCCTCACTAAAGGGTCGTTTTTTTGATGCGGTAACTGGTATATCCCATTGCTCTGCATAATCGAGTAAATCCTGTCTACCTTTGAACTGATTAAGAAATTCTGGGTCTTTCCATGGTGAAATCACCTTAATCTCAGGATTAAGAGCATAGTAAGTCAGTTCAAAACGTACTTGATCATTTCCTTTTCCGGTAGATCCATGGCTAACAGCAATTGCTCCGACTTTAGCAGCAATCTTTATCTGTGCTTCAGCAAGGACAGGTCTTGCCAAAGCTGTTCCCAAAAGGTACCGTCCTTCATATAAAGCATTACCTTGAAGCGCAGGAAAAATAAAATCTGTAACAAAACTTTTTCTCAAATCTACTGTATGCACAGCTGAAGCTCCTGTCTGAAAAGCCTTCTTTTCAATTGCAGTAAAATCTTCTTGCTGTCCTACATTTCCCACAAAACATATCACTTCATAATTTTTTTTAATTAACCATTTCAAAATTACTGATGTATCAAGTCCACCACTGTATGCTAGTACTACTTTTTTAGAATTATTCATAATCCTCATTCCTTAAAATTTAACTCACAAAAAAAAACCCCCGGGTTACCGGGGGTTTTTATTCTTTAATAAGTATCGCCAGATTATAAAAGCCCGACGAATATCCCGGTGGAACATTTTCCAAAATTGTGACGTTGATGTCGCTTCCTGTGTTTCATATCTTGTACGAACCTACCGTCTTTCCAATCATAATCCAAATAATTTAAGTTAATTACCCTTTCCCATGAATTTCTTGAATTGAACGAACTATATTTTTTTCAGCAGAGCGAATAGCTCTCACAGCAGCTTGGGCGCCTGAAAGGGTCGTAACCAAGGGGATACGTGCTTGTATTGCAGCCCTTCCTATAGAATATTCATCAAAACGCGATTGTGCACCTAAAGGTGTATTTATTACAAGTGAAATATTTCCATTTTTTATCTCATCTACAACATTAGGACGCCCTTCACCAACCTTAAAAATCTTTTCAGTCTTAATTCCATTACTTTTACAAACCTTTGCCGTTCCCTCAGTTGCAACGATTATAAAACCAAGTTCAATAAGATCTCGCACAATTGGCTGTACTTTTATTTTGTCATTTTCATTCACTGAAATAAAGGCCCTTCCAGAAGATGGTAATGCATGCCCGTCTCCTGTCATTGCCTTAGCGAACGCATCACCAAAAAGAGGAGCCATACCCATTACTTCTCCTGTCGATTTCATTTCTGGGCCAAGGAATACGCTTTCTTGAGGAAATTTATTGAAAGGAAATACGGGTTTTTTTACAGCAATATGACCATTGGTGGATGATTCTGTAAGAGCAAAATCTGATAATTTTTTCCCCAATGCTATACTTGTTGCTATTTTAGCCAATGGAACATCTGTCGCTTTACTAACAAATGGAGTAGTTCTGCTTGCTCTGGGGTTTGCTTCCAAAACATAGATAGTTCCATCTTTCCCTGCAAACTGGATATTAATTAAACCTTTTACACCTAATTCCAAAGCAATCATTCGTGTATAATTTTTTATCTGTTCAAGTTCACTATCTGCTAGCCAATGGGGTGGCAATACACAGGAAGAATCTCCGCTATGGATTCCAGCTTCTTCAATATGTTCCATTACACCCGCAATATATACTTCCTCTCCATCACAAAGAGCATCAACATCATATTCAAAGGCATCTTCTAAAAAGGCGTCAATTAGAATAGGATGTTCAGGCGACACTTCCGCAGCACGCCTAACATAATTTATTAGCTCTCCATCATCATAGACTATTTCCATAGCGCGTCCACCTAGAACATAGGAGGGTCGTACTAATACGGGATAGCCTACTGTTTCAGCAACTCCAATTGCCTCTTCTTGAGAAAGAGCAGTCCCGTATTCAGGTTTGGGTATTTGTAATTTATCAAGTATTGCACCAAACTTTTTCCGATCTTCCGCTAAATCTATAGCATCTGGAGATGTGCCCAAAATTGGTGCCCCAGCATCCATTAAACGCTTAGCAATATTCAAAGGAGTTTGTCCTCCAAATTGGACTAGAATTCCGTTTGGTTCTTCCATGTCAACAATATTCATAACATCTTCAAATGTTACCGGCTCAAAATACAATCGATCAGTAATATCAAAATCTGTAGATACAGTTTCTGGGTTGCAATTCACCATGATAGCTTTCCATCCCATAGCTTTGGCTGCGAATACAGATTGAACACAACAATAATCAAATTCAATACCTTGCCCAATGCGATTCGGACCACCGCCTAGGATAATTACTTTTTTCCCATTTAAAGACGAAATTTCATTCTCTTCTTCATATGTAGAGTAACAATAAGGTGTCTGAGCTTTAAACTCGGCAGCACAAGTATCGACAACTTTATAAGTTGGAATTACATTAAACTTTTTTCTTAGTTCACGAACCTCAAAATCTTTCAGCTCAAACATTCTACCAATCTGATTATCTGAAAAACCCTCTTGTTTTAACTGTAGGAGCGAGTCAGAATCAATGACCTCTGGCTTTTCCCTAACTACTAGTATTTCTATATGCCTTAGGAACCATGGGTCTATATGTGTAATAGCCTGAAGCTCATCAACTGACATTCCTTGCAAGAAGGCTTCTCTTATTTTCAGCAATCGAAATGCTGTGCCGAATCTTAATTTGGACATATCTAAGGGCCTTTTCCCAGATTTAGGTTCCAACCCATCCAATCCTACTTCAAGTGAACGGAATGCTTTTTGCAAGGATTCTCTGAATGTTCGCCCAATTGACATAGCTTCACCCACTGATTGCATCTGAATCCCTAGATGTCCTGTTGAAGAAGGAAATTTTTCAAAATCCCATCTTGGCACCTTCGTTACCACATAGTCTATTGTTGGTTCAAACGCTGCTAAGGTCTGTCCTGTTATATCATTAGGTAATTCATCTAGTGTATATCCAACAGCAAGCTTGGCAGCTATTTTAGCAATAGGAAACCCTGTTGCTTTAGAAGCAAGTGCGGAAGAACGGGAAACCCTCGGATTCATTTCAATTATAACAATTCGACCCGTAGTAGGATTCACAGCAAATTGGATATTAGATCCACCTGTATCAACTCCGATAGCTCGAATACAATCGATTGACCAGTCTCGCATTTTCTGGTATTCAAAATCACTGAGGGTTTGGGCAGGTGCCACAGTGATCGAATCACCAGTATGAATCCCCATTGGATCAAGGTTTTCTATAGAACAAATAATTATAACATTGTCTTTATTATCTCGAATTACTTCTAATTCAAATTCCTTCCAACCAAGCAACGATTCTTCAATAAGAACTTCAGTAATTGGGCTTGATTCTAAACCATTTTGCGCAAGTTCTAAAAATTCCTCTGTATTGTATGCAATTGCTCCTCCCGTTCCTCCTAAAGTAAAAGATGGGCGAATTATGATTGG
>CEQQ01097200.1_pt1 | contig 12526 bp, 12 predicted proteins | sample 531041 | NCBI WGS metagenome assembly CEQQ01 (sample SAMEA2621222, study PRJEB7988) | marine metagenome | biome: marine biome (ENVO:00000447); feature: deep chlorophyll maximum layer (ENVO:xxxxxxxx); material: "saline water (ENVO:00002010), including plankton (ENVO:xxxxxxxx)" | depth 150 m | reverse complement strand
AGTATTTTGTTTGATAAATCTTTACTAATATTTTCATCGATGAATAAGAATAGATCTAAAATTTTTTCGTCATTAAAAAATTTAAAGTTTTCTTCAATACTTGAAAAAAGAGGCTGTTGAGAAAGAATGTATCTAATTACTTCAAAAACAATTTGATTAGTAATTGCCTCCATTACCTTTTGAGAACCAGGCAAATCATTAGAAACCTCTTTTATTATACTATTTAATAAGTAGATAAAAGATTTGTTATTTTCAATAGTAGATATTCCCAGATTTTTACTGTGAAATATATTAACAAGATCATATGCCTTTGCATCTAAATTAAGTATGAGATACTTATCTGATTTAGAGGCTGTCTTTTTATTTTCACGTAAATATTTTCTCTTCTGGTCAATAAAATCTTCATAGGCCAGTGTTCTTGTTCTTTCTGATCCAAAAGAAAGTGAAACTGTATTATGAGCTGGAATAAATAAAGCAGAATCGTTAGTTAATAACTTCTTATATTTTCCAAATCTGAATTTTCCGGATATAGGATAAATTATAGTGTTATCAATATCATAGTAGTTATCAATTGTAAATGATTTTTTTACATCAATTATATTAACCTTTTTCAAAGAAATTGAAAGGTGATCATTAATAACATTTATAAAATTCTTGTCCATATTTATTTAAAGGACTTCAAATCTAAAATAAAAAGGACAAAATCAAATAAATTAACTTTCAAATTTATCAATCAGACTTGAAGAAGAATATCCTTGTAATAAATTTACTACTTTAACTTCTCCTCCATTTTTTTGAACAAATTCACTACCAACAATATTATTTAAACTGTAGTCGCCACCTTTAACAAGAATATGTGGTTTAATTTTTTTGATTAGTGTCAGTGGGGTGTCTTCCTCAAAAAGAATAACATGGTCTACATACTTAATTGAAGAAATGATTTTCATTCTATCTCCTTCTTTTACCTTTGGCCTTGAAGCCCCTTTTAAGTTTTTAATTGAAGAGTCACTATTGAGACCAACTATTAGTATATCTCCAAACGATTTTGATTTCTCTAAAACGTGGATATGACCTGGATGTAATATGTCAAAGCATCCATTAGTAAAAACTATTTTAAGCTTTTTTTCACTAATTCTAGAGAGTAATTCTTCTAACTCAATTTCCGATTTAACTATACTCATTATTTGATTTTATTTTAAAAAATAAAATTATTGAACTAATAATACCAAGTATGGCAAGACAAACAATTTGTGATGTGTGAAGAAGAGTAGCAAAAAACAACCCTGACTCATAATCCAAATTATAACTTAACAATATTGAAGCAACTAAAAAATGATATGCTCCAATGCCTGCATTAACAGGTACTATCATCCCAATTGAGCCAGCAACTAACACGGCAATTCCGGCGTTAACACCCAGGTCTGTAGTCTCGGTGAATGAGAAGAAAATAACATAGCCCATTAAAAAATAAATTAACCAAAGGAGAAATGTTGAGATTAGAAAACCTTTATTCTTATAATTTTCTTTTATAGTTAAGACCCCGAGCTTAAACTCATTTAAGTTTGAAGATATAAAAGAGGATTTTTTCGAGAAATATCTTAGAATAAAAAATAGAACTATTAATGAACCAAAGATCAATAAATAGGTAGTTGTATTAAATTCAATATTTGATAAAACATAATTTTCTATAAATCCATAAAACAGATCAAACTCAATAAGAATAAAAATTGCAGAGAGAATTAATAAAGAAATTAAATCAAAAATTCTCTCAGAAAACACAGTTCCTAAAGATGTAGATATTTTTATGTTATTAGTCTTTGAGATTAAATAACACCTGGCTATATCATTAAATCGAGGAATAAATAATGCAAAAAAATAGGACACTATCATAACATTTGTAGTTATGTAGGTGGTAAGTTTTTTGCCTGATGAATCCATCAATAAGTTCCACCTGTACCCTCTTAAAACATGTTCAAATATTGATATGAACATAGAAAGGTATATCCACAAATAGTTTATTCCTGATAGTTTTTCAAGAAATAAGTTTAAGTCAATATTATCAAAAACGAGATAAACTAGAATGCACCCTAATCCAAGAGAAAGCAGTGTGTTTATTATAATTTTTTGTTTTTTCAAAGTTTTAAATTGATTAGCAAATCTATAAGATTATAGTTATTGAGTCTTAATATTTATAATGATTAAATCATAAAATTGAAAAATGACTTATTTTATTTAAATTTGTGCCTCATTTAATAATAAAAGAATCACCATAATTATGGCTAAAAGCTTTAGAGTACTTTACGTTGCTTCAGAAATTAAACCGTTTTTAAATGAAACGTATGTATCTGACATAGTGAGAAAATTACCTCAGGAAATGCAAGAAAAGGGTGTTGAGATAAGAATTTTAGTCCCTAGATTCGGTCTTATTAACGAAAGAAAAAACAGATTACATGAAGTTGTAAGATTATCTGGTATGAACATAACAATTGGTGATGATGACAGACCTTTAATTATAAAGGTAGCTTCAATACCTGCAGCAAAACTTCAGGTCTACTTCATTGATAATGAAGACTATTTTAAAAGAAAAACTGTTTTCAAAAATAAAAGTGGGAAATTTCATAAGGATAATGATGAGAGATGTCTATTCTTCGGTAGAGGTGTACTAGAGACAGTAATTAAACTAGGATGGTCACCTGATATAATTCATTGCAATGACTGGATGAGTTCATTGGTACCTCTATTAGTTAAAACTTCTTTTTCAGAATCACATTTATTTGAAAACACTAAATGTGTTTATTCAGTATATAAGAATTATTTCAAAGAGAAGCTTGACAAAAATATTATTGAAAAAATTTTAGATGACGAAGAGATTGAAGAAAAAATGGTGGAGTCGCTAAAAGCGTCACCAGATTATAATGGTTTAATAAAGATAGCTTCAGAATATTCTGACGCAGTAATAAGGCCTAAAGAAGAACTTAATAAAAAGGTTGAAGAAACAATTTCAAGCATATCTCCAAAAAAGAAATTACACACTATTGATAACGATGAAAAATCAGTAGAAAAGCATTATAAATTATATAATGAAATTCTTAAGTAGAATATTAATAATCACATCCTTTTTTTATTACTCCTGTGACGAAACCAGTGAAGTTGGTATCGATGAATTGTTATCAGGTCAAAAAGAAAAAATTAAAACTCATTATGTTGAAATTCCATTAGAGGTATCTAATGTTTATTTTGATTCCGTGAGAACAGATGATGGAGATTTATACTTTGGTAAAAAGAATGATCCTGTTTTTGGAGATATTGAGGCGATAGCATATTCTCAATTTAGTTTTCAAGAAGGACTAGAAGTATTAATCCCTGGAGAATCGGCGGAAAATTATTATTTGCCAAATGAATCTTCAGTATTAGATTCTGCAGTATTATATCTGAAATATTCTAATGCATATGGTGGCTCTGATTTCGATGAACAGGAGATAACAATTTCTCAAATAGAAGACACTCTTTTTTCTTCAGCACTTTATACCTCAGACAGATATACTGAAATAAGTCCACCAAGAGGAATTGTTGGATTTACAAGGTTTACAACAGTTAACTCCGATACCTTTTTAACCATACCAATTAAAGACAATTATGGAAAATTTATTTTAAATAGAATTGTAGATGAAGTATCTGTAGTAGAATTAATAGATCAATTAAGAGGACTAGCTTTTATTCCTGGCCTGCAAAATAATAGAATTGTTGGTTTTGATTTAGAGCATAATGACTCAAAATTTGTTTTATATTTTAATAATCCTGAAGAAGGGAATGCCAACAGTCCTGCTGAGGATTCTTTGCAGTATGTATTAAGAATGAATTCTCCATTAACGAAACACTATAGTTATTATAATATTGATAGGTCATCTTCAGAACTATCTCTGGTAGAAGACCTAAATAAAAATGAAAAATTTAATAATCAAGATAAAATATATTGGCAATCTTCTACGGGTATTTACCCTTTGCTTGACTTAGGAAATTATCATAATTTTTTGGATACTGCTGATAATATAATTTTAAATAAAGTTGAAATAGTTATCGGCCCTCTTGATAATAATATTAATTTATCACCACCTTCTAAAGCTCTTTATTATATAGCAAAAAATAATAAACTGGATCCTGTAGGAATTATATCTAACCCTGAAGAAAATGTTGTGATGAAAGATAACGCATATTATTCAGATGATAGTGATCCCTCTGAGCACGTTTATGATAGTATAATATCTTTCTCATACAAAGGAGAATCAACTGTTTTCTTTCAGGAGTTAGCTATGTCAAATTTAGAAGCTAATGCATTAGTAGCATTTCCTGAATTTCCTAATTCATTTGATCAAATGATCATTGACAGAAATAAAATTTATTTAAAGGTTTTTTACACAAAATATAAAGGTCAAAATTGAATCGAAGGCTAGAGGTCTGTACTTTTAATATTTCTGATTTTAAACAATCCATTAAACATAATATCTCAAGAATTGAACTTTGTGCAAATAAAAGTGTAGGAGGAGTTACTCCTTCCCAAGAAGATATTCAATACGCTGTTTCAAAAGATGTTCCTATCTACCCAATAATTAGACCAAGAGAAGGAAATTTCATCTATAATAAAAATGAAATAAAAGAAATGATTAATTCTATTTCTTTCTGTAAAGAGATAGGCTGTAGAGGTATTGTATTTGGAATTTTAGATGAAAAAAACAATATAGACATATCAAAATGTAAAGATTTAATAAAAGAGTCTGAAGGTTTGTCCTTGACTTTTCATATGGCATTTGACTTAACTAATGATCCCTTTAGCTCAATGGAAAAAATTATAGATCTTGGATTTGACAGAATATTAACTGCTGGTCAAAAAAACAGTGCAGAAGATGGAATTACATTAATCAATAATCTAGCAAATAAAAGCAATAGTAGAATATCTATAATGCCAGGTTCTAAATTAAGATCATCAAATATTAATATGTTTTTAGATAATAATTTAATTAGTGAATACCATTCTTCTTGCTACATAAACAACAAGTTTTCCGAGATTGAATTAAAGAGACTTATAAGAAAAATATTTAATTAGAACCTTCTAATATTAGCCCCTCCCTAACCTGGACAAAGTAATAAATTAAAATACTTGTAACAATAATTTTTTGAGATGTTACCTGTATAAATAATGACTGATTGTCTTCAAATGGATTTGGGCCAAATTCCATCATGAGAACAAAAAGAAACATAATAGTTGTAAATGAAAAGGTTGATTTGAACAAAATATTATTAGGCAATTTTATGGAATAAATGAATATAGTCTGAATTATACAATGAATAAAAAGTGAATAAAATCCAATCTTTACAAAAAGGATATGGAGAGAAAATGTATTTGGATCAGATGAAAATACAGCAACAAAAACAAATCCTAAAAGTGAAATTGATATACTTGATATTAACAAAGTTTTTAAAATGATATTATTACTTCTATTGATAATAACTTTTAAAAAATTAAAATAAAATAATGAATAAGATAATGCTAATATTAGCATTGAAGTATTGAATAAATATGCTGAGAAAAAATTTGAATCTCCATTTTTTGCTGTCCACTCCCCAAGATTACTTAAAAAGTTATAAAAGAAAAGATACCCAACTGTGGTAGAATCTATAATTGTCCCTCCGGGATAATAAATCATAGAAATGAGACATAATAAACTAAAAATTGATATGCCTATATATCCCTGTTTTATTAGTGTTTTTCTCATACTTAAAAATAATAAATCTATATTTATAAAAACTAATATTTTAATAACGTAAAATGAAAATAGCGGTTGTCGGTTCTGGTATTTGGGGAGCATGTTCAGCATATTATTTAAATAAAGCCGGGGCAGATGTTGAGCTATATGATATGTGGGGTGCTGGAAATTCCAGGTCTGGTTCTGGAGGTGCTTCAAGAATAATTAGATTAACTTATGGAGACGATAAAATATATACTGAGTTAACAAATAATTCATTTAGTTTTTGGGAAAAGCTTTCAGAGGAAAGTGAAAGAAAACTTTATGATGAATGTGGAATGTTATGGCTAGTTAGTCAAGATGATAATAGTTATATAACCAAATCCAAAAAGCATATTGAAAGTGTAGGCCATAGAATCTATGAAATTTCTAAAAAAGAGGCAAAAGAGAAATATCCATTAATAAATTTTGACGATATAAATGAGGTATACTTAGAAAAAAAGGCTGGTGCTTTAATGGCAAGTAGATGTTGCAAAAATATTGTCAGAAAATTTAGAGAAAATGGAGGCAGTGTATTTTTAGGCGAAGTAAAAATTGACGAAAAAAACTTAGAAAATAAAAATTCAATATCCTTTAATGGAAAAAGCATAGAAGCTGATAAATATATTATAGCCTGTGGACCATGGAATAGAAAATTACTTCCAGAAATGTTAGAAAATACAACTTATATTTCCAGACAAGAGGTTTATTATTTTGGGGTGCCTAATAATAAAGCTTCTGAATATAATTTAAATAAGATTCCATGTTGGCTAGATTTAAATGCTCAAAATCCATCTTATTATGGAATTCCATTCCATTTAAATAAAGGGTTTAAAATAGCTTATGATGAGAGATCAACTAAATTTGATCCTGATTCATCAGACAGAGTTCCACTTCCCGAGCTTGTTGAAAGAACCAAGTCGTATCTCTACCATAGATTTCCTAATCTTAAAGGGTTACCAATTGCCGAAACAAGAGTTTGTCAATATGAGAATAGTTTGGATGGGAATTTTATTATGAATTATCATAAAAAAAATGAGAATGTTCTTGTTTTATCCGGAAGTTCAGGGCATGGATTCAAACTTGGACCGGGATTAGGAGAGCTGGTTAAAAATATTTTAATTTTTAATAATGAAATTCCAAAAGAATTTAATTTAGAAAGACTAAAAAGTGAAGACACTTCATCTCAATACTACAATGCTCAAATTAAATATAAAGATGAGAAAAGACTATTTAATTGACTTAAAGCACTTACTCTCTTTATTTCTTTTTTTGTTTTCTTGTCAAGATAATTATCAAAATTGTAGTGGTCTTGACTACGGTTCAGAGCATATTAAAATTAAGGGGGTTAATGAATCAGATAAAAATTATTTTAAATATTTCTGTAAAAAAACAGAAGTATTTGGCATAAAGATATATGCAACTGAAAATGTAGCGAATGATAAATTATTCCATGCAGCCTCTATATTAGCCGAATATTTGGATAATGACGAAGATGGAACTGCTGATAATCAAAGAATAGTAAATAGATTAATTGATAAAAAAGCTTGGTTATTAATGGCAATGAATGAAGAAGAATCAAGTGCTGCGATAAGATTCCCTATTGGAAATTTTGCCTTTTTAGAATTATATGATGATGAAGTATCAATAATTAATGGGAATCCTAGATTCGATGCTTCTCTCGAAGAAATACTGCACCTTATTACTCAACATGGTTATGCTGAAGTGTACCCTAATAAATTTGGTGAAAATAAAAATTCGGAAATAGCAAAGGCAATGGATGAAGCCAGAGGAGGATATTTTAAAAATGTTCCTAATTCATACCCATCTAGTGCCTGGTATACTTATGATGATAAAACCTGTAACTACTCCTGTCAAATCACAGAATATACCTACTGGGCATTGACTTCTATACTAGGAGCACAAGAGTTTCCTGGGCGACTAGAAGAAATACAACATGAATGGAGGCTTAATACCAAAGAAAAGGTAAAGAATGGTGACCAGTTGGTTTACTCTTTATTAACTGACCCTCAGTTTAAATTACCTGTTAATATTCCTGATGGAAGGTATAGAGAATAAATAAATCTATAAGTCTATATTATAGTGAACTTTAAAATATTTTTGAAGAGTAATTACTAATGATTCAGCGTAATTCTTTCTTTGTAATGAATTTTCTCTTATTCCTGGATTAGGAAGCTCAAGTTGAATAGAGCTTATTGGGCTTCCGCTAATTGCTGAGCCATGAATCATAGTATTATATCCACCGCTATAATAGTGAGTCCCATTAGTGCTTGGATCGTTAAGGCTTGGAACAGATTTATAACCAAGACTATCAAGTATAGATCCAAGGCTATTATTACCTCTCAAAACATCAATAAAATTTTCAGGAGATATGATTGAAAGAGTTTTGATACTACTTTTATTTTGGTAATTTTCATTATCTAATTCTATGTCCGATAATTGCAATTCATCTTTATCTAACAAATATCCTAACCATGTTCTCAGATCATAAAAACCATCTGGATTTGCCCCATGACCATGTATATCTAAAAATAAACCATAATTAAAATCCTGTTGAATCATTTTTTTAGATTCATTAATATAATAGTGAAATTCTTCCCATGCTCTTCTTGCATACCTATTACCTTGTGCACCCTCTATACTATCTCTGTTAGCATCAAATTTTGTTCTTTTTAAGTTATTAATTATCACATATGGTGTTTTGCCAAGTTTTGATAAAAACGCATTTTTGATTGCTAATGTAAGTTCCTTTGTATAGCTGTCTGTAACCATAGTACCGTATGTTCTGTCCGGAATTTCTAAAGGTATTAAGTCCCCACCATGAGGAGCCGCTATAATTAGTGGAAGTGATCCGGGATGAAATTCAATATATTTATTTCTACCATAATAAATATTGTTATAAGTATATGGTTTATCAAATCCCAAATCTTGAAATACTTCCTCTGTTATCTGATCATCACAACATTCCTCTGAATCAACATTACAAGAAATAAAAAGAAATAAAACGAAAAAATTGAATAATGATTTATTCATTAAAATAATTAGATAGTCTGAAAAATAAATTTTCTCTTATGTTAAGCCAGAAAAAATTGAAGTCTCCTGCATGAAAACTTTCTTTCTCAAAAATTTTAATCCAAGGTATATTTAATTCAACCAATTGAAGAGAGCCTTTACTTGATTGGGCTTTGATTTTATTATCATTTTTCAATTTCAAAGGACCAATTGGTCTATTTAATACTTGATATTTAAACATTTGAAAAAAGTTAGGCATTAATACACCTTTATGTAATTCTAGAGAACTAACATTTTTATCTGAAGAAAATGTAATTGGGTTATTGGCTACAACTTTTTTATAAACTTCATTATCATAAGGATAATAATTATTTCCATGTGTATTCCAAGACATAAAACAATTTAATTGAAGAGGGTCTTCACATACAGGAAAATCTTTGAAATTACCTGAAACTGGCATACCAATTAAATAAGCTAATATGAGCTTATCTTTTAAGTTTTTATTTGGTAAAATAACTTCATCTATTAGTCTAGCTGCATGAAGGGTCCCTTGACTATGAGATGCAATTATTATTTGCTTCCCATTATTTTCTTGCTCAAGATAAGTTAAAAATGCCCTTTTAATATCATTATATGCTAAGTCAAAAGATTCTTTAGCATATGATCTAAGCTTATTATTTTCGTAGGAAAAATATTCTAACGACTTACTAGAATATATTAAATCCTTATAATAAGTAAAATTATTTTTCAGCTTAGGGTCAAGTGCTATCTCTGTCAATAATTCATTTGTATTATGATATACTAAACCATCATAAAAAAGCTGTCTATATAATGGCGTATAAACATTAGTAAGACCAGAGAAAACACTTGCTTGATTTTTTAATGCAAGAGCATCTACTCTATTCTGGTGGTCATTACTTTCTGGATTAGAATTCCAAAAATTTCCATTATACCCCCCATAATATACTGTAGGATATACATAAAACACATCAACTTTAGATTTAAAGTTTTGTAAGGTATCGATATAATTAGAAGGTAATGAAATTTCTTTTTTTGGAGAAGAAATCCAATTTTTCATATACTTATAATCCGGAGCTTTAGGGAAGCCAGTATTTGAGACTAAATATTTAGAAGAAGTACAACTAAACAGAAAAAGAGTTACAATTAAAAAATAATATATTCTCATAATTTTAATAAAATAATACTTATATATTTAATAACAATAATAAAACCCAATATTTAAATGATTAAGTTCAAAAGTACCTTATTTACATTAATTCTTACGATAATTTATTCTCAATCGTTCTCTCAAGAGAGAGAAAATTATACTAGAAAACTATTTTTTCCTGATATAAAAAATTATAGGACACTTCTTACAGATTTTCATCAGCATACCGTTTTCTCCGATGGGTTGGTTTGGCCAACTATAAGGGTCGAAGAAGCAATAAAGGATGGACTAGATGCTATATCCTTGACTGAACACCTTGAATATCAACCATTCTCAAAAGATATTCCTAATCCAGATAGGAATAGAGTTTATAATGTTGCAAAATCCTTTGCCGATAATCAAAATAAATCATTGGAAAGAAAACTTATTGTAGTAAATGGTCAAGAAATAACAAGATCAATGCCACCTGGACACGTCAACGCTATATTTTTAAATGATGCAAATAAACTATTACATCCAAAAGACTCTTTAAATGCAATTTTAGAAGCAAATAAGCAAAATGCATTTGTATTTTGGAATCATCCAGCTTGGCCGGCACAAAGAAGTGACGGAATAGCAAAATTAGATGAGTTTCATAAGTATTTAATTAGAGAAAAATTACTTCACGGTATTGAAGTAGTCAATGAATTATATTATTCAGAGGAAGCTTTGGACATAGCTTTAAAAAATAATTTAACTATAATGGGGACATCCGATATTCATGGTTTAGTTGATTGGTTATTTAAAGTACCAGATGATGATGAAGTTTCTAATAAGTATTTTCCAGGACATAGACCTATTACCATTATTTTTTCTAAGGATAAAACTAAAGAAGCAATTAAAGAGGCATTATTTGAAGGTAGAACAGCGGTTTTTTATAATGAAATGCTAATTGGAAAAGAAGAAAATCTAAAACCTTTGGTTGAAAAATGCTTAGTAATAAATAATATTAAAGATTTAGAACTGGGATACTCTGAAGATGGTAAATCAACAATTAAAAAAGTTGAAATAAAGAATATATCTGATGCGCCCTTTATTTTAAAGAATTTAAACTCTTTTACGTTTGAAACACATGGTGATATAATTAGTATAATGCCAAATTCTATACATACTCTTTCAGTAAAGACTAAGGGAGAAGCCTTAAAAGAATTAAAATTTGAAGTACAAAATGGTATTATAGCACCAAAAAAATATTTAAAAATAAGTTTATCAACAATAAAATAATGGGATTAAATATTTCAAATGAGACAGATAATTTAGTTTCAGTAATATTAGGAATAGCTGATGAAATGGGTAAAAAACCAGATATAGATGAATGTATAGACCCAAAAACTAAATATCACATTATAAATAATACTTATCCTAAAGAGGAAGACTGCAAAAAAGAAATAGAAAAATTCAATGAAATATTATTTAAAAATGGTGTTGAGGTATTAAGGCCAAATAGCATTCCAGGGTTAGATCAAATTTTCACTAGAGATATTGCATTTGTAGTAGAAAATAAAATATTCATTCCTGAGATTATTGAATCTAGAAACAGGGAAAAAGACGGAATAAAATATTTTCTAGATAATTTAGATGGAAACGAAAAGGTAATCATACCAAAAGAAATTAAAATTGAGGGTGGAGACATTATTATACATAACGAATTTATATTTATAGGTTATTCAGTTAATACATCATTTAAAGTTTCTCGAACATCTGTGGAGTCAATAGAATTTATTCAAAAATACTTCCCAGATAAAAAAGTTATGGGCTTTGAGTTACATAAAAATGATAATGATCCATATGAAAGTATTCTGCATTTAGACTGTGCAATGCAACCCGTAGGGAAAAAACATATAATTATTCACGAAGAGGGGTTCAAAAATCATTCAGATCTAGATACATTAAAAAAAATATTTGGAGAAAATAATATGATTAAAATTGATAGGACAGAAATGTTCGAAGGATACTCAAATATATTTTCTATAAATAGTGAAATGGTTGTTTCAGATTCTACATTTATGAGACTAAATAAAAAATTAAAAGAAATTAATATAAAGGTTGAGGAGGTTTATTATAGAGAAATTTCTAAATTTGGGGGACTATTCCGTTGTTCTACTTTACCTATCAATAGAATTTAAAAATCAATCTAATTCTTTATATATTCGATATCTTTCATTAAAATTGTAGGATACAATAAAGGATACACCATTGAAAATTCAACTCTGGAAAAGAAAAAACTATACTAAAAATAAATATAATTTATATATAAGATATAGAGTTAATCAGAATAAAGCAAAAGTTGAAAGCTTAGGCTTATGGGAATGGATTCTACCAGGCAATAATATTGAAAAGGAGCATAACGAAGAAGTTAAAATTGCCTGTGAAGAGATATTAAGAAGAACAAAAGATGATGTAGAAAATGGCAGATCAAATATTAATTTAGAAGAAAGCAATAATCAATCATTTAAAAATGTGTTTTTTGAATTTTCAAATATAAAAAATACTAATGCCGTCTATA
>CEQQ01033096.1_pt1 | contig 12562 bp, 10 predicted proteins | sample 531041 | NCBI WGS metagenome assembly CEQQ01 (sample SAMEA2621222, study PRJEB7988) | marine metagenome | biome: marine biome (ENVO:00000447); feature: deep chlorophyll maximum layer (ENVO:xxxxxxxx); material: "saline water (ENVO:00002010), including plankton (ENVO:xxxxxxxx)" | depth 150 m | reverse complement strand
CAAGCATTGCTTCCTAATTATGAAGGCACCACCAAACCAGCACCCTGGAATAGAGTTCCCAACCGTTTGATAGCAAACAAAGAAAGGACAGGTAGGTCTTGAAACACTCACCGCAAGCCAAAACATTCAGTTTGAATGAAAATCAGTTAAATCGGTTCAAGCGCGAAGGCTATCTCCTTGTCAAGAACGTACTGGACCCAACAAAAGTGATAGAACCGCTGTTCGCCGAGTACGAGGTCGTGCTTGACCGCCTGGCAAACGAACTCTTTGATCGTGGTGAGATTTCATCCATTTACAGTAATCTAGATTTCGGCGATCGGATGATTCGAATCTACCAGGAATCCGGTCGGGATCACTCAAGATATTTTGATCCGAGCCTCCCAACCGGTGGCGTAACGACCGAAACACCTTTTTGGGCGGGCCCAGCTGCATTCCGAATAATCACCGATAAGAATGTTCTGGACGTAGTCGAATCCCTCATAGGACCCGAGATTACGTCCAACCCTACACAGCACGTGCGCATCAAGCCACCCGAAATTTTGTTGCCAGAAGGCCGGGACGTTTTAGCCCGAGCAAACCCTTGGCACCAGGACAACGGTGTTGTGCATCCTGACGCCGACAATACGAACATGATCACAGTGTGGATATCTCTCTCCGAAGCGACAGTAGACCGCGGATGTCTTCATTTGATTCCAGGAAGTCATAAGAAGGCACTACGAACCCACTGCATCCACCCGGAATTCGCTATCCCAGATGAACTACTTGAGCTTGATCGCATGACAGCTGTACCAACGAAACCCGGTGACGTAATAATTATGGACAAACACACGTGCCACTGCTCTCTACCTAACGTCAGCAAGCATTTGAGGTGGAGCTTAGACTTGCGCTATAACCCGACTGGCCAGCCAACTGGGCGGGCAGGGTTCCCGGATTTCGTGGCACGTAGTCGCCGTAACCCCAAGAGCGAACTCCGTGACCCAATGGCGTGGGCCCACTTGTGGCACGAGGCAAGAGCACGATTGGCCGTTGAACCCAATCCCGCTGGTCACCATCATGGTGTGCGCTGGAAAGGTGCAGAATCCGTTTGTGCTTAGGAGCCAATACAGGAACAAAAGGAACAGCAACTAATGTGGCTTTTCCTAAGGTCGTAAGTCACGGTATCCCCTTCATGCGAACTTAAGAGTCGATTACAGCATCGAGGACATTACGCCAACCTGCACCTTTTTCTGCCACTCGAAATAAATCTGTGTAGCCGCATTTAACGCAAGAAATGTATTCGAACTTGTGGGTCTGAACATTAAGGAAGCGGGAGAGGCCTCCCCCGGTGGTGCGGATGACCCCAGTTTTTACTGATTGGCCTTGGCATTTGGTACAAGTCCATTGCTCTTGATCTGTCATACTTCATCCTCCCTGAAAGAAAGGCTCTTTCTTCCTAGAATCAAATTTTAGCAGAGGCTAACACCAAGACTTTGTATCGGTCGGTTAGGTTTTCTCGGCTCTCGCTCAAGTGAGCCAGAGCGAAGCAGATGTTTGTGCGATGTGCAGGCCCAGCGCTACCAAAGGGTCTATAGCTTATTTGTTGAGCCTCTCTGAACAATGTCTGTACAGGGTCTGTAGAAAGTTTGTATCATGCGCTCAAATCTCCACCGAAACTTCAAGCTAGACTTTTTTTAAGCGACGGCCGCCGCTATGCAAAACCCGCAGAAAAATAGATATTGGAGGCAACACAATGAAACAATTAGCCCTTTCTACCTTCGCCCTCTTCGCACTCTTCGGGAGTGCAGCTTTCGCCCAAACCCCTGCCACCGTGGTGGAAGTCGCGATCAGCAACGAGAACTTCTCAACACTTGTTGCTGCCGTATTAGAAGCTGAACTAGCTGAAACCCTCTCCGGGGAAGGTCCTTTCACTGTCTTTGCACCAACAAACGACGCGTTTGCGGCCGCACTTGAGGCACTGGGAATCACTGCTGAAGACCTACTAGCCAGCCCTGACCTAGGTGGAATCCTCACCTACCATGTTGTCGCTGGAAAATTAATGGCGGCCGATGTTATCTCAGCAATCGAAGCTGGTTACGGAACAGCCTTAGTTGAGACCGTTAACGGAGCCTCCATTACAGTCGAAGTGGTAGACGGCAACGTGGTCATCGATGGTGCTGCCACAGTAATTTCAACCGACCTAGAAGCTGGTAACGGGGTGGTTCATGTGATCGACGCGGTCATTCTACCCCCATCAAACTAGGTTCTTTCACTTATTGAGGTGGGAAATGACTATAGTCATTTCCCACCTCAATTTTTGGGGTTTGGTCCTTCACGCGATACGGCGTTAATGGTCCTGAGAGGCCCGTCCTATCCAACGCTTGTCACTACTTTAGATTGGACCCTGGTGTCCACTCAGTGGGAATCGGCTCAGCGTCACCGTTGTACACTATTCTCAACGGATTTAGTAAGGCTCTCACCTGCTCATTTCTTTCCTTCACTGTTCCTGCCTTTTTCTCAAGCAGAGCTACGGTTGCCTGACTCCGTTCAGGTAAGTTCACAAAGTCTGGGTAGTACCACATTGTCAGTACAGTTCTGCTGGCGTCACTCTGGTTCGCATGGGCAGCATGGAAGGTTGAGGCATAACCCATAACCACATCTCCAGCCTTCACAGGGACGTCAATTTCGCCATCCGCAGTTTGAAATCCAATTGCTTCTGGCGTCGCGTAGGTCCTTAGTTCCTCCTGGTGCCTCTCAGGAACCTGGTCATGTAGATAATGTCGCTTGAGATGAGAACCAGGGATGACTCGCAGGCAACCATTCTCAGGAGTAGTGTCAGTAAGATAAATCATGAGGAAGCTCTGTATAGGCTGAGGGGTATAACTAACGGGATCGTTCCAGAACCGACCGTCCTCGTGCCAAAACAATGGTGGGCTGTGTCGTGGTTTGCTAATGATTCGTCCATGCCCGAATTTCGGCTCTGTAAACCCGAGCTCAAGGAAGGCATTTAGGATTTTCGGGTGCGCAATAAGCTCGGCAATAACCCTGTATCTATAAGCCATTTCCCAATCGATCAGTACCATGCTTCCGGTCGCCTTCTGCTGTTCAAAATGCTCTAAGTCCTGCTGGCTTAGTACTTCTTCGCTGAAGCCAGTAAGTCGGCTAATGAGTTCCTTATCTAGTAGTTGCTTGAAAAGGAAAAACCCTTGGCTTTCGAACTTCTCTCTACTGATCGAATTCAAAGACCCTACCTCCTGATGGCAGATATTCCTTAGCTATTTATCGAATTCCAGCCTTAGCTTTTTACCAGCTTGTATATCAATCATGTTATCAAAGAGCACAGCATTACTACATACAGCAAACGTGATGCCTCGATCATCTAGGGTCGCCCCTTGGACTCCTCGCTCAGCAATCAGTTTTGAATGGTACTCACGGAGAACCAGCGAGCCATGAAGAACTGAAAGATTGATGTTGTTGTCGTTAATCTCCACAATGCCCCAACCTTCGTTAATAGACCAAAAATACTGGTGGGACTGAAGATCTTGTTTCGGGTCAAAACCAATCACACCTTTGGTCATGTCAAACTTGAAACCACTTAGAGCGGGCAACAGAGCATAGGAAGCCATCGAACGAGCATAGTTGCTACCGCATTCGAACTCATTCCACGGGTTTCGTTTTTCACCATCGTGCCTCTTCCTAATCGCACTCACAATCTCTAGCCCTTCGCTCATCATGCCCTCCTGAACCATGTGACAAGCCACCTGATACTCAAATCCGCTCATTGTCTCTGCAGCAAAAGATAGGGGCACCTCAGGCTCGTGACGAGGGTAGGAACAAGTAAGGACTCCTGCTTCATCATTGATGCTGAAGACTCGCCGATTGCGATTGTTAACCTTCCGTAATTCCCTCACAAAATTGTGGTTATAGATTGACCTGAGGGCGACCAAGGTCTGTGTCTTATCAAAAACCTCTCCCAATCCACAAAGGTTAGCGTGCCACTGAGCCACAACCTGATCAATACCGCAACCCTCCGCCACCTGGTACCTAATCTGCTGGTGTTCCTCGTCCCAGTACTCATCCCAAAAGATGTCGGCTTCACTGCGACCATCGAGTTTAGTGCTCGACCGAGGGCCCATGAACTCTTCAAGTATGTCTTTATTGGTCAGGTCTATATCTTGGTGGTAATACTCTCCATTAAATAGATGTTCGTCGACCCATAGCTTCCCTGATTCAAAAAGGGCATTGTATTCGTTAGCAGCAACATCTTTATTGAGATGGTTAGCCATTTCACTAGCGGCTTTCAACGCAGCTAGATAAAAACCATTTAACCAGGAGCTTGGACCAAAAAGCTCCACATCGAGGGTGTGATGTTGCAATCCCTCTAATACTCCATCTCGATTTCTGTCCCACTGATCCGCATTATCGGGTGACCAAGCAAAGGATAAGCTTTTTTCGACTGATGGCCAGAGCCTGAGAAGCCAATCCGTATCGCCAGAAATTTTCCAGTCTCTGTAGGTTTGTATAACACCACCGAATTGGCCGTCAACACAGGGTCGGAATTCCCATCTCGGCCTTCCGAGAGGTAATTGCAGACGGAAGCTCATGCTTCCGTCTGGACCCATGTTGTGTCGGTAATCTACCTCCCGCATCCCACGTTCTAGCTTTGGGAATAAAAATGGCAGGGCGTATGCATAGTTCCAAACGTGTGTACAACTGCCCTCGCAACAACCTTCATCCGGATGGCAACCCTCCCATCCATAAAGTGTCCCGTCTTCTAACCGTTGCACGGTCGGACTTTTCAGAACAGAAAGGTTTGCGGAAACAGCGTCGATAACGACAGGAGGCAAAGTAGATGAGAAAAGAGCATTCCGAAAAGTGTTAGTCATGCTGTGAAGCGCATCCCAACACTCGAAAGCGTAACGGGCTGATTCCGTCGAGTCGCCCCACAAAGTGGCGTAATAATTCTTCCAGGTGTTAGCCACTCGGTCTTCAATCCCATCATCCATCAATACCGGATTCCAATAGTTAGTACATAAGGGGAAGTTCCAAGTAATCAGAAACCGGATCGTCCTTGTTTCTCGTGGCTTCACTTCTATGTGGGCAGCTAGACTAGCATGATGACTTTTGCTAGCCCCTGTGTTCCGCGCGCACTTTTTGACAGGAGCTTGATTAAACCTTCCGGGTGCTGCTAATTTTTTCCAATAGCCATTCACGTCATCAGCCCAACCACCTTTGTACGCAGTCATGTCCCAATATTCTAAGTGGCTTACATCTTCCGCGTCGGTAGAAATAGTAATGTCACCATATCTAGGGTCATCGGGTTGCAGGTCACATGAAGACATTTGGATCGTTGAGAGTTGGGGATCGTAACGGAAATGGTTTTTCGGTTTTCCCGGAAGTGGGTTCTTAGCAGAAAAGCAAATGGTGTACGCAATAGGGGTCTCAGTAGTATTACGAACTTCAATCTCAAAAAAGGCTCCGGGAATTCCGGAATCTTTATCCTCTTGCGGTATGAAGGGGTTGAATGCAGTTAACTCTATCGACCCAGGGAACGCCTGGTCTTCCAAAGAAATCGTTGCCTTAGGAAATTCACCACGAAATGTCGACGTGCGGAAGTGGGGAAGGCCAGCCAAGTAACCTCGGTTAGGGCCCGAGCCAAACTGTTGACCCTCACCGCTATAGGGGGGCAATAGATCGCCGTGTAAAAGGCGCGTATCAAGTACTATGCCCGAATTCTCAGCCTTTATGGCAAAGTGGGAATAACCGTTAATACCGCCTTTATTTGGCTTGTTAAAGATCTCCCAATCAACAAGACGTCCATCTCCCGACAGCCCAATGCAACCCGTTCCAAGGCCTCCTAGGGGAAAGGAGATTTCTCGGGTCTTTGCACCTTGGTAGAGGAATTCCGGCCGGCGCGATATTGATCGTTTATCCATCTTGTTCACCGCCATAACCGCATTTTTACCAAATAGAGGTTCAGATATCTACGTCACAGCGATTGAGTATCAATGTCACGATTCAATTCACCACCTCAACGACCAAAAAACTTCCTCTAAAGCAGGAAGATCAAAAGGTAAACATCAAGATTTGAAGAAGCATTGAACTCAAACAATCCGGTTTAAATTACAGACTCAATATTCTTATTAGCCAGCACAGGATTACCATTTTCACCATAAGACAACATCAATCTACTATCATTTTAGGATGAAACTCCTAGTTTTCAGCGACATCCATAACGACAGCGAGGCTGCCCGGCACATTGTTGAACAATCTTCGAATTACGATGTCCTTATTGGTGCCGGAGATTTTGGAGTTATGCGCCGTAACCTTCAAACGTGCATCGAAACGCTTAGGGAAATAACAACTCCGACAGTGGTGGTTCCAGGTAACAACGAATCAATAGGTGAACTCACTAAAGCTTGTGAAGATTGGTCAGCCGTACGTGTGATCCATGGATCGGGCATCCACCTCCTGGGGAGAGACTTCTATGGTGTCGGGGGAGGTATTCCAGTAACTCCCTTCGGTTCTTGGAGTTATGATTTTTCTGAACAGGAAGCAAGGAAGCTCCTACGTGCGTGCCCAAATGGAGCTGTATTAGTGTCTCATTCTCCCCCACTCGGTGCAGGTGATATTTCTGAAACAGGAGCTCATCTCGGGAGCGTGGCTCTGCTTGAAACCGTCGAACGTACCTGCCCAGCCCTCGTAGTATGCGGTCACATTCACCCTAGCTCTGGAACACGGTCATCACTAGACAAAGTGCCCGTCATAAATGCAGGTCCAGGGGGACTAGAGATCGAATTGCCTGATGATTGATGTTACGGTCTTATTTTCTAGGTCCACAATAAGGCATTGGATAACAACTCCTTGAATCTGAGAATTATTTCCTTCATCGTCCTGCTAGCTGCAGCATTCGGGCAGGAACTAGAAGTCCATTTCATCGATGTTGGTCAAGGTGACAGTGTGCTCATCCAGGTTCCGAGTGGAGAAACCGTAATTTATGACGGAGGAGTACATACGCACGATGCTTTCGAGTACTTAAACAAAATTGGCGTTACTGACATCACACTAGTTATCGCAAGTCATATGCATGCTGACCACATAGGTGGACTCATTCAGATCGTTGAAGAACTCGAACCACGTTTCTTCATGGGAAATAGCTTCCCTCACGACACACGTGTTTATGAGGACCTGGAACGTGCTGTCACAGCGTTCGGCATTCATAATGTCAAACCTAATAATCAGGTTATCAACCTGGGTGCTGTGGATTTACAGGTTCTTCCCGTCCCTGGATTCGAAAGTTGGGGACAGAACAACAACAGTGTTGGAATAATAATCTCTTACGGCGATTTCCAAGTGAGTCTTACAGGAGATGCAGAACAAGAACAATTCGACTGGTGGCTACACAACCACCCAGACCTGTTGGTAGATGTAGAAGTTCATAAAGCAAGTCATCACGGCAGTTCCAACGGTGATACAACCGCGGGACTAATTAAGCTCATGCCAGAAACAGTTGTTATTGGAGTTGGTAAAGGCAATAGCTATGGTCATCCTAAACAGGCAAGCCTGAGGTTATACGACTCTGTTGACGCAGAAGTATTCCGTACCGATCTTCATGGTCATATTGTAGTCAAGGCGAAACTCGATGGTTCCTACACAGTCACAACTGAGAAAACCTTTTTTCTGAACTCTTCACCTATGACCAATTCCATAGACTTGCGGGTGGAATGCGTCTTGTACAATCCAGCGGGTCAAGACGCGGGAAATGAGGTAATCACATTAAGATCTAAAGCTCGATTGAACACCGCTCTTTGGTATATCGAAGACGAGGCAGGACATCGGGTATACCTTCCGAACTCTACTCTTACCGAAAATCAGGAATTGAAAGTAATTTTCCCAAAGCAAGCAGTATGGAACAACTCTGGGGACACAGTTTTCCTGTTTGATGATTCGGGACAACAGATTGATCATTTCACATATTCAGGCGGAAATACTCAGGAATGCAGATGATCAGAAACGTTGATATCAACTTGCCGATCCGATTTAGGAGCAGGAAAAACTAGATCTACGTGTAATAGATATTGGAACTAGCCTTGATTCGACTCTACTGGTCATTTCCGTCGTAAACTCGTTCTCCACGAACTAAAACCCTCTTTTGTTCATCGGGTTCTGCAAATTCGTCTACGCTGTGATACCCAAGCGTCATGCTTAGGCGTGTACCTTCGGTCCGATTCACACCTGCAGCATGGAGAACCATGCTATCAATCGCTAATAACCCACCGGCAGGCATAGGGAGTGGAATCGCCTGCCTTACAGCTACCTGGTCCTGTGCAGCTTCAATATCATTCGGCAAAGACGTTAAGAGATGCGAACCTGGGATAATGCGGGTGCAGCCGTTCTCCAAATGAGTATCTTCGAGATAAATCAAAATCGTAACTATTGTACGTGACCACTGCCTTACATCGCGGTGCAATTTTAAGGAAGCCGTTGAGTCTTGATCACGCAAATACACGTGATTGTGTCGATTAAGAAGAAATTCAATATTGGGCCCTAAAAGTGACTCCAGGGGTGTCATGATCTCATTACATTGGATGGTTTCTCGAAAAATTCCACCACGACCCCAAACATTCGAAATACGAATTGCCCTTCCGTCTTTTCTAACCAGGGGTTCAATTTCTTCCTTCATGTCACTCAGGGATTGTGCTTTTAGGCTGTCCACATGCTCTTTAGTTAGCCTGGTGGGGAATTTAATGAATCCATTATGACGGAACAATTGGGTTTCTTGTGGCGTGAGTTTCATTGTCACTTCGTTATACCTCAGGCCCCTATTAGACATAACGTGACGTCAGTACACATGGCATTAATTTTCCTGAATAAATATAGGATTTACTGGTCACCCTACCCCCCCCCAAGAGGACAAATTGTGCAAAACAAAGGTCAGGCATTTCGAATCTCGGGACCTTTTATCACAGTATTTGTAAGTCACTAGATTTATAGTGATTCCTGTGGAACACAAATCCCCTATGGTTGAAACGCCTGGAGATACGTTTAAGTCCGACCTATGAAATTTACTAATCTCCGACATATCGCTGTCGTAGTGGGCTTAGTCATCCTCTCTTTAAGCATTACGGCGACCGGGCAGACGGTCCAGGTGCCAGTCACTTGGTGCGCCGTGCAAGGCAGTCCTACTGAACAGAGTTTTGATGGTAATAGAGTAGGTATAGAGCTTCGAGAAAGGCTCCGGCGTTCTACAGAGGTTGTGTTCATTCCTCAAGCTGATGTGACACTCCGTAGCGCATACAGCAGTCAGCTACAGAACGAGTTGAAACTACCTATAATTCTAGATCCTGACCCCAGTGTGGGCACGGCGGGTGACGTGGTAGGTGATGGTACCGATCAGGGAAGAGAATTTCACACCCTAATACAACATTGTGATGCTGTTCACGCTGCTAGTGGCTATTCCAGTACGGGCCTCACCCTCATAAATATAAGACGGTTTGTCGAAGAATCTGGCGAGAAAACACCCGTGATTAGTTGGGCAGGTTGCTGGAGGTTCCGCGGCAATTGCGTTCGGCCTTATGACGGTCGCATTGCTGTTGTAGACAAATATGCTGATTTGCCTCTAGGCCAACTTGCTTACCTCGATCCATCAGAGGTTCTTTTGGCTCACGCCGTAGGTCGGGCTCTATCTCTCCCTCTCCGCAATGCTGAAGGGGCACTCATGAGGTGGCAGGCACAGCAGATGGGAGTCGATGCGGAATGGGGAAATATTGAACTGGTTGATCAGGAGGTTGAACTCCTGCGTACTGGAGCCGCAATTGTCCCAGGTGCCTCAATCCAGGGGCCACGAGCCAACCTACCGTCGGCTCTCCTGGCAAAACGAATACATGATCCTATACAGGAGACTCGCTCTCTAAAGCCGCATAACGACTTAGGTGAAGTTACCTTGGCCTTTTCCACGATTAGCGGAAGTTACCACCCTGACCTACCCTGGTCGCCTATCGATCTTCGCATAGAACTCAACGGGGTTTTGCAACCAGAGGAGTCAACTACCGTATGGGGCTTCTTAGATTATCGGGAAGGTTTAGGGGTGAGTGATCAGGAGCTCTTAGCAATCGGTGCACCGAGAACCGGGCTCGAAGGAATTGACTTGGTGTTCTCTGCTAAAGCAACACAGAACGATTCGTTTCCCCATTTAATCGTGTTCGAAACGGATGACACTCAAGAGCTTGTCGAAATCGTCGGACCCTTCGCTTTCCAAGTGTCATTCGAGGCTGATCTGTACAGTCTCCCCGACCCGAACCCAAAAGCAAACGAGTCGGCATTCCCCAATCACAAAATCGCGATTTCACAAGGAATTCAACTGGGTTTTACTAGCAACACGAGGTTCGCTCGCTCAATAAAGGACAATGTCCCTAATAAAATACGACTTCAGCTTATGACTGTCGACGATCAACTTAGTGTCCTTGACCATCTAGGCGACCTGTCTAGCGGAGTAGACTTCACGGTCTCGAGATCCGAGTTAGGGTACTGCCGGGCTTATGGGGTACTGAGGCCAGGAGGACCTGTAAGTTTGCGAGCAGAGGGACTGAACGTCGATGGCGCGGTTACGGTCGCTTTGGGGGGTACCGCAATGGCTGTAGAGAATTCTGTAATCGGCGATGGATTAGCGTTAGTTAGTTTCTCCATCCCAGAGGAGACTCCCACAGGACCGGGGTATTTTTCTATAGGCGTTGAAGGTTCAAACAAAACAGTCGAATGCGTAATCGATATTGAACCCGTCAAATTACCAGAAACCGTGGTGTTCGTACCGGGCTTCGGGCCGATTACCATCGACATCAACACTGAAGACCCAAAAGAATCCAAAGAAGAGGCTTTAAAGGAGGTAATGGGAAGAGAGCTGATTCCAGAAGCTGCGATAGGCACGGAGGTAGCAGGTGTACCAAAAGCGCCTGAACAAATGCAGGAAGTTATTGTCCTCCGTCGTCCACCTCGCTGGTTAAAACCGGTATTGCACATTACTTTGGCACTAGCTATCGTCGGTGGTCTACTTTGGTTTATAGAGCAAGTGTTTAGGCGCTGGTAAACCTTAGCTCAAAAGATACTTTGGGGTGGAATCAGGTTGTTCTGGACACTACATCTGGATTGATTATGTGCGGTACTGTTCTTCCTTGCAAAACCGCGGCTACTGCTTCGCCACAAAGCCTAGCCATGGCTGACCTTGCCTCTTGAGTGGAAGAACCAAGGTGTGGCGCTAACACCACATTATCAAGCTCTAACAGCCCCGGATGAACTTCCGGTTCCCGTTCAAACACATCGAGGCCAGCTCCCCAGATCTTGCCATTACTCAAAGCAGTAACTAAAGCCTCCTCATCAACCAAGGGACCTCTGGCAGTATTAATCAACATAGAAGTCGACTTCATTTGCTCGAGTTCTTCAGCACCAATTAAATGGTGTGTTTCAATGGTCAGTGGGGCGTTAATGGTGATTATGTCTGCGCGCCTGAGTAACTCAGGTAATTCGGCACAATACGTCACACCTAGATTTCGGTCGGACTCTTCATCACGCTTTCGGTTGTGGTAGATAACTTCCATGCCAAAGCCTAGAGCCCGTTTCGCTATAGCTCGGCCAATTCGCCCCATACCAACCACACCTAGCACTTTGCCACGCAGCTCTACGCCCAGAAGAACTAGTGGTTTCCAGCCCTCCCAGTCGCCGCTAGTGACCAAACGATGACCTTCTGGGATGCGGCGAGCTAGGGACATTAGGAGTGCCCATGTTAGATCAGCCGTTGCATCTGTTAGCACTCCTGGGGTGTTGGCGACTGCTACGCCACGGCTGGTGCAAGCATCAACGTCTATATGGTCGTACCCGACTCCATAATTGGCAACCACGCGTAATCCTGGGCCGGCAGCATCTAGCAGTTCGTCATTAACCTGATCGGAATGAAACACGATCAAGGCGGTACACCCTGACACCTGTTCGATTAGTTCCTGACGAGGTATGTCGTCATCACCTTGACGAACTTTCCAATCAACATCTAGATTCTCGAGCGGAGTGAATGCCGCATCAAGTAACCGCCGAGAGGAGAAAATACGAGGTGCTTCCATAACCAATATTACCGGATGTAGAGGCAGAAGCAGCCTAACAACAGAAAATCATAAGCAACCTGACGGAATCTTGCTGGGGGCTAAGCATCTTGGACCGTTCTCCAGTGAGGGTTATAAACGTGGCTTAGTTAGACCTGATTGTTCTGCAGCCTAAAGCATTTTAGCTCTGGCTATGAGACTACTTCAAAAGTGACTATGTCCCGACGATTGGTCGTCCCACGATGGATCGTAGTCAACAATCGCTCCTTGTGACCTCAACCTAGTACGGAGCGCTTCCAAGTCAACATCGGCAAACCCGCCATCTGCTGGTATTAGGACCGTTGCTGCACCGGCAGCTTGTCCCATTGCCATGCACGGCGCCTGCACCCGTAGGGGGCCGAGCAGTGCTCGTTCGGTACTTACTGCCCGCCCCGGACAAATCAGATTACCAATTGGCTGGGGCAGCATCATGCGGTACGGCATTGATGTTAGCGGCCGCT
>CEQQ01071191.1_pt1 | contig 12583 bp, 9 predicted proteins | sample 531041 | NCBI WGS metagenome assembly CEQQ01 (sample SAMEA2621222, study PRJEB7988) | marine metagenome | biome: marine biome (ENVO:00000447); feature: deep chlorophyll maximum layer (ENVO:xxxxxxxx); material: "saline water (ENVO:00002010), including plankton (ENVO:xxxxxxxx)" | depth 150 m | reverse complement strand
AACGAAATGTATCAAAAGATATTAGATTCTAGTTTGATTGATATTTGTTCTTCTACACAAGGTGGTGTACTTATCCTACATACTTCATATTATTCACTTCGTATAAGTAGAAATACTTTAAAGAATACATTAGAAGAGAAAGGCTTTATCATAAGGGCTCAGGGAATTGACGGAAATATTAATCAGATTTTATCTTCTGTAGAAAATCATGAAAATTTTATAATTATGGGGACAAATACTCTTTGGGAAGGTATAGATATACCAGAATCAAAATTAAAGTCAGTTATAATTACTAGATTACCATTTGGTGTTCCAGGAGACCCTATTAATATTGCAAAATCTGCAAAATTACAAAACCCTTTTAGAGAATTAGCGCTACCTCAGGCAATAATACGATTTCGACAAGGATTTGGAAGACTTATACGTAATGAAAAAGGAAAAGGTTCCGTTTTTATTTTAGACAGTAGGATTATTAATCAACAATATGGAAATTTGTTTATTAATTCTATTCCTGAATGTTCTATTAATAGGATTGATACTTCTCAAGTAAATGATCTTCTTAATGAATGGCACTAAATGGATAACAAAATTAAACCTCATACTTATCAATTACATACTGAAGATATCATTGATTTAAAAAAAATATTTGAGGGAGGTCAAATATTTTCATGGTCAGAGTATTCTCAAGGTTATATGGGCTTGATAGACAATATTCCCTTCTGTGTAAGTTACAAGAACAATACTCTATACTTTGAAACATCTATTAAAGAAATGGTGGCTAAACAAAAGGTTATACATTTTTTTGATTTAAACACTTCCGTAAAGGATATTGAATCCACGTTGATTTCGACTAATGATTCATATATGTATAGAGCTATTGAATCAAATCAAGGTCTTAGAATACTAAAACAGGATCCATGGATGTGTATGGTATCATTTATTTGTTCTTCGGTAGCTAATTTTAATAAAATATCATTGAACGTTAAAAATATATCAGAAAATCTTGGTGATAAACTTATATTTAACAATCAAACTTTTTACACATTCCCAAATCCCAAAACTATAGCAAACCAATCTATTGATACTTTGCGTGAATATGGACTTGGATTTAGATCAAAGTATTTACGTAATTTTGCAGATAAAATCACAAATGAAGATTTTAATCTTGAAAAACTTAAAAATCTTACTTATTACGAATCGAGAAAAATTCTTGAATCATTGTATGGGGTAGGTTCGAAAATTGCTGACTGTGTGTTACTCTATTCTTTGAATAAAACTGAAGCATTCCCTATTGATCGGTGGGTACAAAGAGCTTTAAGAGATGGATATGGACTAGATATTAATAATAACTATAATATTTCTAGCGAATGGGCAAGAGCAAACTGGAAAGAACACTCTGGTTATGCGCAACAATTTTTATTTCAATACCAAAAAGAATTAAACAATGAAAAATAATAAAAGTTATTTCCAATTTTATATTAGCATTACTATGGCATTGCTACCATTTGTTGTATCAGCCATAGGTTTTATATTATTAAATACCCAATCTAACTTAAAAGACTCGTGTTTACAGATATATAATCATTCCTCATATATTGAACGATCATTAGTTACAGTTAATGATGAATCACAATTTTTATCAGGAGTTTTGGTTAATGATAGAGAATTTGGTGAGCTCATTTTGACAAGTAGTAGACGTCTCGATCGAAACAAAATGCAACAAAACTTATATGAAATTTCGTTATTTAATACTGAAAAAATCAATCCTGTTTTTGGTGACTTCGTACCTAATAAAAATATCGGTTTCTTTCAATTTTCTACTCCTGCCAATATTTCTTCACTTCCTGTATCTGAAACCCAACCAGCCATTGGGGAAATCGGTTTTACTGGGACATTAATTAATGGTGAAATTGAAACTTATCAAGGTAGATATTCTAATTCGATTACTTTAGATAATGGCAATCTTATACATATTTATTCAGGCTCAATAGATATTCAGTATGAAGGAAGCCCCGTTGTTGATCAATGTGGGAATCTACTTGGAGTTATTATCGAAGGTAGTGATAGATATTTTGCTATATCATCGTTGAGTCCTGATGTTTTCGCAAATTCATTTAAATAGTTGTCTATTTAACTTTTTCAAAAATTTCATTTCATCAGCTTTTGAACTTATTTGACCATTTATTATGGCGTCTCGTACTTTTTGAATAATTGATGATAACTTTGTTTTATCTATTGATAAGATTTTGGTTATTTCATTACCATTGTTATAGGGTTTTATATTCGACCATATATTTATATAACTATTAACCATTTGAGTAAATTTGTTGTTTTCTGTGATTATTGAAGCAAACTTTAGTGCTTTAATTTCGTATTTGTCAAATAAGTTAGTTATTGATGATGCTTTTTTCATTACAGATATAGAAGATATTTTTTTGTTGATTTGATTTAGATCAATGAGGATTTTAGTCTGTTTTTTGGATAAAGAGAATCTGGTAATAAATTTATTGAGTTGAATTTGGTTCATATTCGAACACAAAATTGCTAATAAAAGGACTTCCTTTTCATTTAAGCTATATTTTTCATTTTTAAAAACATGTAGACGGGTAATAAATTCTTCATTGCTCGGGAAGTTATTGTCTATAAACTGTAATATATTATATTTAGTTAAAGATGATAAAGAATTACTGGTGTCATTTTCCGACAGGTATTTAATTAATTCATTAAGTATGCGTTTCCCACTTAAGCTGCTTATAAAATTCATATCTTGATGAATTAAATCTATTGTTTTTTGTTCTATAGGGAAATCAAATCTACTTGAATACCTTATGGCACGAAATATTCTCGTAGGATCATCTTGGAAACTCTTTTCATGAATAATTTTTATTCGTTTATTTTTGAGTTCTTCTATTCCATTTACTGGATCGATTAATTTGTATGGTTTTGGAAATAATTGTAAGGCTATAGCATTTATAGTGAAATCTCTTCGATATAAATCCTCGTGAATATTACTTGGTTTTATGTTGGGTAAACTTCCAGGAAAAGGATAAACTTCTGTTCTTGCTAGAGCTATATCTATTTCATTATCACCAATCCTATATTTAAATGTTTTAAATTGAGAAGAACTTATTGGTTGGGAATTTATTACCTTGCTAAACTCATGTATAAACGAATCGATTTCTCCATCAATGAGGAAATCTAGATCATGGATAATATTACCAAGTAGTAAATCCCTTACAGGGCCTCCTACTAAGTAGAGTTTTACAGAACTGCTTTGAGCAGCTATCTCAGCTTTATTTAATAGTTTTTGCTCTACAGAATTAAATTTAGATTTTATGTCTTTTTCTAAGTTCATACCCATTCATAGTAAATATATTTTTCATTATTATTATACTATTATAGACTATTTACATTTATCTAAAGTATACTCTCGCCTGTAGGTATAAAAAGATACTATATATTGTTATTTTATTAATATGGACCAAAATTTTATAAAACTTCAAAAAAAGCTAGGAATAGATTTTAAAAATCTAGAAATATATCAACTAGCTTTTAAGCATCCATCATATTTAAATGAGAATTTTTCATTTACAACAAATACTAACCAAAGACTAGAGTTTTTAGGTGATTCCATCTTAGGACTAGTGCTAGCTGAATTTTTATATACTAAATATCCTGAATATACAGAGGGTCTTTTAACTGATATTCGATCTGAGCTCGTTAAAGATCAAACACTTTCCATAATTGGGAAAGAGTTTAATTTAGGTGATTATTTGATTCTAGGAAAAGGGGAAAATAAATCAGGCGGTAGGGAAAAAGAATCAAATATAGCAGATGCTTTTGAAGCACTACTTGGTGCAATTTTTATAGATAAAGGATTTAACGTAGTTAAAACAGTTTTACACAACATTTTTAGCCCAAGAATAGATTTAATTAATCCTGACGAATTAAAAGATCCTAAAACACGCATACAGGAATATTATTTAAACAATCAATCTATTATACCCACCTATAAATTGGTTAAAAAAAGAGGTAATGAACATAATCCAATTTTTACTATGTCTTTGATAATAAACAATGAAATTATATCTAATGGTGAAGGTAGCTCCAAAAAACAAGCTGAACAAAATGCTGCAAAGACTGCCTTAGAGTTTTTAAATAAAGGTTAAAGTAATTTGAAAAAATCCAATAATGAGAACCCTTATAACACTGCCTTAACTATAACTAAAAGCAGTTTTTTCGAACGTGTGAAAGCCATATTTACCACATCTATTGATCATACTCCAAAACTCGATCTAATTGAAGAAATTTTGTTAACTTCAGATGTTGGTGTACGAACTACAGAAATTGTATTAAAACACTTGCAAGAAGCACTTAAAGATAAACCTGATATTGATTTATTTAATGAGAGCAAATCATTTTTATTTAATCTGTTACTAGATAATGAAGAGAATGATTTTGATAAGTTCTTTTCACAAATACAAAATACTAAACCGTTTATTATTATTGTTAGTGGGGTTAACGGTGTAGGTAAAACTACAACTGTTGCCAAACTTGCCTCGATGTTGAGCAAGTTGGATTTCAGAGTAATAATTGGTGCCTGTGATTCATTTAGGGCAGGTGCAATAGAGCAGATTGAATCTTGGGGGGCAAAGTTAAATATTAGAGTAATATCAAATAAAACCACTAAAGATCCTGCATCTGTAGCTTTTGATACAGTTAATAGTGCTATTTCTAATAAATATGACATTGTAATTTTAGATACAGCAGGACGATTACAAAATGACACTAATTTAATGGGGGAGTTAGAAAAAATATCTAATATAACTAAGCGATTTATACCTGAATCTCCACATTTAAGCTTACTAGTTCTAGATGCAACTGTAGGCCAAAATGGTATAGACCAAGCCAAACAATTTTCTGAAGCAGTGAATTGTGACTCTGTTGTATTAACTAAACTTGATACCAGTGCTAAAGGCGGTATCATTCTTAGAATTTACCAAGAATTAAATCTACCTATTTTATTTGTTGGAACAGGTGAAAAAATAGATGATTTAGAAACCTTTAATAAAGAACATTTTCTAAATGCATTTTTTTCTTATGACTATAAAAATGAGTGATGTGGTAAATGTTAGAGATTATTTATTCATTATTATTTATTGAATTACTTGGATTATTTATTTTCCCAATTACCTTTTCAGTATTTTGGAAACTACCTGATAGAGGATATTCATTTAGTAAATTATTATCTCTCATATTGTGGGTGTACCTCATCTGGATTCTAGGCTCATTTAATGCTAACTTGAACCTACAAGTAGCTTCTTCAATTATTTTAATTATTTTCGGAATAATCTCATTTGTTACTTTGTATTATAACTATCGATATATTTTAAATTATTTAAAGAAAAATTTGACAATGGTTTTTCTTTTTGATCTTTGTTTTATTCTAGTTTTTGCTTGTTGGATATTTATTAGAAATCTTGATCCAAGTATTTATCATACTGAACAAATTATGGATTTTACTATATTAAATTCAGTAATGAATTATTCATATTATCCACCTCAGGATTTGTGGTTTTCTGGGAATCATATAAATTATTATTATTACGGTTATTTGATATTTGGCATATTTTTTGATTATCTACAGATCGATGTTGCACTTGCTTACAATATAGCTATTCCATTAATAGCTTCTTTAAGCTCTATTATTTTGTTTGGTTTAATTTGGAATGTTACTTCTTGTTTAAAGTTTTCAAAACGAACTATCGTGCTATTATCGACATCTACCATAATTGTATTCAACTTTTTTTCAAACTTGGAACCGATATTAGAATTTCTGAATTCAATGCAAATATTACCTAAAGAGTTTCTTTTATGGATAGCAATTGATGGACTGAATTATAATACAGACGGGTTTTCCTTCCTTCCTAATGATCATTATTGGTGGTGGAGAGCTACCCGTGTAATAAATACTTTTGATATTGTATCCAACTCTTCACTTGATTATACGATCACAGAATTCCCGTTTTTCACATTTGCCTTAGCTGACTTACATCCACATTTAATTGCCATTCCTTTTTATCTGATGTTTATAACATTATTATTTAACTTTATGCTGATCAAAGATTTTACAAGTATTACTTCAGGTTCAAAAACATTTTCAAACAATATATTTATTCTATTCATTTCATTAACCTTTGGATCATTAATGGCTATTAATACATGGAACACGCCTTCTATTTTATTTCTCTTGTTTGGAGTTTCTATAGTACCGATACGTAATTATTTTGAACAGAAGATTATTCATAGATTTAAAATATCGACAATTATATCTCTCTTTGGTGCAATTCTCTTTATACCTTTTTTCGTAAATTACAGGGCCCCTGTTAGTGAAATTGGTATAGTAGGAACAATATCTTCGAGATTTATTCATATATTTACAGTTTGGGGTTTATTCATCACTATAATATTATTTTTTGCAACTTGCCTTTATTTAAATAAAGATAGATATTTTTCAAACCGATTACAAAATCTATCATTATCGATATTGCCAATAATTTCTATTATTATAATTTGGGCAATAGGAATATTTGCAAAAGATTTATCAAAAGGAAATCTAGTCTTTATGCTAATTAATAAAAACTTATCATTATTATTAATCTCATATTCATTTATATTACTTTTGTACTTCTTAATTTCAAAGAATGAAATATCAATAACTTTATCCGCAAAATATCTAACTACTGAATCAATAAACACCGTTTATTTCATTATCACAATAGTAGCTATAGGTACACTATTTATAATAATTCCAGAATATTTCTTTATAAAAGACCAGTTTGGGAATAGAATGAACACGGTTTTTAAATTCGGTTTTCAGTCTTGGATATTATTAAGCATATTTTCACCAGTTTTAATATACAGTGCTCTAACTTATATCAAAAGGTTTAGAATACCAATTTATATTTCCTTTATTTTTATAACGATATTGTATTTATACTATTCAATTGGATTTATTAATTTACAAATAGCTAATTGGGATAATTCTTTTAATTTGAATACTCATAAAAAATATTCTATAGATAATAAATTTACATATGATTCAATTGAATGGGTCAGAAATCACTTACCAGAAGGATCTATTCTATTAGAAGCCCCAGGGGATAGTTATTCAAATGGTTCAAAAATATCATCTTTTTCAGGATATCCAACAGTGCTAGGATGGATAGGGCATGAAAGACAGTGGAGACCATTTCAATTAGAAGAAATTGCAAATCGAGAAAAGGACATTGAAAATATATATATATCTAATAATATAGATCGTGTTCAGGAATTAATAAATGATTATAAAATACAATATATATATGTTGGAATCCAAGAATACCTGAAATATGGTGAATCTAATATTGCAAAAAATACATTTCGTTCATTTGGCAAAAGGATTTATCAATCAGAGGAAATGATTAATGGTTCTTATATTTATATATATGACGTGGATTTAGTAAATGAATAACCGGCAAGTATTATACACATTTTATATACCATTTGGTTTAATAACGATATTATCTATATTTATGCATCTTTTCCAATTAGATAAACAATCATTACACCATGATGAAAGTATGCATGTATTTTATAGTTGGTTTATTTACAAGGGGGATTTGGAAGCATTTAGTAATATCCATTCTCCAATGATGCATGGACCTTTTCAATTCTTTTTTAATTCCTTAATATTTCATATTTTTGGCGATACAAATTATTCAGCAAGATTACTCCCTGCAATTTTTGGAATTATATTAACGGTATTACCAATATTGTTCCGAAAAGATTTGGGAAATATTCTAACATTGCTGTTTGCCTTTACTTTAACTATATCTCCAACCTTACTCTATTTCAGCCGATTTGCTCGAAACGACATATATGTTGCTGTATGGTCATTGATCATTATTGCTTGTTTTATTGGTTATAATAAAACAGGAAAATTTAAATATCTTATAATCACCTCAGTTATATTAGCATTATTTTTTATTACCAAAGAGAGTGCTTATATATTTACAGCATTTTTACTTTTTTATTTATTAATCACTATTGTTTTAAACATTTTAGTCTCTAGATCTCAAAAAACACTTAATGAATTATATTCTGAAAACAAACACAATATTGAATACTTATTATTTTTATTGATAATATCTTTGCCAATTGGAGGAGCTGGTTTTATTCTATTTCAGGACCAATTCAATTTGACTCTTGGTTCAACAGATTGGCCGAATGTTGGTCTTCCTGCAAGTGATTCAAGTGGCATTGCAGTTACTATCACAATTATTTTATCTTGTCTTTCTGTGATACTTATCTTTTGTAATAAAATACTGATATCACTACATTTAGTTGATAGCCGCGAAACATATATTTCAGTAAAAAGATTATTATTAATCGCAACAATATTCTTTTTTATACTACTTATGTTCCATACATCATTTTTTACTAAGTATGATGGTTTCAAAATAACTTTTTGGCAAAGCCTTGGTTATTGGATAGCTCAACATGATGTGGCTAGAGGTGCACAGCCTTGGTTTTATTATATTATGCTCTCTCTAGTTTATGAATATAGTGCCCTTATTATAGGAACAATATCTTCGATATGTTTCTTATATAAAGGGACTAAAGATGAAAGGTTTATTGCAAGTTGGGCAATAATTTCATTTTTTTTCTATTCATATGCAGGCGAAAAAATGCCTTGGCTATTAGTTGAAGTAATACTACCCTTTTATGTGGTAAGTTTTTTTGGTTTGAGAAGATTTCTAAAATATTTATCTGGTTTTAAAATAAAAAATAAAACTTTTATATATTATAGTTCCTTATTTTTCATATTAGTATTATTTCTATCGCCAATAATGAATACTGTTCGTTTAGTTTATACAAACCCTGGTTGGCCAAACGAATTATTAGTTTATGTGCAATCATCCCCACATATAACCGAAATAGATGATCAAATATCACAGATAGCAAAACAAACAAATAAAACCAATCAATTAACTATTCAAATTGATTCTACTGATGGATTTAGTTGGCCATGGGCTTGGTACTTTCGTAATTATGAATCTGTTAGCTATCGAGATTTTGCAAACAATCCATTTACTAATCCAAATCAAACAGCTGATATAGTCCTTTTATCGGATAGGAATAAATTTAAAAATGATTTCTTTCTTCATCAACATCACAAAGCGGAGATCTATGTTCACCGTTGGTGGAATCCTGAAATATACAAAGAATTCAGCCTTTCAAATATAACCTACCTCCCAGAAATTACTGACAATGGTTGTAAATTAGTTGAATACTTTACAAATAGAAGATTCGATTCAAGTATAGGGTCCATTTATGCAAATATATATGTTAAAGAGGCACTTTCAGAGCCTATACAGATCACAGCTTTCAACCATGAAAAATCTTCTTGCTAATAGACTATAATACAATTATGAACTATACGTTAAAAACAATAATTGGCTTACTGATCACAATTCTGTTTATGTCTATATTTTTCTATGCAGCTGGACTCGAAGAGGTATTCGATAGTTTGTCTCAAGTTAAATTTATTTATTTGCTACCATCAATATTACTATACTTTATTTCCCTTTATATAAGAACTCTTCGTTGGCAATATATATTAAAAACAGTCTCAAGTATAAAAACTTCCGTTTTGTTTAAAGCCATTGCAATTGGGTATTCCACCAACAATATTTTACCAGTTAGGTTAGGTGAACTAATTCGTTTATATTATGTAGCTAGAATATCGCAAATTCCTAAGAGTACTACTCTGGGAACTATTATCACCGAGAGAATAATGGATGCATTAACATTAATAGCATGTGTCGCATTTACGTTATTGGGTTTTTTATTACTGGATTTCATTAAATTTGACGCATTATTTACAATCGAGAACTTAATTATTACTACATTAATTTCTGGATCACTTGCGATATTATTAATTTTCTTTTTATTAATTTGGTTAATTAAAGATCCTAAGGTAATTGAAAATTTTATTAAACGTATCTTTCGTCGATTATCACATAGCACATTAGAAAAAATATTAAATATATATAATTATTTCTTACAGGGCCTTATTATATTAGGAAGCATTAAAAAAATTACCTATATATTTTTTATATCCTTTATTGTATGGATATTTGAATTCTTATTAGCATATATACTTGTTATTAGTCTTGGGGTAGAAAATTTTAAATATGAGAATATCTCTTTATTTTTTATTCTTACCGTATCTATATCAGTAGCCAACCTAGCAACAAGTATTCCATTAACACAAGGAGGAATAGGACCTTTTGAATTAGGAGGTTCTTTAATATTAATTATGTTTGGTATTGAAGCATCCTATGCTGGTGCTTTTATGATATTACTTCATGCTCTTTTATTAATACCAATAACATTAGTTGGTTTATTATTTTTATTTACAGGTGAAGAATCCTTCTTTGAAGTTATGCGAAATTCATCTAAACTAAATGATAATGAAGAATACAAACAATAAAACTATAGCAATTATTGGTGGAGGTTATTCAGGCCTTAGTGCTGCACATGTGCTGATTAAGCAAGGATATCATGTTGAAATATATGAAGCTGCGCCTTTTTTGGGGGGGTTAGCTTCAACATTTAGTATTGGTGAGGCACAAGTAGAAAAATTTTATCATCATCTATTTCTATCTGATAACTACCTCATTGAATTGCTAAATGAATTTAATTTAGATAAATACATTATTTGGAAAAATTCTTCAACATCATATTTTTATGATGGTAAAGTGTATCCTTTCACAACACCATTAGATCTCCTAAAATTCACTCCAGTAAATCTTTTTAACCGTATTAGAATGGGGCTTTTAGCTCTCTATTTACAGCGTGTAAAAAACTGGAAAAAATATGAAAAAATAACAGCTTCTGAATATATGAAAAAGTATGCTGGATCTCAAAATTATAAGATAATATGGGAACCTTTATTGAAAGGGAAATTTAGTGATTATTACAAAGACGTTAGCATGTCGTGGTTATGGAGTAAGTTTGCAACTCGTGTTGCATCTAGAGATAACACTTTTCAAGAAAAACTTGGATATATACAAGGTAGTTGGAATATATTAACTGATGCATTATCTTCTTATATAAAAAACAATGGCTCTCAAATATATTTAAATACTCGAGTTACAAAAATACATGTCTCTGATAATAAGATAACTGGATTGGACATAATAGATAAGGATGGAGTCCAGCAAAAGAAAGACTTTGATATAATTCTTTCCACAATTCCAACTTTTTACCTTCCAAATTTAATTAATGAATTTCCTGATGATTATAAGAAACGACTAACTGATATCCAATATGAAGGAGCTATTGCTGCTGTGTGGTTTCTTAATAAGCCTCTAAGCAATTCTTATTGGATGAATATATCGGATCCAGATATACCCTTTTTACTTGCACTTGAACATACAAACTTATTTAATTCTGATTTGTATAGCGGAAATCATATATTATATACAGCCGACTATGTTACTCAAAATGATCCACGATGGGAAATGGATGATGAAAGTATTTTAAAATCCTATATACCTCACTTAAAAAAAATAAATCCCTCTTTTGATGAATCTTGGATCAATAAAACTCATATTCATAAAGAACGTGCTGCGCAACCTGTAGTTACATTAAATTATTCAGAGAAAATTCCTGACACAAAATCTCCAATCGAAGGATTATGGTTAGCCGCAATGAGCCAAGTATATCCCCAGGATAGGGGAACTAATTATAGTATTGGTTTAGGCAAAAAAGTTGCAGAAGATATTATAAAAAAATAAAGGGAGCATTTGCTCCCTTTATTTAGGATTTTAAGTATTAAGTTTAACGGCCACGTAATTTAGGGTCGAATGTGTCTCTTAGTGCGTCACCGAAAACATTGAATCCTAGAACTAACCATGTAATAGCAACACCTGGCACAATAACCATCCATGGTGCAGAAATTGCATATAGCATTACAGAACCTGATAATAGTCTGCCCCAAGATGGATGGGGTGGTGGAACACCTAAACCAAGAAAGCTCAATGAGGCTTCTGTTAAAATAGCAGTACCCAATAAACTACTAGCCAGAACTAGATATGGTGCCATTACATTTGGAGTAATATGTCTCCACATTATTCTAGAAGGTTTACATCCAATTGCTCGTGCTGCATCAATATAAACATTTTCTTTACATGAAAGTACAGATCCTCTCATTACCCGTACGGTTCTCGGTATAAAGATAATCGATAATGCTATTACAACAGTATCAATTCCTCCTGAACCTACATCTGTAGCCATTAATGCCAAAGCCAGAAGAATACCCGGGATAGACAACATGATTTCTGTAATTCTCTGAATTAAATTATCTATTCCACCTCCGAAAAAGCCACTCATGACCCCAAATACAAGACCAATAACACTCCCAATAGCCACTGAAATAAATCCAACCTGAGCTGAAATTACAGCACCGCCGATAATTCTTGCCCATAAATCGCGACCAAAGTCATCAGTTCCAAAAAAATGTTCTGCATTCGGC
>CEQQ01014528.1_pt1 | contig 12609 bp, 9 predicted proteins | sample 531041 | NCBI WGS metagenome assembly CEQQ01 (sample SAMEA2621222, study PRJEB7988) | marine metagenome | biome: marine biome (ENVO:00000447); feature: deep chlorophyll maximum layer (ENVO:xxxxxxxx); material: "saline water (ENVO:00002010), including plankton (ENVO:xxxxxxxx)" | depth 150 m | reverse complement strand
AACACGCAAACCCGCGCTAAAGAAGTGTTCACTCCAATTACCCCAGGTCGGGTCGGAATTTACTTTTGTGGCCCAACCGTTTACTCCGAGCCTCATTTAGGACACGCTCGTGGTGCTGTAATTTTCGATGTTTTACGTCGTTGGCTCAGGTCTGAAGGTTATTCGGTCCGTTTAGTGTCAAACGTCACTGATGTTGGTCACTTAACTGACGATGGCGATAGTGGTGCTGACAAACTTATCCAGCGGGCCAAACTTGAACAGTTGGAGCCTATGGAGATTGCCGAAAAATACTTCTGGTTGTACTTTGATGGCCTGGCTGCATTGAATGTACAACGTCCAGACGTCATCCCTAGAGCTACAGGACATATACCAGAACAGATTGCTATTACCGAAGAACTTATTAATCGTGGCCTTGCCTATGAGCGTAACGGGAGTGTGTATTTCAAAGTATCAAAATGGAACCAATACGGGGAGCTGTCAGGTAGAAATCCCGAAGATCTTTTAGAAGGAACTCGGGTACAAGTCCGTACAGAAAAGGACGACCCAAGAGATTTCGCATTGTGGAAACGAGCTGAAAAGGAGCACTTGATGCGTTGGAACAGCCCCTGGGGAGAAGGCTTTCCTGGGTGGCACTTAGAGTGCACAGTCATGAGCACAAAATACCTAGGCAACGAATTTGACATTCATGGAGGTGGACTTGACCTTGTCTTTCCGCATCATGAATGTGAATTGGCACAAGCTCGTGGAGCCGGTATGCCCTTTGCCCGGTTTTGGCTGCATTGGAACATGATAACTCTTGGTGGGGAAAAGATGGCCAAATCGAAAGGCCACTTCATAAGCCTGAGCCAGTTATTTGAAAATCACCATCCGTCTGAAATCCGTTTCCATCTCCTTCGCTCTCATTACAGAAGCGTTTCAGAATTTAGTGAAGAATCCCTAGCATCTTCATCTTCAGGACTCAAACGCCTATTGGACGCCCACAACTTACTATCATCAACGCCCGACCAAAAGGGGATTACTCCCGACACGTCGAACCCCTTCACGACCCATCTTGAATCTTTTCAAAAAGCAATGAAGGACGACTTAAACACCCCGAAAGCTATCGCTGTTTTGTTCGATGCGGCGCGAGATGTTAACCGCGCTATAAAAAAAGGGGTCTCAGATTCTCTTCCGGACGCCAAATTCCTCTTCAACTATGGCCTCTACGAAATACTAGGCCTCTCCCCAATCAATGACCAGAACATAGCTACGACTAGATTAGATGGTCTAATAACAATGTTGATAGGCCAGAGAGATCTAGCGCGACAACAGCGAAATTACGCACAGGCCGACAAGATTCGAGATAACCTTCACGACTTGGGAATTATCCTTGAAGACGGTCCGGATGGAACCAACTGGAAATTAGATTAGAGAACTGGAAACTAACCTAGCCTGGGTACCCCCACACTTTATAGATAATCTTCGGTACGTCAGTAAGGGTCTTAGCATTCCTGAACCGTTCCGCCTCCGGCCCATAAACAATTAGTGGAACGGGATTACGGGTGTGCAGACTTGTGTTCATTTCTTCGATATTGCCATGATCGGAAGAGATTATTAAAGTTGTGTTTAGACCAAGCTCTTCCAGCACGCCACCTATAACCTTATCAACCTTCTCGACGATATCTAGAGCCTCTTGAAAGGAACCTCGGTGGCCCACCCGATCTGTCATCCAGAAGTCAAAAAACGTAAACGTGTGCTTCCGTGACATCTTGGCCAAATCATTACCGGCCTCGCCAGGAGATAGGGGATTTAAATTAGGAACGGTTTTCCTAAGTGCTTCACGAGTAATGTCACCACTCACCGCCTCCCGATCAACCAATTCGTTTATTGAAGCCAGTTTTCCGCCCGAAGCCAGAGCTGCGTAAACGGGCACATTTACCCGGAACCGACGACGTTCGAGGGCCTTAAAGTACGAAGGAGGATAAGCGTTTGCTAAAATAGCACCACCCCGAAAACAATTAGCCCTAGAAAATAGAGTCCCTTTATCTAGAGCTGATTTAAGGGTTGGACCAGGCCAGGGACCGTAATGGCCAGACATCACCTCCGCACCATTTATTCCGGCAATTAAAGAAGTTTGGCCTGTTGCAGACTGCGGTAACCCATCAAAGCCTAGTGTAGCGTCAAGCCTTGCAAACAGTACCCGCTGGCATCGTCTTTCTAGTAGAGTCCTGGTTAATTTACCTCCAATTAAATTGGTTAAATAAGGCGTTCTGGCCAAAACAAACGGGTTGGCCTCTTCATGATCTGGACCAATCCCAACTCCGTCTAGGAACAGGAAGAGGAACTTGGAACCCATTTACCCTATGCCTACTGCCCCTTTTACTTTATCAAGTACCGGCCAGGCTATTTCTCGCGCTCGTTGCGCTCCTTTGTGAAGAATTCGGTCTAGCTCTGCTGGATCTCCCATATAGGAGTTAAACTTTTGTCTAATCGGCTCAAGTTCGTTAAGCACCAAGTCGGCAACAGCAGATTTCAGATACCCATAGCCCTCACCTTCGAACTCGGCTTCGACTTGTGATTTTGCTAAGCCTGATAATACGCGATAAATAGTCATTAGGTTGAGAACGCCTGGCGAAGCATATTTAAATCGACATTCTCGTCCCGAATCTGTTACCGCAGACATAATCGTCTTCCGTACGACCTTCTCAGAATCTAGAAGGTTGATGGCGTGCCCGACCCTTTCTTGATCAAAGCTTTTGCTCATTTTGATGGTGGGATCGTCCATTCCCATAATTTTTGCCCCAATATCAGGAATACTCACTTGCGGAAGGGGGAACACCTCCCCAAAAAGGTTATTGAAGCGAGTGGCTATATCTCTTGTCAACTCCACATGTTGGCGCTGATCTTCTCCTACTGGTACTAAGTCTGTATTGTATAGAAGAATATCTGCTGCCTGAAGAACAGGGTAATCAAGGAGTCCTGTTCCAATACTAGCGGTTGTTTGGGATTTGCTTTTGAATTGAGTCATCCTCTGTAACCATCCAAGTGGCGTGGTGCAATTCAATATCCATGCTAGTTCAGCATGTTCATGAAGATGAGATTGCACAAAGACAATATTTCGGTCAGGCTCAATCCCGCTTGCAAAAAACAACGCCGCAACTACTCTAGACGCCTCGCGGAGTTTTTGGGGGTCTACGGCTTCTGGAATAGTTAACGCATGTAGGTCAACTACACAAAAAATATTGTCTCTTTCTTCTTGGGACGCTACCCATTGCCTCAGAGCTCCTAAGTACGTACCGAGATGCAGGGTACCTGTCGGTTGCACCCCGGAAAACACCCGAGGCAAAGAATCTTTATTGGACATATGGGACGAAACGTTGGTCGAGCTAGATGGTTCCATGCCACCAGTATAGCTGTGCCCGATTAAGTTGCCGTGCAGTTTCTTGTTCGAAGAAGCCAGCCAAAACCGATTTTGCCTATAACGTCCCACCTAACCAATTTTGTTGGCCACAGTTTAAATTGGCTGACTGCACCAAACAATCCAGCGATTAAGTAATACATTGGTTGGGGGTTCAATGTTCAACATCGAGCTCTAACCATCTGAAGGGGTTCATGGGTACTCCCCGAAGCCGCACTTCCCAATGAAGGTGTGGGCCTGTCGATAACCCCGTTGACCCTACATACCCGATGACCTGCCCCCGGTTCACCCAATCTCCAGTCTCGACCAACATGCGAGATTGATGGCAGTAAATACTTGATAGACCCGCCCCATGATCGATCACAACTACTCCTCCCCTAATTGAGAAAAACCCGGTTTCAACCACGACGCCTGAATTGGTTGCTAGGATCTCAGTGCCCGTTTTTGCAGCAATGTCGACCCCAGAATGTGGATAGATCTCAGGTAATCCGGGGTATCGTCGGCCTTGTCCGAAAGCTCCAGTAATAGGTCCGATAACGGGAACCCTGAAGCTACTCTGCCATAACCTGTCGATCCGTCCATCCCCATAATCTTTCCTTAATCGAGATTCTTCGATGACCCTCTCCTTCAGGTCCAGACTATTTAAATTACCTGACCCGAATTCTAAATTAAGTACGGGGTGGGCATACTCTAAAATCCTGACTGTTTTTTCAACGGTTCTTTCTTCCCGGAATTCGTCAACAATCCTCCCGGTAAAACTGATCACCCGATTATCGGAAACCAGGTCTATGCTGCCAAAAGCGTAGCCAGACGTGCCAGAAACAAAAACCGGGAGCTCCTGATCTCCAGCCAGAATTTGCACCGCTTCTACCCAAGCGTCCTGGTCACCCAAACCCTCCCAACTAAGACGAATAACGTATGGATCTCCTCGATAAATAGAATCAGCAACGTGGATCTCGACTTTTTGAGCTCTTATTGCGTTAATTTCTCTAATTTCAATAACTGTATTACCGGCATTGTCGCGAGCGGTAACCGTCAAATTTTGCAATCCAAGCTGTCCGGAAAACAAGGTCCTCGAGTCATGCGCCGTAACCTTTTTTATGTCGTCTCCGTATTCTAACTCTACGCTAACCAGTGCGTTGGCAGTGACAAATACCGGGAATGTTTCATCTGCTAGAACTTGCTCTTGAACCTGGACTGATATTTCTAATGGGTTACCAGTGGCCATTGATACTGAAAACCAGCCAGCGAAAACTAAATATGTGGCAAGGGAAATCCTCCGGCACATTCGCTGTAGTGACCTATCTACCTCACCACCCAAGCCGAGTTTCACCCCATATGGGAAGCCCCTCGACAAGGACGTTAGGTGGGTCGATTCCATTATTTTTGGGTTAAGCCTTTTGGCTGGTGATAAACGGTAGATTCCTATAGATCTGGTCGGCATCTAAACCATAACCGTAAACAAAGGCATCCTCTATCTCAAAACCTAGGTAGTCTATTCCGACTTCGACAAGTCTGCGCGAAGGCTTAGATAGTAAAGCAGCAACTTTAACGCTAAGCGGTTCTCTGCCTTTCAGATATCTCAGCAAATACTGCATCGTTAACCCGGTATCAACAATATCTTCAACAAGAATTACATGCCGATTTTTCAAACTTTGATCTAGATCTTTGGTTAATCTAACCTCGCCGCTGGATTCCGTCCGGGAACCATAACTAGAAACAGATAAGAAATCGACGGTTATTGGAGCATCAATAGCGCGCACCAAATCCGCTAAAAAAATAAATGCTCCATTAAGCACACATATGAGATGGGGGCTCTGGCCCGCATAGTCACGACATATAGCTGACCCTAATTCTTTAATTCGCGTTTGAATGACCTCGGGATCGAGTTGAACATTTCCAGCTCCAGAGGAAAATATACCTTTTCCGCCCACAGTCTAAACACCCCACAATATTGACTAAATCTCTGCCTATCCTTACCTAGTTAACTTCCCTCGAAAGTATACCCGGCTGCTTCCATATCATCAGCCTGTAAAATCCTGAACTGACCCACCCCTATTTTACCAAGGACTAGCTGACCTATCCGCACGCGAACTAACCTAGAAACCGTGTATCCGATTACGGTCAACATTTTGCGAATTTGTCGGTTACGACCCTGATGAATGGTAATGAAACAACCACCTTTAAGAATCTTTACTTCATCCGCGACTGCAAGTCCATCATCAATCTTTACGCCACGTAGCAACTTTTGGCGAGCGTTTGAACTAAGACTTCCTTCCCTCGTCCAAACTCTATAGCCCTTGGGAGTCCGATGCTTAGGATGAGTAAGAGTGTACGTAAGATCGCCATCTGTTGACAAAAGCATAAGACCCTCAGAGTCAGCATCAAGACGTCCTACTGGGTGTAACCCACGGACATGGGGCACCAAATCCATTACAGTAGGCCTTCCCTTATCGTCTTTTACTGTGGAAACCACTCCAACTGGCTTATGAATCATGTAGGTAATATGGGTTTTCCGCCTTAGGACCGGTTTACCTGAAACCGTGATTTCATCATTAATTCCAACTGTCGCGCCGAGATCAATAACAACACCATTGACCTTAACTTCTCCTTGTTCAATCAACTGTTCGCATCTACGTCTACTAGCTACTCCCGCTCGAGCAAGAACTTTTTGTACCCGCTGACTGCTCACGTATCCGATTTTACTCCGTTTGGACACCCTTAATCCTCTCGGTAAACACTGCTTTGGCTTACCTTAAACCGAAGAGCCCCCCAACATGTTCCTCTCCCAAGCAAATTCCTATCGGGCATCTACCCTAGATTAATGTTCCTTTACGGACCCGGCTATGTTCCAGCCTATCCTAGAAAACAGAGACACTGCTAATTTGCCTGGTACCTCAATTTTAGATCTTCCCTCCAAGGCGGTGACACCAAAATTAGATCCTTGGAATCCACTGCACTTTCCCACGTTCCGGGCTCGATCGTCCTTTCGATTCGAAGCCTGTCGGAATGACCCCTTCCCGACTCTCGGACAGCGGCCTTGCACCTTAACCCCGTTTTCGTTACCTAAATATCTATGGCTCCTGAGTGTTTACCCTCTCAGGCATTCGACTTCGGATCATTAGTTATGTCCCGGAAACACACCCCGTTATGCTTTTTGAGCTCTCTCAAGCCCATTGTTTTCAACTTATCTACTATCGCGATAGCGGGCTCATTATCGATGCAGCGACCGGAGCTGGATTTCACAGACTCTCCTAGTACCTCTTACCAAGGTTACGGTCCTCAAAACATTCACATACCTCTTGAATGGAAAGCCTGGAAACACTCTCTTATGCAAAACCTTCTGTGTTAAACTGCGCTCTTGTCGTTCCGAATCTTCGACCATGCCGAAGTGGCGGAATTGGTAGACGCGCATGATTCAGGGTCATGTGGCCGCGAGGCTGTGTGGGTTCAAGTCCCACCTTCGGCACCATTTTAATGTTTTAGGACATCACGGTTGTTTCTTTGCTAAAGCCAGCGCACTCCTAAAGGGTTACTCCTTCGACCCTTTCAAGGTTACCTAGACTGGAAAGGGTTTCTTTGACTTCCTTTAGAAGAGCGAGTCGATTCCTTTTAACCTCTTCCTCATCAGCCATAACCAGTACTTTATCTAAAAAATTATCTAGCGGCTCTTTTATAGCAAGGATCCCGCTAATCTCGTGACTTAACTCTTGTGGTCGGTCAGGAAGGTTTGCCTGCAGATCCCAAGGTATAAATGCCTTATCAGCTTTTTCTATTAACGCCCGTGTAGCCTCTCGAAATTGCCCTAAGGATTTTGCAAGATACGATTCTGCAGGATCACGAAATAGAGCTGGGTTTATTTGTCCATCAGTATTGGTTTCCCCAATTAAATTAGAAGCACGTTTAAACAGAGCCAAAAGATCAGGAAATTCTCCTATCGTGCATAAGTGCGATAGGAGAAGGGCCCGTCTAGCATTATGTATGACGGGCAGTTTTATATCAGCCGCAGCGCGGGTAATCGATGTTTTAATCCCATGTTCTTGAAGTATCGATACCATCCGCTCGTGAAGGAATCGACTCACCTCTTCAACAGTTGCCTCGCTTTCGCTATTAAGTAACGGCCGCAGTGTGCCTGCTGATATAGAAATTAGATCGCGAGCTGGTATTTTCCACCCCTGCCGATTAAGAATTCTTACTACAGCTACGGCCGCCCGTCGGAGGCCGTAAGGGTCAGTTGAGCCCGTGGGTCCTGACCCGATAGAAAAAAACCCGGTTATCGTGTCTAAGCGATCCATTACAGAAAGAAGTGCACCGACATTATTTCCTGGTAACCGATTCATTGACGCTTTAGGCAATCTCCCTTCTTCTAGTATCTGGGCAATTTCCGGCTCAAGCCCCTCACTGAGAGCGTATTCTTTGCCCATCGTGCCTTCTAGATCTGGATGTTCCGCTACCATTTCGGTGCTTAAGTCTGCCTGATAAATTGGTAAAACTTCCTCTAATTGTTTCCTTGCCTCTTTGGAAATTGCTAAAACTCTGCTGACAGAAATTGTTGACCTACGAATCCTGGCCACCTTGTCAGCAATTGTCCCCAGTTTCCTGTGGAAATTGATCCCGGATAGCCTGTCGGCATGCTCTAACAACTTGAATTTTCTGTCTGCCTCCCAGAAGTATTTAGCGTCCTGGAGGCGACCGTTGAGAACCTGCTGATAACCGTTGCGAACCACATGGACATTTTTGACCGAATTATTTGAAATAGCCGCGAAAAAGGGGGCTATTTGCCCATTTAGGCCGCTGATTGGAAAAAATCGCTGATGTTTCATCATTACGGTACGCAAGACCTCTTCAGGTAGCTCCAGATGGGAATGATCGTATTCCCCTAAAATCCCAAAAGGCTTTTCAACCAAATTCGTAACCTCGTCAAGTAAATTTTGGTCAATGGTTACCTTTAAATTCCTTTTCCCTATTGCGGCTTTCAATTCCCTTTTTGTAGCTTCGAGACGTTCTTCAACATCGACAAGCACCTCGGCTTCCGAAAGTAGCTGCACATAATCTCGAGGATCCCGAATTTCAATTGGTCCAGGAGATAAGAACCTATGCCCATAAGTAATGCTGCCGGCATTTATCCCAGCCACTTCGAAGGGTACTAACTCCGACCCGAATAAAGCTGTCACCCATTGAATGGGACGGATGAAAGAGGTTCGTCCGGAGCCCCACCTCATTTTCCTGGGAGCAGGGATCTCTTGAATAACGTTATGGAGAGTCGAAGCCAAAAGCTCAGAGGTTGGTTCGCCACCCATTTCTTTAATAGCGAATAGATAAGGGCCTCGTTCGGTTTCTTCAACGATTAGATCTTGAACTTCTAATGAATTAGCCCGGGCGAATCCTATTGCAGCACTTGTTGGAAACCCTTTTGCGTCAAAGGAAGCTATTTTAGCGGGTCCACGCCGCCGCTCCTCCCGTACCTGGGTCATTGGGCTAACGCTTTCGACAAGTACAGAGATTCTTCTTGGCGAACCATAGGTGCGAACTGGACCATGATTGACCTGAATTTTGTTAAGGACCATTTTGATTCCCGAAGCTAGCTCCAGAGCTCCCTCGGCGATATACCAACTGGGAAGCTCTTCCGTGCCAATCTCTAGCAGAAAAGGTAACATCAGCGATTCGCATCTTCCGACAGTTGTTGTTCCAAGTACTCTTTAGCGCTACGCTCGGCTATTCGTCTAACTCGTTGGACATAACTTTGGCGTTGGGTTTGGGCTAAAACACCACGGGCATCAAGCAGATTGAATACGTGCGAGGCCTTCAGAACAAACTCATACCCCGGATAGACTAATTTAAGCTCAATAAGGCGATTCGCCTCAGTTTCATAAGCCTCAAATAGGGTGGCTAGCAATTCGGGATCACTTTGCTCAAAATTATATTGACAATGCTGCAATTCAAATTCCCGGCGTAAATCTCCGATGGTCACACCATCGCTATAAACAATTTCGTAAGCGTGATCCTTATTTTGTAGGTACATTGCCAATCGTTCGAGTCCATACGTCAATTCAACGCTAACTGGTTCACTGTCAATCCCACCGATTTGTTGAAAATATGTGAACTGGCTGATTTCCATCCCGTCCATCCATACTTCCCAACCTAGTCCCCACGCGCCTAGGGTCGGGCTTTCCCAATTGTCCTCAACAAAGCGTATGTCATGTTTACCTGCATCTATCCCGATTTCGGCTAGCGACGTCAAATACAATTCCTGCACTTCTAGGGGGGAGGGCTTCAAAACTACTTGGTATTGGTAAAAATACTGAAACCTATAAGGGTTATCACCATTTCTACCGTCCGCAGGCCGTCGACTCGGCGCAATTCCCGCTACTTTCCACGCCTTGGGGCCTAGGGCTTTAAGAAAAGTGGTCGATGCGAACGTTCCAGCACCTACTTCAGTATCTTGGGGTGGCGATATAACACAACCTCGATTTGCCCAAAATCGGTCTAAGGCCATTATGATATCTTGGAAATTCATGTTCGCTCTCCCCAAAACGCGAAACGTTTACTCATTTTTCTCCACGCGACCAAAACCAAACGTAACAAATGCCCTTTTGGTAACCAACGTCGAGCGCGTACTATAACATCATGTTGATCCCTGTCGATGACACATTAGACGCCTTGCGATCTACTTGGCTGTTTACATGTGTGGAGATCCTGTGAACCGTTACGACGATCGAGCCCGCCTAGTTTTTCACTTTGCCCGCGAAGAGGGGGCTAAATTAGGTCACGCCATGATTGGGCCAGAACATCTACTTCTCGGGCTAATGCGTGAGGCAGGCACCGCTTCCCAAGTCCTTGGTGAATTTGGCGCCACTTTAGAAGGGTTCCGCCGCCAGGTCGAGGAGATGGTCGGTCGCGGAGACGGTTTGCCGCGGAACGAAACGGCCGCTATTACACCCAGAGCTCGACGCGTAATGGAATTAGCTGGATCTGAAGCCCGTAGCCTGGGAAGCAATGTCATCGCCACCGAACATATTTTACTGGGAATAATTAGGGAGGGAGACGGGGTTGCATACCGTATCCTTCAACAACTTACTCGTGATGTAGACACCGTTCGCTGGCGCATTCTTGCGGCAGCAGACCCTAAAAATCAGACGGAAGAAACATCCACACCTTTCCTTGACGAGTACGCCAGGGATTTGACAAATGAAGCGCGCGAAAAGAAGCTCGATCCGGTAATTGGGCGGGCTGAAGAAATTCGTCGCGTGATCCAGATACTATCCCGAAGAAATAAGAATAATCCGGTTTTGATTGGGGAGCCTGGTGTTGGTAAGACTGCCATAGTTGAAGGCCTTGCCCAATCCATTGTCGATGGTAATGTTCCACCTAATCTCGGCGCTGTTCGTGTACTCTCGATCGACCTACCTAATATTGTTGCGGGAACCAAATACCGAGGGGAATTCGAGGAGCGCTTACGACAACTTATAGAGGAGCTGAAAAACCCTAAGGTAATAGCCTTCATTGATGAACTCCACACCCTTGTAGGAGCTGGTGGCGCCGAAGGTACTTTAGATGCAGCTAACATCTTAAAACCCTCGTTATCACGAGGAGAGGTACAAATTATTGGCGCAACCACCATTGGCGAATACCATCGCTACGTTGAAAAAGATGCTGCTTTGGAACGGCGTTTCCAACCAATAATTGTTTTGGAATCAACCCCTGAAGAGTCTTTTGAAATCCTCCAGGGGTTACAGGAACGATATGAGGCACACCATTCTGTTTCAATCCCTGAGTCGATACTGAAGATGGCAATTCGCTACGGGGAAAGATCAATGCCGGGCCGCAATTTTCCTGATAAAGCAATAGATTTGATCGATGAGGCGGCGGCCCGAACTAGGTTAAATAAATCTTTAGGCTCGCCTGTCTTACAAACTGAAGATGGAACCCCAATAGTCAGCCGAGAGGACATAGAAGCAGTCGTGAGTTCTTGGGGCGGCGTTTATATCGATGAGAAGGATCCGGCCAAATTGGATACCGTTTTTGACCGCCTCAAAGAAAAGGTCATTGGCCAGGAATCCGCTATAGCTTCTCTTTACTCTGCCCTCCGCAGAGCTCAAGTGGGATTAGGCGGTCGAACCCGTGTTTCGGCATCATTGCTTTTTGTTGGGCCTTCGGGTTTGGGAAAAACATATCTGGCCAAACAATTAGCAATTGAGCTTTTCGGGAGCGAACGCTCGCTAACGCGATTAGATATGTCTGAATACCAGGAATCTCACACCGTTTCTAAGCTAATTGGAGCGCCGCCTGGTTATATCGGTCACGAACAAGGTGGCAGATTGACTGAAGCTGTCCGGAGGCAGCCTTTTTCAGTCGTCCTATTAGACGAAATCGAAAAAGCCCATCCTGATATTTTCAATACGCTTCTGCAGGTGCTGGATGACGGGAGACTCACTGACGGACTCGGCGCTACAGTGGACTTTCGGCGAGCTATTTTAATCATGACAAGTAATTCAGGATTCAACTCAGCCACCAAGGTGGGATTTCAAGAGTCAGGTCTGCCGGACGTTGAGATGCCCCTAAGAAATATTTTCAATCACGCATTTATGGATCGACTAGACGAAATTATTGTGTTCAAAACTTATACCGAAACCGAGACCGTTTACATAATTGAACAAATGTTGGCGGAAATTAAAATCGAACTTTCCAATAGGGGTATCGAAATATCGTTTAGTCCTGAAGTCGCACATTTCTTATGTGAACGACTGCCGAAAGGCGACAGCGTTCGCAGACTGAGAACCATAATTAGAACTGATATCGAGGATCCCTTATCGCTCGAACTCCTAAACGTAACTAACGAAGACCCAGTTCTGGTTCACGTCGAAAACGGTGACCTTTGTTTCGCTCGCCCTGTCCCGATTCTTTGAACCCACCTCTAGCTACTAATAGCCCAAGGGGACTTCTCACTTTGAATGTTTGTTTCTTTATGCTCCGAAAACCTTCTTAGGTGTAAAAGTTAAAATGCTCGGTGTATGGCGAAAATGAGCACGGTTTATCGGTGCCGAGAATGCGATAGTCAATCAACATTTCCGTTAGGACGTTGTCCTCGTTGCGGTGAATGGGGAACCATGGAACCCCGGGCTGAGACACCTGCTCTAGATATTGATAACCGGATCGCCGAAATGAATTCGGCCCCGTCCGAATTGACTCGACTTTCGACAGTACAAGTAGAT
>CEQQ01007094.1_pt1 | contig 12609 bp, 10 predicted proteins | sample 531041 | NCBI WGS metagenome assembly CEQQ01 (sample SAMEA2621222, study PRJEB7988) | marine metagenome | biome: marine biome (ENVO:00000447); feature: deep chlorophyll maximum layer (ENVO:xxxxxxxx); material: "saline water (ENVO:00002010), including plankton (ENVO:xxxxxxxx)" | depth 150 m | reverse complement strand
ATCCGATGATCGGCACGGAATCGGAAAGCGTCATCCTCAAGATGTGGCCCGGCTATCGAGATGAGCCTTAAGAGGTCAGGCATCGTGACATGGTTCTCAACTATGCCAAATATTAGGTAGTAGCCTGTGGCGCAAATACCGGAATCGAGAATCAAAACCTTACCGTCTGCCATAATCGCCGACGATAATCGCTAGAACCGTAATATTCGGACACCTACATAGCCACCGCTGCTGGCGTTCACACATTAGGTCAGTTGTCGATATTTCGACCTTGGCCTAGACTGAAATATTACCCCACCATCGAAGGCATGGACCTTTGATAATAAAACCTTACTAGCGGTTCGGCTGCCGTCGATCACATGAAAATAACAGGCAATGTCCGGATATAACTTAACGCACCTAAAACAGCTGGAAGCAGAAAGCATTCACATCATTCGTGAAGTTGCCGCGGAATTTGATAATCCCGTAATGCTCTATTCTGTTGGGAAAGACTCTTCCGTCATGGTTCAATTGGCGATGAAGGCGTTTTATCCAGCCAAGCCACCCTTTCCATTGATGCATGTGGACACGACGTGGAAATTCCGCGAAATGATCCAGTTCCGCGAAGAATATGCACGCAAAGAACTTGGATTGGACGTCATCGTTCATATCAATGAAGAAGGCAAAAAGCTAAATATTGACCCTCTTGAGCACAGTGGAAAACACACGACCGTAATGAAGACGGAAGGGTTAAAACAAGCGCTCGACAAACATCAATTCGATGCTGCATTTGGTGGAGCACGCCGTGACGAAGAAAAGTCACGGGCGAAGGAACGAGTATTCTCATTCCGTGACCAAAATCATCGATGGGATCCGAAGAATCAGCGTCCGGAACTCTGGAATATATACAACACGCGAGTGAACAAAGGTGAGAGCATCCGGGTGTTTCCGTTATCAAATTGGACAGAGCTGGACATCTGGCAATACATCCATTTAGAGAACATACCGATTGTGCCGCTCTACTTTGCCGATGAACGACCGGTAGTTTACCGTGATGGCGTGATGATTCTGGTAGACGATGACCGTTTGGAATTGCTTCCGGGCGAAGAACCGGAAATGAAACGCGTTCGATTTAGAACACTTGGTTGCTATCCATTGACTGGTGCGGTGGAATCCGATGCAACGACACTTCCTGAGATTATTCAGGAGATGTTACTTGCAACAACTTCGGAACGTCAGGGTCGTGTAATTGACAATGACGATGAAGGCAGCATGGAAGATAAGAAAAAAGAAGGCTACTTCTAGACCTTTTAGAAACTAAATAAGACATTAACGGCAACTTGGCAAAATGAGCCATCAATCAGATTTAATTGCGACTGACATCGATGCCTATCTGGCACAGCATGAGCGTAAGGAATTACTGCGCTTTATTACTTGTGGCAGCGTAGATGACGGCAAGAGCACGCTCATCGGTCGATTGCTATACGATTCAAAGATGATCTACGAAGATCAACTTGCCGCCCTCGAACGAGACTCGGTTACGCATGGAACGACCGGTGGAGATTTTGATCCGGCACTTCTGACAGACGGATTGCGGGCAGAACGCGAGCAGGGCATTACGATCGATGTCGCGTACCGTTATTTCTCAACGGCCAAGCGAAAGTTCATCATTGCTGATACACCCGGGCATGAACAATACACCCGGAATATGGCGACCGGTGCCAGTACTGCTGATCTCGCAATCATCCTGGTGGATGCGCGTCACGGTGTGCTGACCCAAACCAAGCGTCATAGCTTCATCGTCTCATTGCTTGGTATCAAGCACGTGCTAGTCGCCATTAACAAGATGGATCTGGTTGAATACAGCGAAGAGCGATTTAACGAGATTCGCCAGGAGTACATGGACTTCTCGGCACGATTGGATATCCCTGACCTGCATTTCATTCCGATATCAGCGTTGCTTGGTGACAACGTTGTTGATCACAGCGAAAACATGACGTGGTACGAAGGTTCGACGTTGATGAATTTCCTCGAGTCAGTGTATATCGGTTCAGACCGAAACTTCCAGGATTTCCGACTGCCTGTTCAACTCGTAAATCGGCCACACCTGGACTTTAGAGGGTTCTGTGGCACGATCGCTTCGGGAATCGTTCGCACGGGCGATGAAGTGATGGTTATGCCATCAGGCAAGACCAGTAAAGTGAAATCCATCGTCACGTTTGACGGCGACTTAGACGAAGCATTTCCCCCGCTGAGCGTGACGCTAACGCTTGAAGATGAAATTGACTGTAGTCGTGGAGACATGATTGTCCGCCCGGGTAACACGCCCCAATCGAAGAAACAGGTTGGAGCAATGATTGTCTGGATGAGCGACGAACAAATGGTTCCAGGGAAAGAGTACCTGTTCAAGCAAGGTACCAAGATGGTCACTGGAAATATCGATACATTGCGATATCAGGTCGATGTCAACACGCTTCATCGAGTCGACGCACCCACGCTGGGGTTAAATGAAATCGGCCGGTGTAACTTGTCGTTGAGCGAATCACTCTGTTTTGATAGCTACAGGAAGAACCGCGGTACCGGCGCTTTCATTATCATCGATCGGATCACAAATGTAACCGTGGCCGCTGGAATGATCATCGACCGCACTTCAGGTGACTCCCAGGTAGACTTGTGGGAAAGTGACGAAGAATCATCTGGCGGCGAGCAGTTTAGCACGGTAGACGCGGACCAACGCAAAGCAAGATTCGGACAGAACCCTGCCACCGTTTTGCTCACTGGATTAACCGGTAGCGGCAAGACGACCATTTCACAGGCATTAGAGCGTCGCCTGTTTGACCAGGGTCGTGCTTGCACGGTTCTTGATGGTGTACAAATGCGTCGCGGGCTGTGTAAGGATCTTGGGTTTACGGCCGCCGAGCGTTCAGAGAATCTAAGACGAAGTGCAGAAGTGGCCAAGGTAATAAACAATGCTGGTCTAATCTGTATCTGTGCATTTGTCGCACCGAGTGAAGATGTCAGACAGAAGGTCGGTGCAAATATCGGTGAAGACCGGTTCTTCGTCGTGCACCTCAATGCTCCGATCGAAGTATGTCGCGAACGGGATGAAGAAGGATTCTACGACAGAGCAGATAGCGGGGAAATCACGGACTTCCCAGGTGTATCAAGCCCTTACGATGTACCCGAATCACCAGCTCTTGTGATCGATACCAGTGAACATTCAGTGAGCGAATGTGTCGATCAAATTGTACAAATGCTCGAAGATAACGACGTCTTGTCGTAGCTGATGACGAATCTTTGAAGCGTTGCATGTTATACGTCGTAGTACATGCAGAATTCGTAAGGGTGCGGTCGCAGCCTTAGTGCGTCCACTTCGTTTGTTCGCTTGTAGTCAATCCAGGTCGAAATCAGCGATTCATCCATGACACCGCCGCGCAGCAGGAATTCATGATCCTGCTCCAGTGCATCGAGCGCGTCACCAAGTGAAGCAGGCGTGCTGGGAATAGCAGCGAGTTGCTCTTCATCTAAATCGTAGATGTCACAGTCGAGTGGTTCACCAGGGCTGATCTTGTTTTGAATTCCGTCGATCGTCGCCATAAGTAGCGCCGTAAACGCAAGGTAAGGATTGCAACTTGGATCCGGACAGCGAAATTCTACACGCTTGGCTTTAGGGTTGTTGCTGTACATCGGGATGCGGCATGCTGCGGATCGATTGCGTTGTGAATATGCCAAATTCACAGGTGCTTCATACCCGGGCACCAGTCGCTTATAGCTGTTGGTCGTTGGATTCGTAAATGCGAGCAAGGCGGGGGCATGTTTCAAAATGCCGCCAATTGCGTGAAGTGCGGTTTCACTGAGACCGGCATACCCACTACCAGCAAAAACTGGGTCGTCATTTTGCCAAAGTGAAATATGAGTATGCATGCCACTTCCGTTATCACCAAAGATGGGCTTGGGCATAAACGTCACAGTTTTTCCAGCTTGGGCTGCCACGTTTTTCACGATGTATTTGTAGATCATGATCTGATCTGCCATCGTGAGCATATCCTGATATTTCAGATCTATTTCAGCCTGCCCGGCTGTTCCCACTTCGTGGTGCTGGCATTCCACGTCCAGGCCAGCTTTGATCAGCGTCCGCATCATTTGATTGCGGAGATCCATATGATGATCTGTGGGTGGTACGGGGAAGTAACCTTCCTTGTGCCGTATTTTGTGCCCCAGGTTGGGTGCTTCTTCCCGACCACGATTCCATTCACCTTCAATACTGTCCAGATGGTAAAAGCCCTGATTGGCCGTCTGATCAAAGGCTACATCGTCGAGAATGAAGAATTCAGCTTCGGGACCAAAATAAGCCTGATCCGCGACCCCACTGTGCTTGAGGTAGTTGATCGCACGCATGGTGATGGTGCGTGGATCTTTTGCATACTCTTCGCCAGTAATGGGATCCTGGATATTACAGATCAGGTTGAGCGTGGGAAGCTCAGTGAATGGATCAACGAACGCGGTATCTGCCTGAGGCAGAATCAGCATGTCACTTTCATTGATCGATTGCCATCCGCGGATGCTTGATCCATCAAAACCCAAGCCAGATTCAAACACGTCTTCGGTTAGGTGTTTTACCGGTATGGTCGTATGATGCCATGTTCCCGGTAGATCCGTGAATCGCAGATCTACCGCCTTGATGTCATGCTCTCGGCATAATGTAAGGACTTCAGTTGGTGTCACGGCTGATTACCTCCCGGCGGAATTCGGGTCTACAGTCACACAATAAGATTAGCTGCGTTCAACGCGTGCTTTGAGTTTGGCAACGGCGTCCTGGAACTCAGCTCTCAGTTCATTGAATTTATCAACACACTTATCACCATCTGCTTTGACATAATCCATGATGATGTCTTCGGTGGCGATAAACTCATCGGCGATGCCCGCGACTTCTTCAACGATGTCCAGTGGGATGTTTGTAACACCATTTGCATCGCCGTGCAGCAGGTCACCGTTGTTCACCATCAATCCGCCAACACGGACAGGCAGCCCGAGATGTAGCATATGGCAATAACCATGTGAGACGATCGTATTTCCCGTAAATACCGGATAGCCTAGTGCTTTAACCTGTTCCAAGTCACGTCCGCCACCATTGGTGACCAGACCTGCTGATCCGTAGGCCTGATAGGTGGAGCACATAACTTCTCCAAATACAGCTGAGACAGCAGGATCATCCAGATCCTGAAAGACTACGACTGGCGGTCCGGGAAGTTCTTCAAAGGCGGCTAGTTGAGCGCCGATGCTACCATATGCATCTCCACCCACAGGTGGTGCATCGCTTCTAAAGCATGCAGTGCTGGCATAGCCAACCATCGGTTTGAAGTCTGGAAAATTCGACTTGATTCGTCCATCCATGTAGCCAGTGTTTCGGGGACGTACGTTGAAAAGCTCAATGACATTGCAAATCGTCGGGGAGTCGAACTCAGCCAGCTTATCCAATGTTGCTTGGGTGATCGCCATGGGTAAATAACTTCCTTTCACCAATTAATTCTGCGTTTGTACGAGATTACCAAACTATTCAGGTGTGTGGAATTACCGTGACCGGTTTTCATGCGGACTTATGACATTCGGCGTTCTGGCTGAGGTAACATGAAACGGTTCAGCCATGAAATATCTTTACAGGTAATTGCACATTGATAATTAGAATTTCAACCCTGATGCTCCTGTTTGCCTTTGCATTTGCGGCAAACGAAGTCTCAGCAGCAGACATTATTGAGACCTTGGCGGGCACGGGTCAGCCCGAGAATAATGGGAATAGCGGCGTCGGTACCGAGGTCAACGTTAAGGACCCATTTGGTGTGGAAATTGGCCCAAAGGGCGGATTGTATATCACCGAAGTTGGTAATCATCGAGTCATGCGACTGGATCTGTTCACTAGCAAGTTGGTCACGATTGCCGGTACAGGTAAGAAAGGTTACAGCGGTGACGGCGGTCCCGCAACAGAAGCTGAATTAAACGAACCATATGAAGTGCGATTTGATACTTCGGGGAATATGTATTTCGTGGAAATGCAGAATCAGTTGGTTCGCCGTGTTGATGCAAAGACTGGCATAATCACAACGGTCGCAGGTACCGGTAAAAAAGGATTCAGTGGTGATGGTGGGCCTGCCACCGAGGCGACCTTTAGTTCACCGCACAGTATCGATCTGGATGAATCTGGCAATATTTATATCGCTGATATTGGAAATCATCGCATTCGGATGGTGGATGCCAAAACTGGAATCGTTACGACGATCGCTGGCAGCGATGGACGGACTTTGCCTAAAGATGGTCAAAAAGCCGAAGGAAATAGCGTGCTCGGCCCGCGTGCGTTGTTTTATCAGGATTCTGTACTTTGGGTGGCACTACGTGAAGGCCACAGCGTCTTTAAGCTGGATTTGAAGGCCGGTATCTGGCATCACGTAGCAGGTAGCGGAAAGAAAGGATTCAGCGGTGACGGTGGTGATCCGCTCAAAGCGACATTCAACGGCCCCAAAGGCATCGCCGTAGGCCCCAAAGGAAATATATTTGTTGTGGACACAGAGAATCAGGCTATTCGAAAGATTGACCTGAAGAACAATGTCATCACTACGATTGCCGGACAGGGTCCTGAGCACCGCGGTGGTGCCGGGGATGGTGGACCTGCCACCCAATCGGAAATGGATCGTCCACATGGGATTTGTATTGATGCCTATGGTGGCGTATATATTGGAGATACGCTGAATCATCGCGTGCGGCGTGTTCGAGCAAAAAAACGATAACACTTGTGTGGTTCTACTGAATCAATGAACTGGAGATATAGAGATATGAATCGCAGACAACTTTTTACCTCAGCAATTAGCACGGCAGTATTGGTTGCTAGTTTTTGCAGCTTACCGATGCTGGCTCAGGCAGAAGATACAAAATCTTTTCGTGTCGGCATGATCGGTCTCGATACATCGCATTCGATCGCTTTTACCAAACTGCTAAACGATGAGGATGCTCCAGCAGAGTTGAGTAACTGCAAAGTTACCGTCGCTTACCCATGGGGTAGTCGTGATATCGAATCCAGTACCAGTCGAATTCCTGCATATACCGAGCAGGTAAAAGAAATGGGTGTGCGGGTTGTCGATTCAATTGATGAATTACTCAAGGAAGTGGATGTTGTATTACTTGAGACTAACGATGGTCGACCACACCTTGAACAGGCGTTGCAAGTCATCAAGGCTGGCAAACCACTTTTTATAGATAAGCCCGTGGCGGGGTCCTTAGCTGATGCCGTTGCAATTTATAAAGCGGCTGCTGATAACAATGTCCCAGTATTTTCGTCATCCTCGCTTCGTTATTCCAAAGGTGCACAGGAAGTACGTGGCGGTTCAATTGGCAAAGTACATGCGTGTTTCAGTTACAGTCCGTGTCATCTGGAAAAGACACATCCAGACTTGTTCTGGTACGGAATCCATGGCGTGGAAGCGTTGTTTACAGCATTGGGCGCTGGTTGTGAATCTGTCGTGCGCAGCAGTACGGAAGACTCTGAAATCGTGACAGGGACGTGGACTGATGGGAGAGTAGGGACATTTCAAGGTATCCGAAACTACAAAGGTGGCTATGGCGGCACCGTGTTTGGTGAAAAAGGTACTGTTGAACTTGGCCCGTACCAAGGCTATGGCCCGCTGGTTGTCGATATCGTGAAATTCTTTAGAAGTGGTAAAACTCCGGTTGCAGCTGAAGAGACTCTTCAGATCTACGCATTCATGGAAGCTGCAGATGAAAGCAAACGACAGGGTGGAGTGCCAGTGAAAATTGCCGATGTAATGAATAAGGCAACCAAACAAGCTGAAGCCAAACTGAAAAACTAGACACTCGTTTAAAGGACAACCCAAGTGGAATGGATGATTATCACAATTCTGCTTGGGTTGGCTCTATTCCCGGTTTTGGTTGAATCACGTCGTTTGTCAGTGATTCGATCAACGGCGCTCTCCACGATTCTCTTTGTGAGTGGAATAGCGGGAATCGTAACGATCGCGATTTTCAATATCGACCAACCGGATTCGGGAGAGAGCACTGTCGTAAATCGTCCGACGCGTGTAAAGAAAGACGGTTACGGTCGTAGCAAGCGATGTCAATCATGTCATCAGTCACAACACCACAGTTGGAGTCACTCGTACCACAGTACGATGACACAAGTTGCAGACGAGGCGGAAATCCTTGGCAACTTTGACCAAACCCTGCAAATTGGTGAGCAGAGATTCATCCTGTCGCATGACGATGATGGGTATTGGGTCGAGTTAAAGGTACAAGTTGCCAATGGTTTCTCGCCACTTTACGACAAGTGCAAAGTCGTGATGACGACCGGATCTCATCACTTTCAGCTGTATTGGTATACCTACCCGGCACAAATTCAACCCTTGGGTCCGAAGAAGATGCTTGGGTTACTTCCGTTCGCGTACAGCATCGAAGAGGAGAAATGGATACCGCGAAGTGCGACATTTCTCGGGCCACGGCATCATGTCGGTAACCAAGAAATCAGCAGATGGAACAATACGTGCATTCGCTGTCACACGACACATCCTCGGCCACACGTTGACGGTATCAAGGTCGAGTCGGAAGCGTCCGACTTTGGGATCTCCTGTGAGGCGTGTCATGGACCGGGTGACGCTCATATCGAACGGTTCAAGAATCCGATCACGCGATACGAAGCCCATTTGGCTAGTGAGAATACAGTTGATGACATCGTAAATCCGGCAAAAGTGGAAGATCACGGGCGACAGAGTCAGATTTGCGGATTTTGTCATAGCATGGCTTCGCTCACAGGGCAGGAACATCACGCACGGTTTCAGAAACATGGAACGGAGTATCGACCGGGAGATGATCTCACGAAGTTTCTCCACCTGATTCGTAAAACCGATGAGAATCATCCTATCACGCAAGAGATCCTGAAGAGTGACCCAACGTTTTTGGAGCAGGCATTTTGGCCGGACGGAATGGTCAGGGTGACCGGTAGGGAGTACACCGATTTGTTGGAATCAGCTTGCCACACACGCGGCAAGCTGACCTGCTTGAGTTGCCATAGTATGCATCACACCGATGATGGCGCTACATCATTGGAAGTCTGGAAAAACGACCAACTACGGCCCGAGTTAAAAAGCGACATGGCATGTTTGCAATGTCATGAGCAATTCAAAGAAGAATCGCATCTGAAAAGTCATACGCATCATTCGGCTACGAGTTCCGGGTCGCGTTGTTACAACTGTCATATGCCGCATACGACATACGGTCTGCTCGGCGCCGTGCGAAGTCACCAGATCACGTCACCAGCGATACAGGTAACCGTTGAAACTGGCAGGCTCAATGCATGTAATTTGTGCCACTTGGATAAGACTCTTGGCTGGGCAGCTGACTATTTGACGACGTGGTATGACCACGGCACTGTAGATATCCCCGAAGAATACGTTGGCGTTTCGGCTGTTGTTAAACAGGTTTTGAGCGGAGATGCAGCGCAACGTGCTATCGCGGCCTGGGCCATGGGTTGGTCAAGTGCTCATGAAGCGTCGGGATCCAAATGGATTCCCATGATTCTCAAGGAGTTGCTTAATGATCCCTATGAAGCTCTTCAGATAATTGCCATCAAGTCGTTTAGGAATATTCCCACAATTGCAAGCGTGTCATTTGACCTTCTGAACGCTAGTGCATCGTTTGAAGAGGTAACCGTCATTGCCCGCAATATGTGGAATCAAAGTGAAAAAGTACAAGAATCTAACAACGCAATTCTGACAAATCCTGACGGCACTTTTTCAACTGAAGGGCTGAGGATGCTCATGGAGCAGCGGGATGAACGACGCATTATTCTTGCTGAGTGACTATAGAGAGTTTCACGAAGGCACGTTAGACGGAGACGATTGGAAATACAATGAGTGAATTAAATCCGAATTCGGTTTGTCGCCGGCACATGGTATTTGGCTGGTGGTCTCTCGCGGTATTCATGTCTCTTGGTGTTGTTCTGGAGTGCTTACATGCACTCGAAGTCTCGGAGTATTTAGCTAACGAAACGCGGAGGATGATGTGGCGGCTTGCACATGCTCACGGTACACTGCTCGGCCTGCTGAACATTGCGTTTGCATTGAGTGCAGATAGGGTTCAACAAGGAAGATTGAAGCTGGCATCACGGTTGCTTCTGGTCGGCACGGTGCTGCTGCCAGGCGGATTCTTTGCCGGCGGAGTTACGACATACGATAGTGACCCGGGGCCCGGTGTTTGGTTGGTACCTGTCGGAGCGATTGCGGCATTATCAGCGGTCGTGATTACGGCATTTGTGACAGGCAAAAACTCAAGTGATTGATGGATCGGCAATCAAATCCTGAATGGTCGCTTGTGTTACAGGAGCGATTACGCCACGTTCTGTGACAATCGCAGTGATTAGTTCTGCTGGAGTTACATCAAACGCCGGATTGTAGACGCTCACATCATCGGGAGCAGTTTGACGGCCCATTCCATTGGTAATTTCCACTGGATCACGTTGTTCGATCGGAATCTCGTTACCCGATTCTAATGCGAGATCAAATGTATTAGATGGAGCGGCAACGTAGAACGGAATGTCGTGATGGCGTGCAAGTACAGCCAGCCCATACGTTCCGATCTTATTGGCTGTGTCGCCGTTTGACGCGATTCTATCAGCGCCAGTGATAACAGCCTGAACAAACCCCTGACTCATTACATGAGCGGCCATGTTGTCACAGATGAGCTTTGTCGGTACACCGTGCTGCATGAGTTCCCACGCTGTAAGTCTGGAACCCTGAAGCAACGGCCGTGTTTCGTCCACATATACCGTAAAATTGCCACCGAGATCATGGGCGGTGAACAGAATGGACAACGCGGTGCCATATTCGCTAGTAGCAAGCCCACCGGCGTTACAGTGCGTAATGACACCCGCGGCCGATTGAATCAGCGGCGCTCCGTTACTTCCGATCGCATGACACATCCGGCGGTCATCGTCATGGATGCGTTTTGCCATGGACAGCAAGGCTTTTCGGCACGCTGTAGTATCATCAGCCGTTTGATTCACGGATTCCGTCATCTGGTTTAGCGCCCAGAAAAGATTAACCGCTGTTGGGCGACTTGTGGCGAGATACTTGGCAGCTTGTTGGACTTTGCTTCGCAGTTCGTCCACGGAAGTCGTCTGTACATCAAGATCGCGTATGGCAACACAGATGCCGTAAGCTGCAGCGATGCCGATAGCAGGAGCACCACGGACTTTGAGTTGTTTTATTGCCTGCCAAACATCTTCCACAGTCTGGCAAGAGGTGGTCACCAATTCGGTGGGTAACCGAGTTTGATCAATTAGATCAAGATGACCGGCCTCATTACCAATCCATGAAAGTGTCTCAGCAGCGGGCACTACAGTTGTTCCTGCAGTGCAGCATTTTTCGCAGCGATCTTATCGACTAGTGCGTTCTTGAACTCAGCAAGTTTTGCACGCAGTCCTTCATCAGCAGTTGCAAGAATCTGTACAGCGAATAAACCCGAATTGCGAGGTCCGCCCATTCCAACGGCCATGCATGCTACAGGTACATCACCAGGCATTTGAACAACCGACAGCAGGGAATCCATACCACCGAGATCAGCGGTTGGAACTGGCAATCCAATGACAGGTAGTGTCGTGTGGGCAGCAACAACACCAGCAAGGTGGGCAGCGCCACCAGCGGCTGCAATGATAACCTCAAGTCCGCGGTCGCGAGCGCTCGTTGTATACTCCATCACGACTTCGGGTGTACGGTGTGCACTCATTACGTTTACTTCGTAAGGAACACCGAATTCTTCAAGTGCAGCAGCAGCCTTTTTGATTTTTGGCCAGTCACTATCGCTTCCCATCACAATGCCGACGCGTGGTGTAGCTTGATCGTTCATGTTTTACCTTCCATGTAGTCTTGTGGTGTCGATCTGGCAATTGATTTGGTACCGACCGACCAAATAAGTTGATTTTGCTTAGAACTCCTGTCAGGAGTTCCCTATAAGATGTCCGAGTCAGCGCATCGAATCAAGCAGGCGCACGCCCGGCATGACTAGATTTTCAAAGGAAATTGGAAAGAATCCATCGCCACGCGTGGATGCGTCTAGTCCACAACGGTGCCGCATGGCTAAGACTCGATTCTTAAAGGCGGATTACTTGATTTCGTAGGCCTTTTCGGATTTGGCATTTCCACCGAAGGAAGCACGGAAGGTGTCAGCGACGCCTTCGATCGTCTTTTTCGGACCAGTTAGCTTGAGGAAGTAATTCCCCTTGTCCTTGACCATCAATACAACGCCCAGCATCTTGTAGCCGGGAGTGGGAGCTGTCTTTCCCTGGATTGGGGGGCCAATTGGTTTGTTATAGATTCCACTCAAATCGATTATGTAGTAGGGCCCTTGCTTTGATTTACCCTCGGTGACCTTCGATACGCGACCTTTAGAGCTGAACTGGCCTTCCCATCGTTCCAGGTTAGCGTTGACGCCACCGCCACCGCCACCGAAGAAGTAGACCGCTAATTCGCCACCTTCTTTGTCCCCATCTACAGCTGGCACCATAAGCGTGGCCAGTCGTAGCCGACTGCCGGTACCTGGTTTCCAGTTCTCGGGAACTGTAAGCGTGATATCCTT
>CEQQ01076536.1_pt1 | contig 12658 bp, 14 predicted proteins | sample 531041 | NCBI WGS metagenome assembly CEQQ01 (sample SAMEA2621222, study PRJEB7988) | marine metagenome | biome: marine biome (ENVO:00000447); feature: deep chlorophyll maximum layer (ENVO:xxxxxxxx); material: "saline water (ENVO:00002010), including plankton (ENVO:xxxxxxxx)" | depth 150 m | reverse complement strand
ATCTCTACGATGGCATCGATCTCCTCTCCGCTAAAAATTTTCCCCGTTGGGTTGTGTGGGCTATTTAAAACCAATAAACGGGTGCGATTATTACAGGCCTTACGGAGTTTTGTTAGGTCTAAGTACCACTCTCCATCGGTAGTTGGTTGAAGTGGCACGTAGATGGGTTTTCCACCAGCCATGATCACGTCAGCCGGATATGCATCGTAAAACGGTTCGATTACGATTACTTCGTCACCAGGGTTAACAAGAGCTTGGGTGATAGCGAAAAGAGCCTCAGTCGCACCAACAGTTACTTGAACATTTCTGATTGGGTCAAGCTGTCTGCCGATAAAGTCGCCGTACATTAAGGCTAGCTCATCGTTTAAAACTGCTTCTCCTGGTACTGGGGAGTATTGATGCGGTCCGGTGGCCGCACCTTGGAAAGCGTCAATTGCAAATGCAGGGGGGTTAAAATCAGGGAAGCCTTGGCCAAGATTAATAGCTTTGTGTTCGAGGGCCAATCTTGTAAAGGTAGTAAAAACGGTTTCGTCAAGAGATTGTATTCGCTGGCTTCTTGAGTCAGTAAATTGTCGTGGCAAAGTAACAACACCTACTGGTTCAGAGGTATTTGGTTTCGAAGGGCCTCGATTATTGCCTGGGTCATATCGGTTGTGGTTAGGTTGCCACCAAGGTCCTTTGTAGAACCTTTAGCTAGGGCAATTTGCACTGCGTTGTCAATCGCCTCGGCGGCTCCAGCCTGGCCACACCCGTAGCGAAGCATCATGGATACTGAAAGTATAGTTCCTACAGGGTTAGCGATTCCGGCGCCAGCAATATCCGGGGCGCTTCCATGGACTGGTTCGAAAAGGCCTATGTCCCCTCCTAGGCTAGCAGAAGGTAGGACCCCAATAGAACCTGGAATTACGGCTGCCAGGTCGGATAATATGTCGCCAAAAATATTGCCCGTTACTACAACGTCGAATTCTTTAGGAACCTGGACTATCTGCATAGCCGCGTTGTCTACATAAAGGTGCTCTAGGGTTATTTGGGGGAACTCACTCGCATGGACTCCTACGACAACGTCTCGCCAAAATTGTGACACGTCGAGGACATTAGCCTTGTCAACGTTAGTAACTTTGCCTGATCGCTGGATTGCACTTTCAAATGCAATACGAGCGATGCGTTCTACCTCATGTCGGTCATAAACCATTGTTGCAAGACCTTGGTCTTTTCTATTGTAAGAGGGTTTTCCAAAGTAAATTCCACCGGTTAATTCCCGAAGGATCAGCATGTCTGTTCCGGTAGCAACCTCTTCTCGAAGAGGGGATAGGTGTTCTAGGCCCGCAAAGACAGTGACTGGTCTCAGATTAGCAAATACACCAAGTAAACGACGGAGATTTAAGATGCCGGTTTCTACTCGTAACTCACGTGGCAATTGATTCCATGGGTGATCTCCAACAGGCCCTCCAGAAGAGCCCATAAGAACAGCGTCTGCATTTACAACGGCCGCCCTTGTCTGTTCGGGTAGCGGATCCCCGAAATTTTCCACAGCACCACCACCAAATGGGTAGCTTGTCACGTCGACTTCGAAGTCAAATATTGTGCTAGACACCTCAAGGATTTCAAGGGCAGCGTTTATCACCTCAGGACCAATAAAATCTCCGGGTAGGACAGCTATTTTCTTAGGTTCCATCTCTTATCTCCCTCACGCTATTTTCTTTGTGGTTAGTACCAAAACAATGGCGATGCGACAGGTTTCGGATATTAATCGGTTGAATATTTTGTTTAGTCACTAAGATAAGATAGAGAAGAAGCAGTTTCAGTCACCGCTGGCATTCCTTCTAATAGGTCGGCGATAGGATCCCAGCGCCCAGCCAGGAAAGCAGACTGGGTGCCTTCTGGAAGGTAAACTGAGACAGTCTCCTTATCAAAATTAAGGCTCAGATCTTCGATATTCAAGGTTGCTATGCTTTCTGGCCTATCAGATGTTAGCGTGGCTAGGCGTTGAATGTCTGAAGCAGATGCTTGGAAGCATGGAAGACCTAACGTAGTACTGTTTCCAAAGAAAATCTCAGCGAAACTTACAGCTATTATTGCTCGAATGCCGTATCTATAGATAGCTTGGGGAGCATGTTCACGGGACGAACCACAGCCAAAATTACTACCTCCAAGAAGAATTGTCGATTTGGCGAACCGACGGTCGTTCAGGGGGTGTGTTTTTTCGTTACCATCGGCATCAAATCGTTCGTCCTCGAACAAGTGGTCACCCAGACCATCAAAAGTAACGCATTTTAAAAATCTAGCAGGGATGATGCGATCAGTGTCAGTATCGTCTCCTAAAACTGGTACGCATTGTCCTGCGATGACTCTCAGTGGCTTAAGGCTACTCATTATGCTCCTCCCGTGACATCAAAAACTGACCGCGCGTCACTTATGGTTCCGGTAATTGCGGCAGCAGCTACCATTACCGGACTCATGAGTATGGTTCGACCAGTTGGACTACCTTGACGGCCTTTGAAGTTGCGGTTGGAAGAGCTAGCGCAAAGTTGGTCGCCTATCAGCTTATCTGGGTTCATTGCTAGGCACATTGAGCAGCCTGCCTCCCGCCATTCGAAACCAGCTTCTCGAAAAATTCGATCAATTCCAAGCTCTTCGCAAGCTGCCTTTACAAGTTGAGACCCGGGTACAGCTATAGCTTTTACCCCGGGTTGAACATGATGGCCCTTCAGCAATTGAGCGACCTCTAAAAAATCTGAAAGACGTCCGTTGGTACAACTACCTAAGAAAGCAACATCGACCGGAGTTCCAGCAATTGGAAGCCCAGGCGACAGTTTCATGTGTTCGAGGGCCTCAGCTACGCTTTCACGGTCTTCGGGCTGAGAACCTTCAACAGTTGGAATAGATTCATCAATAAAAATAGCTTGTCCGGGATTTATTCCCCAGGTAACGGTGGGAGCGATTTCTGAAGCCTGAATTTCTATGTAGTCATCGTAATGACAGTTGGGATCAGAGGCAAAAGAGCTCCAAAGCTCAATAGTTTGTTCCCATTTGTTTCCATTTGGAGCATATGGGCGACCTTTTAGGAAATCGAAGGTTGTCTTATCAGGATTTACGTATCCACAGCGGGCGCCGCCCTCAATTGACATGTTGCACACTGTCATGCGCTCTTCCATTGTCATGCGGTCGAAAACCTCGCCACCGTACTCATACGCAAAACCAAGTCCTCCCTTTACCCCAAGGTGCCGAATTATGTGCAGGATTACGTCCTTGGCGAAAACCCCTGGTGGCAGTTGGCCATTCACTTCAATCCGTCGTACTTTTAGTTTGGATACGGCAAGAGTCTGAGTCGCGAGGATATCCCGCACTTGACTAGTTCCGATACCTATTGCGATCGCTCCGAATGCTCCGTGTGTACTAGTGTGGGAGTCCCCGCACGCAATTGTGGTACCAGGTTGGGTGATTCCCTGTTCTGGACCAACCATATGCGCTATTCCTTGCTTCCCGCTGGGGAGATCGAATAGTTTGATGCCGTACTGGTCGCAGTTAGCACGTAATTCAGTAATCATCTCATTTGCCAACGAGTCTTCGAATGGTTCAAGTTGCGAAATAGTTGGAACGATATGGTCAACCGTAGCGAATGTGCGTCCGGGCATTTTGACTGATAGATCAAGGTCGCGGAGCATTCCGAAGGCTTGAGGGCTAGTAACTTCATGGATCAGGTGGGTTCCGATTAAAAGTTGAGTCTGTCCATTTGGGAGGGTTCTTACAGTGTGTTTATCCCAAACCTTCTCGAATAGGTTTTTTGCTTTGGACATTGTTACCCTCCTATAATTATGTGTTTCACTGGGTTAATCATTATTTCAATCTTAAGTTTACCTAACTCGTGATAAGTACGAACCAATTGTGAATATCGGACTCTAGCTACTGATAACGTAAAAGTACGATCTACTAATACTGAGTGAAAAGCGGACCGGTTATTGGTCACGGCGTCACCGGCAAGCATAGCGCAGGGTATACGGAACCAAAGGGAGCTGTCAAACAATCTGCTTGAACATTTATGGGGGTTGCGGCGAAGGCTGAAGAAGTATTGTCTGGGTTAGCTTTATTAAGAAACTCGACTGTATATATTCAGTATTTGTTGTTCAACAAACAAGTCCGCGCTAGCTCCCAATATGATAATTTCCTGGGCACTCTTGTAGGATTTTGAGAAAAGGCTTAGGGCCTTCTTACGATAATGTTTTCGAATTTCCGGAGTAGACGAGTGTGTGGAAGGCGGCCTGCAGTAAGAGGACGGACAAGAATTGAAAATATGCCTGTGATGTTGGCTCCAAGTACATCGGTAAAAAGTTGATCACCTAGCATCGCAGTCTCAGACGGTTGATGTCCGAGTCGTTTCAAGCCTCTCTTAAAAGCGAAGGAAAACGGCTTTCCTACCAAAGCTACCCCATCGACTCCAAGATTATTCGCCCAATAATGAACTCTTTCGGGTTGGCCGTTGCTTAGGATTAATATAGCGATATCGTCTTTCTTTAATGTTTTAAACCAGCTCTTAAAGGACGGAGCCATTAAGGAACTATTGGATGGGATAACGGTATCATCAAGGTCCACCATAAGGGCAGATTTGCCGTGACTCTTGAGTAACGTTGAGTCCACTTCATAGGCAGCCTCAACCAAAAGATCAGGCTTCAATAACATGGTGGACTTTAGCACGAATATTTAGGTTGGAGAGCCAACGGATGGTTGACGTTTGCATCTCGCCTAGCTCTGGCTTGGAATTGATTAGCATTTGAGATAGACGGCTGGCAGTCGGTATGTAAATTAAGGTTTTGATAGGTTAGTTGTTGAGTTTGGCTGGTAAACTACTATCTATCAGGTTTCCGTAGAAAGGCTAAGTATTTCTTGTAATAATTTGACAAAACTCTCGTCATCATCTAGCCAAGGATAATGCCCACCTTCGATTAGGCTCATTAGGGAATTGGGCATTTGTTGAAGTCCTGCTTCTAATTGATCGGGATATATTGTTTGGTCGTTGCGGCTTCCAAGAAAAAATGTTGGTGTCGAGATTGCTTTAAGAATCTCGAGGGCGTCCAATTGCCATGTTCCGTGAAGCTCTGCCTGAGTTTGAGGGCCTAGAAGGGCTGTGCTATCACTGTGTTCTAGCTGTAGCCGAGAGGCAGGGTTAGGAAATTCGAGAGCATCGAAAAGCTTTTTAGGGTTTACCCATTGGAAAGCTTGATTCGTTGCCTCTATTGGGTCATGAACTGCAGTGTTGGATAAAATCTCTTCATTAGGGAGGGCTTCTTCTAAATGACCGCTAAGTTTCGCAGCGTGGCGTTGAAGTGTGCGGCTAAGTAGTGGCATAGATAGCCAAGGATTTATTAGGATTAGTTGCGTAAAACGTTCTGGAGAATCTAACGCTGCCCTAGCCCCAATTTGGGCGCCGAATCCATGTGCAATTAATGCAGCCCGTTCAATTTCAAGTGAATCAAGAACGACTTTAACGTCGTTGACCAAATTGTCAACCGTAAAGTCATTTTCCGTATAGCTGCGGCCCCCACCACGTTGATCGGCATAAATCATTTGATAAGACTCCAACTCCTCGCCCATCAAATCGCGAAATGAATGACTGTTGTAACCTGGTCCTCCGTGTAAAAAATAGATCGGTTCTCCTTCTTTAGGTCCAACAAGTTCAACGTAAAGGTCGGCATCTGCGCACGTGATGTGGAAAGGCTGGTCGAGAAACACTATCACTCCACCCCTACTTCCTTAGCAACTTTAAAAACCCACACCTTAGGACCTTTGGGAGTGTTTTGCAAGGCATGAGGAAAGCTGCATTGGAGCAAATAGAGGTTGGGCTGACTAACGCTTCGAAGGACGCCCTGGGAGACAGCTCCCTGGGATAATAAATCCCGTTCAATGACTTTAAGAGCGCGGTAGGCATCTGGTTCGTTCAGTTCAAAAAAATAGGTCCACATTACTCTCAGTGTATCCTTCGCATAAAATTGAGGCTTATTAATGGCGGGTTTTGCATATGGTAATCTCCCCGTGATTTTAGAGTGGGTTGCCGGCTAAACCGTTGAACGGTTTTGGCGTTAAGTCCCGGAGGTACGCCCTAGGATTGTTGATAGTTGGTACGGTTATCGCGCTAGGACTGCTCGATGGACACATAATAGACCCAAAAGAAGGAGCCTACCAGAACTGAGGTCGCTGATTAAGAGAGGGAGATACCGTTAGGCAAACATGTGCATACATGCATGCGGTCAGTGAAGGAACTACAGAACCTGACATAGTGAAGACGATCCTCTATGGTCGAGAGCTTATTCGTTACTGGGAAGACGAGAGATTGCTTGCCTTTGGTTGCATTGCTTTTATTAAAACGGTTAAGAAGCCTCTTCACGTTGTACTTGAATTCAGTAAACCAAAATGGGTCGACGTAGAGAGAGCCTTTATGGCTCCTGATCCACACCGGGTTACGTCCTGAGAGTGCCTTGCGTAAATTATTAGGTACGATCAAAACTCGGCATGTGCCAAAATTGGCGGTACAAAATAGTCTATGAGATTTTAGAGAGGTTGAATATTAATGCTGCATTAGCATCTGTTTGTCGTTCTAGTTCTACTATTGAAATGCCTCTTATTGCTGCCATGAAATTCGCGACGATCCAAACATTGCTTGGAACGTTAGGCTTACCTCGTTTTGGATTAGGACTCAAGAAAGGACTATCAGTTTCTAATAAGAGTCGGTGAGAAGGAACCAATTCTGCCGCTTTGTGTAAAGCTTTTGAATTCTTATAGGTTAGGTTCCCAGCAAAAGAAACCATCCAACCCATATCTAAACCTATCTCAAGTAAAGCTTCATTTCCGTTAAAGCAATGCAGAATGCCCTTCTTCCAATTAGATTCGGCAATTGCTTTTGCGGCTTTTTCCGAGGCCGCAAAACTACCTTTTTTGTCTCTAACATGTAGGATTAATGGTTTATCTACGGCCCTCGCTACAGTAACGTGCCACTCGAATAATTCGAGCTGTGCTTCTAGAGATTGAACATCCCAATGATTGTCGAAACCTGTTTCGCCGATCGCTACCACCTGAGAGTTTTGGGCGAGGGTGGAGATCTTAAGTCGAGCTTCAGGATTCGCAGCCTCATCTTTCTCGTTAGGGTGAATACCAACTGCTGCCCAAACTTTTTCAATTTGTTGGGCTAATTTTACAGTCGTCTGGCTAATACGTGCAGTCGTCCCGACGGTTATCAAGGCAGACAAGTCCTTGCCTATAACAGAATAAGGGACTTCACATTGATCAAGATGGCAATGGCTGTCTATCACACTTTCCAGAGTACACTTTTGGCAGGATAGGAAGGCGATTTTAGCTAGGTCAAGTTCAAGTTAAACGGAAGCGAGCTAAGGCTTAAAAATTTACATGATTTAAGTCTTGATCTTCAGGCGAAAAATCTGATAGGTCTAGACGGTCGATCAAACAAGGATGATCACGGTTGTTTAGCAAGAGGGGAGCAAAAAATTTCACGCTTTCGTGGTGAAATCATGCGTACTATTCTTTATAATGAGACAATTGAAGAGGCTTGTTGCTATTGCTTTTCTTGGTTTTAGCTTTACGCAAAATTTGCCATCAACAATTGACTTAGAGGTGTCGGGGTCGACAAGTAATATAGGCACGGACCCGATCCAGGTTAAGGAACAGGGAATCGCGTCATGGTATGGGCCAGGATTCCACGGAAAGACTACCGCTAATGGCGAGCGATTTGATACCACCCAGTTTACTGCTGCCCACAAGAGCCTCCCCTTCGATTCAATGGTCTCCGTGACCCGTTTGGATACTCAAAAGGAGGTTGTGGTTAGGATAAACGACCGTGGCCCCTTTGTCCCGGGTAGGATTATTGATCTTTCACGTGCTGCAGCAGAGGTACTTGGACTTGTCGAGACAGGAGTAACTTGGGTTGAGTTAGAGATAATGCAAATACGAGATGGGGAAGTTCCCCTAATTGGTGAGCCAAACCTGGTTGGACGACAAGTAAGATCTTGGCAACACAAACCGGGACAACTGCTTGTTCTATCATCTGGTAGCTATCCAGTGCCAATTATTGTTCGGGTTGTGAAGTCAGAGCTTATGGGTGTGGGTAATGGACTTATGGTTTCCCCAAATGTAGCCACATTACTGGGTGATCGAGCTACCATTATCGCTGATTAGATTGTTTCAGGTTAACCTACACTTTACTTTCCAATTAACCTCGTTTACAGGCGCCTGTTATCTCTTTAGCAAGACGCTTGGTGGTGCCCTCTTTTCGGATTGCATGGATTAGAGCTGAACCAACCACGACTCCATCTGCCACTTCGGCGATTGCCCGGGCAGTCGTTTGGGATGAAACACCAAAACCTACGGCCACTGGTAAAGACGTTACCTCTCTAGTACGATTTACGAGTGCAGGTACCTCAGCAGGGAGCGCAGCTCTCGAACCAGTAACACCTGTGACAGAAACTGCATAAACGAAACCACTGCAGGAAGAAGTTACTTTTTGCAAACGCTCCGTTGTTGAGGTTGGGGCTACTAAGAAAATAGTGGAAAGGTCGATAGGTATTGCCGCTTCGCGGAGAGCAGTTGCTTCTTCCGGAGGTAAATCCGGAAGTATTATCCCATCAGCGCCAGCTTGCTGAGCTGTGTGGACAAAACCGCTTTCGCCATTAGCGTAACAATAGATGGGATTGTAGTAAGTCATGATTACTATTGGTTTGTTTGTCAATGACCGGAGTTCTCTAATTAATTCAAAAGTTATTTCTGTTGTTACGCCCTGAGATAGAGCGGCTTCTGACGATTCTTGGATGGTGGCTCCATCGCCGAGTGGGTCTGAAAACGGTAGTCCCACTTCCAGGATGTCAGCGAATTTAAGTAGATCAATTGCATGTTGCAAAAAATCGGTTGGATTAGGAAATCCAGCTGTGAGAAAGGGGATAAAAGCCGCCCTATTCTCCTGTGCAGCAGTTTTGAAAGCGGTAGTAATGCGATTCATAAATCGGCCTCGCTGTTCATCACCTGCATTGCCTCAGTGGCGTCTTTATCGCCTCTACCAGAAAGATTAACAACAAGGATTTGTTCGGCATCCATATTTGGGGCTACTTGGATGCTGTGGGCGATAGCGTGGGCGCTTTCAAGAGCAGGGATAATGCCTTCGGTTTCACTCAAAACCCGAAAGCCGTTAAGAGCTTCATCATCGTTGACTGAGACATATGTAGCCAAACCATTGTCCGCAAAAAAGCTATGTTCTGGACCAACACCAGGGTAGTCCAAGCCAGCAGAAATTGAGTGAGCAGGAGTGATCTGACCATTATCGTCAGACATCAGGTGCATCATGGCACCGTGTAAAACCCCAATCTTCCCAGCATTTATGCTAGCTGCGTGTTGGCCGCTATCCATACCCTTTCCTGCTGCCTCAACGCCGACTAGAGTTGGTCGTAGTTCAGGAGGAAGATAAGCAAACGGTGCGAACATTCCAATTGCATTAGAACCGCCACCAACACACGCAATTACGGTATCTGGTATTTCACGACCTTCAGCAAGTTTAAGCTGAGACATAGTTTCCTGACCGATTATGCTCTGGAAGTCACGAACAATCATAGGGTACGGATGGGGGCCGACGACAGACCCAATAATATAGAAAGTATCCCGAACATTTGTCACCCAATCCCGGATAGCCTCGTTGGTAGCATCTTTTAGAGTTTTGCTACCGCTCGATACTGGACGCACCTCAGCACCAAGTAATTTCATGCGAAAAACATTTAAAGACTGCCTTCGTACATCTTCCTCTCCCATATAAACAACGCAATCAAGCCCAAAAAGGGCTGCTGCTGTGGCACTTGCGACACCATGCTGACCTGCTCCTGTTTCAGCAATAATCCGTTTTTTACCCATACGTACGGCTAATAAGGCCTGCCCTATAGTGTTGTTGATTTTATGGGCACCCGTATGATTTAGATCCTCTCGTTTCAAATAGATTCTAGCTCCGCCTAAATACTTGCTGAGATTTTCCGCTTGATATAGCAGGCTTGGACGTCCTACATAGGTTTCCAAATATCTCTTGAACTCGCATTTAAACGCTTCTTCTTGACTTGCTTGTAAGTAGGTTTCCGTTAACTGGTCCAGAGCTGGGATTAAAGTTTCTGGGACGTAACGACCACCATAAGGACCAAAACGACCTTGGGCATCGGGGTAGGGAAACATTCAGGGGACTCCTAAAAAGTAAACAGTGGTTGTTTGAAAACGATAGGGGCGGATTAATGAAGACGCCACTACCAACGTTGGTGGTGCCACTTGAAGCTTCTTGGAGTACGCTCTCGTCTCCTATAGGCCATGACACACTGTAGCTGAACTAACAGGACTTCGCTAGTGGGGGGAGTAGCAACCTAAAAGGTTTTAAGCCAGGTGAGATGAGAATCCGAAAGTCTAAATGGCCTAGGTCTGATTCTGTCGATATCAAAATAGGGCAGAAGATCAATTGCTGAAAGAGGCTCTGGCTTCTCAATAAGGCCCAGAGAAAAACCAAGAAGACCCACGATCCGATTTGCTGGGACTCCGGCCTCCCTAAGAGCTCGGAGGGTAAGAGAACCCGTGCGTTTCGACATGCGCTTCCCTTCGGCCGTATGTACCATAGGTACGTGAGCAAATACGGGAGGCGAGCTACCCAGCAATTTATAGAGAACGATCTGAGTTGGGGTGCTACTAAGTAAATCGTCACCCCGAACTACTTCTGTTATGCCCATGGCTGCGTCGTCAAGGACAGTAGCAAAGTGGTATGCCCAAGCGCCATCGGCTCTACAAACTAGGATATCCCCAACACTTTCCAGTGCTGAAGCGGATTTGGTGCCAGTCAAGATATCTACAAAATTGACTATTGATTCAGATATACGTAGCCTCGTGCTAGGCAATTTTCCTGAACTAATCTTTTGGGGAGAAGTTAGTTTATTTGCCTGCCGTTCGGCCTCGCCATAAACTATAGGTTGTCCATGGGGAGCAGAGGATAACGTACGAAGATCCTTCCGAGAGAGGAAGCAGGGGAAGGTCAACCCATTTGATTTAAGAAATTGTAATGCGGCTTCGTAACGATCGTTAAGTTGACTTTGTCGATAGGGACCATAAGGACCACCGATATCTGGGCCCTCATCCCAATCAATACCTAGCCAACGAAGTTCATCGAGATTCCCGAGTACAGTTTCTGGAACTGTACGGGTGCTATCTAGATCGTCAACTCTGATAACAAATGTGCCTAGATTCTTTCTGGCCCGCCACCAAGAAATCAGTGCTGTCCGGGCATTACCTAAGTGGAGCCAACCGGTGGGACTAGGTGCAAATCGACCGCGGTACAAAATTCAAGCACCTAGTTCAATCTTACCAGCGTTAATGGCTGTAATACGTGCCAGGCTTATCACGGGAATGTCCAGATCCTTGAGTCGTTCTCGACCCCCCTCGAAGACTTTTTCAATCACGCATCCGACACCTAGAAGGGTTGCGCCTGCCTCTCGTACTAAATTAATTAGGCTTTGTAAAGTCTTTCCAGTGGATAGGAAATCATCGATAAGAATAACTTTGTCACTCTGATTTAGGTATTGGCTGGATATTATAAGGTCGCTCAAGTCTTTCTTTGTGGGGCTGATTATCTTCGTACTGTATGTTTTACCGGACATAGTTATGGGTAATTTCTTCCGAGCGAAAACGACCGGTACCTTATAGAATAATCCGGTAGCTAGTGCCGGCGCGATGCCACTAACTTCTGCTGTGACAATTTTACTTGCAGTTTTGACGCCTTGTTCTTGAAAAGCTTTATGGAGCTCCCGACCTATAGACACAGTCAATTCGGGATCAAGCTGATGATTCAAGAAGCTGTCTACTTTGAGGATCCCACCAGCAAGACCTTGGCCTTCTGTTAGGATGCGTCTTTTAAGTTCATCCATCGTACATTTACAAAGCCTTCGATTGGTTAATAGCGGAGAGCATGGCTTTTCCCATGCCTGAAGGGCTTTCAGCTATTACCACGCTCGCATTCCGTAGAGCTTTAATTTTATTCCCGGCAGCGCCTTCGCTCCCAGAAATGATAGCGCCTGCATGTCCCATTCGCCTTCCAGGGGGAGCAGTTGTGCCCGCAATATAGGCTGCAACAGGTTTGGTCATGTTCTCCTCAATCCACGTTGCTGCCTCTTCTTCGGCAGATCCACCAATTTCGCCAATTAACATTACTCCGTCTGTGTCTGGGTCATCTTCAAACAGTGTAAGTGCGTCAACAAAATTGGTCCCTATTATTGGATCACCACCAATTCCTATGGCTGTAGTCTGTCCCAGGCTATTCTGAGAAAGTTGATTGACAGCCTCGTATGTGAGCGTGCCGGATCGACTGATAACTCCGATCCGACCGGTCTTGTGGATATAACCAGGCATAATCCCGATTTTGCACTCTTGGGGAGTAATGATCCCAGGGCAATTTGGGCCAATGAGGCGGGTTGAATGTCTTTCTAAGTAGTGCTTTACGCGAATCATGTCTAGGGTTGGAATGTGTTCGGTTATCGTAATGATTAAGGGAATGCCTGCTTCAGCTGATTCCATGATTGCGTCGGCAGCAAATGGTGCTGGAACAAATATGATTGCTGCGTTAGCTTTAGTCTCTTTGACAGCCTCGCGGACG
>CEQQ01048044.1_pt1 | contig 12702 bp, 8 predicted proteins | sample 531041 | NCBI WGS metagenome assembly CEQQ01 (sample SAMEA2621222, study PRJEB7988) | marine metagenome | biome: marine biome (ENVO:00000447); feature: deep chlorophyll maximum layer (ENVO:xxxxxxxx); material: "saline water (ENVO:00002010), including plankton (ENVO:xxxxxxxx)" | depth 150 m | reverse complement strand
GATTAGGCATACCTGCTAATTGAGCGACATTGATTCCAAAGCTGTGCTCAGAGCCACCAGGTAATAGTTTTCTTAAAAAAATGACTTCATCATTAATTTCTTCAACGGATACATTATAATTTTTTACTCTATCAAGCTTTTCTTCTAATTGGTTTAATTCATGATAATGTGTCGCAAATAATGTTTTAGGATGGATATTCTTTTGGTTATGAAGATATTCAACGATAGACCACGCTATAGAAATACCATCATAAGTACTCGTGCCTCTACCTATTTCATCCATTAGCACAAGACTTCTATCAGTAAGATTATTCATTATACTAGAGGTTTCCATCATCTCTACCATAAACGTTGATTCTCCTTTAGAAATATTATCTGAGGCTCCAACTCTAGTAAAAATTTTATCAACTATTCCAATTGTACTAGATTCTGCTGGAACAAAAGATCCAATTTGTGCGAGAATTACAATGAGAGCAACTTGTCTAATTATTGCTGACTTACCAGACATATTTGGCCCGGTTATAATTATTATTTGCTGTGAACTATTATCTAAAAATATGTCATTAGGTATATATAATTCATCAGGTGGGAGAGTTTTTTCAATAATTAAGTGACGTCCCTTTTTTATGTCAATTTTCTTATTATTTGATATTATAGGTTTATGTAGATTAGAGGAGAGGGCTAAAGTTGAAAAAGATAACACACAATCTAGAAAAGATATTGATTTAGAACATTTCTGTAGTTGTGGTGTCTCTTGAGAGAGATCTTCCATAAGATCAAAAAATAATTCTCTTTCTATTACTAAAATTTTTTCATCAGCATTTAGTATCGTCTCCTCATATTCTTTCAGCTCCTCTGTAATATATCTTTCAGCATTTACTAAAGTTTGTTTTCTGATCCAGTTAGATGGCACTTTGTCTTTATGAGCATTAGTCACTTCTAAATAGTACCCAAATACTTTATTATAAGCTATTTTAAGAGATGATATACCCGTTTTCTCGATCTCATCATTTTGTATTTTTAATAAAACATTTTTACCACTATCAGAAATTGATCTAAGCTTATCGAGCTCTTTGTTATATCCGGTCTTTATAACTTTTCCACCAGTTAATAAAGAGGCATCATCATTTAAAGATTTATCAATCTTTTTTATTACTGTGGTTAATTCTGGTAGGTCTTTTGCCCAAGACTTAAAATTTTTAAAATCACTATTCCTGAGCTGTAGTTTTAGGTCTTCCACAGAAAGTAGTGAGTTTTTGAGATAAATTAATTCTCTTGGTGATGCTCTGTTAAGAGCAATTTTAGAAGTTATTCTTTCTATGTCAGATATCTCTGACATAGTTTCAACAATATATTCTCTAACGTTTTCATCTGAAATAAATGATGATACAAATTCTTGGCGGAATTCTATTTCTTTTTTATCAAGAAGAGGATTCAAAATCCATTTGCTCATTAATCTTGATCCCATCGGAGTCAAGGTTTGATCAACAACAGATTTCAGTGTAACTGAGTCTTCAGTAGAAGGAAAAATAAGTTCTAAGTTTTTAACAGTGAACTTATCTAACCACATATACTGATCATCTTCAATTCTAGATAATGAGGTGATGTTTGATAAGTCATTATGCTCGGTTAATTCCAAATAAAAAAGAATTGCACCTGCTGAAACTATCCCTTCCTTCTCATCTTCTACACCGTATCCTTTTAGGTTCTTGACATTAAAAAATGAAATTAGTTTATCATAAGAATAGCCCATTTTAAATACCCATTCATCCAATGAAAAAATATTTCTTCCGTTGAACTTATCTAAAACAAAACTTTTGTCTTTTTTAGAACAAAGTATTTCAGCGGGATCATAAATGTTTATTAGCTTTTCAAGTTGATCGAAGTCACAGTTGGTTAATGAAAACTCTCCTGTTGAAATATCAAGAAAAGAAATACCATATTTATTTTTAGAAACAAAAACAGAAGCTAAGAAATTATTTTTTTTAGCGTCTAAGACTGTATCATTTAAAGAAAGCCCTGGGGTTACAAGTTCAGTAATTCCTCTCTTTACTATACCCTTTGCTTTTTTTGGGTCTTCCAATTGATCGCAGACTGCGACTCTACATCCAGCATTTACTAATTTAGGGAGGTACGTTTCCAATGAGTGATGTGGAAAACCCGCAAGCTCAATATGAGCAGCGGCTCCATTGGCTCTTTTTGTTAGAACGATCCCTAAGATTTTACTAGCAAGGATAGCGTCTTCACCAAAAGTCTCATAAAAATCTCCAACTCTAAATAAAAGCATTGCATCAGGATGCTTTACTTTGATTTCATTATACTGCCTCATAAGAGGAGTTTCTTTGACTTTTTTAGAGCTATTAGACACTATTTTTAAATTAATTGTTATAGTTTGCAATAAATAATATTTAAAAAATAATTATAATAAATTTTAATATTAATTATTGAAGCTTTTAAAGATGGCAAATCTAACTGAGAAAAAAAAGTCAATAAAGAATAGAGACAAAGTCCTTGCAAGAGCAAACAAAAAATTACCATCATTTCCTAAACAAATAGCGGGGCTAGAAGAGGCTTCAACTCAATGGAATTTTGAAAAAGCAGCTCATCTACTTAGAAGGACTACTATAGGACCTACATATAATGAAATTAAAGAATCAGTAAGTGACGGATTCGAAAAAACATTAAGTAAAATCCTTGACGATTCTCCTAAATCATTTGATCCTCCTCTTAACTTTTTAGATGAAGAAGATCCAGAGACTCCCCTTGGAGAAACTTGGATAAATGCTGAGAGAAAAAGAAATGATTCTAAAAGAGAAAATTCATATAAAGCCTGGAGAGTATCTTTAATTCTTGATAAAAAATCTCCTATTTCTATTAGGGAAAACATGGTTTTGTTTTGGCAAAATCATTTTGCTACAGAAGCTGCAGTAGTAAACGATGCAAGGTATGTATACTGGATGCACGATAGGTTCAGAAACAATTTTTTGGGAAACTTTAAAGATCTAGTTAAGCAGGTTAATATAGATGCTATGATGTTAGTATATCTTAGCGGAATTTATAATGTAAAAGAAGCGCCAAATGAAAATTACGCTAGAGAACTTTTTGAACTTTTTACAGTGGGAAAGGGGCCTATTGATGGTGATGATAGCTATACGTATTATACAGAAAGTGATATTATTGAAGCATCAAAAATTCTTACCGGATGGCAAGTAAGACAAAACTCCATTGGTAGAGGAAGACAATATTTCAATCCAGACAGACACGATACAACTACAAAAACTTTTTCAGAAAAGTTTTCTAATAAGGATATCCCGAACAACGGTGAAAAAGAACATGAAGATTTAATAAACTTAATTTTTGAAAGCGACAGAGTCTCAGAATATATATGTGAAAAAATTTACAGATGGTTTGTGTATTATGTTATTGATGATGAGGTAAGAGATAAAATAATTCTTCCATTGGCTAAAATATTTAGAGATAATAACTATGAAATCAAACCTGTTCTTGAAGCTTTATTTAAAAGTGCTCATTTCTTCGAGAGCCATACATTAGGGGCAAGAATTAAAAGCCCCATTGATTTTAGTTTAGGTGTAATTAGACAATTACCTTTTTCAGATTATGATGAATTCAATTATAGAAATAAATATTTGTTTTGGAGAGGGAAACACTCCAATGTAAGTGATCAAGGACAAAGCATTATAGACAGCCCCAATGTAGCTGGATGGCCTGCTTTTTATCAAGGACCTCTTTATCATGAATACTGGATATCTTCGGTAACTCTACCTATGAGAACAAGTCAAATTAATTCTTTTTTATCAAATAACGGAATAAGAGGTTTCGGTGATGGTTTAAGAATAGTGTCAGATCCTATGGAGTTTGTTTTAAATATGGAGGTGCCCCACGACATAAATTTAATTGTAGATGAGTTCTGTAAATGGTTATTTCCTGTATCTAGTGAATTATCAAATTCGGTAAAAGAAGAGCTTGCTGAAATAGTTCTTGGAGGAAACCCAAATATCTGGGAGGATGAGTTTAATGAATATGTTGATGATCCATCAGAAGATAAAAAAGAAGATTTGAATAAAAAGTTAAGAGAGCTTTTAAAAGAAATGTGTTTAATGCCTGAATATTATTTGAGTTAAATGAAAAGAAGAGATTTTATAAAAAAAACCATTCCACTTGGCACAACCCCATTAATTTTATCGGGAATGCCAGTAAGTGTGATGGCTGAAACATCAAATCTATCAGCATTAATTAATGCGGGGTCTGTTTCAGACAGGTGTCTAGTCCTTGTTTTTTTAGATGGTGGGAACGATGGGATAAATACTTTAATTCCGATAGATCAATATGATATTCTAATGAGAGATGGATCTGGTGGAGACTCCCAACCATTGAGAAGGCCAGACCTAATGATACCTGAAGATAACATCTTAAAGTTAGATGGCCTTTCCAATACTGGACTACATTCAAAAATGGATAAGTTTCAAAACCTATTTAACGAAGATAAATTAGGATTTGTAAGAAATGTTGGGTATCCAAATCCAAACAAATCTCACTTCCGGTCGACTGATATATGGAACTCGGCTTCTTCTTCAGAAGAATTTGTTTTTAGCGGTTGGTTTGGAAGATACCTAAGTAATGATCACCCATCTTATCCAGAAGGATATCCAAATAATGAATTCCCAGATCCACTAGCTCTTACCATTGGAAGAACGGCATCAAACACATGCCAAGGACCCATTGTAAATATGGGAATGGCTATAAAAAACCTTAATTCTTTTGTAGATATTAAAGAGGGAGACGGAGAGGTTCCTAATACACCTTACGGACATGAATTACAATATATAAGAACAGCCTCAAAATTAACTAACGATTATTTTGATAGATTAGAAGAAGCTGCTAATTATGGTGGTGACTCTAAAATAGAATATCCCGAACTTTATTTAGCTCAACAATTAAAAATTGTTGCTCAACTGATAGCGGGAGGTTTAAAATCAAAAGTATTTGTAGTTAGACTTGGTGGGTTTGATACTCATGATAATCAGGTGGAATCTGGTAGCCCGGAAACAGGAAGACACGCTCAATTAATGGAAGAACTTTCAGAATCAGTTTATGCATTTCAACAAGATGTTATTGATAGAGGTCTTGAAGAAAGAGTATTAACCATGACATACTCTGAATTTGGAAGAAGAGTTTTCCAAAATAAGTCTTATGGAACAGATCATGGGGAAGCTGCTCCAATGTTTTTTATGAGCCCCTTTGTTAACCCTAACCCTATAGGATCTTTGCCTTCTCTAGAATATATAGACAATATAGAATACGAACATGATTTTAGATCGGTTTATGGATCCATTCTCATGGATTGGTTTGGTACTGAAGAGACTACCATAAGATCCATTTTGTATGAGGACTTTAAATATATTCCAATTCTTGTTGGAACCAGAACCAGCACAGAAGAACCACATCCAATGTCTAAAAGAATAGAGGCATACCCTAATCCTTTTCAGAATAATTTGAATATAAAAATTGACATTAAACGTGGAGATACTCTGTTAAAAATTGTTGATTCTAGCGGAAGAGATATAAAAGAGATTGTGAACAAAAAACTTAAACATGGTGTACATGAATTTAGGTATGATGGAACTCATCTAAGTAATGGTCTTTACTTTATCCTATTAGAAAATGAAGGTAGAAGAAGTGGAATGTCTTTAATTAAAAGAAACTAGTTATTATTCTATAAATATTGCTTTTGCTACGCCATGAGTATTATCTCCTTCTAACTTTGTCAAAGCATCATTTACCCAGATTGCAGGAACTTGAGTTTGATTTGCTGTTGCTACATCGCCTGCAACTATAACATATCCATCAGTGGCAGCAACATCATATGCTGTACTTACCCACATATCATTAAATACTCCGCCTAAAAGATCAACTTTTGTTCCATTATGCCAATAGTGTGCATATGTCCCTCCAGTTTCAGGGATATCATTACCATCTTCATCAACCTCACCAATCCAGTCTATCTTACCGGCAACATAAACACCAGTTCCGTCCACAAAACCACCATAGCTTTCACCGCCATAAATACCTTTTTGCCATCCCCCTCCATTAGGCATATCATTTCTTGAATTTCCCTGCCAATATGATGCTTTAGGTAGATATCCAAGCATACTGTTAGGTGCCATACTCATACCAAAGAAATATGGTGTGCCATTATAAATTTTTACATCTTGAACTTCACCATCTCCTCCTGAGGGTCTACTTAAGTTAGTTCTGTTTCCATTTTTCCATCTAGCAGGAATAATATAATGATGATTATTCATATAGTAACCTCCAATAAATACATCACCATTATCTTTGATTGCTATACCATATCCTGATGAATCTCCACCTGATAATTTATTTTTTGTTGTATTTTTCCAGTAACACGCTCCATCGTCTCTACCGGCAGTATACACGTCTCCATCATAAACCGCAATAGAATAAGCCTCTGCACCACTTCCCTCTAAATCAAATGATTCATTGTCAATCCAGTAAGAGGCAGATGCACCAAAAGTCCAACCTACAGCATATACTTTTCCATCACTCACAACAATATCTTCAAGCTGACCTGGACCAAGGTCTACTCTTTTTCCATTTAGCCAGTAACAAGCAGTACTATTTCCTGAAGCATCTGTAATATATCCAGCAACATATACATTTCTATCTGGAATAATTTCAGATTCGGTATTAACTGAGTCGCTATCAGTACAGCTAAAGGCTATTAATAATAAACAAATAAGGGATAATGTTTTTTTCATAATTATATTTTTTTCAAATAAAATAATTTGTTCTTAGATTGTCAAGTCAATATAGAAAAACAAGCGATTGAAAAAAACTAAAATTGAAGATTTAAAAAGAATTGAAATTAGTCAATTCAAAAAAAAGAAGAAGAGAGAGGTTATTGTTATTCTAGATAATTTAAGAAGCTTAAATAATGTAGGATCTTGTTTTAGGACGTCTGACGCTTTTCTTATCAAGAAAATTTATCTTGTCGGAATAACTGGGTCCCCCCCAAATAAAGATATAGATAGAACAGCTCTTGGCGCCACAGAATCTATAGAATGGGAGTATGTATCTTCAATATCAAAAATTGAAAAGGAATTAAAAGACAATGGATGGAAAATAGCTCTTGTTGAACAGACAAATGAAAGCATTGATCTTAAAGATTTTAATCCTAAGTCTGATGAAAAATTTGCTTTCGTATTTGGTAATGAAGTTTTTGGGGTATCAGAAGAATCTTTAAAGTGCGCGGACCTTGCTATTGAAATCCCACAATTTGGGACTAAACATTCTTTTAATATTACGGTCTCATTAGGAATAGTTCTCTGGGATCACTATAAAAAAACTACAGAGGTTCACAAAGAGAAGGGAGCTTAGCCTCAAAAAGATTTTTTATTTTTTCTAAAAAATCATGATCACACCTTATTTCTCTGCCTTCCATTTCTGTTACAGGCGTAATTTCACCATTCGTCCCAGTAGCAAAAACCAAATCTGCATTTATAAATTCAACTAATGTTAAATCTCTCTCCTCGATATCGATACTATTTTCTTTGAGTAGCTCCATAAAAGTTCCTCTAGTAATACCAGGAAGACAAGCATGAGGAAAAGGGGTATATACCTTATTGTTTTTAAGCATAAATAAATTTGTATCATTAAGTTCAGCAACAAAACCACGTTCATCTAACATAACAGCAGCATCATAACCTGCTATATTAGCATGCATCTTAGCAATAACTAGACTAAGCATATTATTATGATGAATTTTTGAGTCTAAAAAAGCTGGAATACTTCTTCGTATTGAAGAGCTTATTGCTCTAATGCCTTTTGAAAAATCATAGACTTTCTTTTTCCATTCAGCGAGTACAATTAAACAACATCCACTTTGATTAAGTCGTGAATCCATACCTGAAGTTACTTTCTCTCCTCTTGTTAAAGTAAGTCTAATGTGTGTATCGTCATTCATTCCATTTGCTTCCAAAGTCTCTTTTATTGCTTTTTTAATTTCTTCTTTTGATGGAACGCCTTCATAACCAAGGGCATGAGCCCCTTCTTGCAACCTTGTTAAGTGCTTATCATAACAAACAATTCCATCTGGATATACTCTTAGGCCTTCCCATACGCCATCTCCATTTTGAACTATACTATCGAAAACTGAAACTTTTGCTTCTTTTCTTGGAAGCAACTTTCCATCTACATGAATAAAAATATTTTCGTTTTTTGGGTTATACTCTTGTAACATCAGACGCTAATTGAATTAATTTTTAATTTATTATAATATTTTAAAGCTTCAAGATAAAGACTTTCACAATTTTTTGGTAATTCTCTACTGCTTGTTTTTTGTTTAGCAAATCCAGTTGAATTATGAACATTTTTATACCAATACTCTGCCCAAGCTCCATCCTCTTTAATACCTCCAGCGGGCCAAGATAGCATTTCATCGTAATATGTGATATTTAATTTTTTACAAAGCTTTGTAAGTAAAAGTTTTGGGTCTTTAAGTATTTCTGCTGAGTCTAAAACTACTGGGTGTTGATTTTCTATTTTATTAAATAATTCCCAAGACTTTTTAAGACCAATATCCTGCATTGATGGTTCACTTATAACCTGAGCAAAAGAAGCAATAAGTTGTTTTGGGTTTCTTACTAGAAATAAATTCGTCATATTTTGAAGAAACCCTAAATCCATCTGCTGGTGATGATGAGCCATATTTTTTAAAAATAATACCTCACATCCATTTGTTTTATTAATGTTTTTTAATACCTCATTAATATCTGATGACATAGAATTAAGAGTTTCTTCTCTCCCCGGATGATTAATTCCTGTGGTATCAAGATAATGAGCATAAAATGGTTCATCAATAACTTTTGTGTCCGGTCTACGTGAAAAAGAATACATTAATGCTGTAGATAAATTTCTTGGACCAGATATTAAATTAATTATTTTCATTGGTAGGAATAATTATCACAAATTAATCATTTTTGCAAAATTATATATGGGAACCAAATACATATCTAAGATTATTCTTTTTGTTACTGCAACATTTTTATCAATCAATTATTTGTTTGGTCAAAATTCAGATAGCATAAAAACCATCAACATGAAAGAGGTAATGGTTTCAGCTAATAAAACTGAGAAGCCGTTTGTAGAACTAACAGTACCAGCTAAAATAATTTCTAGAGCAGAAATTGAAAATTCGGGTCATTCAAGGTTAAATGATATAATAAGTGAACAGGTTGGAATTATTACAGTTCCTGGATTTGGTGGCAGTGAAGGCGTACAATTACAAGGTATTGACCCAGAATATACACTTATACTTATTGATGGATTGCCTATAATCGGAAGAGTAGCTGGAATATTAGACCTTTCAAGAATTTCGTTAGGATCTGTAGAAAGAATTGAGATTATAAAGGGAGCATCATCAAGCTTATACGGTTCGGAAGCTTTAGGCGGAGTAATAAATATAATTACAAACAAAGAAAAAGAGGATGGGTTTAATAATAAGATATATTATCAATATGGTACATTTAAAACCCAAGATATTCTTGCTGATATCTCCTTTAAAAAAAATAAGTTCACAGTTTTTGGAAATTTAAATTATTATTCAAGCGATGGATATGATTTAGTGGAAGACGATGGACAAAAGACAGTTGAAGCATTTAATAATTATACTGGTACAATTGGAATATCATATGATATGAATGCCCTTGGAAATCTAAATGTAAATTATAAATCTTTCACAGAAGAGAGAGATGGAACTATATTTATTACGAGTCCTGGTGTGGAAAATAAATCTGAAACTAATGAAAATAATATTTCACTAAAATACCAAAAGGACTTGTCAAAGAGTGTTTCTTTAAATATTGATTATTATAAAACTGGTTATGTAAATAAAGAAGAACAGATAGATCAAAATAATAATTTAAGAAATAATAATTTCGATCAGACATTAAACAGGTTAGATATAAGATTTAAACATAGTACTAGTACAGGATCTTATTATACTATAGGTTTTGGATACGATAAAGAGTTATTGGAGAGAACTAACATTTCTGTAAAGCCAAAACATAATTCTCAGTTTATATACTTTCAATATGACTGGAACACAAATGATAGATTTAATCTAGTTTCAGGAATAAGGTATGATAATCATAATAAGTATAGCTCTCAAATAAGTCCAAAAGTTTCTTTTAAATATGATTTTTCAGAAAATCTAAATTTAAAAGGTTCCTTTGGTTATGGATATAAAACGCCGGACTTTAGACAGCTATATTTAAATTTTTCAAATAGCACTTCCGGTTATATCGTGCTAGGAACATCTGTGATTGATGATGTTATTACAGAATTACAAAACAATAATGATCTAATATTTTATAATGATCAGTTTACCACAAATCTAACAGCAGAAAATTCAAATAGTTATAATTTAGGACTTCAATACTTTATTACTCCAGAAATACCTTTAGATATAAATCTGTTTAGAAATAATATTTATAACCTGATAGAAACAAATATTGTAGGAAGAAAAACAAACGGGCAGACAATTTATAGTTATTCTAATGTTGATAAGGCGTTTACACAGGGCATGGAAGTTCAAGGGAGTTGGAATCCAATAAAAAAATTAAGTTTAAAAGGAGGCTACCAATTATTATTTGCAAAAGATAATAATGCTATTGATGAATTTAAATCAGGAATTGTTTTTGCAAGAGATCCAATTACGAAACAATCATTTGAGCTACAATCTGATGATTATTTTGGATTATACGGAAGATCAAGACATCAAGTAAACATAGGCATAAACTATTATATGAATCAAAATAAGGACAATATTAACTTAAGATTTAATTATAGAGGAAAATTTGGATTAGTAGATACAAATAATAATTCTTATTTAGATAAATATGATAATTACATTAGTGGCCATGTTATTAGTAATATTACTATAAATAAATACATTACAAAAAATATTTCATTTCAGGCTTTTATTAAAAACCTTTTGGGTTATAAGGACGTTGTAAACTTGTTAAATAACCCTGGAAGAACAGTTTCATTCAAGGTTATATTTAAAAATTAAGTATTTATTTGGATTTATAACATTGCGATAATATTTTCGCATCACTATTTAAATAAATTCTAAATAGATTAAAAAAAAAGAGAATAATGAAAAAATTATATGTATTAATGTTATCACTGCTATTAATATCATGCGGTGAAGATGACCCTGTATTAGAGCCAGTAGAAGCTATGATTGTCACAAACTTAGAAGCTATGACAACCTCTGGTCCAGGACAACCTCCTGCGGGAGATTTTGTTAAATTTAGTTTTGCTCAGCAAACTGTAGTTGAAGGTGATGATTGGGATATAGCTTTCAGAGCAACAACTATATTAGTTAATGGAGGATTTGCAGGCGCTACAGATGAACCAAGTAGAACGGGCATTGCGGCAGGATATGTTGCGGTCGGTGCTTATGGTTCTATTAATAGTGTTGATGAAGCGCTATTAGTACAAGACTCTGAAACAGCAAAAGCAATTCCAACAGGTTCTGATAATGGATGGTACAATTATGATCCTCAGACATACTTAGTTACTCCAATTGCTGGAAGGACATTAGTATTCAAGACACATAATGGAAGATATGCTAAAATGGAAATTCAGAGTTATTACAAAGATGCTCCTGAAAATCCAAATGCATTTACTAGTCAAGGTCAGACTTATACCTTTAATTACACATATCAACCTAATGAAGGTGTAACAACATTTGATTAATGACATAAAAATTAAAATTGAAATTTTAAAGGGATCTAAATTAGATCCCTTTTTATTTGGACTAATTCTAAATAAAGAGTAAAATTGCCTACTTATTTATAATTAATCTAAATAACAATGAAAAACCGATACAAACTTCTAATATTATTTTTTGGGCTATTTGTCGCTGCATGTGATAATGATCCCGATCCTGTAACAGTTACTGTTACTCCACCGGCAACATATTCATTTGACAGAGCAGGCCAAACAACCGTAAGTTATTCTGGGCAATCTAGCAGACTAGAAATGGCTGGAGAATTAAGCGTATGGCTAAATACTCCCATAAAGAGTAAAGATGAATTAGATAATATGTTCAATAATGGTACTGGATTTGGTAACCCCGGGTTAGCAATGAGCGGCAAGAAACTAGGAAATAAAACAGCCTCAAGTTCTCAGGCATCAGCCACAGTAAAACCACAATTTGATGCGCTTATTGAAGATGTTGCTTTAAATGTTTTTCCAAATGTTATGAATGACGCTTCAGCAGGTAATCCAGGAACTTACACTGATCCAGGAGGAAGAACGGTCATAATAAATTCTAAAGGCCATGAAATAAACCAATTATTTACTAAAGGTCTCATGGGAGCATTAGTTTGCGACCAAATTATCTGGGGTTATTTATCAACCGGAAAATTAGACGCAGGAACAAACAGAGCAGATAATGATGCCGGAACATTAGTAGAGGGTAAAAACTATACAACTATGGAACATTATTGGGATGAAGGTTTTGGGTATATTTATGGGCTTGATACTGATATTTCTAATTCAACCATAGAAGGACAAGATGTTTTAGTGAGCAAATACTTAAAAAAAGTAGATGAATCTAGCTTGCCAGGTATTGGGCAAAAAATCTATGAT
>CEQQ01031305.1_pt1 | contig 12792 bp, 13 predicted proteins | sample 531041 | NCBI WGS metagenome assembly CEQQ01 (sample SAMEA2621222, study PRJEB7988) | marine metagenome | biome: marine biome (ENVO:00000447); feature: deep chlorophyll maximum layer (ENVO:xxxxxxxx); material: "saline water (ENVO:00002010), including plankton (ENVO:xxxxxxxx)" | depth 150 m | reverse complement strand
GCACCATATGAAAAACCAGCAATGAAGGTCACCGAGGCGGAAGTCACCCGGTCAATTCTTCCGCCTGGATTCAATAAAACCCGAAAACCAGATGATGAAGTTGAGCCATCGGCCGTACCAGAAGAGTCAGTGAGTTCAACGGAAGATGGCGACGAGGATTTGGAACCATTGCTTACCGTTCCCAGTGTGGTGAGCCCTGAGGTAAATGCGATACCTGAGGACGTGGATGTGGAAGAACCAGAACCAATAACTGAAGCGGTAAGTGAGGATAACACATCAAACGAATCCGATTATGAAGATGAAGATGAAGACCTCGTATTGCCGTCATTACTCGAAAACGCTGCAACGATTTCTTCAACAGATCAGGTACTGGGAAGCCTGGCAGAAAGTGATTCCACGCGATCAATGTCCGCGGGAATCCACGTGATTGAGACAAACGAGGAAGAAGCAGCGTTGATCGAACGTGTGATTGAGGATCGACGACAGTTTAAACGCAAGAAAAACGTTGTCATGTGGTTTTTTGGATTTGTCATCATCGCTCTGACCCTACTCTTGTTGATTAAATGACACTCGGGACTAAGTCATGACGCACGGGCAATTGTGCGATATAATGGCCGGAGTTTCTTATCTCGTTGTCTACCACATACGTCGCCAAGGCTGGCGACAAATACGCTATGGCAAGTACAGTTCCTAATCATCCATCAGCTTCTGACATTCTTGAACGACAACCGCCGTTTGATTTAGCTGCAGAACGCGGCGTGTTGGGTAGCGTCATCCTCAAGCCCGATGTTCTTGATGATGTTGTATTGATGCTTCGCAGTGAAGATTTTTACGATGATGCGCATCAGACGCTATATCGTGAAATCTGCATCATGCATGATGAGGGTAAGATGATTGACCCGACGCTTTTGGTATCAAGACTGAAGGCGAGTGGCCAATGGGAATCAATGGGAGGAGCGCAGTTTCTCGCGACGGTTAGTAAAAGTGTTGCAAACGCCGCTCATGTGATTTACTACGCTGAGTTGGTGCGTGAGAAAGCCACATATCGGTCCTTAATCGATGTTGCGACGGAAATAGTGCGTGAGGCGTATAATCAGACGGATGATGCTAGAGCCCTTCTGAGTGCCTCAGAACAGAAAATATTTAGTATTGTTGACGACCGTGGTAGTTCCAGTGTTGCTCCGCTAAATGAAATCCTCCATCTGGCGATGGATCGGATGGAAGCCAGGATGGCTGGTGAGCACACAGATGGCAGTGTCGACACATTTTTTCATGACTTTGATCAAATGACCGGCGGTTTGCATCAGTCTGAATTGATTATTCTTGCTGCCCGCCCAAGTATGGGTAAGACTGCTCTGGCGATGAATATCACCGAAAACGTCGCAGTTCAGGGCAATCATCCGGTATTGTTTGTTAGCCTCGAAATGTCATCGTTGGAATTATGCGACCGGTTGCTTTGTAGCGCGGCGCAAGTGAATGGGCACCGCCTGAGAAACGGCACGATTTCCAATGCAGACCGGCAGCGGCTGGTTGAAACCGCATCGGAAATGTCTCAGGCTCCGTTATACGTTGATGACTCTCCTACACGTACGGTCAGCGAAATTGCTGCGGCAGCCCGCAGAATTCTCAAGAAGCATGGCAAACTAGGTATGATTGTCATCGACTATTTACAGCTGATTGAACCGGATAATCCACGCGATCCACGTCAGGAACAAGTGGCTCGTATTGCAAGGAGATTAAAAGGCCTTGCACGTGACTTGGAAGTCCCTGTTTTGTGCCTTGCTCAGTTGAATCGACAAGCTGAAGATAGTCGTGACCATCGACCTCGGCTTAGTCATCTTCGGGAATCGGGTGCAATTGAACAGGACGCTGATGTAGTCATGTTCATTCATCGCGAAGAGTATTATCACCGTGGCGATGAAGCTGAGCAGTTCAAAGGCCAGGCGGAGTTAATCATATCGAAGCAGCGAAACGGACCAGTGGGAACCGTGGAACTCGTCTGGCAAAAAGAATTCACCCGCTTCAGCGACAAGGCACCGGAACGGCTCGAGGCATTTGACGATTACAACGAGCCGACTGGATTCTAGAAGGATCTTTGTCTCAGGTAGCAGCTTGGGTTAGCTGGTATGCGGAGATTATATGATCTGCTGGAGATCAGTTGTTGCGATCTCTGTCGGATCACTAGTGTGAGCATTGCTCGTAGATCCGTGTACAGGCACGACGCCGGCATGCGTCATCCAGTTTTTACGAACGAATGTGGTGACTACTCTTCGTCACTCGTTGAAGGAACGACCCAGACTTTGAGCTCAGCAGCATCGATGTCTGCATGCAGGCTTACCTTGACTGTATACAAGCCAAGTTCTTTTAGTTGGCCATCCAATTTGATGGAGCCGGTTTCAACTTTGATACCTTGTGCGGCCAATGCACCGGCGATTTCAGACGTGCCGACGCTTCCGTATAGCATACCTTCTTCATTAGCATTGGCTTCGATCGTGAGGCTTTGCTCTGCGATTTCAGCGGTCTCTTTTGCCAAATCAGCCAATCGTGCTTTTTCGATTTCTTCGATTTGAGCACGATGCTTGTCAACCATCCGCTTGTGATGATCTGTTGCAACGGTAGCAAGTCCTTGTGGCAGAAGGTAATTGAATGCATAGCCAGGTTTTACTTCAATTACTTCACCAGATCGACCGAGGTTGTCTACTGATTGGATCAGTAGTAACTCAATACCGCCGTTAGGACCTTTTGGAAGGCGTTTAAAAGGTCGTTTTTTCTGAGCTGTTCTAGGCATGTTCTATCTTTAACAGTCTAAATTGATTGTTCTTTTGCTGAATGGCGAGTTATTCGCGTTACCCAGCGTTGAATACTTATTTTGTTCTCACTTTGACATGCCGTCAACGGCTGAGGCCTAAAACGGAATGTCACTTTCGCCGGCGTCGGAGAATCCCCCGTCTGCTGGCGTGTTTTGGGCTGGTGGGTTTTGGTTATAGCCTTGATCGCCACCGCCCTGGTTGTAGTTATTGCTTCGGTTATCGTTGCCACCACCTTGGTTGTAGTTATTCCCCTGGCTATAGCTACCGCCTCCGCCGCCGCCACTACCGCCATTTGATCCAAGAAAGACAACTTGGTTTGCAACGACAATAACCTTGGATCGTTTCTGGCCATCCTGTTCCCAGCGATCTTGCTGTAGGCGACCTTCGACCATGACAGGTGATCCCTTCGTCAGCCGGTCATTTGCCATTTCAGCATCGCGTTGCCACAGTGTTACGTCAAAGAAGGATGCTTCATCTTCCCATTCGCCTTGTTGGTTGCGTCGGCGATTATTTACAGCTAGCGAGATTTCAGCAACGGCAGTTCCAGACCCGGTATGCCGCAGTTCAACATCGCGCGTCAGCCGTCCTACCAGCACAACTTTATTGAAATTATTAAAGCCAAACATCGTTCACTCCTTTGAGATTTCTGCTGGATTTCCTTAATTCTGGTCAAGCCAATAAATCGCAGGACCGGCTATGACTCACAGGCCATTGGCAGTCTATCAGAGCCCGCAACCAGTAGCAACTAATTGCTTGTCAGTGACTGACAGGCAACAGGTCGGCCACGCAGGTCTCTTACTCTTCGGTGCTGCTTTCCGCAGGTTCTGCCGAATCTGTTGCTGCAACTTCAGCTGTCGGTGCATCGGCAGTATCACTGGCGGCATCATCTGCAGCAGGTTTTTCAGTGCTTTCTGCTGCTTCCTCAGCAGCGGTAGCGATACCCTTGGCGTGTGAAACGAGGGTGTCAACGAGCCGCGGATCAATCTTGATCGTTAGGTTTCGCATGACATTATCGTTTAGACGACATGATCGTTCAAAAGCGGTAAGGCTAGTACCTTCCATGCTGAAATAGGTCAGCCAGTAGGTACCCTTGCGATTTCCGTTAATTGGATATGCCAGTTTTTGTTCATTCCATAGACGGGTTACCAGTATTTCACCGTCATTATTGGTAACCATATCTGAGATGCCTTGTGCAACAGCTTGTGGGTCGCGTGCATATCGATTGGAGTCCAGGATAAACAGACATTCATAGACGTTACTTGCCACGTCTCACTTCTCCTTATAGAAGTCTAAATAGTTGTAATATCAGTTGCCGGCCTTTTCCTTGCCAGCATCATCGTTTGTGTTTTTTGTTTGTTCGGGTGATGCATTGAAACGATTCATACAGGAATCGATCCCTTGTGACACCCAGTGGGCGACGGCATCTGCGGCTTTCACAACAGCATCGATCATGATCGGTTGTTCTGCCTTGGGTACTCTACCGAGTACATAGTCAGGCCGACTTAAATAGTCAGGGACCTGACCGATACCAATTCGCAATCTCGGCACCGCATCGGTTGCGAGGTGATGCACGATATCACGCAGCCCTTTTTGACCCCCATCAGACCCTTTAGGTCGAATGCGAAGCCGTCCTACTGCGAGGTGCAGGTCGTCACAAATAACCATGACATCTGCCGGATCGATTTTGAAGAACGCCTGCGCGGCCTTCACACTTCGTCCACTCGCATTCATATAGGTATGAGGGCAAAGTAGAAGTGTTTTTTCACCACTAATTGTGGCGTCCATCACTTCGCCTTCAAATTTTGCACGCGGCCTGGATTGACCATGCCGTCGAGCAAGTTCCTCAATCACCATCCACCCTATATTGTGTCTGGTTCCCTGATACTTTTTGCCAGGATTACCAAGTCCAACGATGAGTTTCATGACAATCTTGGATGTACTTTATTCTTCCTCACCGTCGTCCTCGTCATCATCGCTTTGACCGATGAGTTCCGGCTCTGCTGCAGCGTCGAAGCTAGCGGGATCTTCTTCATCCATCTCTTCAACAATCACGCAGGTGACAACAGGGGTATTTGGGTCTGAAAGCAGGGACACGTTTTCGGGCATTTCAATATCTGCCAATGTGAGTGTCTCATCGATTTCAAGACTATTGATGTTCATTTCCAGTTTTTCAGGAATGGCAAGCCCCGGGCAGGCGACCATTGTTTGGTGAAGTAGATGTCGTACCACGCCGTTGGCAGAGGTTCCAGGTGCGCTACCACGCAATTCAATGGAAACCGATACTTCTACTACTTCGTCCGCTGAAATTCGGACGAGATCCATATGCAACACGCTTGATCCGAGTGCGTCCCATTGGCAGTCTGATATCAATACGTTGGATTCTACTGCACCGCTTAGTTCAATAACTTTGGAGCCGGCGCGTACGACAGACCTTATAGCTTCTGCAGGCAGACTGATATTTACATTATCTTCGCCATGTCCGTATACATTGGCTGGAATCTGACCAGCTTTTCGGAGGCGGCGGGTGTTTGCTGTACCAAGCTGTTCTCTTAACTCGGTTTGGATTGCATCCGACATGGAAGCCCTCTTATCTATTTGCTAAACAGCGTTTTTGTCTTTGAATTATTCTTTTGCACGCGACTACGTTTCAGCGTAACGCTTATGCTTTCAACACTTACCTACTTACATTTTAAGTATGCGTCAAACAACTCATTTTGCCATAAAGTAGGTTGAGTACAAGGGCTGACTCGCGCGGAAATCGGGCTTATATAACGGGAAAAAGCGTCCTTAAGATGCGTCCAGCAGCACTACCCTAAGTGTCTTTGTCCGGTCTGAAAACAGCAACGACGTCATCGACGGGAACTACAAACAGCTGATTATCCGGTTCGAAATCAACTGGAATCGCATCCTTTGGATGGAAAAGGATCTTGTCGTATTGGCGTAAGGGAACATCGTCATCATTTTCCACTTGTGTTGAAATAGTAACGATTCGCCCCGTAATGGTCGGGATCTCAGCGGCATCCGGCAATGCGATACCACCTTTCGTTTCGCGTTTTGGATCATCCTTGCGTACGAGAACGCGAGAGCCGATTGGTTCAACGTATTCGAAGCTTGTCTTTTTTTTACCCATTTGTGCTCAAATGCCTAATGCTCAAATGCCTATAAGTTCCTAAGTTTCAATTGTGTCTCGATGTGTATTTTGGACATCCATTTTTTAGGACGTTGCGAACATCGAGCTAATCGACTGATCGTGGTGAATGCGTTTAATAGCCTCAGCTAGTAACGGTGCAACAGTCAGTACTTCGATTTCATCAATATTGTTGTCCTTTGACAGTGGTATGGTGTCGGTAAGCACCATACTGTTGATCGGCGAATTTTGAATGCGCTCAATCGCAGGACCACACAAAACTCCGTGTGTTGCTGCCACATGTATTTCACTGGCACCAGCAGCTGCGACTAATTCCGCAGCTCCACAAATGCTGCCAGCGGTGCTAATCATGTCATCAAACATCAAGGCGACTTTACCTTCGATAGGGCCGCCAATCAGATTTTGTTGTGTTGTCTCCATCGCACTGGCGCGTCGTTTATCAACGATAGCCAGATTGCCGCCGAGTCGTTTTACGTGCCCAATTGCTCGCTTGATACTTCCTTCGTCCGGGCTAACTACGACGATGTTATCGTCAGAATAACCCTTATTGCGCAGATATTCGTTGATCACAGGTGCAGCGTACAGGTGATCCACCGGGCAATCGAAGAATCCTTGAATCTGGGCAGCATGCAGATCCATCGTAAGCACACGGTCCGCTCCTGCTCGTGTGATTAGGTTGGCACAAAGTTTTGCCGTGATCGGCACGCGACCTTCATCCTTGCGATCTGACCGTGCGTAGCCGAAGTAGGGGATGACTGCCGTAACCCGCGAAGCACTGGCACGTTTACAACTGTCGATCATGATCAACAGCTCCATCAGATTATCGTTGACTGGCGGGCATGTGGGTTGAATTAGATAAACGTCACGTCCACGTACATCTTCTTCAATCTTGCAGTGACGTTCGCCATCCGGGAATTCACTTAACGTAATTGCACCGAGAGACAGATGGAGGAATCCACAGATATCCTCAGCGATTTTTGGGTTGGCGTTTCCGCTGAATATCTTCAGTTCGCGCATTTAATACCCCATCCTTCTCATTGCTGATTCGACAATAGCTAGTTCTTCCGGGGTGTTCACACTTAGTGCTTCACAGGATTGAAGTATGGGATCTGCAATTACCAGTCTCCCATGTTCTTTCAGGATACTCGGGCAATCCGTTAGATAATACTCCTGCTGTTGGTTTTCTGGTTTTAACTCACTCAGCGCCAGTGACAAACCCCTCGCATCAAACACGTAAGTACTCATATTCACTTCGCTGATGGACAACTGCTCATCCGTAGCATCGCGTTGTTCCACGATAGAGTCAAATGCTCCGCTACTGTCACGCACGATCCGTCCAAGACCGGTGGGATCATCTTTAAGTAGTGTGCCTAGGATACAAGCAGGTTTTTCCGTTTCAAACCGTTGCAAGAGTTTCTCAATGGATGTTGATTGAATCATCGGGGAATCACCGGCAACTACCAACACTGGGCCCTCGTGCGATTCGATTTGGTTACGGCACATCATAACCGCATGTCCGGTGCCAAGCCGCTCAGCTTGCACGGCAAATTCAATTCCACTAAAGGCATCGAGTGAGTCTTTGACCAAGTCCGCCCGGTATCCGACCACCACGACGCAGCGCTGAACGCCTGCGGCATTTAACGCTGATACGACATGATGGATCATTGGCTTTTCACACGCCGGGAATAGGACTTTCGGCAAGTCGGAGTTCATCCTCGTGCCTTGTCCGGCTGCCAGGATGACAGCAAGTGCGTTCGCCATAGGTATCACTTGAATTGCTTGATTTAGTGGTCAACGTGTGAGCAACAGTCCCCATTTTCTCATCGGAAAAGCAGATTGTATAGGGTCGCCGGATAACGGACAACTCGTTGACACCCGTGTTCATCCGTACTTAAAATGACCTGCTTCCAGATTACACTTTGTCTTAAGCAGTGCAGTTTGGATTCGATCAATGCCCGAATCCGTGTGATGTTATCACAATAGTGGTCGGATGCTGAAAATACGGTAATTCTCATGCAACATGCGATTGAAAAAGCTGATACTCTCATCGAAGCATTAGGCTGGATTCGCCAGTTTCGTGGCAAGACTACGGTCATTAAACTTGGAGGCAGTTTATTGCAGGACGAGGCCGCGTTGCGCCACGTATTGTTGGATATCGTGTTCATGGAAACTGTAGGTATGCGCCCCGTGATTGTGCATGGAGGCGGTGCTGCCATTAGCAAAGAGATGGACACGGCAGGAATTGCACCGGAGTTCATTCACGGACGCCGTGTAACAAATGACCAAACACTGGAAATCGTTGAAAAAGTCCTTGCGGGAGATGTTAACCGTCGTCTGGCAGAATTGATCGAAGAAGTGGGTGGGCGTTCCATGACGCTGAACTTTGAAAGCACCCCTGTACTGTTTGGTGAGAAGACTACGGTTCGAGTCAGTGATGAGGATGTCGACCTTGGTTGGGTCGGTCGCGTGACCGACATCGACAGGGTTGTTATTGAAAACCTTTGTTATGCTGAGACGGTTCCCGTGATTCCGTCGATGTGTATCGATGACGATGGCCAGAAGTACAACGTCAATGCGGACACGGCGGCCACAGTTGTCGCACAACTGTTAGGGGCAGAAAAACTGGTGTTCCTGAGCGATGTAAACGGAGTCTTGCTTGATGAAGATGACGAGTCGTCTCGGATTGAATCACTAACTGCTGATCGTGCCCGTGAACTAATTGCAAACGGGACGATAACCGGCGGCATGATTCCCAAGGTGGAAGCATGCCTAGAAACGCTCGATCGTGGTGTAGGAAAAGTCCATATTATCGACGGTTCGATTCGGCACTCTGTATTGCTCGAGGTTTATACAACCGATGGCATTGGTACGCAAATTGTTAAACAGTAAGCACAAATTTCGCAATTTTATGTTGGCGGAATATTACTTCTTAAACAGATCGAGGAATTTTTCATGAGTAACCTTGAAGCACTTAGCTCACAGCAAACGGTAGAGTTATTCAAGCAGTATGTGATTCCAAACTACGGTCGCTATGCGGTGAATCTGGTTCGTGGTGAAGGCTCATGGATCTGGGATGCTGAAGGAAACCGCTATCTAGACCTGTTTCCCGGTTGGGGCTGCAATCTGATCGGCCATTGCCCGCCACGCGTTGTGCAGGCCGTTCAAAAACAAGTAGAAACACTTGTGCACGTGCCGAACAGCTGGCATATGCAACAGCAAGGGGAGTGGGCAAAGCTGCTGTCTGACCGAAGCTTTGGCGGACAGGCTTTCTTTTGTAACTCAGGCGCGGAGGCAAACGAAGCAGCGATCAAACTGGCTCGACTACATCACGGTCCACAGCGATATAAGATCATTACGTTTGAAGGCGGTTTTCATGGCCGCAGTCTGGCAACGACCACTGCGACCGCGCAGCCTAAATACCATGAAGGACTTGGGCCTCTCGTTGCAGGTTTTCTGTATGCTCCGTACGGCGATTTGAACGCTGTAAAAGAACTGATTGACGATGAAACCTGCGCCATCATGATTGAACCGGTTCAGGGCGAAGGGGGAGTGAGGATACCACCTGCGAGCTACCTAAAGGGACTCAGAGAGCTTGCTGATCAACATGACTTGCTGTTGATCTTTGATGAAGTTCAGACAGGATGTGGTCGTACGGGTAAGTGGTTCGGTTATCAGTACTTCGACGTCACTCCGGATGTCATCACGTTGGCGAAATCTCTTTGCGGCGGGGTCGCAGCCGGCGCGATGATGACAACTGCAGAAATTGCACCGAGTCTCCGCCCAGGGATGCACGCGGCGACATTTGGAGGCAATCCAATCGCGGCAGCTGCTGGTATTGCCACCATTGAAACGATTGAAGAAGAGGGGCTGCTGGAAAACGTTGTATCGTTAAGCGAGTTTTTCAAGTCGCGATTCGAGGAACTCAAGACTCAATGTCAATGGATACGCGAAATCCGCACCGCAGGAATGATGGTTGGCGTTGAACTGGATGTTGACGGTACACCGGTTGTCCAGAAATGCCTCGAACGAAACTTGCTGATTAACTGTACACAAGGAAATGTGATCAGATTACTACCAGCCATGAATCTTTCTATGGAGCAAGCGGAACAAGGATGTGATGTTGTTTGTGAAGTACTCTCAGCTTTGCAACCGTAACTAAAGATGCAACGTCGCTGCAGCAAAACTGTTAACCGCACAACTTGGTTCACATTAGCTCATTTGCTCCTAATTAAACATTTGACAAAACCATGAAACACGTACTATCGCTATTTGACTTGACGCCCGATGAGATTCTGGCCGTGTTAGAGAAGTCGTCTGAGCTAAAGGCAGCTCTCGAGACTGGAGAGCGTCCAACGCTTCTCAAAGGGATGAATCTGGCAATGCTCTTTCAGAAACAAAGCCTGCGAACTCGGGTTAGTTTTGAAGCGGGCATGGTGCAGCTTGGCGGTAGTGCGATGTATCTCGGCGCCGACGTAGGGTGGGGAAAACGAGAATCCGTAAAGGACTTTAGCGAAGTGTTGTCTCAGTATGTTGACTTTATTGCCGTACGAGCAAAGAAACATCAGGATGTCGTAGACCTAGCGCAATTTGCTACCTGTCCTGTCATCAATGCGCTGACCGATTACTCTCATCCGTGCCAGGCGCTAGCTGATGTATTGACGATTCAGGAAGTTCACTCGGATGTAAACGGAAAACATCTTGTTTACGTAGGCGATGCAAATAATGTTGCGAGAAGCTTGTCGATCATCTCACTGAAGTTGGGGATGAAGATTTCTATCGTGTGTCCGGAAACATACCAGTTCACCGATGAGGAGATCCACGAAATTCAATCCGGCTGTGAAGTAGATGGCGGGATTGTGCAAACAAGTGATATTTCCGAAGGTGTTGCAACAGCTGATGCCATCTATACCGATGTGTGGGCCAGCATGGGGCAAGAGAGCGAGCAGGCTGTTCGCGAGAAGGCCTTTGCGGAGTACCAAGTCAACGAGCGTCTGATGGCGTCGGCACCTGGCTCTGCCATCTTCCTTCATTGTTTACCCGCCCGAAGAGGGCAAGAGGTAACCGATGGCGTGATGGACGGGCCGCAAAGCTATGTGGTGCAACAAGCTGCTAACCGTATGCACGCTCAGAAGGGTTTGCTAGTCTGGTTGCACGAACAATCTTGAATACAACAATCTTTGAATTGCCACTCTGCGGTTAAATAGGAAGGCCGAGTTAAGAAACGATGCCAAAACGACCTCGAACACAACTGCGCGACGTATCTGTTAAGCGAAAGTTTACAAAGTCGTCGCCAGGAAGCGTACTGATCCAAGCTGGAAACACTGTGGTGCTGTGCACTGCCAGTATTTCAGATCATGTTCCACCGTGGATGGAGGGCAAAGGCAAAGGCTGGATGACCGCTGAATATTCCATGTTGCCTCACAGTACGAGTCCACGAAAACGTCGTGAGCGGTCAAAGGTCGACGGCCGGACAACGGAGATACAACGCTTGATCGGTCGCAGTTTGAGAGCGGTCGCTGATCTGGAGGCGCTCGGTGAGCGAACCCTTTCAGTCGATTGTGATGTATTGCAAGCGGACGGTGGAACACGTACGGCAAGTATTACCGGTGCCATGATCGCAGCGGTTGATGCTATTAATTCGATACGAAAACAATTGCCAGACCCATCACGATATCCATTCCGAGACAGTGTTGCCGCGGTAAGTGTTGGTGTGATTGGCGGAAAATGTGTATTAGACTTAGATTATGAATTAGACTTTGCTGCCGAAGTCGATATGAACGTCGTGATGACAGGCCGAGGGCGTTTTGTGGAGATCCAGGGGACCGGTGAAGAGCATACGTTTGATGATGCACAGCTTGCAGAATTGATAAAGCTAGCTAAACGGGGGATACGCAAGCTCACCGCCATCCAGGCAAACAGTATAGGCTCGGCATGGCCATTTTAGTGAATTCCGATGCAATCCTGCATAAACGGGCACCGATAACTCCAATCCTGAGCGGATACGACTGGAACGAGCAATCCGGCTAACTGCCAAATAAGCCGCCACTTTCTTCGCCGCCCATACCGGGCATACCTCCACCCATTCCGCCGCCTTCTCCATCTGCACCTACCGGATCTTCTTTCTCATCCGGTTCGTAATTAAATCGCAGGAAACGATCAAAATCATCCAGCTCATTTTGAACGACGAGATTTCCATTCGCATCGAGTAAGGCAAACTCGCCAGGTGCGGAGAATGGATCATCATCAAAATGTCCCGGCAGCGCTTCGCCACCGCGAATATCAAGTACCATCATGTTGACGCTGAAGTTGACTTTTTCCACTTTATTGACCACGAGTTTAATCGGGTGAGGATATTCCGCAGCGGATGTGAAATTGAGAACCGAGCCACGATTTACGACGCGGTCGACAACCATATCGACAGCACGAGTCGTATCAAAAATAGTTGGCTTCATGTTTGCCGTGGGTTCACCGAGTGGAATGTATTGACCGCTTGTCATTCGAGTTGCTACTTCGGGCTCGACACTCCCAGCAATTACCGACGCCAATCGTGGTACGGTGACAGGGTCAGTCGCTTCACTCCATTCCGTGTAGCGATAAAAATCGGTAGCAGCGAGATTTGCAGTTCGCTGTTTCACCTCGGGAGCAAGTGTACGTGGATGCGGAGCTTTTTGAGCGCCGAATTCCAGGTTTGGATTTACATTTGGGTGATTTGGATCTTCGATTAGAACTTGTACGCGATATCGGTACACGCGACCAGGCACAGCATTCATGTCATAGAATCGCACGAGTTTGTTTTCAGCGACAGGACCGCGATTATAGGTTTCACCGCCGCCC
>CEQQ01005661.1_pt1 | contig 12816 bp, 11 predicted proteins | sample 531041 | NCBI WGS metagenome assembly CEQQ01 (sample SAMEA2621222, study PRJEB7988) | marine metagenome | biome: marine biome (ENVO:00000447); feature: deep chlorophyll maximum layer (ENVO:xxxxxxxx); material: "saline water (ENVO:00002010), including plankton (ENVO:xxxxxxxx)" | depth 150 m | reverse complement strand
TCTGGGCTAAGGTGAAGGTGATGGGCGGAGCAAGCTGCCATGTCGGATATCGCAGTTGTTTTTATCGGAAAATTGTTTCCGAGGAAAATAAAGTTGGTCTTGAATTCACCGATACTGAAAAAGTTTTTGACCCGGAAGAGATCTATGGCGATGCTCCAAACCCAACTAAGCTATAAATGTCCATAGTCGATACAATCAGTTATGAACTCTGGGATAAGGATCCAGAAGCCTTTGCCGATCAACTGGGAAAAAATCATAAACGCACTGGATTTTGTGGGATAAAAGATCATCCCATACCTGAGCGAATGGTATCTGATTCAATAGAGATGTTTGAAGAGTTCTTTGCCTTGTCGCAAGACATTAAAATGAAATACTTTATTAAAGATATTGGAGGAGCTAGAGGTTATACGCCATATAAAATTGAAACAGCAAAAGGTGCTAAACATGCGGACCTAAAAGAGTTTTGGCAAACAGGTAGAAATCTCAAGCCCGATCACCCCTATACAATGTATATGTTTGAAAACATAGTTGCCGAAGAAGTTCCTGAATTTAAAACAAAAATCACTGAGCTTTTTGATGTTTTTGATAGTTTTGGTCAACAACTCATGCAACCGATAGCCATGTATTTAGGCCTGGAAAATAATTACTTTGAATCACACATTAATGAAGGCAATAGTGTTTTAAGAACCATACATTATCCTCCTGTGGATGAAGACATAGGCGAAAGATCTGGTGCGCACGGTGATATTAACCTGATCACACTCCTTATTGGAGGGAATAAACCTGGCTTAGAAATTTTGGTTGATGACAACTGGTACCCAATTGATACACCACAGAGCACTGTGGTTTGCAATGTGGGGGATATGCTAGAACGATTCACCAACAATCGATTGCCTTCAGTGTTGCATCGAGTCACAACTCCATCAGATGCTGTGAAAGGTTCATCCCGTTATTCTATCCCTTTCTTTCTGCATCCCAATCCTGATTGGTTCATTGAAACTCTGCCCTCATGCATAGACGATGAATACCCTGATTTATATCCAGAAGGAATTATGGCTGATGATTTCTTACAGCAGCGTTTATATGAGATTAAATTGCTGTAAACTATTTTGATGGATATTCTTCAGATCATTTTAGGTGGAATCATACTCATTCTTCTTGGTGCTGTTTTTTCAAGAAATTTTAGAAAGATAAATCCTCTATACCTTTTCAATGCAATAGCTCTTCAGTTCTTACTCTCTTTTTTGCTCATCAAAGTACCGCCAATTACAAATGCCTTCAATTCTCTGTCAAAAGGAGTGCTGGCGCTAAAAGAGGCTACTGATAAGGGCACAGGTTTTGTTTTTGGCTATCTTGCAGAAGGAGCGCCAAAGCCGTTTGAGGTCGTAGATCCAGCATTTGCCAATATTTTCATCTTCTCTGGATTGATGTTGATTATAGTTGTCTCAGCTCTTTCAGCTATTTTTTGGCACTGGAGAATTCTCCCAATTATTATCAAAGCGATAGCTACACTTTTCAAAAAACCGCTCAATGTGGGAGGACCTGTGGGCTTGAGCTCAACTGCAAACATAATTTTTGGGCAAGTTGAAGCGCCACTATTGATCAGACCCTACCTAAGCAAAATGTCAAAACATGAGCTATTGGTGCTGATGACAGTTGGTATGTCAACAATCTCAGGCGGCGTAATGGTGGTCTTTGTAACAATGTTGTCAGGCCTCTACTCTGAGAACCTCATAGGTCATTTTTTAACTGCATCGATCATCTCAGTTCCTGCAGCAATCATGTACGCAAATATCATGCTGCCGAGTGATTTAAAAACTGAAGATGAGAGTGAGATTGAGCAATCCAAACTTTACAGAGGCACTATGGATGCCCTGACCAGTGGAACCCAAGATGGTCTTCAAATCACACTTAATATAGCGGCATTACTCCTCGTATTAATCACAATAGTCAACCTTGTAAACACGGGTCTCGAGGCTCTTCTTCCTCAAGTGAGCGGGGAGTCAATCACTCTTGAAAGAATTGCAGGTTGGATCTTTGCACCTATTGCTTGGTGCATGGGCATACCATCGTCTGAAATACAACTTGCAGGATCCCTTCTTGGTGTGAAATTTATTCTCAATGAATTTGTGGCATACATCAATCTGTCCTCTATTGATCCATCGGCACTTTCAGAAAAAAGCAGGGTTATCATGCTTTATGCTCTATGCGGATTTGCAAATTTATCGAGTGTTGGAATTCTACTCAGTGGGATCGGGACAATGATTCCAGAAAGGAAGGGCGATCTTATTTCAGTAAGCGGAAAAGCACTGATTGGAGCAACCTTGGCTTCCTGCTTTACTGGATTGGTCGTAGGAATTATCTCCTAACTAAGGACCAATAGTTCCGCTATAAAAGCATTTTCGACACAGCGATAAGTATCTTTCATTGCCTCCGATTTCAACCTGATCGCCTGATCTCATGATTGAACCATCTTCGCTAACACGAACGATCATGGTTGCTTTGCTTCCACAATGACAAACCGCACGAAGCTCCTTTAATTTATCTGCCCAAGCCAGCAGATATTTGCTTCCTTCAAATAATTCTCCTTGAAAATCCGTTCTGATTCCAAAGGCCATAACAGTAATCTTCAGTTCATCGACGATTTTTCCTAATTGCTTTACCTGATCTTTGGTAAGGAATTGTGCCTCATCGATCAGTATACAGCTCAATTCATGCTTCTCATTTTCATCATGAACCATCTTCAGGATATTGTCTGATTCAGAATAAGTGTGGGCTGGTGATCTTAAACCAACTCTTGATACCACTTCTGATTCGCCATAACGATCGTCCTTTGATGAGGTAAAAACCATCGTCTCGAGACCTCTTTCACGATAACCATGGCTTGCTTGCAGAAGCGCTGTTGATTTGCCCGCATTCATTGTGGAATATATAAAATGAAGCGCAGCCATCATAAAACCTCATTCATTCTGAGAAATATTTTCTCAGCGAGCTGATTGGCAAGTGACTCTTTGATGAATGTTGATTCATTTGCTTTACCCAGTATTTGATTCCTATTAAAACTGTAGTCGCCCATTTCTTTGTATTGCGCGCTCTCAATGATGCTCTCATTTTGATGAATGAGAGTCCATGTCACTTCTAAATTAATTTCAAATTCTTTTGGATAATTGGAGGATGAAACTGTGATAACTCTTTCCTTAAAACCATCATTATTAATAACAATGATCGTATCAGCTAATGCCCTATTTTCAGAAAATGATATGCCGCTCGACTTTAATCTCCTCTTAAGAACTCTATAAAAAGATGAATAGGGATCAGTTGTCTCAATGAATACATTGCCAGATTTGGTGGCTAAAGAAGATGTGTCTTGCAATTCATAACCGCAAGACGATGCCACTAGGCAAAATAGAATGATCGATGATTTTTGAATTTTTCCCACTAAACTACGATGTTAACCAACTTTTCAGGTATGACGATAATTTTCTTGATTTCATTTCCCTCAATAAAACCCATAACCTTTTCATCAGACAACGCCATTGATTTTAATTCTTCCTCACTGATTGAAGCATCAACTTCCAGCTTGGATCTCAATTTACCATTTACTTGTATCACAATCAGCGAGGTTTCACTTTTCAAAAGACTGGAGTCAAATTTTGGCCACTCAGCATCTATAATTGGTTGATCATGATTAATATCTAACCAAAGCTGATGACAAATATGAGGCACAATCGGTGAGAGCAATAACAGTATGCTTTCAATTGCCTCCTTGATTACTTGGCGATCCAATTCGTCATTGACATTGAAAGCTGACACTTCATTGACCAGCTCCATGACTGCTGCAATTGCGGTATTAAAAGTATACCTCCTTCCAATATCGTCAGTGACTTTTGAGATCGTTTGATGCGTTTTTCTTCTCAGCTTGTTTTGATCTTCATTAAATCCATCATTCGTAGAAATTTCAGAAACATCTTTTATGGAGTCTTGATGAGTCTTTATAAGCTTCCATAACTTCTTTAAAAACCTATATGAACCATTAATTGCTGTATCTGACCACTCTAAAGATTGTTCGGGTGGAGACGTAAACATCATGAATAAACGGACAGTGTCTGCGCCATAATTCTGAATCATCTCCTCTGGATCGACTGTGTTGCCTAAAGATTTTGACATCTTGGCGCCATCATTAAGAACCATGCCTTGAGTTAGCAGCCTTTTGAAGGGCTCATTGCCTTCAACAAGTCCCTCATCTCGGAGAAGCTTATGATAAAACCTTGCATAGAGAAGATGTAAGATTGCATGCTCGATTCCACCGATGTATAGGTCAACCGGAAGCCAATATTTGGCTCTTTCATCCAACATGGCATTGTCAGAATCACTCGAGCAAAATCTTGCGTAGTACCAGGAAGACTCCATAAAGGTATCAAATGTATCTGTTTCACGAACCAATGGCATGCCTCCATCATTGACCTCATAAAATTCACTCATTGTTTTCAGCGGAGAATGAACGCCATCAAATTCAACTTCCTCTGGCAATGTGACAGGAAGGTTTTCATCAGATTCTGAGACAAGATCACCATCTTCATTTGTCAGAACTGGAATTGGAGCCCCCCAATAGCGTTGCCTAGAAACCAACCAATCTCTTAAGCGATAATTAATGACTTTATTTGCAGCGCTTTTATCAGTAAGCATTTCCCCAATTTGATCTTTTGCGTCTGCTGAATTGATTCCATCGTATTTTCCAGAATTAAAGAGAATTCCTTCTTCAATATAGGCTTCTTCATTGAAATCATGGCTTGCATCTTTCTCAATGGGTTTTATGACTGGCTGAATGGTTAAATCGTATTTTTTTGCAAAATCATGATCTCTTTGATCATGGGCTGGCACGGACATGATCGAGCCTGTTCCATAGGTCATCAACACAAAATTTGCAGTCCATACTGGAATCTCTTCGCCATTGATGGGATTTATAGCATTGAACCCGAGGGCAACGCCCTTCTTTTCCATCTTCTCTAGGGCTTCCTCGGATACTGCTTGTGATTTTGTATCTTCTAAAAATTGGTGAACATTCTGATCTGAACTTGCTATTTGTTGAACGATGGGGTGCTCTGGAGCCAATGCAAGATATGTTGCGCCAAAGAGTGTATCTGTTCTTGTGGTATAAACACTCACACTTGTATCTAAGTGTGGAATTTGAAATTCTATTTCATAACCTTCTGACCGGCCAATCCAATTCCTTTGCATTACTTTGACTTGCTCTGGCCAGTCCAGATCATCCAATCCTTCAAGAAGTTCTTCGCAGTAATCCGTTATTCTAAGAAACCACTGAGGCATATTTCGTCGTTCTATGGTTGCCCCTGATCGCCAGCCCTTCCCATCAATCACCTGCTCATTTGCAAGCACCGTATTCTCCACAGGATCCCAATTGACTATGGCATCGCTTCGATATGCAATTCCCTTCTCAAGCAAACGGGTAAACATCCACTGCTCCCATTTGTAGTAATCAGGATCACAAGTTGCAAGCTCTCTGCTCCAGTCATAGCCAAAGCCAAGCATTTGTAACTGTTGCTTCATGTAATCAATGTTTTGTCTGGTCCATTTTGATGGAGGCATGTTATTTTTTATTGCTGCACCTTCAGCGGGTAAACCAAAAGCATCCCATCCCATGGGCTGTAAAACATTTTTTCCTTGCATTCTTTGGTATCTGGATACGACGTCACCAATTGTATAATTCCTTACGTGGCCCATGTGCAATCGTCCACTCGGGTAAGGGAACATGCAAAGGCAGTAATATTTTTCCTTATTCTGGTCTTCTCTTGATTCAAAGACTCGCTGATCCGCCCAAAAACTCTGGGCCGATTCTTCTATTTCTCTTGGATTATATTTTGAATCAATCATTTTAATTTTTAAGACGAAGCATACCTATTATTACCCCCGTTGTCATAAGGAAAATACCGAGAATTAATGAAAAAGCATCTCCCCAAAGCATGTATAGAGTCCGCCCTTCCATAGGATAGAAATTACCCGTGATCACAGCATATTCATAGGGTCTAGAGGTAGCGTTTATCTTGCCTTTGGGGTCAATCACTGCGCTGATTCCTGTATTGGTTGAACGAAGAAGATATCTCCCACTCTCTATTGCCCTCATTCTAGACATTTGAAAATGCTGTGCAGATGCAATTGACTTTCCAAACCATGCATTGTTTGTGATGTTTATTAATACATCTGATTCTGGGAAAAAATCGAGTAAGTCAGAGCCAAATATATCTTCATAACAAATTGAGGGAGCCATTGTAAGGTTGCCTAAATTAAGGGCTTGTTGATCGCGTTTCCCTTTTGAAATATCCCTGCTTGGTAGATTGATAGATCGCATCCAAGAACGAATCCCTTCAGTCACGGGAAAGTACTCGCCAAACGGAACTAAATGTCTCTTTTGATATATATTCTCTTCTTTACCTAGACTGATCATTGAATTATATATTCGGCCATTTTGATCCTGGGTATTGATCCCTAAAATTAACATCTGAATGTCTTTCTCCATGATTTGCGTTTCTAGATACTCCAAATAGTCTTCAATGTTTCTCTTTAGAGATGGAATTGCCACCTCAGGCCAAATCACCAAATCGGTACCTTCTAACCCCTGCAAACTAGATGCATATTGAGTGAGTGTATTTTCAAATTCACTTCTTAGCCATTTCTTATCCTGTTGAATGTTTCCTTGAACAAGTGCAACCTTGTATGAGGATTCATTGGATCTCGATGTCCAATCAACCGTGCCAAGAATATAGCTAGAGATGATTAAAATAGTTACGATTGAACTGCCCAATAGTCTTTTTTTAAGAAAAATCAGCAAAATTCCAGATGAGATCATGGCCATGATCATCGATACCAAGTAAACACCTCCAATCGGTGCCCAGCTAGAGATAAGACTGCCGCTCTCCATGTATCCTAAGCTCAGCCAGGGAAAGCCTGTTAAAAAATATCCTCTAAAAACTTCTAGAAGCATCCATAGCGGAGGAGCAACGAGGAGAAGAGAAATCCATTCGCTTCTAATTCTCTTATGGAGCTTTACGAAAACAAGACCAAATATGGAATGAAATATAGACAGATACACAGATAACAATGCTATAAGTAAAATTGCGAGTGCTTTTGGAGCTCCGCTTACTGTGTGGATGCTGATATAGAGCCAATATAGCCCAGTGCAATAAAGAAAAAACCCAAAGAGGAAAAAAAACAATGCCGCTTTCCTTTCATCAAGTTTCAATGCGAAATAAAATAAAACAGAGACGCTGAGCAATCCGAGGAGCTGGTATCCAAATGGGTCAAAACCAAGCAAGTAAGCCAGTGATAGGATTATGGGGCTAAAATATAATTTAGATCCTGATAATTTTTGAATCAATCTGCAATAACCTCGATGCTTGATAATCTCCTGTCATCAGCTTCAAGGATTCTAAAGGAATAATTTTCAACCTTAATGGTTTCATCAACTTCAGGAAGCTTGCCTTGCATTTTTATTAACATACCGCCAAGTGTGTCGAAATCCTCATCTAGAAATTCTGTCTCAAAATATTCATTGAAATCTTCAATTCTTATTAAGGCATCAACTGCATATTTCTTATGCCCAACCTCCTTTATCATTGGTAAATCCTCAGGATCATACTCGTCCTCAATATCGCCCACAATTTGCTCCAATACATCTTCAATGGTAAGTAAACCTGCAGTTCTTCCATATTCATCTACAACAATTGCCATATGATTTCTGCTCTTCCTGAATTCTTTCAAGAGAATCTGTAATTGTTTGCTTTCAGGAATGAATGTTGCTGTCCTGAGGTAATCATTGAGTTGAAAGTCAGATTTATTTGCGCGCGTGAATCTTAATAAATCTTTTGCAAGCAGGATCCCAATTACCTCGTCTTTATTGTCTTCAATGACCGGGAATCTTGAATGCCCTGAATCGATTATTATTTTAAGCATTTGATCGATGCTCATCTCGTCCTCAAGAAGGATCATGCTTGATCTCGGTATCATGATATCTCTGACCTGAAGATTTGATACCTCAATGACGCCTTCAATCATCTTAATCTGATCTTTACCCAAAAGATTGCTCCATTTCTCTGAACGGATGAGTGAGTAAAAACCTTCAGAATCATTCTTATTTTTTATAAAAATATTCTTAATGCTTTCAATTAAATTCATAACATCATCAAACCTAGTATTTTATGAGTGAGTTCATTCATTTCTTCTTCCTCATGATCATCTTGATGGTCATATCCCATCAAATGAAGAAAACCATGAATGATCATATGCACAAAATGATCCTCTACTGTTTTTTTTAATTCATGTGACTCCTTTTCAATCACTGGATAGCAAACAACGATATCCCCTAGTGAGGGTGAATCAACTCCCAATTGATTTTCTTTTGTTGGGTCACCCTCAAAAGCAAGAACATTTGTAGGCGCATTCTTCCTTTTGAACTTTTTATTAATCTCTGTGCCCTCTTCTCTTCCAACAATTCTTATATTGACAGAAATATGAAAATCATAAGCCCTTTTTGATTCCCGATAAGCAAGCAATATCGCATTTTCTATATGCTCCATTGATATGCTTTTAGGAATGCTATGAACTGGTTGTATCTCAATGTTCGATGCGGAGATAGTCATTCGCTGTCTTTATTTTTTTCATATGCTTCTACGATCTCTTGGACAATTTGATGTCTAACAACATCTTTATGAGAAAAGTGAATGGAAGCAATTTTATCAATACCAGATACAACAGTTAATGCATGCTCTAGACCAGATTTTTTTTCAGTAGGGAGATCAATTTGAGTGATGTCTCCATTCACAACAGACTTAGAACCGAAGCCCATTCTAGTCAAAAACATTTTCATTTGTTCGACAGTAGTATTTTGCGCTTCATCCAAAATAATGAAGCTTTCATTTAAGGATCGTCCTCTCATAAAGGCCAATGGTGCCAGCTCGATTGTTCTTCTCTCTACCAGATTTGAGACTTGTTCATATCCCAACATTTCATAAAGCGCGTCATACATCGGTCTTAAATATGGATCAACTTTCTGTGATAAATCGCCTGGAAGAAACCCAAGATTTTCTCCTGCTTCAACTGCAGGCCTGACTAAAATGATTCTCTTTACATCTTGCTTTTGAAGAGACTCAATGGCTGCAGCAACTGCCAAATATGTTTTACCTGTGCCAGCAGGTCCGATTCCAAATGTTACATCATGACTCCTGATCGATTTAATGTATTCAAGCTGATTGGGGTTTCTGGTCTGTATTTCCCTTCGAGGTGTCTTTATGTATGTCGGTTCCTCTGAAGATGAAGATGATTTTTCCTGATGGCTCATAATTTTCTTTATAACAAGATGAACTTTTTCTTTGTCTATGCTTTCTTTGCTTGCAATGGAATGTAACTCCAAAAGTACCCTTTCTCCTATCGGCAGGTTTCTTTTCTGACCTTCAAGCAAGAACAAATTACCTCGATTCTTAATTTGTATATTTAGTTCATTTTCAATTGATCTAATATTGCTGTCAAATGTGCCCAATAGGTTTGCAAGAATTGAATTATCTATTGGGTGGATTTCAAATTCTAATGTTGATGTTTTCAATTGATCAGCCTGGCTCTGAGTGAATTGGGCAATGCCTCCGTGATAGATAGATTCACAAAACTACCTATTAACTCTTGTGGCCCATCAAAATTTACCCAACGGTTATTCTCGGTTCTGCCAGCAAGTTGATCATTATTTTTCTTTGATTGCTTCTCTACTAATACATTTTGCTTAGTTCCAATCATGGACTGGCTTATCTTATTTGAATTCTGATTAATTAAAGTCTGCAGTCTATTCAAACGACTGAGCTTCTCTTCATAGGGAACATCGTCAACCATATCAGCCGCAGGCGTATTAGGTCTGGGACTGAAAATAAAACTAAATGATTGATCAAATCCAATCTTATTGATTAAATCGATAGTTTCCTCAAAATCCGCATCAGTTTCACCTGGAAATCCAACAATAAAATCCGAGGAAATACTAATGTCTGGGCGAATTGATCTTAGTTTTTCGATTCTATCTATATAACGATCAACCTTATGTTTACGCTCCATTAGCTTTAGAATTCTGTCTGAGCCACTCTGCACAGGGAGATGAAGATAATTTGCAAGCTTTCTGTTTTCAAAGGAATTAATCAAATCATCAGTAAATTGAAGTGGGTGTGATGTAGTAAACCTAATCCGGTCAACGCCATCAATATCTGCAACAAGATGAAGTAAGTCCGCAAGACACAATTTAATGCCATGAAAATCTTTTGCTCTGTATGCATTTACATTCTGGCCAAGCAAATTGATTTCTCTGACGCCTCTGTCAGCCAATTTTTTAATTTCATTTAGAATCTGTTCTGGAGGTCGGCTTACTTCTAAACCTCTTGTATAAGGAACAACGCAGAAACTGCAAAATTTACTGCATCCCTCCATTATGGATACAAAAGCAGAAGGATTGACATCTATAGCATCTGGTAAGTTTGAGAATTTCTCTATTTTAGGAAATGAAGTGTCAATAGAAGGCAAATTGGTTTTAACGGCATCATCGTACATCTTTGGTAATCTATGCAAAGTCTGTGGCCCAAACACGATATCTACATATGGTGCCCTCTTGATAATTTTCTCTCCCTCTTGACTTGCTACACAACCTCCCACGCCAATGATGAGCTCGGGTTTCTTTTTCTTGAGGGGCTTCCATCGTCCAAGTTGATGAAAAACTTTTTCCTGTGGCTTTTCTCTGATGGAACAAGTATTGAGAAGTATTAAGTCCGCCTCAGAGGGGTCTTTTGTTTGCTGCATATTCCGTTTTGTACACATCATGTCTACCATCTTGGATGAATCATATTCATTCATCTGGCAGCCAAAAGACTTAATAAAAACTTTTTTTGTCACAGAATTTTTAGCAATGATCTAGAAAGGTATATCGTCATCAAATTCCTCATCACTAAAGTTTGAGTTTGTTTTTGATGTTGATTGATCCATGTTATTAGACTGACTTGAACCAGAGCTCATTCTGTCGCCAAGCATCTCTAATTGATTGCCTACAATCTCAGTTGTCCACCTCTCATTTCCATCTCTGTCCTCCCATTTTCTAGTCTGCAGTTTTCCTTCTACATATACTTGGGAGCCTTTTCTGAGATATTGATCAGCTATCTCCGCCAATCTTCCAAAAAAGACCACTCTGTGCCACTCTGTCTTCTCTTGTCTTTCGCCTGTATCCCTGTCATTCCATGATTCAGATGTTGCAACACTAAAATTAGCAACCATATTTCCACTTGGCATAGATTTAGTATCTGGGTCTGCCCCCAGATTTCCAACTATGATTACTTTATTAACGCCTCTAGCCATATTTATTTTCCTTAAAAAACTTTTTTGTGTATTCCACGAATGATTGTATCAAAAAGCAGTTAATTTCGCGCCATTAGAAAAAAAGATTTACAATGGTGGGTTGGTATTTTTTTATGAGCAATATTGAAATTAAAGGTGCAAGAACGCACAACCTAAAGAATCTAGATGTTAATCTCCCTAGAGATAATCTAATTGTGATTACTGGGCTATCTGGATCTGGTAAATCATCATTGGCCTTTGACACCATTTATGCTGAGGGACAGCGTCGGTATGTAGAATCCTTATCTGCATATGCAAGACAATTCTTATCAATGATGGAAAAGCCAGAAGTTGACCTCATTGAAGGCTTGTCTCCAGCAATCTCGATTGAGCAAAAAACAACATCCCACAATCCCAGATCGACTGTAGGAACAGTTACTGAAATCTATGATTACCTCAGACTTCTTTTTGCGAGAGTTGGCGATCCATACTGTCCTGATCATGATCGAAAACTGGGAATTCAGAATGTCAGTGAAATGGTTGATCAAATTATGAAGCTAGAAAATAATGTTCGAATGGCCATGGTTGCTCCCGTCATTAATAACAGAAAAGGAGAACATGTAGATCTGATCAAGAATATCAGATCAAGAGGCTTCATAAGACTTAGAATCAATGGGGAAGTGCATGATATAGATGAGCTTCCAAAGATCGATGCAAAAAAGAACAACACCATTGAAGTTGTGGTTGATCGCTTTTCAGTAAAATCTGATATTGAAAATAGACTGAGCGAGTCTTTGGAAACCACTCTAGAACTATCGAATGGGATCGCCAAAATAATTTCCCTAGATGATTCATCGATAGATATTCTCTTTTCAAATAAGTTCGCATGTCCTGAGTGTGGATACTCAATACCAGAGCTCGAACCTCGGACCTTTTCATTTAATAATCCTGCTGGCGCTTGTGAAAAATGTGATGGTCTGGGCGTTGAGCACTTCTTCAGTCCAGATTTGGTAATAAAAAATGAGGATCTTAGTATTTCTGAGGGCGCTATTCGTGGTTGGGATAGGAGGAATTTTTATTATTTCCATTTAATTAAAAACTTATCTAAACATTATGATTTCGATATCGATGTACCTTATAAAAATATCAATGAGGAAATTAAAGAAATTCTTCTCAATGGAAGCGGAGATGAAAAGATCGCATTTGTTTATCCTGGTAGAGGCGGGAAAAGGATCAGAAGAAATCATGCGTTCGAAGGAGTTATTCCAAATCTTCAAAGAAGATATATAGAAACCGATTCGCAAAGAGTAAAAGACGCACTTTCTAAATTTATGAGCACAAAACCATGTGGCAATTGTGATGGAACAAGGCTGAATGAAAGTGCAAGAAACATCTTCTTAAAAAAGGAAAGAATTTCTGATCTCACTCAAATGAATATAGAAGAATTAC
>CEQQ01025849.1_pt1 | contig 12946 bp, 10 predicted proteins | sample 531041 | NCBI WGS metagenome assembly CEQQ01 (sample SAMEA2621222, study PRJEB7988) | marine metagenome | biome: marine biome (ENVO:00000447); feature: deep chlorophyll maximum layer (ENVO:xxxxxxxx); material: "saline water (ENVO:00002010), including plankton (ENVO:xxxxxxxx)" | depth 150 m | reverse complement strand
AAAATAACGGTTTTTGGGGGAATCATGTGGCTGTATTGCAGCTTAGTCCGCAGACGACAGGTTAGATGTCAGGCGTCGTGAGCTTAGAGCGTGTGAGTTTAGATTGCGCGACTCCTAACAACCGTTGCGAAACGTCGATGGTTCCCGTATAAATCAGGCGTTATGCGTTGCCCGGTAGTGCGATGCGAAGGACCCAAAGCAAGACAATCTCGCACAGTTATGAGCAACGATTCGGCAGTAACAGCGACTGAAACTGAAGTGGATTCGATACAGCCGGAACGGTTGGATCGTGACGCGATGCTAAATGTAGTTCTGGTCGCCATCGTTTTATGCCTCGCTGTGCTTTACTACTGGTTGAAGCTACCAATGGTGCTCAACTCTTCGCGACCTCCCGTAACACGGCATCCGGACGTGAGATTTTCATCCGTCGCTGTAGACTCGGAATTCTTGGTTTCTGATGACGTCATGAATTTGCTCGGCGGGGAAGAAATAGTTGGCGAAACGATCGAATCGCACAAGAACGAAGTGCGTATCACAAATGTACAGGTTGTTGACGTGCTTGGTGACGAACGCAATGAAATTCTGGTTTGTGACGGCTCAGGAAATCAGGTCAGGGCACACTGGCTGGAAGATGACGAGTGGAAAAGTGAAGTACTTGCCGACCGGATGCACATACCGGCACACGCCACAGTTGCAGATATAGATGGTGACGGTGATCGGGATGTGATCGTTTCAGAACTCGGTGACATCATGCCATCAGATGAACTGGTTGGACGCGTTACGATCCTTGAAGCCACTGAGGATGGATTCAGGCAACGAGTTGTTCTGCAGGATGTGCGACGGATCGCTGATGTTCAAGCCGGCGACTTAGATGGGGACGGTGATCTGGACTTAGCGGTTGGTGTATTTGGTTATGCCCGTGGCGGAGTGATGTGGCTTGAGAATGTCGGTGCGTTAAGTTTCGTTGAACATTCAATCGATGATCGCCCCGGAGTAATCCATGTACCGGTGGCTGATTACGATGGCGATGGCGATCTGGATATTGCCGCAGTCGTGACACAGGACGAGGAAGAAGTGTGGATACTGGAAAACACAGATCCCGGTATATTTGTTCCGAGGATGGTGTACTTTACGCATAACTTTGACGCCGGCGGTGGTGGGCTTGTTGCAGTGGATCTGGATCAGGACGGTGATCAGGACTTTTTGCTTTCTCATGGAGATAATCTGGAATTCGGTCACGGTTGGCCACAGGACTACCATGGGTGTGTCTGGTTGTGCAACAACGGGAACTTGGAATTTGAAGCGCGACGTATTGGTCAATTCGGTGGAACCTATGCAGCTGCAGCGACCGATATGGATCGTGATGGTGATTTGGATGTCGTGCTGGTAAGCATGTCCAATGAGTTTAAAGAGCCAACTAATCCAAGTATGGTGTGGCTGGAAAACGAGCAAGAGTATCGCAGCGATGAAATGTGGAAGCAGTGGAAACTGGCAACAAATCCAGTCGAGCTTATTACGGTTGATGTCGGAGACCTAAATGGTGATGGCCATGACGACATCGTAGCCGGGCAATTCAGGATTCCGCTTTCAGTCGTGCCATTGGACCAGCCGGTTACCGTCTGGCTCAGAGAAGTTGACAAGGAGAGCACAGAATGAAAACGCTCTCGAGTAAACAATTCAGATTTGCCCTGAGCCTGTGTATTCTGGCGCAAGTCGTCTTGCTTACGTCGGAATATCGGCAGCAAAACGGCATAGGTTCCTTGCCGATGTCTCAGTTAAGTACCTTGGAATCGGGTGTCCAAGATGATATCCGTCAAATGGAATCCGAGTTGGATTACGGTTCCAAAGAATCGTGGATCGAACTTGCCAAGGTGTACACTTCGTATGGCCTGTTGCCAAATGCACGATATGCGATGCAACGTGCAAGCGAACTCGGCGAACTAGATGATGAATCGACTTTGCTGTACGGCACGTGCTTAAGCCGGCTCGGCGAATTAGATGAAGCGAGAAAGTACTTTCAAGAACTCGCCGACGGACGCGGCGAATACCGCATCGACGCATGGGTGCAAATCGGCTTGGATCACTTGAGGGCGGAGCAACCGATCGAAGCGAGAGATGCTCTGATGCAAGCCGGGCAGGACTCCGTAGCAGAACTCGCGTTAAGCAGGCTGCTGTTGCATATGGGACATGCTGATCAGGCCCTGAATACCCTTGAGTCGATGATCCGGCGGAATCCGGATTCAATGAGAGCTCATCAGATGAAAGGATGGGCACTAGAGGCGCTTGATCGTGTTGATGAGGCTCAGGCTGCAGAGCACTATAGTTCGCACTGTTCAGATACGGTGACGATTCATACGGTGACACGTAAGTGGGATGAAGACATGCTGCAAAAGTATGGTGCTGCAGGGCACTTGATGCAAAGTGAATTGCAGATGCAAAAGGGTAATATTGAGGCTGCTATCAACACGATGCGTGAGTCGATAAAGGATCTACAACCCCTCTGGCGTCCCCACTACACAAAACGACTCGCGATGTTTTATAGCATGAACGGTCAGGGCGAAGAAGCTGCTAAGCAGCTAGCATCATGGCTCGTCCACAACGGTGAGTCGGCTGTGTTGTGGGAGATGGTTGGAGATGCCTGGTCGGCGTCGAATCAGCCTGCAAAAGCGATGAATGCATGGTTTGAAGCGATACGCTATCGCGGTGGGCAGCAGGAAGAAGTAATAGTCCTATTACGCGTTCATCAAAAGCTTGCCGATGAGCTTTCACGACAAGGTCGTAGTGAAATAACCGACTATCATGTTGCCTTGGCGAAGTATGAGGAAGCTCGCATTAACTGGCGAGACGACCGCGTATCACAAGCGGTAACGGGGTTTGAAGCGGTGACAGTAGCCTTACCTGAATTCGCCGATGCGTGGTATTATCTGGGCGAGTCGCGATATGCGACCGGAGATATGGAAGGCGCAAGAACAGCGTTTACTCGTTGCCTGGAATTGAATCAGAATTATGGACGCGCGTCTGAGGGGCTTCAGCGTCTTGAATAGCTGCGGACTGTTCTTTATTACAAATGTGAGATGATCGACATATGCGATTGGTTTTGATTAAACGATCATTCTCCGCTGTCATCGCATTACTGATGGTTCTTAACTTTTCGTTTGCGGAAACGGCCTGTGCTCAGAAGGATACGGCTTTACCGCGAGATGTAATCGTGGTTTGCCATGAGGATCTACGAAATGGGTTGGGGCCATGGGTCAGCCACCGTGAAAAACAAGGTTATCGAATACAGGTTCTTGCTCCGTCTAATTCAGCTTTTGACCAATACAAGGCGATTATCGAAGCTGCTGACAAAAAACAAATTGCGGCCGTTGTGCTGGTCGGCGATGCGCCGTCAGGCAAAGGAAAGCCTCCGGTAGGTATTGAAATACCGACGGCATATATAAGTGCCAAAGTGAATCTGCTATTTGGATCAGAGCCGGAAATTGCAACGGACAACAGGCTGGTTGATGTTGATCGTGACCGATTACCGGATTTCCCCGTTGGTCGTATTCCTGTCAGAACCGTTGATGAATTGAAAACCGTTGTAAGTAAGATCATCCGCTATGAGAATCCAACCGGGTCACAATCCTGGCAGCGTGACTTTCACTGTATTGCAGGTGTCGGTGGATTTGGAGCATTGCAGGATAAAATGATTGAGTCTGCTGCACGCAAACTACTTGGTGACGGCGTGCCGGCGCACTTTCGCATGACGATGACCTATGCCAGCTGGCGGAGTCCTTTCTGCCCGGATCCAAATCGCTTTGGTGAAGTGACTCTTGATAGATTGAATGCAGGTAGTTTGTACTGGGTGTACATGGGGCACGGTCTAAGGACGGAATTGGATCGAGTGCTGATCCCTAATCAGCCTCCTCAGTCCATCATGACCCGGAGTTCTGTAAAGAATGTGAATTGTGTCAACGGAATGCCCGTAGCCGTGTTTCTCGCTTGCTATGTCGGTGCCTATGATTCCATTGCCCCATCCATGTCTGAACAGTTATTGCTTCATGCTAAAGGGCCGATTGCGGTGATTGCCGGTTCAAGGGTCACCATGCCGTATGCCATGAGCGTTATGGGAGAAGCAATGCTCGAGGAGGCATTCCGAGGGGATCATGAAACGCTGGGTAGTGTCTTTCACAAAAGCAAACATCGGCTAGGTAATCCGGAAGAGAAGGCAAGTCGAAATCGACTGTTGCTTGACGGATTAGCAGCAGTTGTAAGCCCCCGACCCGACTTGATGAATGAGGAACGACTTGAGCATGTGGATTTGTTTAACTTGATCGGTGATCCATTATTGCGGGTGCGAAAGCCAGAGAGAGTGAAAGTCGATGTCGACCGTGCCGCCGCTGCTGGGTCTAGTCATACCGTCACGATTAACTCGCCGATATCGGGCGAGGCGGTTGTTGAACTGGCGACGATGCGTGGCCAACTGCGATTCCCAAGTCCCGTACGAAGTGAATTTGAAAACAACCAAAAATGGCTCGATGGACTGGATAAGGTTTATAACAAGTCAAATAATGATGTCTGGGCAAGTGTAGCGTGTGACGTGAAGGCTGGTGAAAGCACCACCGTCAAGCTCGAGATTCCAAAGGACAGTACAGGAATTTGTTTTGTCCGGGTCATGGTTGATGGCGAAAGTAGATTATCGCTCGGATCTGAGTCTGTAATTGTCTCGAAACCGAAAGAGGACTCCAAATGAGAAGTGTAATGATTTGTAGATGGGTCTCAGCGGTGTTGTTGACTCTGATTGGCATTGAGACAGTTACCGCACAAGATGCAATTTCAGTTGATCAACCGGTTGTTGAGGTGCAGGTGGAGCCAGGACTGCTCAAAGAGCCAAGAGATGGACGACTGTATGTGTTGTTCTCTAAGAGTTTAGCCAGGGAACCTCGACAAGGGCCTAGCTGGTTTGGCCCAGAACCGTTTTACGGTATCCAGTTGAAAGCGGTTCAAGATGGAAAAACCTATGTAGTCGATGACGAGAGTGATGGTTTTCCAGGTGCCATAAGTGAGCTTGCTGCTGGTACCTATGCAGTTCAGGCGATTTTCGACCATGACTTTTATCATTCCAACCATAACAACGGTGTTGGGAACATCTACAGTGACAAAGTAGTGGTGGACTGGAATCCGACTGACGATGGCACAAAATTGCTTAAGCTAACGCTTTCGCATACGATTGCTGACCGGCCGTTTCGCAACACTCAATATGCGAAACAGGTGAAGATCTATAGCCCGCGTTTGTCAGCCTTTCATGGGCATGAAGTAATTCAGAAAGCAGGAGTGCTACTCCCCGCGTCGTACTATGACAATCCAGACAAGCGTTATCCGGTTATTTACTCGGTTACAGGATTTGGCGGCATGCACGAGTCTGTTGAAGGCTCAGAACCGGTGCCGGTTGAGCCTGGTGATGTTGAATTCATTCGGGTAATCCTCGATGGGCAATGCAAATGGGGGCATCATACTTATGCCAATAGTGCCAAGAATGGCCCACGCGGTGATGCCCTTGTACATGAGCTGATTCCTGAGATCGAACGCCGCTTCCGAACCGTGGCAGAATCGACAGCACGATTCTTGACCGGTCATTCCAGTGGTGGTTGGTCAAGCCTCTGGTTACAGGTGAATTACCCAGCACAGTTTGCCGGGACGTGGAGTACCGCACCGGATGTCGTGGACTTTCGGGATTATCAGGAAGTAAACCTGTATCACGACCCGCCACTGAGTCTATACACGAAGCCCAACGGTGATCGCAGAGGGATTGCCAGACGCGGTGATCAAGTGCTTATCTGGTACGACGACTTTGGCAAAATGGATGATTGTTTGGGACGAGGTGGTCAGCTCAGGTCATTCGAAGCAGTTTTTAGTCCGTTGGATGACTTCGGGCAACCAATCAAAATGTGGACAAGAGATTCGGGAACCGTCATTCCCCAGACGGTGAAATACTGGATGGAATATGATATCAACCACTTGATTCAGCGGCGTTGGTCTAAAAATGAACAGCACTTAAAGGGCAAGATTCATGTCATTATGGGCACGCTGGATACGTTTTACCTTGAAGGTGCCTGTGAACAAATCAAAACGACGCTGGCAAAATTGGATCCAACGGCGGTTATCGACATGGTAGAAGGAGATCACGGGAGCTTTATGACTCGTGCCATGCGAGATCGCATTCGATCGGAAATGAGTGCAGCGTACAGAAAGTTCCACGACTGATTAGTGACTAATTCGGCTTAGCGGTAATTGGTAGCAAACCGTTTCCACCGAATTGCGAATAAGTAGCTGATTCTCAAACAGGCAGAGATTGGCCCAGCTCAAGTCTGACATAGCGTCAATTTCTAAGAGTTCCTGAAACCCACGTTCCTGAAGCTTCAGGAAATGCAGCGGTCCGTTTTCGTTTTGTACGATCAAGACGTCTGCAACCATCAATATCTGGCCATGGCCGAATCGGCCTTTCTTCCAGTTGGATTCGCCCGTTTCAACATCGACGGATTGTAATACACCGTCTGAAAGTCCGATGATTTCAGACCCCACAAGAACGACATTGGTGTACTTTGTCTTGAGCACTGTTGGGTTGGTCCAAACCTCGGTGGCCACAAAAGGGAATTTTCCTTCTGCTGACCGAGTGATCTTAATTCGAGCCGCACCGTATCCATACCCTTTGGTTAATAAAATGTCAGTCTCGTTAATTGGAACCGGTTGAGAAGTGCTTGCCCTGGAATTGCTAAATCCGGTCCAATCGTTGTACTGCCAAAGCAGTGCTCCATCTTCGATGTCATGCCCTTCGACATTGTTTTCGGTGACGATCACGATTTGTCGTTTGCCATCAAGCGTCGCAACGATGGGTGAGGAGTAGCTTACCTGCCGATCTCCAGCACGCCATTTCTCTTTGCCCGTTTCTGAGTCAAAGGCGATCAATGAGTGGCTTGGTTTTCCGGGTTTTCCACCTAGTGGCACGATGATGAGATTATCAACTACAAGTGGTGAACTGCTACGTCCCCATGAGATCATGCTCGCATCTTCTTCCGCTGACGATCCGATGAGTGCGAGAAGATCGTGAGTCCAAATGACATCACCTGTTGAGACTTCGATGCAGTTTAGAATGCCAAATGCACCAAGCGTGTAAGCCTTACCATTCTGGATAGTCGGTGTACTGCGAGGACCGATGCCGCCTAGTACGGTCTCATGCCTGCCTTGATTTGTGATTGCCCAGATCGGTGCTCCGCTTTCAATGTCTACCGCTGTTGTAATTTCCTGGTTATCGCGTTGCTGCATGGTAATAGCGATTCCGGAAACGGATTTTGAGCCTTCCTGCTTGGCTTCAACGCTCACTGCGGAATATGCGGACCAACCCGCTCCAATGGGACGCCGCCATTGCTGCCTGATCGACTCTGGCGTGAGGGGATCTTCGTTCCATACAGCATCGGTGATGAGAGGTTGTCCCTTGGGTCCTAAGAACTTTGGAAAGTCAAAATGACCCTCGGTGGTGGAGATTGTGTCTCGAGCGAGAATCTCGTCATTAATGCTCGTAAGGCTTTGATCAGGAGCGGCAGACCAGCGTAATCGAATTGTCGGAATCAGGAATCCATCAACCGCCGTAATCTTAAACATGGAAGCAGCGATTGCTAGGATAATGCAACTGGTGAGCCCAATTCGCTTTCGCGTCGCGATCGATAAATGGCTGCGAAACAACAACCACGCGAAATACAACGCAAATGTTAGGATTGCCACCATAGCTGAGAGCGTGTTGGTCATCGCCCGATCCATGGGCTCTGCGATTCGCAGAATCGTGATAATAATTGCTGAAAGTATGAAGAGTTTTTTGCTACTAGCCGGGAGGATACTTGTTCCAACTGGCGCAGATTCAGCGATTGGATCGGTTTCCGTTGTATTAGGTGAAGTCACTTCTGTCACAGTTGCCAGATCCTCTGGTATAGGTAGGTGGAATTGATTCAACTTCCCTTGGCTTCATAGTGTGAAGAGCTCTGTGTAACATGAGACTTGAATCATGCACCTGAGGATACATGCTAATGAAGATCGCATCAATCAAGACACATAAACTACTTGGAGGCACCGTTGATGGTGGTTGGCCGGAAGGCCATGTACCGGAGGACGATTTGCATACGATCGTTGAGGTGATTACCGATGATGGGTTGTCCGGTGTGGGCAGCGTGTTTACCTCTTCGGCATTGGTTGATGCTGGCATTAAGTTCTTGAGACCGGTTTGGGACGGTGCATCAGCCATTGAACCTGAACGATTGACCGAGGAAATGCGTCAAAGCAGTTTTTGGCAGGGACGCGGCGGTACCATCGAACATGTGATTTCAGGGTTGGATATCGCTTTGTGGGATCTCTTTGGAAAGGTCTGCGGACAACCGGTTTCACGGTTGCTCGGTGGGATTTATCGGGATCGAATCAAACCTTACGGTTCCATCCTGTTTGATGAACCTGATGTTCTTGCTCAGCGGTTAAAGGACACAGTGGACCGCGGATTTAAGGCGATTAAACTTGGCTGGCGCCCGTTTGGTCGCCGTGATCACAAGTTCGACGAACTGCTTGTACAAACAGCGCGTGAAACAGTTGGGGATGATATCACGCTGCTCGTAGATGCTGGTGGTAGCGAGCAGATGTGGCCACATGAATATAAGTGGGCACTGCGAACTGCTCAAATGCTGGCAGCATATGATATTGGCTGGTTTGAGGAGCCATTGAGGCCGGATGATATCGAAGGCTACATCAAGTTGTCAGAGCATGCTCCACTGCCAATCGCCGGTTGCGAAGTCTTGACCCGACGGCAGGCATTCATGCCGTGGATTGAGCGTCATGCTGTGGATATTATTCAGCCGGATGCCACAAAGTGCGGCGGATTATCCGAAGCCAGACGTATCGCGTGGATGGCATATGACCATCACGTTCGCTTTGTCAGTCATGGTTGGAATACCGCCATTGGTCTCGCGGCAGATTTACACTTGGCCGCCGCACTTCCTAATGCACATTATGTTGAGTACCTGACACCGGCTGCCTATATCGAAGAATTGATTACCGAGCCGTTTTCGCTTGATGACGAAGGTATGCTTACGATTCCGGAGACGCCGGGGCTGGGTATCGAACTGAATCGAGATGCACTGCAACGGTTTACCGGCTAGTTTTGAGATGACCTTTATAGGTCATTCACGGATTCTCTACCGGCTGAATATAATAACGAGGTACTGGAGTAGACCGGATGGTCGCTTGGATCCATGATTCAAGAGGAAAGTCCGGGCTTCAAAGAGCACGATGGTCGGTAACGCCGACCGGCCGTAAGGTCAGGGCAAGTGCAACAGAAAGTAGACCGCCTGGCTTAGCCAGGTAAGGGTGAAACGGTGAGGTAAGAGCTCACCAGCAGCAAAGGTGACTTTGCTGGCTAGGTAAACCCCATTGGAAGCAAGGCCAAACAGAGAGCAACCGGTGTTCCGGCTCGGATCTGCTCGATCCGATATGACTCTCGGGTGGGCCGCGCGAGGTGACGAGCAATCGTCATCCTAGATAAATGGCCATCACTTGGTGCAATTCCTTTGTGCCAAGTACAAAACCCGGCTTACAGGTCTACTCCAGTGCTTTTTTGCCGATGGCAGGCTGATGTCCTAGCGAAATTAGATCTAACGGATTAGTTCTTTGTCGATGCACTGCAGTAATTTGGCAATGCACAGCTTATTCATGCTTGTGTCCATTTTGGACGCTTCTTCGATTAAAGATGAGTGAAGGCTCTCGGGTAACCGAACTGTGATCATCTTGGTCGACTCCTTGCCTTCGACCATGCGTTTTTGCGGGCGGGCACGCAATTGTGCCAGCATATGCTGAATCTCAACATATTCAGGTGTTTTCTCAAATGCACGTTGTTGAGCCTGACTTGGGAAGATCTTTGCAATTAATCCGTCCACCCCAAGGATTTCGCGGTAAAAGGTTTCCCAGTCCTGTGCCTGACGCTGCATCATCAACGCGCCACGTACTACTTCGCGACGCTGTTGGTCGGTAATGGCTGATGCGGTAACTGGTTCAACAGGGTCATATACGCGCAGTGGAGCATGTCCACGACTGTCTTGCTGCCCGCGAAATACTAATTCTTTCGGATAAATACTCTGTTGACCCATTGTGACCCTCGTATTGCAATAGACTTCGTTTGAATCTCCGCAAGGCAATAATTCATGGCCGTCCAATCCATGAGTTTGCCGCGACATCAATGCAATACTCCTTTAGAGTCAAGCGTTTCTCGTAAAGTGCTAGCACATAAGGACTTACGAGAATCTCTTTAGTGTGCCAATAATCTAGGCAGTGGTGCACACGAATAGGGCAACCAGCGTGTGCCTAAAAATTAGGCAGGTGGGTTTGTCGCATATACTGACTGTCCAGTAGGTATAAAAAACTCGGAATTCAACAAAAAGACCGTATTTGTCAAATGTGAGTGCAAATGGGCGTCAAGGTTGTTTTACTCAGTTAGCTCTGCAGACTTGATGCGTTTAATGGTGTGTGAGATGATCCAATACATGGATCTGTATTGATCTAACTGCATTTGATTCCAAGACAACTCCCTCCTGAAGAGCACACTCGATGACACAATTGACCAGACGAAGAGATTTCTTGACGCAATCCGGGGCAGCACTTGCCGGTTTGACGCTTTGTAATTCTGCAATAGAAGTTGCCAATGCAAAGAAACGCGAAAAGAAGAAACGCAAAGCGCCATTTAAGATCTCCATTGCTCAATGGTCTCTTCACAAGTCATTATTTGGTGGCAAGATGGACAACCTAGACTTTGGGAAGGTATCGGTCGAGGAATTCGGAATCAACGCCATTGAATATGTAAACCAATTCTTCAAAGACAAGGCGAAAGATCAGGCGTATCTCAAGGAGATGAAGACGCGAAACGATGATCTCGGGGTAGAAACACTATTAATCATGTGTGACGGCGAAGGTCAACTCGGTGATCCGGACGATGCAAAGCGGAATCAGGCAGTTGAAAATCACTTTAAGTGGGTTGAAGCGACTAAATATCTTGGCGGCCATAGTATTCGAGTGAACGCAGCATCGGCTGGAGAATACGAAGACCAGCGTAAGCTGGCTGCTGATGGACTACGCCGTCTAAGTGAATTTGCCGCGGACTTTGGTCTAAACGTGATCGTTGAAAACCACGGTGGCTTGTCATCAAACGGCAAGTGGTTGTCCACGGTTATCAAAGATGTTGGATTGAAAAATTGCGGTACGCTGCCAGACTTCGGGAACTTTCACGACTACGACCGTTACCTTGGTGTGGAAGAATTGATGCCACATGCTAAGGCTGTAAGTGCCAAGAGCCATGATTTTGATGCCGACGGGAATGAAACCCGTACAGATTACTTCAAAATCATGAAGATCGTGCTTGATCACGGTTACAACGGCTATGTAGGTGTTGAGTATGAAGGAAGTAAGTTACCGGAGTTTGAAGGCATCATGGCAACAAAACGCTTGCTTGAGCGTGTTGCAGAACAGAGCTAGGGGCTCCTTGGATTGATGTCGATGAATGCCTCTGAGGCCGATGTAAATGGTGTAACTGAGTCCATCATGCGGCTGGTAAGCCGTCAGGTTTGGGTCGTTACGTCCGGTTCCACCACAGGACGTGGCGGTTTATTGGCAACTTGGGTGAATCAGGCATCCATTGACAGGGAAAATCCACTAATGCTGATTGGGATCGCCCCGAATCACCATACAAGTGAGATCATTGATCATTCGGGTCGGTTTGCATTACATCTGCTTTGTAAGACACAGATTACCACAGCCTTTAACTTTGCAAACGGCAGCGGTCGCGACCGTGATAAGTTCGCATCAATGTCATTAATGGACGGCCACGGCGAGCGTCCGATTCTCCAGGAATGCCATAGTTGGCTCAAGTGTGACGTGACTTCAAGGTTGCTCACAGGAGATCGCACTTACTACTGGGGTCAGGTGACCGATGCCGGTCAGAATTCTTCGGAACCTCCATTACTTGATAGTGAATTCATTTCCGGGTGTGATCCAACGCAACTGAAAGTACTACGGGCTGATCGATTTGCAGACGTGGAATTACAGCGTCCGTTAAATGAGGCGTTTCATGCTGACTTACCGGATTGGCTACGTCCCTGATTCACAACGAATTTCAAACATCAAAGTGCGTACAATAGAAACGGAACAAGCTCAGCCGAAGGCATAAATAGTTTGGCTACTCGAGCCGCACAAATCATAGGATAAAACAACTTAAATCGTGCAGGACCTGGAACGACAACAGAGCATCAACAACGAGCGCGCGGTTCTTGCACGCGTTGTTTTGCCGGACGGTGAGAAAGACGATGATCCGCTTTCGGAAATCGCCGGGCTGGCTACCACAGCAGGTACGGAAATTGTCGGTGAACTCATACAACGCCGCCAGTCGATGGTCTCCGCGACGGCCATTGGTAAGGGCAAGGTTGATGAGTTAGCAATGTTGGTTGAGAATCATGCAGCAGATGTCGTGATTTTCGATAACGATTTAAATCCGGCGCAAATACGAAATCTGGAAAAGGCGTCAAAAGTAAAGGTCATCGACCGTACAGAGTTAATCCTGGACATTTTTGCGTCTAACGCCCGCACCATGGAAGCACGCTTGGCGGTTGAGTTGGCACAGCTGGAGTATTCTCTACCGCGTCTAAAACGTATGTGGACTCACTTATCCAGAATTAAAATGGGCGTGGGAATGCGAGGCCCTGGCGAAAAACAGTTGGAAATGGATCGGCGGCTCGTAGAAAAGAGAATCAGTGATTTAAAACGCGAGCTGGATGTGATATTGCGTCGCAAGGAACGGCAGGTAGCATCCAGACGTGACGTCATGACCGTATCACTGGTTGGTTATACGAATGCTGGTAAGAGTACGTTGATGAATGCACTTACCGAGGCT